>ERZ808246.217-NODE-217-length-50849-cov-10.492519_pt1 | contig 50849 bp, 68 predicted proteins | sample MGYA00521083_ERZ808246 | MGnify/ENA primary metagenome ERZ808246 (study PRJEB31516, sample SAMN03275577) | gut metagenome | biome: mammalia-associated habitat; material: feces | host: Papio cynocephalus | place: Kenya | collected 2012-07-07 ... | reverse complement strand
TTAACCCACTCTCATCTAAAACAGGCTTTAAAACAACTTCCTTTTCAAGTTTAACACCCTCTAACATTGCTTCAGCCGTAGCTTTAAAATTCTTTCCTACATTAGGGGTCAACTCAACAGGAGCCGAAAGCTTTTCTAAATTACGGGGGATATTATCCCAAGTCAATTTGGCTAACTTCTGTTGTGCAGAGGTTAATTGTTTAGTAGAAATCCCCTTGGCAGTATAACTGGATATTACCTTAGGTTGTTTACCTTTTGCAGTTAACCCCTGAATTTTCTGAATTTGTCCAATAAGCTTTTCAGCTTCATTATAAGAATCACCAAAGAAATTTTTCCTTGCTATTGGTTTTATTCCTTGGATTGCTTTATTAATGCTTTGTACATACTTCGGGTCAAGATTACCAGTGCCAATTTTAATAGGATGTTTATCTGCTGTTTTTTGAGCAGTATTAATCATTTGCTCGACTTTTGCTACAACGTCTTTGCCTGTTACAATTGCTTCTAAAGGTATTTGATATGCCATTTAATTCACCATCCTTATTTTAAAATTTATATTTATTTTGATTTCGATTATAATATCCACGAAAATGAACAATGTTAACTGCTTTGCCGTCACTGTATACTTCTCTACGCACTTCTCCTAAAAGGTATCTACTTAAAGATTGTCTTGCCTTTGTAAAATATGGATTTTCATAAGACCCTTTTTTAGGAGTACCATCACTATTTAACTCTCGCTTTTTGTGGTCTACCAATCCTTTGCCTAAATATCGAGGATTTTGATATTTAAACTTTGCTGGCAAACCAACAACACCCGCGTTATCTTCCGTTACCGAACTATCTATACCGGAGGCGGGGTCAACTACGATGTGTTTTAATACATAATCACCTGTAATTTCACTCCTACCTTTAGCTCTGCGACTGGTATTGATTTTGTCAAACCTACTTTGTTTACCATTTACTCGCATAAATCTTGCAGGACTCAGATATGCTGTTGATGTAAATTTAATAATAGGGACATCTTTAGCCTTTCTAATATTTCGCTTATCCATCTTAGCACTGCATTTGAACTCAGCCGAACCTATAACACTCTTATAGCCGTCAGGATTTTTAAGACCATGTGAACGAGGCAGTTTATGAAACCACTCCGTAACACCATCTCTAAACATTTGTTTATGAACATTGTTTAGTCGATTTTTAACTTCTGTGCCACCTTCACTTTTCATCCATGCCTTCATAATTTTATAAGCATCTTCTTGGACTTGTTTGGTATTAATTTTTTTTGCCATATTTCCTCCTTTCTTGGGATATAAAAAGAGCCTGTTACTACAAGGCTCTGTGTTGTAAAATTTTGTATAAAAAAAGAACCAGCTTAACCAGTTCTTTAAAATATCTCTATATGTTCAACTTCACTGAGTTTGAAGGTTGCAACGAAGTCTTCATTATATTGATTTTCGTCTTCGATTACTTCGTTAGTTTCTATATCAAACTTAATCGGGGCAGAAATAGCGAACCAAGAATTATCTCCATTCTCCTCATGGACTTTGTGATGCCCAATTATACCAATTTGACTGTTTTTGAAATACACCTTTATATTAGACCCATTGTGAAGATCTAATATATCATGCCATATGTCATTATAAGGTGTTTTGTAGAAAAATTTCACTAATATTTTTTTAAACCACTTTGTAGAATATATCATCGAAGCAATAATTGTGAAAGCAGTTAATAAAATAAAAGAAATCCCGGATAACATTAATACATTATCTATTTTATAAAATAATGAAATAATTGAAATGCGTGAACTACCCACGAGCTAAAGCTCGTTGGGCTTCCTAATCAATATGCGTAACCGCACAAGTTTGCTTAGGCTATCCCGGCAGTTCCTGCCGTTCTCATTCTCAAACCTTCATTGAGAATATTTATAGCAGCATTTATATCTCTTTCATGATGAACTCCGCAAACAGGACAAGTCCATTCTCTTACAGATAATGCCTTCTTCCCATCTTTGCAACCACAATTAGAACATATTTGACTCGATGGGAACCAAGTGTCAACTTTTATAACTTCTCGTCCATACCATTTAGCCTTATAATCTAACTGCCTCACAAATTCACTCCAAGATACATCTGCGATTGATTTTGCTAATTTATGATTACTCATCATATTCTTTACTTTTAAGCTTTCAAGAACTATCGTTTGGTTTTCACAAATAATCCTTGTAGACAATTTATGTAAAAAATCTTTTCTTTGATTTGTAATCTTTTCATATTGTTTTGCTACTTTAACTCTACATTTATTTCTATTCTTGCTTCCTTTTACACAGCGAGATAAATCCTTTTGTAATTTTTTCAATCTTTTTTCAGACTTTCTAAGAAACTTAGGATTTTCAACCATCTCGCCATCAGAAGTAATACAAAACTCTTTAATGCCAAGGTCGATGCCTATTTCACTAACGCTGATAGGCAATTTTTCTTTGTCATCTTGATTTACCAAAATAGAAACATAATATTTACCAGAAGGATTTTGTGAAACCGTCACTGATTTAATCAATCCGGTAAAATCTCTATGCTTCTTAACTCTAACCAGGCCAATTTTGGGAAGTTTTATATATCTGTCAGACACATAAATATTTCCACCTTGATTGTTAGTAGTATAAGAATTGTTATGATTTTTCTTACTCTTAAATTTTGGAAATCCTACTTCTGGTCTTTTGAAGAAATTATTATATGCGGCTTGTAGATTCATTTGTGCATTCGCTAATGCAAGAGAATCAACTTCTTTTAACCACTCAAATTCTTTCTTATATTGAGCAGGTGTATTATTAAGTTTCTGTTTTGTTTGGTTATAATAATCAATCTTATCCGAAAGCATGCGATTATAGATGAATCGTACACATCCAAAACATTTTGCAAAATATTCTTGTTGTTCTTTATTTGGATATAAGCGATATTTATAAGATTTATATAGAGACATATTTTTTATTTACTCCATAAGAATCAGTCTTTTTATGACATTCCTTACATAAAGTCAATCCATTTTCAACATCAAATATACATTTACTATCTATAGCATCATTCATATTTTTAATATTATTTTCTTCTAGCAAAACAGATAATGGTATTTTATGATGACACTCTAATATAACTTTATCGCCAATTTTACTTATTCTTCCACAAGATTGACAAGTATAATTATCTCTTTCAAATACTTTCTTTCGCCATTCTTTATATTTATCAGATGTGCGAATCAGAACACCCAATTCAGTCTTTCCACCTCGCCACATAGGATTCTTTTCTCTTTTAACATCATAAATTCTGCCTGTTGTTACAGTCCATGTTTTTCCAGAAGCACCAGATGGTTTTCCTTTTCTTTTAGAAATTTGATTGTTTTTATAGTCATCGTCTAACCATCTTTCAGAAGATGTTGTAGATATTTTTTGTTTATACCGACTTGTATTTGTTCTTTCTTTGGTGTTACGAATAGGTATATTATTATTTTTCATAAATCTTAAAACGGTCATACAATGACAATCATACATTTTTGCAATGTCTTCGGCAGACATTTCTTTGTTCCAATATAAATCATTTATAATACTAATTTCTGTTTTTTCTATGATAGCCATCTATAATCACTTCCTTTCATTTATATATTCTCTGTTTAAACCTTGATTTTCTATATATTTTCACAACTGCTTCTCACTGACATTTCCGACACTGCAAATAAAATATCCGTCTGTAAAATAAGGTGATATATAATAATTTATGCCTATTTTTAGATCTCCAATTATTACTCATATATAATTATTCTCCACTATTCATCCCATTAGCTTTAGCTGATGGAATTTCTAACCACCTCTGTTTTAAAAAGTAAAGACGTATTTAGAAAAGCGAAGTATTCTTTCAAGTGTTCTTCGTGCGGCGAAGTTTCTTCAATAGAAACTCCAAACTTTCTAAAAGGGTATACCAAACAAATAAGAAAGGGGCACGTTTCGTTTTAACAAGTTCAAATTCAAATGGAAAATCATTAATCTTATGTAAGAGGGTACGTTCATCAACGTCTCCTCTTTCTTTTAGAACATTTTGCATATGAATTTTCCATTCTTCAAAATTTGTACATTCCAACTCATAAAAACTACGCAATCCAATCACCTCGTCCGAAACAGTGTTTCACATCTGTCCATTACTCGTTTCCTCCGCTAACAAACTCCTTGCTTTTAGCAATAGCCTTTTCCAGTCTCTTCATTAAACGTTCGGCATCTTTCTTGTCTAGACCATCTATTTTCTGAGAAACCTTTTCGAGAACAGGCTCCAACAGTATACTACCAACATCAATAATTCTGCTGACTTGGTTCTTAATGTAGCCATGAATTTCATAATTATTTGTCATCTCATCTGAAAAAACCATATCTACTATGTCGTGAAAAGCAATTATTTCACTTTCCGGAATGGTAGTTAAAATATAATCCATCACTCCCAATTTCTTAAGAGCATTATAATGTTCCAGAAAAGCGTCGTTGTCAATTTCGAGATTAGTATACAATTCGATTAAACTTCTCTGAAATAAAAATTCCCTCATAGGAGTATCTACGTGAAATACTATTCGAGGTTCTTCCTCGGTTCCTTCGTTTCTGTAACAACTAAAATCAACAATTCGCTGCGCAAAAGTCAACTTCTGTTCATAAGGAACATATCCGACCACCTTAAGATTATTCTCCAAATATTTTACTTTTAGCGAATCATTTACCTGTTTGCTATAGCAAGCAATAAACATCTTTAATTTTATTTTCTTTGTTTCTTCGTTCATAGTTTTATAAATCCTTTCTATCTACATCTTTTATTAATAATAGCCTGTCCGATTAATATAGCGTCCGCTTCATCATCAGAAACATCTTTACCAAAAAGTGTTTTAACCTTATCTATACTCCACTTTTTCAACTCATCACGCTTTCTACCTTTTTTCTCTGAAGAGATTAAAGCTCTCCACTCGGTAGGACGAAGCATTATAAATTCAACATTATGTACAACACACCATCCGTACACAACACCTAAAATCATAGTAAGTAATCGTTGCGCCGCTGCATTACGGGTTACAACGGTCATTTCAATACCCACGATATCAGGCTGTTCGGTATTAAGCGTATATAATAATATGGTACACATTTGCTTAAAACGTTCATCAGATGACTTAATTTTTTTCAAATTAAATACACCGCTACTACTATATTCTCCATTTAAAAAGATACTCCACCCAGAACAAGAGCTTGAAGTATCTAAACTCAATAATTTACATTGTTTCATTTCAATAATCTTAAACTCCTCACACCCTGTTTTATCATTTGAAACACATAATCCAATCTATCATATGTTTCCTTACCACTTAACGTTATGCGAATACAGCTATGTAAATCCTCATCCGGGATACCAATTTCAACCAAGGTAGAAGATGGGGTAGGCTCACCACTATTACAAGCTGTACCTGTTGACACTGAAATTCTTCTATCATTCAAATATAACATTAGCGCTTCACTTGAGACACCCTTAAAACATACATACAAATTATTCACCAATCTGTCAGAGTTTCTACCTATTATATATGTATCTTCTATGGTGTTAATTTTTTGCAATAAATAATTTCTTTCTTTAACACAATCATGCTCGGAATAATCATAATCTTGAATTGCTTTTCCTAATGAAGCAATACCTAAGACGTTTTCTGTTCCGCCTATAATACCTTGCTCCTGCGTTCCAAAAACAAGAGGGGAGAGTATGATACTATCCTTTTTATACAATACTCCTGTACCTTTTAGCGCTCCAAGCTTATGGCCTGAAAAACCAATCATATCTACATCTAAGCACTGTACGTTTAATGGTACAGTAGAAATAGAAGCGGTACAATCCAAATAAATTATTCCACCTGCCTTATGTACGATTTCAATTATTTCTTTAACAGGCTGAATTGTTCCAATCTCAGAATTTGCATAATCTATAATTACAAATGGTCGCTTGCCCGTTCTTTGTAATACATTTTCAAATCTATCTTCAAGATTTTCAGTTCTTATAACTCCGTCCTTATCTACAAAAAGCTTATTTACATATTTTCCATGCAACGCCTTTAATATAGATTTATGAGCAATGGGGGAGTAGAAAATTTCATATTTCTTTCTCATCTCATAAGATAAGGCATAATTTATAGCAATTATATTCGAAGCCGAACCGGATGGAGCAAATAAAATATTAGTTTCATTGGGAGCATTAATAAATGTAGCAACGGCACTTCTTGCTTGGTTAATTAAATATCTCGCCCGCACACCTTCATCATATAAAGAAGAAGGGTTTCCAAAATCATCTAAAATACTAATAATATAATCTTTTACTTTGGGGGATAAGGGCTTTGTCGCTGCGTTATCAAGATAAATTCTATCAGTCATAATTTTCCTCCACTAATTCATAATTGATTTTTAACGGAATAATAAGCAATTCCTTATCTATTAATTTTGTATCTTCATAGAAAAAATTCTTATACATATTTGCGGTTTTTCTTGATAAGAAATTTGTAGCATATTCAATATTTTCTACGAACGAATGTTCTCCACTTGTTAATCGCTTGTAATACATTGTAGGATTATCCATTGTGACAATCACATATCTATCTAATGTTTTAACTACCAATAACGTCACCCCAATTCATAGTTGCACCAAGCAGAATATAAATCTTTCGTTTCTTCTTTTAAAAATATCATAACAACAATATCCGCTTCAGTTTTGGCGTCAATACTGGTATATATATCTATAGGAAAAACCCCGTGCTTTATATACAATCTCTGTTGTTTCGGGTCTATGATACGACACACTTCGTTTGTATGATAATCACGAGGTCTTAAATTCGTTTTCATTTTCATTTTTCTCCGTTCAATCCTTTCACAAAAAAAACAAGGGGGTACACCCGCTGAATAGTAAGTGTACCCCCTTAAAAATTAATTACTATTCAACATCTCTATTTTTGAATTTCTTTTTTACATCTGTATAAACCGGACTAAATTCTTTCTTTTCAGAAGCAATAATTGTATCCAATTCTCTGCTAATAGAAGCTTTAAAAGTCTTCTTCTGTGATAAATCACATTTCTGAATACGTCTTTGTGCTTCATCCTTTGTTATTTCGTTTGCTAAATATTCCGAAACGATGTGGAAAATCTCTCTACAGTTTTCATCGTGGAATTCAGCATACCAAGCCGGCTTAGTTGCGTCTGCACCACAATGCGGACAATATGTATATAATTTACCGCATACAATACATTTTCTGTTATTTTTTTTCATCATAACACCTCACGATAGGAGAGGAGAGGATTATTCATCCTCTTCCTCATCTTCTTCGGCCCAGTATACTTCATAAAGGACTTTATCTTCGCTACAGTAATCTATCTGTAAGTCACCCTTATATTCAAAAGTGCTGTCTGTCTGAAGGTCAATGCTTACTTCCGGTGATACTTGGAACGACGGTAATACTATGTAGCAAGCACGAAGTGTATCAGGCTTACAGGGATCAACACCAAGTGCCTTAAGTGTCAGACGAGTAGTTTTCGGGAACTTGTCCGCTCTGTTCTTTATAGCTATACCGCTCTCAACGTCTCTCTGATACTTAACAATATACATTGTTTCGTTTTCATCGGTCGGAGGTGTGAGAACTCCTTCGGCTGTAAGACCAAATTCTGTTGCACTTGCAGAGGTACCCTTCTCATAAGCCTTGCCCATTACGCCATTAGCGCCGATTGCATTAACCTTGACAGTACCCTCAACGGCACCCTTCAGCGTAACAGTGCTGCCAGCCTTAACCTTTATAATCTTCGGCATGGGAACTTTTGCGGAAGCAGTTGCAACTTCTCTCTTTGAACCCGATGTAGCTTCAAGAATATCAATATTAAGCATAGCATTCTGAGCATCGAATGTACCTTTCTTTGCCTGCCAGAACTTTTTGATAAGGTTTCCGTCCTTATCATTCTTTTCTTTGCTATCAGCAGTTATATCAATCTTACCTTCTTGGAGCTGTGTCAAAACATACAGGAGATTACCGTCAAAATCTTCAGCAACACCCATCAGAATCTTGTCAATGATAAAATCACCTAATTTGAAACTCATAATTGTTTCCTCCTTAAAAAAAAATAATAAAATAAAAAACTGATTTAGACTATTTTGATAGCGGTCTAAACCAGTTTAGTTCTGTTTTTGTGTCTATTTTTGAAGTGTCTAACATACCCGTATACATTCCCGAAAGCAGAGCATTGCTGTTTTCATACACTTGTATGCGCTGTACGCTATCCATAAAGGCATAGATGCCTATATCCTTTAACTCATCTATTTTATATTTGAATCCCGGATGGTTTACCAGTCCCGATATTAATGGTAACAATATACTATCTTCATTTTCATTTTGTTTCTTTTTTTCTGCCATTTGCTTTATTCGTTCGTCTTCGATAATCCATTCTTTTGTAGTTCTACCCTTAGCTTTTTCTACTTTAGGGTGTTGATTGAACATATCACGAAGACATTCAGATGTAGCATTGAAAATTTCTTCATTGAAAACCAATTCATTTTGACTATTTAAAAAAATTACATTTTCATCTTTATCTTGATAAGGAATTAAACTTTTCCATTCTAAATCCTTAAACACAAAGTTTTGTTTTGAGATTAAATCACTATACAAATAGAGAAATAATTGATAGTCCGTTACCTTATTCCAATCCTTACCCGCATCCCAAAGCTGTAGACGATAGGTTGTGGGGTTAGATATAAACGGCGCAATAGAACCATAAATATCCTTTTCACCATATTTAATAAAATCACCAATGGTCGGCTGAATTAAAGTAATATTGTCAGTTATGTGTATGGGTTCTCTAAAATATAACTGGAGCGCAGTATAATTTTTATCCATATACTCACCTATACATATTTATATAACCCGTTCGACCATTAACTGTTCTGACAAGGTTATTGGGAAGAGTAGTTTGGAATACAAGCGTTCTTGTAAGAAATCTTGTGTCGGTAGTGCCCTCTTTATTTTCTGTTAAAGTGCACTCCAATCCAAAAATATTACTCTTTTGAAATATTTCTCTTAAAATACTGGCGATTAAATCATGACGGGAAATACCGGTAGAGGCATCAATACTGTCGTCACCATTTACAAATATAACAAATGTGATTTCACAATATTTTTCCGAGTCATTATATTTAGGCTCGCTATCACAATCAACCTTGTAGCCTATATAATTTGAGACCTCAGTCTGAACTTCGGGGAAAAATAAAAAAGGACGGATATTACTGGATTTACCAAAATATCTATCCCATTCGCCATCGGGAGTTAAATTTCCGTTTGAGTCAAAAAGTTCGCCCTCTAATTCTTTATTGTGCAGGGCATAGAGAAGTTCGGGGCTTCTCAGCAATCTATTTTTAATCTTTTCTTTTATTCTAATATTGTCATCATCAGGAGTTTCAGTATAAGCTCTTAACTTAGACAACATTTCTTTTTTTGTAGAAAAATCATATGTTACTTCGCTCATAATACACTCCTTTCTTAATTTACAATATTAAATGAAACGGTACTTTCAATACCGTCTACAATACATTTAACTTTTAAAACTTCATCTAAATATGACTTATCATTAAGGAATTTGATTTTAATCTGATTGAATTTAGGACGAGTACCCCAAATTATTTTATCAGCAACATCATTATCCAATACAAAACCTGTCCATTGAAAATCTTTATCCGCATATTGTTCTGTTACATCAGCGCCGTTTTCATTATAAATGTTAATAGTCAAAAGCTTATAGCTTCCGCCAACTTTAATATCAGCGGTCGATGCAGTTATTTCACCTCTTGCAGAAACAGGGGAGGGAATGGTAGTATCAGAATCAATAGGTTCAATCTTTGTATCATAATAGTCAGCGTACATTTCCCCCGTTTCAAGATTTATATAATCCGTGTGAGGGTTAAACATATCCTGCTTCACCGTAATAGATAATAATCCTTGTGGTTTTGTAGACTCTACTTTTGTAACTCTCCATACCATCGGGTGTTTTACTCTGGCACTTATGATAATTCTCATATTTTCATTATCATCTGTATAATAGATATTTTCTGTTACAGAATTTAGTGGAAGTAATATCTTTTCAACATTATTTCCTGTTTCAAAGTTATAGTCACGCCACGAACCCGCATCATAACTTAACTGTTGCCTATCTACACCCCACATTTGGCATTTAATACGCTTTTCCTTTTCTTTTATTATCCACTGATAATAGTAGTTGCAAGGAAGAATGTAGTATTTAACAAATTGATTTGCTATTTCTTTGGCACAGATAAGCCATTTATGATAAGACCCATTATCATCTGGAATATCACAAAATAGACCTACCGGGAAAGTAGAAACACCATATTTTTGTCTGTAATCAGTTTCGTAGTAATATAGCTCATCACCCGGATTAAAAAATACAGGCTGTGATGGTTTAAACTGAAGATGATATTCAACTTGATCTTTATCTATTGAACCATATTTAGATACAATGAACTTAGCATCAATTTTTGTCTTAGTTGTATTCTCATACGTCATACCAACATTCAAAGTAGGCTGATCATCATGCTTGTAATCATATATGTAGCAAATCCTGCTTTGGACATCATCACTCCATGTTTCTTCCGCAATAAAGTCAGACTCTTCCTTGCGGATTTGTCCAAGTGTTTTTGCGCCATTATATTTAGTAGCAGTCATTCGTCTTACAGTATCTAAACTCGGCATACCTCATCCTCCTCAAATATAAATTTGATAAGTGAGTGTGCGTCTAAAATAGCTCTGCGAAATTTTTTATAGTTAAATGTATCACTAAAGGCTTCGTTGTATGCCGCTTGCAGCACAGACAAAAGCCTTACCATTGTTTCTGGATTACCCAATAATGTATTCAAACCACTAAATCTAAAAAGAAGATTGGAAAAATAAATTTCAAAATCCTCATCAGAGTTAAATACTCGGTCGAAAATCTTTGGGTCTTTATATAAAAGCAACTTATGCACTTCACTGTGCATTTTTTGTGCTGTTTCTATAATTTGTTCTTCTGAAAATTTACCGTACAGATGTTCCATATCACTCACCGCCAATATATGAGTTATACATATAACCACGGTCACGTATGATTTTATAACGCTTATTTTCTAAATTATCCAAGCGCTCAATCATATCTTTGTGGTTATCTAAGACCTTCTTTTCTTCTTTGCCGCCTATCATTTGTGCCGTATTCTTTACAGAAACCACTTGAGGTCTTAACCACTCAATTACAAATGACAAGGCAAGAAGTTCAATAACAAATTCGTTATCTGAAAAATCATTAGTAGGATATCTCAATGAAAAATCTATCTGTTGCATCTCATCATCTAATGTTATAGATGAGAACAATTTGGAAATTCTAATATCTCCAAAAGCAGAATGCAACCTTTCTACATTTATTTCAAGTAAATCATCAGAATTTAAAGACCATTCTTTTGGGTCATAATATTTATTTCGTGCTCGTGAGAACACTGTTTCGTAGGAGATCATAAGCCCTCCTTTTTATTCAGCAGAAGTAAGTCTTGCAAGCATTTCGGTGTCAAAGATTTCATCCAAAATCTTAACTCTACGTATACTATCCAAGGTTCCATTGTCAACCATAGTTGTAGCTATAGTTTTAATAGAATCTTTTGCACCTTCGGGGAGGGATATTATAGCCTTTTTCATCTTGTCGGGGGTAAGCGTTAAAATATTCTGCAAATCCTGAACTGAATTTAGCGCTGAGTATATCTCATCTAACACAGGGTGCAAAGCTATAAAATCTTTGTCCTGTACGATATAGCGAGGTTTAAACATCATTGCTTCTTTGGTTCTTGCCGCATAGTCCAAATCTCTGAACTCTATTTCAACAACATCATCTATATTTGCAAATGTATACAGATTTTTAGATTTCTGTCCCATTACAAACATTTCTCCCGGTGTAATAGATAAACAAGGTATTAAATCTTCCGGATTAAACTTTTTCTTCTTTTCTGCTTTTTCGACCATAGACTGTTCATCTGTAACAGTCGTATTTTTCTTATATGCCATATGTTTCTTTCCTTTCTCTCCTTGGAAAAGAAAGCAAGTCCAAAATGAACCTGCTTTCCATCCTATATAATATATTAGTTAAATTTCCAAACACCAAAGTATCTCGGCAGATTGACAGCAACAGCCATCTCACGCTGTACTTCGTATGTTCTTGAATCATCCGCAAGGTCTCCCTTTTCCTGACCTTCTTCAGTAATTTCTGTTTCGCCCTTATCGGTGAACCATACAAACTTCTCCTGATTCTTTGCAAAGATAAGAAGTTCATCATTCGGGATGAGTTTCTTTGTTACGTCATTAAGAGCAAATCTCTGCGGGATTTCAATAAGCTCAGTACCCTCGTAATTGCCAAGACGACCCGTATTAGCAACCGACTCTCTCTGCGAAAAACTTCTCCAATCTACATCTGCAAGAGCGTTAAGTTTCTTGAGGGCTGTTCTGGTTCCCATTATAACAACCTCTGCTCTGTTTGCAGTACCTACATCTTCGAGAAGAGTGTCAAAAGACTCTTTTGTTGCGGCTGCGAGTGCACCCGTCTTTACAAACTGAGTGTTATTCGGAAGCTTTGCAGAAGCGCCATAAATACCAGTGAAGCAAAGTTCCTGTATCTTATAATTGAAAGCTTTGGCAATCTTATCTGTGAGTTCTGTATAATCTACTCGGTTTGTCATGATAAGATCAACATCCTTACCGATTTTAACACCATACTTCTTTGTGTGAAGCTTTGTCGATGTACCTTCATTGAGGTGCTGAAGTGTAAGGTCATGCGTACCTCTTGTAATTTCAGCAACAACAAACATTATATTTTCTCTTGTCCAATATTCTTCATCGTCGCCAAGAGCAATATTTCTTCTATCCACGAAGTCATTAAACCACTCTGACTCCTGAAGTCCTGTTTCAACCTTAAAATCTATATCAGACTCAATTAACTCAAAAAGTTCGTTGTGATGAGCTTCAATTGCACGCTTACGTCTCTTGCTTGATTTAACATCTTCCTCTGTAAGGTCACAAACCTCCATAAGTATCTTGCGAACAGCTCTATTAGCTTCTTTCTTTGAAATTTTTCTCTGATTACCGTCCTCGTCATACTCATAGATGTCATTGCCGTGGTTCAAATCATATGTAAGCTGTTTAAAGTTTTCGTATTTGCCTTCTTCGGCGAATACATCTGCCAAATGTTGTGTAGAAAATCTTATATTCATAACTTTAATACCTCCTTTCAATTACGCAATAACGGGCTTACCGTTTTGAATTTTTGTAATCTTAGCACCTTTTACAGGTGTTCCCTCAAAGCCATCAGCTGAAAGCCAAAATCTGTCAAGAGAATCTAACAAATAAGCTCTTACCGGACCATCAGCGGGATCGTTGTAGAAGTTAGCCTCAAGTGTAAGAGCACGAGGCGATTCTTCATTTATCAAGGGTTCGGAATACAGAAGCGCTGTTCTCGCATCCTTAACCTCGTTAACAACTACAAGCCACAATCCATCTGCACCCTGCATTGCTACATAAGCGTCAATTGCCGTAGCGGCTTCCATTTTATAATTATCAAGACCTTCCATATCACCAACTTTGCAAATATAACCGTTATCTGTATCAGTGGTGATGTTTACACTTGCTATGTGACGTCCATAATTCTGAGCAATAAGATTACCCGGATGGCACACAACATGCTTATCAACTGCGTATTTAATCGCCATAATTCAATTCCTCCTTAAAAATAAAATAATAAAAAAGAGCCTTGTAGGCTCAAAGATTGTTTTGTATTTAATTAATCTTTGTCAAATAAATGACCATATCTCTTCTTAGGCTTTGTATGTAACGCACCAAAAGAAATCTTCTTAGAATTTTTGTGTTCAGTATCATTTGCTGAATATTCTCCAACAGATGTAACATAATCACAGAATACTGCTTTAAGTTCTTTCGTTAATTCCTCTACTGAGTAATTATCCATTTCGGAATAAAGCTTAGCATAAGCCTCATTTATAAATTCGCCCTTATCATTTTTCTGACAAAGAACAGAATATTTCTCATCAGAAAGAACGGCTTCTCTTTCAGAATGTAATCTTGCATTTTCGGTATCTGTTTTATACTGAACAAGTTCTGAATAATTTGCTCGCATATCAGCGAGATTTTCTTCCTCTTCTTTTGTAAGGAAGTTTACAAAAACCTCAACTCTATCACCGGTAAGTGTAAACTCGTCGCCTTCTTGTGTATATGTTTGCTTATAATATTTATCATACCAATAATCCTGCATAATTAAATATTTGTCATATACCTTAACGCCATACCACGTATTATCCGCATCAGAATAAGTAGCATTGACAAGTTCCTGTAAAGCTATAATTTTCTCATTACATGACAGTTCAAATGTTCTTGTAACACCATCAAATTCAATAGTATAAGTCTTTTTTTGATTAGCGGGCGGGACATCATCAGGGTCTTCATGTTTATCCTCGGGATCATCGTCGCCATCGGTGGGGTCTTTGGGGTCTTGTTCACCGTCCCCGTCACCTTCGCTACCACTATCTGCACCAGCGTTGTCATCTGTCGAACCTGTATCAGGGTCGGGGTCAGAATTAGAACCAGCTCCTTCATCAAACATTTCTGCAAATTTTGCAGTTAAATCTTCATCAGAAAGATTTTCATATTCAAATGTAATATCTTCTGCTGTTTTATTGTATTTAGCTAAAAGGTTTTCAAATAATTCTTTATTCACTGAATTTCCTCCTTTCTGTTGAGTATTATTTTTATTGAAATTAGAAAGCGTTTTATTAAGGCTTTCTAAGAGTTCAATCATTTTAGAATCTTTATCAAATTTAATTGAGTTGTTTTTAACAGAAAAATCTTCAATAACAGCACAAGAACCCTGCATTCCCTCTTGAATTTCTGTTCCATCATCTCTGCTACCGAGCAAAGTCGAAGCGTTTACATAAAAATCAAGTAATTCAAGATATTTTTCCTTAGAGTTATAAGCAAGGTTATCAATGAAAAGCTCACAACTATTTTTTGAGCCCTGTTTTGCTTTTAGTATTTCTGCCGCTTTAGTATATTCAGTAGCTATGTATGCATAAGCACAAACAAAGTCTTTATCCAGTTCATTATCATGCTCCCAAAATGCAGGTTCAGATGAAAACGAACCAACTTGAGACTCGATGTAATGAAGTTCTTCATTACCATCTTTGTCAGTTACAACTTCCATTTCATGTCCCTCGAAATCCCAGCTGCCGTCATCAAGTTGATGTATTGCTGCGAGTAATGGTCTATCTGCTATGGTATTCATCGCTTTTTCAGCAGACTCTTTCGACACAAAACTTTTGTTTCTATTTAGCCCCGTATGAAAAATACGTATTTTAAGTCTAATCATACCCCGATGATTGTCATCAACGGTATCATCTACTTCGAAAGTAGTAGGTACCTTCAATGCCAATTGATAGCCGGTATCCTTAGAATTAAAATTTGCAAAATTCTGTTCTTGGCAAAATTTTAAAAGATCGTCTTCTGTTAAAATTTTTTTAATTGTTTTTGACATTATTTTATTACTCCTCCTTTCCAAGAAAATTAAAAACCACTCAGAATAGGGGAGTGGTTATATACAAAGTTTATTAGTATATCTAATCTTTGCACTATCTACATCAGATGAAAACTGCATTTCTTTGCGATTTAAAAACATATAAACGCCAACCTCGCCAGAGTCAATCTCTTGCAAGCCGGAATTTCTTAATTCATTAGCAGTTTCAACATCTGTTGTTTTTATAAAATTATAATTCATAATAAAAATCGGTTGTAGAAACCACATATCTTTAGATGTGTGGAGGAACAACCGTTCTCCTTTCTATCAAATAATTTTTTCTCTTTTCTATTAATTTCAATTTTTTATAACTAATACTGCCATTATTAACTTTGATTCCATCTAATGTCCTTATGTCAAAAAATCCACTATTTCTTCTGCCAAAAATGAAATATTCCTTATTTTTATATTTCACTTTGTCAAACAACCTGAAACCTTTTACTGTATAATCAGCAGAATTTCTTTTTCTAACACCGCCTTTAAGAATTGTACTTTTATGTATTTGTCTGTTATGGCATCTAACCTTTTTCTGATAATAAACGGCGTCCAAAGGTTTCGCCAGTGGATGTTCGCTTATACATCTAGCGTCTATGTAGTGGTCTTTGGGTAAATTATTTGCTATACGAACAGCTTTAGTTATATACCCGTAAGTCTGTGATACATTGACATATTTAGTTTTTAACTCATTATAGAAAAACCATCTCATAATTCCCATAAAACTAGCATCTCTAAAACTCATACCTCTATGTATGGTTTTAGGCAATTTTACAGTTCCTTTATGGTAGCCAATATGACATGTTTCACATAATGTAATAAGATTATTGGGAGCATTTCCGCCTGTGCGTCTTGATTCGATATGATGCACATTAAGTATCTTGTCTTTTGACTTGCCTTTGCAACACTGACAAGTATGACCGTCTCTAAATAACACATATTCTCGCACATTCCAAAAGTCCAGCTGTGTTCCTTGCTGATATCCAGAGCCACTTATATCAGGATTCTTAATTTTCTGAATGTCAAAGCTAGCTGTTTCAACAATCATATTACTTATCGGAAGTATTTTGCAGACATTATCCACCACAGTTAAATGAGCTTGTATCTTATTTCTGATGCTAGGAGCAAGCCAGCCCGTCTTCTTTGATGAAACTCTGTTTGAAAATCTTGTTTTTCTATAGCGTGTTTTTCTGCTCCGTCTAACTCTGCGATTCTGTCTGCGCATAGATAACAAATCTACGACATCATTTCTCAATGTTACATCTGAAGCATAGAGTTCTTTTGTTTTTGTAGTTGCAGACACCCCTATGTGCTTAGAACCCGCATCTATACCAAGAGTGACTTCTTGCGTGTAGCTCGTAGAGTCATATAATAACTGTATTGTAAATGGACATTTTTTTAACACTACTGCTTTATTTTGCCTTAGGAGAATCCGAACCTTAGCGTGGTTTTCCGTTGGCATAAGTGGTCGCCCGTCAACACTTAATACATAAACCATAGAACCTATACTCCTTTCCAAATCCATTCTGGATTTAATTACTCGCACCGAAGTGCGGTTAAAATACCTTCGCCAATATTATCTTACGGTTTTGCATCAGCAACACTGTTCCTACCACACAGAACTGTTTAATCACTGACCTTAGAGCTACAAGTTAGGTATTACGCCTGTAGGTAACTATATATATTCGTAAGTAATGTAGTCAATTAAGACTTAGGCTAGTCAACCAATGGCTTTTTCAAGCCATAGACCTTTAGGTCTGTGGTAGTTGACTTTCCATTCACTCCTTTGTTTAATCACGAAACAGTAATAGTAACCGTCGTTTCATCACTCATTGTGGCAGTTCCACCAGTAATAGCACCGGTTTCATCTTTTGTTAAAGCAATAGCAGTTATATATTTGCCATCTGCTCCTTTTGCGCCTGTCTCACCCTTATCTCCCTTTTCACCGGGTTCTCCTTTGTCGCCCTTGTCACCTTTAGCGCCCGGAGTACCGTTTGTGCCATTGGTTCCGTTTGTACCATTTTTTACAGTGTAAAGCTTCTGCCATTTTGAATTACTCAACGCTGTACCTGCTGTAATATTATCAGTAGCTATATATAACGATGCCTGAGTAGCTTCTGTTTGTATAACCAAATCTAATTTTTCATAAGTAACAGTATTACTCCATTCGCCTTTTGCGGTCATTGCAACTTTTCCTAAAACAGCCATTAAATCACCCCTTTACATTTAAATATCCATTACTGTCCATATAGAAAGCGTCATTATCAGCTTCTAATTTCATGGTGTCGAAATTAATTGAAAGGGTAGGAGAGACTTCGACTATTTCTACTTCACCCTTGTCATTCATAATAACCTCTTCGGTCATAAGAGAGGAAAAATTTTCTCTTAAATAATCCTCTGTTATTAATGGCGCCCAACCTTCAAACTCATGCCAATATAATCCGTACCAACGATACGGAGCGATATTCGCAGAAATAAGCTCAAGGGCAATAATTGTATTACCAAAACTATTTTTGATAACATCTATTTTACACTCGGCATTACCCTTAAACGGCATATCCGTAAGAGTTACACCGCCCATAAACGAATGACCCGTTCTTACGTATTCATTCTCTTCGATACTTTTACACAATTCTTCAGTCGTTCCATTAACTACAAAACCGTCTAAAAACTCTTGATTAACTGAACGATCTTTTGATATTGTATTTGCGTATTTTCTTGCAAGTGCAAGAGTTTCTATAGATATTCCCATATGTCACCTCACACCTTTTGCCAAGTGTCGGTTTCTTTGTCTAAAATATAAATATCACTCGTTTCAAGACAAAGACACGCCGAACCTGCTCCGCATTTTAAATGAGCAACGCTATCATTTTTTTGTTCAATACCGTTACTTTTTATGTGAGGGAGATTATCTATATCTGTTGTTTTGGTGGCATAAAAAAGTCGATAATCGGGATTTCGACCATCAGCTTGTCCGCCGGCTTCTTGTATCCAGTATGACATTTTAATCACCCTTTCTTTGTTTTGTTACATTTTATTTTTTTCGGATTCTCTCGTAGAATCGCCTTCGTCTCCCAAATCCGTTACAGATTTTGTAGTATCTTCTTTACCCGACTGAGTATAACTACTGTTTAATGGTATCCAATTATCCTGTACCGCAAGTACATCATTTTCGAGATATTGCATTCTTAACATTTCTAACGGACTAAGACCATCCAACGCTCCTACTGCCATTTTAACGGGGATACCATATTGAGCAGATTGAAGAAATTCATTTTTTTTCTCACTCTTCATCCAAGGAGAAGTTTCTATGTATTTCACTATCCCATGATCCGAAATAGAATAAGACAAATAGCGATTTATCCATACTTCAATTTCCCCTAATAAAGGTTTAATCCCCGTCATCATGTCCGCAATAATCTGAGCACGATAAATTGTTGCCCCTGTATGTTCGTCATTAAGTACCATACTTGAACCAGAAAGCTTAAATAAATTGCTCATTGATTTTGCAACCATATTAGTATCATCTGTCGCATTTTTGTCAAACTCTATTGTATCAATTGGCATTGGAGAAATCGCAGCCGCAACTTCAGGCGGTAACGAATCTGACATTTTATTAAAATAATCTAAAGCAAAATCAACAGTGATTTCAAAATCATCGGGGTCATCACTACCGGACATATGCTCAAGACGAGCGACAAGAAGTTTATATATTGACAACTCATTTTTAATAGTTGCTATTGAAAGTGTATCTATCAAATCAATCAGCTGCTCCCAGAGACCTGATAGGGGGCTTAGTGATAAGGTAGGGTCTTCAATTCCGATTTTTAAACATATGGTTCTTTCGGGGTCAAGTTCTTGCCAGCGTTGTTTTGAGTCACCAACAAAAATATTGTATTTTTCTTGAAACTCCGGATCCCAATATTCAAGCAACTCTTGTCTGTTACGAAAATAAGAAAAATCATAAGCAAAGTTCATCGAACCATCCATATTCGTACTTGATATTTTACAATAATCTCCATCTAATGGATATATAAAGAAGCCCGTATCATCTTCGTATATATATCCGTAAGCAGAGTCTTCAATCCATGCCGTCATAAGGAGTTTATATATCTCTGAATGTAATTTCATTTTATCTACCTGCACACAGGTATCATAATAATTTTTTAATACGCTTTCTTTATCATTATCTTGTGTTATATCTATATTAGGAGAAATCATTAGCGCAGTTAAATCTATTTGCTGTGCCATATGATTTACTAATCTTCTATACGGTTGGGAAACTCTATAAAGAAATCTGCTAAAGTTCCTTAAACGGCTTTCGTTTGACATAGGGTTTTTCATGTATGTACGAAGATTTTCTTTATTATATATGGTATAACTACGTGTTTGTGTTTTTGTTATATCTTGGCGCTGTATTGCTTCTTTTGCTTTAGCATATAGTTCCTTGCGCCGTTCTTCTTTTTGAAATTCTTTTATTTCAGCCGCTGTCTTACGCGGACTGTTTGTAGGCGCACCGGGCACCGCTTTTTTTGTTTGTGCCATATAGCACACCTCCTTTATTTAGTTTTGTGTTTTTGTGTGTTATTGTGAGTTAGTTGAACATTGAAAATCGTTTTGGTTGTTTTATGGGGAGTTTGGAAATAAGAGATTGGGTGTCGGTTTTTTCTCTTTTTTTATTACGAATATGTTCCATTCGTTTTTCAGACAAAAACCAACCCAACATTGCCAATACATATGCGCGGTCATCATGCATTGTTGCTTCAGAATTACCTGTATCAGCGTCTTTATGTGCGGGAAGTCTAAAAGCATCTTTACTGCCCTCTCGTTTTACTCTGCAAATATTTACAATTTCCTCTTTCATTACATCAATTTGAGTTAAGGCTACTTCTTCATCTTGAGAAAGTTTGTAGGTTGTTGTTTTCGCCGCTTCTATTTCAGATAAACGTTCTTCAAGAATTTCTTCATATTCATTAATGTCTAAATCCATTGTATCCAACTCTGCTCGGATTTTTTCTTCGGAATCTTTCATTAATTGTTCATTCACTTCTAAGATATTTAAATAACCTTTATTATCATATCTTTCAGTAAAATGAATTTTATCAGCCTCAATCATTTTTATCAAAGATTCATACATTTCAGATTTATATTTTGCTGGTTCAACAAGTTTTAATTTTTCTATAGCGTTAGGAAATCTTTTTTTATAAACATCTCCTTCTGTATAATTTCTATCTAATAATCCTCTATGAACCTTTCCTTTTTTATCTTTCCAATCTTCAATAAGATTATCTCTAACCCAAGAGTTTCCACCTCCACCACTACCTGCATCGGCTAATACCATTTCAATATTATCATAATCTAATGCGTCACCATTATAATCTAATAACAACTTATGTATCTCTTTTATTTGCTCTTGTGTCATCATAGGTGTCTTTCTACGTAATCCAAGATCTGAAAAGGATACAACATTAACTATATCCATGGTATAACCATCATCTTCGTTGTACTTTAATTCGCCAATTCCAAGTATTGAATTATCAGTGTTCCTCGCCGGATCCCAAGCAAAAACGAATTTTCGTTCGTTAGTGTCATTACATAGTACCGGGGGACGATTATATGAATTGCGCACAATTAATGCCCGTTTTATAATTTGATTGATGTTTCCGTCTTGAGTGAATCTATTATAATATTCACGGTTTGCTTTTTCTGGATTGTTTCTAATTTCATTTTCAATAGTTTCCCTATTAAGTAACGAGGCGGGATAAACCTTGCCTTTAAATGTCGCATTTATAACAATGTCACAATTGATGTCTGCTACAAAATAACGTGGATCTCCTAATATCATCTTCTTAGAGAAATCTCTATATTTATTATAAAACGCAGTATCTATACTGGAAGCAGAGCTCGCATAAAGCAACTGATGGGGGATATCTTTAGGTAATGTAGAAACATCAATATCGCCACCAAGTTTAAAATCTGCATTTTGCGTAGTAAAAGCACCAATGACATTAAATTCTTCCTCAGAAAGCCAACCTCCCTCATCAAAATAGACTGCCTCCGCTCGTTTGCCACGCTTGGCATTAATATTTGAGTTAAGGGTTTTTACAAAACTACCATTGTACAGACGATAGGTAAAGCCCATTGGGTTATGTATAAATCCATTTGAGTTTGCTTGAGAAACTTCTACCTCATTCTTAAAAACATCTGTTAATCCTGTCATTGACTCAATATTTTTTAATGCAATATCTTCTATTTTCTTAAAAGTTTCTTGGGACTGGTCAGCCGTACCTGAACAAATGTAAATACGGTAGTTGTTCAGCAAAAGCCCGCGCAGCATCGCCATCAATGCAAGCAAAGTCGTTTTACCAGCGTTACGCGATTCAAGCCAAAGAACATACGGTTTTAACCATGACATAACAAAAGTATATTCTTGACTATCAAGTAGTTCAACACCAAGGAATTGAGCCATGAATTTTGTTGGATTATGAACACCCCATTGCTTAATTTCGGCAAGCTTTAAATAATTCTCTAACTTGCGCTGTGAAATTTCCAACTCCGTAGGTTTTACATAAATTTGATAGTCATGTGGAATAATTATCCCCGATTCAGTTTTGACCATTCGCATTCACCTCAAATTCAATTCCATTTGTTTTCAACAAAGTTTTTAAGTCATAATTTTCTCGGAGCAATATTCTTGCTTTTTCTTCAAATTCATCTGCGATTTTCTTATATTTATTTATTAAATCTCTTTGTTGAATTATCATATCATTATAATCGTTTTCGTCTAAACGAATTTGCTTAACTATTGCCGCATCACTTATTTCAGCAACTTGTCTCAATCCCTCTGAATACTCAGCATTATACAAATTTACTTCCGCCTCACGTAAATTCATTTCCTTCATCTTGCGAACTTTTCCTGTCCATGTATTTTCACCCTTGGACGAATTCACAGAATGTTTCAAACTAATACCATTATCTTTAGCTAAATTAAGAACAGAGTTTGTTATTTTGGTTTTTGTATCCTCAAGACTTCGTATTGTCGCAACATTTCTTTCAATGTTTTTTACGTCAGAAATCATAGACGCTATAACATCGTTTAATTTTTCTATATGATTAAATCCTTTAACAATTTCGATTATAGAAGAGGTTCTCATTCTGTCATCGTTAGCATCTTCTGATGCATCAAGATACCCAATAAGATTTGAATAAAGGAACGGTTTATCTGATATACATTCTTTTTCAAATGGATCATATCCCAAAAGACGAATTGCATCTTTTTTATTTTGTTCAAATGTGTCAAGTATTTCTTGATCGCCAATTTGATTTTCAGGAGTTTTCTCATCATCGTATATAACAGGAATTTTATAAAAATCACTATCAAAATAGGTAAGTCCAATATAATTAACCATAGCAATATTTTTTATATAAGCCATCCAAACATTTGATTTTGTTTTTCCTGCAATTAAAGACTCAGATTCTTGAATGCTTGCATCCCAAACCACATTAATAAACGGCTTGTTTAAATATTTTAATGCAAGTTGACAAGACTCTTTTGTAGGAGTATGTTCATCACCGTTTTTATCGACTCGTAGAGCAATTTTTCTTGCACATTCTTTACAAATTGGTGTAATCCCCGAGGTAATCATAGGATCCGTGCTTGTATAAAATTTACTCTTATCCTTATGCTTGTCACACATATAGCAGTAGCCGTATGTATTGTATTTATCTATAACCTCTTGTAACTCTACGACCCTTTGTCTTGCCTGAGCAGCCGTAAGCTTTTCCGGCTGTTCTATTTTTTTTACTGTCGCCAAGCCTACGACCTCCTTTCGTTCCAAATAAAAAAAGAGCTATCTATACGACTAACTCTTGTAAATTAACAAATTTTATTTTCGCCTAATCCTTTCCCTAATCCAAAATAAAAATAATAGACAAAGAAGTGGCGGATTAGAAAACCACATACCGAGACTCATGACTTTCTCAGTTCTTTGTCTATTTCCAAATCAACCACTGTTCCATCGAAGAAACCAAAGCCGCCAACCGGAGTGGTCATATACTTATTCTCTTTCATTCTTGAAAAATCCTAAAAAATATGATAAAATATCCTTACTCGACATTATAATCGTAGCAACGTATTGCGGTTATCTTTTGAAAATGTCGAGCAAGGAGGTATCAATTCCTCTTATGCGTCTATTTTTTGACCTCGTGCCAAAAAGAAAGGAGTAATAATTGGCAATCACTATATTCTTCATTGCCATATCTTTTCTGATATTATTAAGCATATTTTTCTACATACGAAGCCATCGCGTGAAAGACTTTTATGTAAAACTTTCTATCTTTGAAGGTATTGAAATTAAGTGCTCGTTCTTTAAAAAAGTAAAACGACACAAGGATCGAAAGGATAAAAAAATAATATCCGTAGCTACCAGCTACGGTATTGTTATATATAAGAGGAATAATGCTTTTTGTTTCGGTATAAAGCCTATTTGGGAATAGCTTAGCAATAACTATATACAGGGACTTGGTATGCACTTCCCAACCAAGGAACATACTTCATAGTTCCACACTGGAAAATATTCTTAAATGAAAAATTATTTTCCTCCTTGTAACGAGCCGGTGTTTTATGCATCGGCTTTGTTTGTTTGGTCAATATCCTCAAAGATATCTGTTATATCCATATTATCCAACATTTTTGTTATAATAATCTGAAATATTTCGTTCGACTGAGAGATTGTGCAATGGTTCTTCTTTAAGACAGCTACAATCTCTTTAATCGTTTCTAATGTTTCATCCGAAAATACTATCAAATCTTTGGAATCACTTCTCTTTAGTAAAATAGGAACAACTGCGTTCATCAATATATTCTCCTTTTAATTTCATTTTAACCATTATTACCGCCCTCACTCGGATGAGCCAATAATACCACACCTTTTTGTAATTCACTTACATAATCATCTATCTCATCTACCTTATCTGAAGTCTCGTCCATTTTCGTAACCAAGTCATCTATAATAGACATTTGATATTCAGGTATATTACCCTCAACATCTCTATGTGCTTTAATGGTATATGTAACTTCGTTTGATTTGGCATTCATGTTTAACGGTGTATATAAAATTTTTACCCACATCTGAATTGTACCCGGTACATAAGTAAAGGTCTGAGCTATAGGAACGTAGGTTACGTAATAGTTTTCTTTATATTCAACAAGACCATCGGTTATTTTTATTGTATCTCCAATACCATTCTGGTTGGCAAAGCACAAATAAACATCACAGTTTTTTAAATCTACTTCGTTCAATATTTTTGGTAAGATAATTTTAATGTTTTCAGCGTTATTCTCATCCTGATAGGAGTTGCCTCTTTTTGTAATCATTAAATTTCTATCTTCCGACATTTTTAAAACTAACATTATAATCAACTCCTTTCGTGATTTTTACGAGGTGGGGAATAAGGGTGAGCTTGGGGTGTACGTATATTTATTCTCTGTTTTTGTTAATGGGGTATTTAGAACTATTTTAGATAAAAGCCTCATCGGCATCCTCAGAATCTTCTCTGATAACATAAATCTGGGTAGTTTCGCTACTTTCATGCCCCAAAAGTTTTTGAGCCGTTTCCAATGCTCTGTGGTCATAACAAACCAAGTTCGTCGCCCGGCTCCGCCTAAAATTATGAGGCGTTGTTCTGCGCCCAACGATTTCAGAAAATTCACCAATACACCACTCATTAAAAGTCCCTTCGCTAATTTGATGGACTTTACCGTTTTTTGTTTTTGTTACGAAAACATAAGGGCAATCATCTTCGCCACGCTCTGAAAGCCATTTCTTTAACGCATCCATAACATCTTGCCCAAATTGAAGGCGTCTAATTTTGCCAGCTTTACTCCGTCCTTTACAGCGTATCTCGTGGGTTTTATATGATAGTGATTCGACTTCTTGCTCTTTTCCATTCTCGTCAATAATAGTCACCATTTTTCTTTTTGGTTCATAATTGACTACTTCTTTAAGAAGTTGCCTCGATTCGGCGCGACGGCAGCCTGTCGAATATGTGAATTTTACATACGCAAGTTTCAGCCATTCCTGTCTTTCTTCAAGTACCTTACACAGATTATCTATCTCATCAGGAGATAAGGGCTCTTTCTCAAAAACCTTACCTGTTTTGGGAACTTGCATCTCCGAAGTGACATAATTATGGAACGAAGGATACTCATCTTCATAAAAATTTTCAATGAATTTATTAAACGCACTAACAGATGATTTCTTGAATTTTATTCCTGCTTCAGAAAATCCTCTATTTGCTAACCAATTCATATAGCGCAAAAATTCTTTTTTCTTAATTTCAATACAGTTTTTATTATTAAGGTTAGACTTTACCCACACAAAAAATATCCTTAACGCACTGCGATAAGCTATCAAACTTTTCTCAGAGAGATGTGTTTGATTATTAAGATAGTCTTCAACCATATTGCGATTAAACTCATTTACTTCAAGCCACTGTTCATCTGTTACTTCATTGGTTCTGTTAGCAATTTTTCCATCCATCTTCTCACTTCCTTTTCAAAAAAAATAAAAAAGAAGCAATATAATATTATTAAATCGCTTCTTCTACATAATATTTCCATTTATAACCATTGGCTTTATTCCTTATACCATTACACACAGATGGAATATTATTTGTATTACAATGCAAAGTTTCTTTTATTTCTTTTAACGAATTCCAAATGTGTAAAATAACTCCATTATCATCGTACTGAATAACTTTATGCCGAGACATATCTATTACATAAGGATTTATATTATTTTGATCCCCTGTAAAAAATCTCCATTGATAATCACCTGCTGTTCCTTTTTTCCCATTGCAACATGATGAAATATCACCAAGTTGTATACCAGTTGCATTAGACGCTTCTGTTATAGAATCCCACTGTTTAATAAAAACACCATTGCGATCATATTGTGCAATTGCTTTAACACCTTTCCCCATACAACTCTGTCTAATATTCTCCTTTTGTTGTTCGGGCAATTTTGTACCCTTTCTTGCTTTTGCGGCGGCAATTAATTTTTCTTTAGATTCTATTGGCATATTATAATACGCTTGTCTTAATTTTTCTTTTGTTTCATCGGATACTTTCATTCCAACCACACCATCACCGCCAATGGTCATGTTATATCCATATTGATCATTCTGTAAATTTCCATATTTAATAAGAGCCTTTTCAAAATTTTTCGCTTCGTCTTCGATTAAATGTTCTGCAATAATTTCATGTTCGAAATTATCCCATCCATATTTTTTAATGGCTTTCCAAAACTTAGGTGAAGTCTTATACCCGTTTCCATTTAATCCCCATCTTAATTGAGCTGATTGCGATGTAATTCCAACATATATTTTCCCGTTAATCTTATTGATATGGGCATAAACTAACCATTCTTTCATAATTTCACCTTTACCCTTTCGCCTTACCCAATACCAATAAAAAAAGAATGGGAGAGAGGGGTAAGGTAATAAACTCTACTCAAGCCGGTAGCTACTCCGACTTGTCCCATTCTTTACCTATATAATTAGCTGCAAAGCTAACTATAAGCTATATTTATATATTCTCCATATAGAGAACAAAAGAAACAATATTACACTGCTTCTCCGTTATATCTATTACTATGTATCGAATTTATCTGATCTAATACTTCGTCTATTTCAGCCTCATATAACTTAACACAACAGGAATACAAATCATCAATATATCCAAATTTCTCTGCATATTTTATTACAGACAATTCATCTTTCTTTCTATTTTGTTTCATATTATATCCTTCGCATCTTGCTTCTAAATCAATATGAAAGTTTTCCCTGAAACATCTATACAATTCACGGTACCTATTGGCATAATTGCCGCTTCTTCGCTTACATATTCTATTGATAACATCTTTCTTTTTGTAAATGTCATTTTCATCTGTAAAACCATTAATGACCTCTTGCTTGTGAGCAATTTCAAGTTCTTGCTCTTTACATTTCTGTTCAGCTAATTTTCTTGCTTCTTGTTCACTTTTTAATTGAGTAGCTAATTGAATTAAGAAATCCGGCGACCTTAATGCTTCTTCAATAACTTGTTCCGTCATATAGGCTCCATGTTTGCGGATTGACGGCAATACCTCACTCGTTACCCAATGTTTAAATTTTTTAGCATTGGGCAGCTTGCTTGAAAGGATAAGACTGTAAAGTCCGCTTTCATTGATAAGTATTCCCATTGTTCCATTAACGGTGAACAATTCGTTCAGCGTTTTATCTTCATTATCCACATGGTCTCTAATTGCTTTCTGGGGATTGCTATATCCTAATAATTCTGCTACATCTTTACCGACAAAATAGGGTTCATTGTCAATAATAGCAGTTCTTATTTCACCAAATTCTTCATTTCTGAAAATCTCTAAATTATTATCCATTAACACCTCTTTCTTCTATACTCTTGCAGTAGACGCCAAATAATTTTCTAATTCGCTGGTTCTTTCAAAATAGTAAGTATTGTCACCGTTATTAAACTTATCTTTTCGAAAGTTCGTATAATCAAATCCGTCAGTAACCAATCTAACCATTTCATCTCTTGTGGTACATCTGTACCAATTTTTTTCATTTTTCATGTTTAATCCTCCCTTTACTTTAAAATATTAAGTAAAAGGAGAGGATTAATTGCTGTCTCACGACATGATCCTCTCCATTGCCAGCGCAGCCGGAATATACCCGACTATTCATTACACTGACAAGGCAGAGATAGGAATTACCTATAATTCTCTTTACCAGTCAAACAGACCGACCTAATAATTTATTCTCCGTTTACACAGAGATTTTTCTTAAAATTAAAGCACCCTACAGGAATCGAACCCGTCAAGCCACCAAGGAGGTGCATATGAACTCTGGCATAATACCAGAGTTAAATATTGACAAAATTAATATTTGTGTTATAATAATCTTGGTATCACATTATGGACTGATGCACCGTGATACTTTTTTGCATTAGGAAAATTTAATATTCTATGTCCAATCGGACAAACAATTTTCCAATCATAAAAATCTTATGAAAGGAGGGTAAAATGACTGTTAATTTATCATTAACAATAGACTCAATGTCCGTAATTGTACTTGTACTATTTAATATTGTGAAAGTTTTAATTACATATTTGTTATGTAAATCCCCTAAGCTTTCAAATAAAAAAGTCAAATACATTTGTAAGATGATGTCTAAAAAATAAGTTTCACTCCGACGTATAAGTCGAAATTGTTCATCTATTATTTTTTCCTTTCATTCTGTGAGAGTCCGTTATTATCGGACTCTTTTTTTGACAAAATATTAATATTTGTGTTATAATAATCTTGCCACATTTGGCAGAAAGGAGCTGTGATCAAATTATGAAAACAGTTTTGAATATGCCCGTTCCCGTAGTAACGTTGATGCAGTGGCAAGATTATATTTGCGGAGCCTAACCACTAAAGTGAGACACCATAGGTAAGATAGGGTACATCTCCCTATTCATATAACGGCGAGAAGGTGTACACGTTTCCCGTCAGGAATGACCGGATAAAAACGCTATGACGGGTAAGGCGTTTGCTATTATATGAATTGCACTATGGCACGGGAAAAACAAATATAGGAAGTAAGACCACTAATAAGATGTGATTAGTGGTCTTATCTTATCTCATTTTAAAACCCAAATTTATCCAACATTTTATGGAGTAAATCTTCAGACATTACTTCCGAAGTATAGAAAGAATAACTCTTATATACACCATTATCATTGCGACTTGCAGAAAAACCGTGTATGCCATCTTCATTCTCACATAATTCTATACCACAATCTTCATCAACACTATCTAATATCTCATCGGTCTCATCATCAAAATCAATAATGTGTAATTCACAATCAGGATTTATATTTGATTTTAGTACCCTTGCCGGGCAATTCTCAAATATAAATACATATTTGCCGTGATAAAGGGTATAAGTACCGTCTTCATTATCCAAACATTCAACTAAAAGCTCATCATCTTCAGTGATTGTAAGCATATATGTATTATCAGCTTCGCTGTCTATATTAATTGAGGATGGATAAATATCAGAATAACACATAAATTCCTTTACAGCATCCAATATCTCCTCTGTCTGTCCAATAATTCTTACGGGATAATTTTTACCCTCTCTGAAATCCATAACAATGTCAGCCAAATCCCAAATGCCACTATATTTAATATGTCTATCTAACATATGCTCACCTCTTACTGATTAACAGCTTCCTTCATACCCGAAGCGGGCTTAAATCTGATACCCTTTCTTTCGGGAATTGAGAGTGTTTCACCTGTTCTCGGATTAACACCTTCACGAGCGGCTCTTACTACTGTTTCAAACTTACCAAAGCCAAAAATTTCAACCTTGCCTTCATCCTTAATACCATCAGCGATGATCGCAAATATATCATCGACATATTCAGTTGCTGCCTTCTTTGTTATCTTGTTGGCTTCTGCCAGCTTATTTATAATATCTATCTTTCTCATATCTTTAAAATCCTTTCATTCATCAATTATAAATCTTAATGGGTGTATACAACACATCTGTTAACCCATCATCTTTGTCAAATATAAATGTTTTTGCCTGACGCTTTGAGTCATATCCCTGTTCTACAGTCCAACGGCTCTTTGCGCTTATAGTAGGCAATCTTTGTATTCTCATATTATTTTCTTCTAACAAAACCTGTTCACTATGTAAATGCTGTAAAAATACTTCCGTAGTTTCTATATCAGACCAATATTCACGGGCTTCGTTAGCTATAATTTTAGGTAATGTTTTTACATTTCCATCATGTGAAAAAACAAATAACGTCTTTCCAAATTTAACATATTTACGAGGTAGGGGAGAGTAATCTACATTTACATCATCACAAGTTCTAAACCATGCATCCAAATAGCAAGCCAATTTAAAACCTGTTGTCTGATCGTGATTACCCGGCACATATATTACATCAACCGGCGCATAAACTCTCAGCATTGAAATCGCTCTAACAGTCATATTGCAAAGTCTTCTATAGGCTTCGTACAATGATACTTCATTATCTTGCGGAGTACCCTTTGTTGTAGTACCGGCTAAGGTATCACAGTTTAACATATCCCCGCCTATACAGAAAATAATTTTATTAAAAGTATACTCTACTGTACGAGACATAACATCGTCCAAAACCTTAAAGAACAATCTTTCAGCAATGTCACAATTATAAACGTTACCCGTCATAAACATAGACGCTTGTAAGTTTAAGTGTAAATCTGCAAGGTCAATAAGTAACAGCTTATCACCATCCAAATATTCTCGGCTATCTCTGTTAACTTGAATTACCTTATCATTGCTCAACTTCTTACTCAACTCTATAGCCCATTTTTCCATATCTTCAAAACTTACTTCACAACTCTTTGGCTTAATAGTTATTTTACTTGAGTACAAATTAATAGTTCCGTTATTTTTAGTATAAGAGTTCCAAACAGAATTTTTGGCTGAAACCAATTCCCACTCAGACGGATTAAAACCGTGTGCTTTCAACAATGTATTTTTGTCTTTTAATTCCGTTTCAGATAATTCAACCAGTTTATCACTGCTATATGTGCCATCTTTATTAATAGTAGTTTCTGTGCCGTAGCCCTCTTTTATATTGTTACTTTCACTTTTCTGCTTCCACTTTAAATATTCGGTCACAAAAACATGCCCAAATGGTATAGAACTTGATGCCTTTCTTACGTTGTCCTTTGCTATAGGTATCTGGTATTTGTTTATTATTTCGTCCCATTCTATATCTTTTTCGTGGGCTATTTTATCATTTATATCTTTTAAACAACGTTCGTATATTTCAGGTGTAAGTCCTACCTTTTGTAATTCTTTTTCAAAATTAAACAGTGCAAATCACCGCCTAATCTTCATCTGTGCCATCCTGTTTCGGCACGTCAACTTCTTCTTCGTCCTTGACTTTTATAGAAACCTCGATATCACAACCGTCGAACACCGTAAATAAATCCTTTACGGGACGCTTTTCGCCATCAATTTCTATTGTCTTATCCAAGTCGTTAAAAAATCCCGCAGCTTTTAGCGCTGTTGTAGTGGTTCTCTTTAAGCTTAACGCTTTACTCATTTTTTTATTCTCCTTTTAATTCCTTAATTTTCGTACAACTTTTTAGCCTGATTGGCATACCAATCTTCCAAATATATCTTTGCGGCGGCGCCACGTGTACGATAGTACGCTATTTCCTGACCACGGTTATTAACAAATACATTTCCTTTGTGCTTAATGATGCCGTGCTCTTTTAATAACTCAATTTCCTTTTTGGTTACTGGCTTAATAACTCCAAACCTTCCTTCTATTATTTTTTTCATTATTATATGCGATTTTCTTTGTTACTCTGAAAATCCCAAAATATGAGTATTGGGTGCAGATACGAGAATCGAACTCGCTTTATCAACCTTATGAGGGTCGTAAGATACCATACCTACCATCTGCTATATAGAATACTATGTCGGGGGAAATGAAAGTAAAAAAAGGTAAAAATAAAAAACTAAAATAAAAAAGGAGATATAAAAACCCGACATAGTATTATGGCAGGGATAGCAGGACTCGAACCTACGAAATGCCAGAATCAAAATCTGGTGCCTTACCAACTTGGCTATATCCCTAAGAAAGAGGTGGGGAAGAAAGAACATCTTCCCCGAAATCAAAAATTATACTGTCCTGTTATGCAACTTCCGTAAATCATTTCTAAAACATTTACTAAAATTACCCGACAGCCTTAAAACATCGCTTGAATTAATATATTCACTAAGATTACTAACGGATTTCTCCATTGGTATAAACTCAGAAGAGATTGTTAGTCCGGGAATAAATTTTATTTTTACATTTTCTCCGTCACTTAACTTTTCTCTTACCACTTCGGATAAAGAATTTAAAATCTGTTTAATTTCATCTTTTTGAAATCCTGTATAATCAGCTATGCATTCAACAATATTATCTTGATTATAATATTTTTGAGCTATATTTATACACCACCCGTTCTGTTTCGAGAGAGTTTTTATGCTATAAAATACCCTCTCCTATGTTCCATAAATTTGTTCCCTGAATTGAGGGCACAAAATCGCCTTAAAAAACTGAATTTAGGCGTTTTTTTGTAAATTTGTAGCCAATTCCAAACAATTTTATGTCATTTCCGCCTTCTGTCAGTTCCGTTACCTCATTCACATTTTGAATGATATTTTTCTTGAAACTTTCATTACCACAACTGAATAATATCTGTAACAAGATATTCTTTATTTTGGAATTTTCTTTTAACTCAACAGACGTCAGTAACCGATACATTGTTGAAATTCCGATTATCTCCTCATTTATATCAGATACCAAATCTTCATATAACAACTGGCACCTCAAATGCTTGTCCGAATTATCCAAGTCACTGCCAAATATATTATTCCTTTCACTTATATATTTCTTCAAAAGTGAATAGATTTTATTAATTTGTTTTTGATTTACGTTGGAATTTCTAAAATATTCACTATCCAATACAGACGAGAATGGTAAATAAGATTTCTTATAAGGATTTTTTATCCTAAATCCATTTACGATTGTCTGCAAATAATCCATTGATGTATGGTACTTACAATAATTCTTCTTTTTCGGATTATAATAACCCTTCTGGCGAGCAATATGAGAGAAGAAGTGAGGCATTTTTTTGCGCCCCCTTATTAATTCTCCAATTTCATTCTCTTCGTACTCACGGAGAAATGTTTCATATTTTTGACGGAGTTTATCCAACTCTTTGCCGGTGTTGATGTCAAACTCCTTCTTGGCCTTATCAATTTCCGTACCACTTAGAGCATTTAGTTGACATATATCATAATACAAGTCTTTTTCCTGCTCGTATGTACTACCATTATAAAGCCTATCCCAGAATAACGAATTAAGTTCCTGAGATAAATTAATTACAGCCCCTATAAGATTTACAGAAGTTTTTATATCCAAATCTGCTTGCTGTTCCGGAGTATAATATCTCTTTATTTTATCCGCCTGTACAGCACAATTTGGTGTTTTAAAAAGATTATAGTTTCTTTTAGCGGCACGAAGCAATATTTCGTTATCCGTTAAAAGCACAGTATCACTGTCATACCTTACTACCCTCGGTTTCCCGATATTTATTAGGGGAGTAGAGCACATCTTTACCCTCGTTTAACGTTAGGCATATAAAGTTGATTAGTCTTTATACGAAATATTCTATAAACATTTGTAGTTGGCGCTTCAGAACAAGGATTTTCACCTTACTCCTATAGATTTCATTATCTCAATAAGATAGTATATCTTGCTCGTTTCACCTTTAAAAATGTCACCATTTTAACTTGGCACAGGAACATCATATTATAAATAATTTAGATTTCCCCTGTTAGCACACTGTCTAATTATCATTTCCTATAATTCCTAAGCGTACAGCGCACACCCTATATTTATAGGTTCACCAACTTGCTTTTGAGGATGTTTCCATCCAAAGCAGACCATTATGTTAATCTGCACCACTTAATCTTTGTAAAACATTTTCACCAATAGCATTTACACAAACAATCTCTTCGGTTAAATTCATATAACAATCTATCAGCTTATTTTCTGAATTCTTAGCTACCCATACATTTGAACACGTTACATGAGGACTTCTGCTTCCCAGTAACTCCTTGTCATAGTCAAATCTAATATTATGTATATTACCAATACCTAACTGACTAACTCCCTTAAAGGTTCCAATGGATTGCTGTAACATTTCAATAGGATTACCGAGTAGGGTAGAATAATTGCCATTGACATACACATGCCCACACTTTAAATTTTTATAATACGCTCTAAGCAAATCTTGTAAAAATTCTTGATAGTACTTGGTATTAACAAAATTATCATTAAGAGCAATGAGATTATAAACTACATCACTTTTACTTTTCATAGGCGCCTTAAAAGGTTCAAATTCATTAATATCAGGGTATTTTATATAATTGCGTACTACAGCCGGATTATCACGCAATAATTGCGCAAAATCTAAAGACTCCTGTAAAAATTCTCTCATCTCATCCATAGAGAGCTGTAATGTATTCAATAGCTGATAATGGGTTTGAACCAGCCGCCCCCCGAAGTAATGTGTTTTTTTATCATGCTTAACTACTCCAAAATCAGGATAAAGATTATCTAACCAATCATCTAATGAACCAAATTTTAAATACTTGATACTATTAGGCGTAGTAATCAGCTTAACATCTTCAATCCTCTTGGCTCTTGTCTTTCCGTTTAACTGTGAAATCTCTGTAATGTTATTATCCTTAAACCACTGTTGAACATTACAATTAAAACAACAAGACTTAAACATAAGGTTTCTAAGTAGTACCATACCATACTGAGAAAATTCACCAAATAACGAAATATCCATAAGAGATTGCCCATCCCAAATACTATTCTTTATTTCACAATTTTCTTCCTTTGTATACAACCAGCCGTTCTCATTGTAGGTCTTGATAACATCTTCATTAAAAATACTGTCGTAATCATCTACAACTAAAATATTTTCAGGCTGAATAGATAACAATCCAATAATACTACTTGATGGAAGTGATATATAAGACTCAAATGCAGCAAGATCAATCTCTTGCCCCTCACTTAATGGAATTCCTTTAGAACTAAATTTTAATATAGGTTCAAAAAGTTCTTTGTCTACAAATAAGCATTTTCCAACACGGGCGCTACCCGATGACCGTTTCATACGGCAATAGCGAACACCATCACATATAAAACCATTCTGATATAAATCTTTACGAAGTTCCGCATTACTTTTAACTGTTTTAGGCTCCTTAATTTTTGAATAGACCCAATATGTATCGCTCGTTTTTTTATTCTCTTCTCTTACTGCTTTAAAAATACTTGGTAACTCTTGCACTGGCTCTTTGATTTTTTCACCAATCCTTATACCCACAATCTCTCCGTTACACCGGGCAATACAATCTTCAAAAACTAAATCCTTATAATCATATCCCAGTTTCACATAGGAATTTTTAGTAATCTGATTCCATTCTTTAACAGAATATTTAAACGTTAGATTGATAACCCTTGTAGTATAATCATGCTTTTTGACTCTGAAAGAAAAGTCATGCCTTCGGTATCTTCTGAAATATATATCCCTCAATTCTATTAAGTCTAAGCTGTAGTCTAAGGAATTGATAAACTTCCTTAAATTATACTGTCCATTCTTTAACATTAACGAATATCCAAGAGAGTTCTTCTTTGTAGTATGTAATGCCAGATAAATATCTTTAGCATCCACACTGGGAATATATACTGCTTTTCCTTGTTCAAACTGAATATTATATCATTCCTTTCTGCCTTGTATCTTACTTGCCTTGAGTCTATCAGCCATTATCTTGCGTTGCTCGTCAGTATATTCTCTTGTTACAATAGAACTACGAATACTGATAAGTCTCTTTGGAAAACGATAGGTTCTGCTAATATCATCTTCCTTCACCACTGTAAATAACTCAGGTGACTTAGCTACAAGTTTATCCATTTTAGTAATCCACGTATTGTCGCTGCAATAAGCCTCAGCATACTCTTCATCTCTGCCCGCACTGATATGTACTTCTTGCTCTGCTATACTTAATGACATTTTTCTCACTTCCTTTCTTTATTTTTTTCTAAACGTATAACATGGTAAGCTCACTACAAAATACTCTCCATCAGGAATAAACTCTGTATGTAAATCAGGCTCATACTTTAACAAATCTGCTATCTGATATACGAAATAACAGAAATCTTCTTTGCCACTACGTATATTCTTGAGGATTGAGTTAATATATACTCTGTAGTAAGCCTCATTAGTCTGCCCATGATAACAATTTGGATCAGAAGTAGCTTCTCTGATTGTAGCCATCTTTTTCTTAGCCGACGGCTGAACCAATAACTTCATTTGAGCGAAATAATCTTGCCATACGTCATTTGAAATGAAGTCTATTGGTCGCCTTTTATTTAAATTTATCTCTTTAAGATTGTCTAATGTTGTTCTCATATTATTTTTAAATCCTTTCTGGCAAAGTGTTATATAGATTTATTCTCCATTAGAATTGCTTTCTATCCACTGTTTTAGTAATGTCCTCATACGTATACTGGGAATATATAACCAAATCTCTTTGCCATCTCTAATAGCTGAACGCCATATGAACTGAAGCATTTCCGATAATGCATAGCCATCTTCGTCAACTCCGGCTATAGGTGTTTTTGTTGTGGGATAAAAATTATTACAAGCATATACTAAATACTTTCTATTTTCACGATGATTATTTTCTAAATTGATATTTTGTGAATTTAATGATATATAACTTCTGGCATACCCTTTGCTTTTTAATAAGGGAACAGTTTCATCAAAGGTAGTCCATAAGCATTCTAAAGTCTTAGCCTTACATATATTTATGTAATAATTTACTATATGCTTTCTAAGAGTCTCTACATTATCCTTAGTTTTAGGATCATAAAACCACTTTCTTGATAAATCATATTCTTGGTTACCAATAGCATTTAGCTTTTCATGTTCAAAAATATGTATTAAATGAATCTTACTTATCAAATCCGAATTAGATAACAAACTATAATTTTTACTGATTTTTTGTTCATCAAAATAATCAGTAAAGTTCTTAGAACGGTATACCATCCACCTGTCTCTTAAATGAAGGTTTGTAACACCGCCTTTGTATAAATCTGATACGTTAGTTGTTTTGTCGTTTGCGAACAGATTAATATAATATATTTCTTTCCAACACATATCCGCTTCTGTCGCACATTCTATATATTCTATTTTCTTTATATTATCTGTTAGATGGTCGTGCTGTAAAAATCTTTTTAAAAGATTATGTGTTCTTCCCACATATACAATATTTCCTTCCATGTCTACAAATCTGTATACATAATAACTGTCTGTTTTAATGCTGTACCACTCTCCTTAGTCCTTAACGCAAGTTGTATGCGTAACCTGAACGTTATACTCGTCCTCTTTTTTCTTCATAGCTATTTTGGAGCCAAGATACTTTGCATTATTATTTATAGTAATGTCACACAACGAAGAAAAGTCTGATTTATATTCATTCTTATCTGTGTACAAATATTTCCTTGCGTTGCTCTCGAAGCGCTTATCAGCATTCTCCATTATCATCTGAGAAAAATCCCTATTTAATTTACTAATAAGGGTAGAATAATCATTTTTTTCGAAATGATTTAACAATCCATTACACTTGTCCAGATTAATGTAATATGCCTCGTAGGTTTTGTAGATATTCTTAATCTTTCTCTTATAAAGTTCACGCTTTAATACTTCATTGAATTGTTGGGATTTATGACTGTAGTATCTTTCCTTTGCATTTTCAATACCGCACTCTTTATCAGCAATGTTGATACACTCCGCATAATACTCCATCTCATCTTCACTTGCCTGATGATTTTCTGTTTTGATGTTTACTTTTATATTTCCGTCTTGGTCGATGTTTGTAACCCCATCTGAAACTTCAACATTTACACGATTAGCTTCCCGCCAGATAATTAATCCGGCTGACTTCAAATAATCCAAAGCGTTTGTAATATACCAGTTAATCATATAGTCAGCTTTGTCATAAAACTCATTAATAGTCTGTAAAGCAATCTGTGTTTCTTTACTACTGTCTTCAGGATTATACTTGATCAAGTTGTAATTAGGATTAACCATCTTAATCTCTCTTGCCCACTTACCAACAGTGATATTAATCTTATTATTCTTGTCATGTCCATTAATAAGACTATAAAGAATAAGAGGTATAATATATTGGTATAAAGACTTATTCATTTTAGTCCAGTTTGCCGGGAGAGGGTAGTCATATACTTTTGTAATTCTGTATTCACGCTGCCCCAAGTCTTTGATAGTACAATAACGGGATAACTTTTTGAGAAGTGTAGCTTTATTTTTACTAATTAGTCTACCCTGTATTTCATAAGATTTTTTTTGAGCATCGCTTCCGTATTTTTCTACAAGCTCCTGCTCTGATATTTTGCCCTTCTTCAGGTTCATAGATTTCCTCCTTAAAAATATAATATACGAGAGAACTTTACCCCTCACTTATATATTCTCTTTTTTAAGTAGGATTTTTTCTTATTTTTTACCCCACAAGACAGGAACCGATTTATCCATAGAGAAAGGCTCGCTCCGCTCGTCTGACGTGCTTACAAAGGCTCGTATCTCAAGAGAGATTATTAATCCATAAAAAAAATCAAAAAAATCAAAAAAAATCAGAGTAAAAATTCGAGTATCTGGCTTAAATACTGGAAAAAGTCAAAATTTGAGGAACCAAAACCTCAATAGATATAATATATATATTATGGAGAAAGTGGTTCCAAAAAATTCGAGTATTTGGCTTAAATCCTAAAGAAACTAAGAATTTGTTTACAAAATTTTAATATTATTAATATTTTATTCATAATTATAAAAACCTCAGTAATCAAGCCATTTTTCAATATAAATCATATAAAACGCTGACTGTGCTATGCACATGTCAGTGTTAGGAACGAACTGTTCACTGCGTAGCTGGGGACAGTGAGTTACTAATAGCGTCGCAGACCCTATAACCATTATCTCTATTAATCCTTTGCTTCCTCAATATCCCACCTCTTTAATATTTCATCTAATGAAACAGGCTCATAATTATAAAAACCACACCAACAATTATAGTATTGTCCTGTATGTTTGCCTCTTTTTCTGACATCAGTTGTTAAAATATGATGCCTCAACTCTTGTAGATATTTTTCCTCTATTGTGTTGTGTACATGTCCATACAAATGATAAACTTTTTCATTATAGTCTGACTTGTAGAAGGGCATAGGATAATGAGACATAATAACTTTTCTTCCTGTATCAGTAATCTCTTTATAGGTTGTTATGTCTTGGAATTTATGCTTTAGCTTAGACGACATTTGTTTCAAATCATGATTGCCTTGTATGAGAACTTTAGATCCTTGTAACTGAGATAATATTTCTATCCATCTGTCCTCTTTTGACCAACAAAAATCTCCTAAGCAGTATACTGTATCATTCTTGGAAACTTTGTTGTTCCAGTTGTTTATAAGTGTATTGTTCATTTCTGTTGTTGTAAAAAATGGTCTGTTGTCAAATGCTATTATACCTTTATGGTCAAAATGTGTGTCTGATATGTAGTAGTTCATTGTATTTGTTCTCCTTCTTTCTATTGGTGACTACGTTCCTATTGGTGGTTTCACTCCTACGGTGGTCATACTCTTACGTTGGCTACGTTTATTCGGCTACCGCCGGGGTATGCTTATTGTTCGCGAATAACGCTCACAATGGCGCATTTCTATATTTTTTTTATTAATAGGACTATAGGGGTAAGAGTATTTTTTTTATTTGTGATAGTTTTATGATACCCCTCTATGTACTGTCTATTTATATATTCTCTTTCTGTTCTGATTGTTTTATTAGAATTTAAAAATTATTACTATTCGGAATGTAATGTGTTGTCTTTAAGGGTATGTATTTTATTTTCTGATTAATTATCTGTAAAATTTTGCTTAGAATTGATTTATGGAGTGTTAGGACAGCAGTGAAATAAATTTAGAATAAAAAAATAACACCTATCAAGACAGATAAGTGTTATGGATTAGGTATTATATTGTAAGCCAACTATTCTCAGGTTTAGCTATTAAGCGTGCGTTATTATATGCCATTTCTAAACTAAGACATGTATGTCCTTGATAATAGTTTCCTACTTTTGTTACAACCAATGCTAAATCAGGTTTATTATCAGATTGTAAACATAAAGGTAATAATAATTGGATTTTTCCATCAAAGTATTGTGGTATAGCTAACTTATAATTTTCTGATACTTTCTTTTTCATTGTATTAATAGCACCATCAAAAACATTTATAAGATTTTTACTTTTCAATATATTAGCGGGAATGCGTTTTTGATTTTCAGTATCTTCGAGTATATGTGGGTAGTGGACATTTATAGGATAATGCCAATCAAACAATAATAGTTCCGGGTGAGAAAAGTAATTTGCTCTCTCAGGTCGTTCATTAATACCCTTTGTGCCAAGCTCATAGTCAGTTAAGAAAGATATTTTGTTTCCTGATTTGTGATAGGCATATATTGGTTCATGGTATTTTGTAAATAATCCTGTGTTAAATAATGCATAATCTGTATTAGTTATAATTTTCTTTTCTGATTGAAGCTTCTTGTATGTATTGACAATATAGTTTGCTAAAATACCGTTGTTGGGATATATGTGGCTTGTCCAGTTTTCAGGTGCGGCTATTAATGATAATTGTTCTGTATAGTCATTCCAATTAACTTGAAAGAATGTCATAGTTGATTGCTTCTTTGTATCTTTAGGGTGATTGTGTTTGTTTAAATACATTATAACATATGATTTTACTTTGTTCAAGATTGTTTTAAGTATTTGGAATATTCGTATTTGCATAATTGTATTTTCCTTTCTTGTTTGTTATAGAGATATTCTCTAAAACATAAAAAATAGCACCTATTTTAAACAAGTGCTATTTTAACAATATTAATTTTCTTTTATATTTTCAGCCATTAACCAGTTACTTTCGGGTTTTGTTATGAGCCTTGCATCCATATAAGCCATTTCCATTGAGAGACAAGTAGTTGCTTGATAATAACCGCTTTTCATCTTGTCTAACACTAAAGCTACATCAGGCTTATTATCTTCACCGAAACATAGCGGTACAAGTAATTGAATTTTGTTCTGATAATAATGCGGGACAGCCAATTTATAATTAGCAATTACTTTTTGTATAGCGGTATCAATAACTCCCTTTAACATATCAAGCGGGCGTGAGCAATTTTTAATATCCTCCGGTAGTCTTTGAGAGGTGTTCAAATCATCCAATATATGATTATAGTTTTTATTGACAGGTAAGTGCCAATTAAAAACTAATTCTGATGGATCGGATAGATAATCTGCTCTTTCAGGAAATTTTGCAATATCAAGTGCTCCGAGTTCATATTTATCTTTAAATCCCTTAAAATACCATTTGGGAGTATCACTTTTATTTAACTCACCATATGCATAAATAGGTTCGTAATAATGTGAAAATAATCCTGTATCAAAGACACAGTAATTATCTGTTTCAATAATTTTATTTTCTTCGTAAAGCTTTTTAAAAGTGTATTTGAGATAGTTTTTTAATATATAATTATCATCCTTATCTTCAAAACTCCATTTTTCAGGTAACGCTTTATCTGCTAAGTCTTGGATTTGTGCGTTATAATCTCCCCAGTACATGTAGTTATAAATATCTATCATTTCCATTTTTATTTTCTCCTCTGATATATTAAGTAATCTTAGTGCAGCTGTTATTATATCATTCTTTTCCGGGAAAGTAAAGTGAGTTTTGGTAATAGGGAGAATACCTGTGTAGTTTTCATAAGGGATTTGGGTTGGTGAAAGTATTTTATGTGAGTGAGGGATTTGGTGAAGCTGTGATTGTGCGTAGGCATCTTTTTCAGAGAGAGCGTAAATTGGGATTACATATGAAGGAATTGTATATTGCTGTGAGATTATTGGAACGAGATATGTGTTTAGGTGTGAGGGTTGTGCGAGGGATGTTTGGATTGTTTTTGTAGGGGTTGATGTTGTTATTTTTGAAGTCATGTTGTATTTTCCTTTCTTGTTTTTATTTGGTTGTTGTGTTGGGTCGATTATGTTATGTTGTTCTCTGTTTGGGGGTGGAATTTTTGGTGTGATTTTATTGGGACAACTTTAGAGTGTTATTGGGACAATTTGGGGATAGTTTTTTTGATTTTTATTAATTCGGTGATTTTTGAGGTGGTTTGGTGGGTTTTGAGGGGTGTTTGTTGAGTGGGTGATTTGGGTTTGGGGTGGTTTTTGGAGTAGTGGGTGAGTGGATTTTTTGGGTTGATTGGGGTGTGTGGCGATATTGGTGGCGAAGGTTGGATTTTTGGTGGGGTGGTGGATTTTTGAGTTGGTGTGTGGATTAATCGGTATATAGGAATTATGAAAAAACGTTTTACCGGTGCGGTTTTTGGCACCCCCGGTTTGTATAAAAAAATAGGTATATAAAATACGTTTTTTATATAACAAATGGCCTACCTATGCGGGTTTCCGGGCTTTTTGAAATTACTTATAAAAGTTAAAAACCGCATTTTAATCAGGTATGTTATAATGATTATAGTGAAAAGAAAGGAATGAGTTTGAGATTATCGCAAATGGTAAATGTTTACAGATGTAAGGATTCTCCAAAATTTGTAACAGTCCAGAAGTCTGGACAATGGTAATTTTTCCCATTCAGTACCTTGACAACAAAATACCATATTTTGGAATTACAATAGCAATTCCAAAAACTACCAATTTGCAATTTTTAAATTCATGTAAAAAACTGTAAATCTATCCAGTAGAGCGATTGACCGTGGTCGACCGTTGTACTGGACGGATTTACACCGTCCTAAAAAATAAAAACCATATTTTAGGAGGAATTTATCATGGAAAAAATTTCAAAAAAAGCAGAAATCAAAAAAGTAGGTAAAGGCGTTAGTGCGTCAATTCAGCGGTTTACAGTAAATGGAATTTTTACAAAAACCATTTACATCCCATCTAACATACGGATTGACCGCAAGGACGATTATGTAAATTATTTACAATTTATTCTTGCGACAGCCGACCGTGACCACCTCGAAAAAGTTGTTAAATTTTACCAGTCAAAAAAAGACAAAACAGCGAACGAATTGACCAATGCAACGGCTGACAAGGATACTGCACTAATTAACACCCTTAACGGTCAACTTGCCGAATTGTCAGAAAAGGAAGAAAATGTCACAAGCGTTCTCAAAGAATGTGAGGAATTTCTTTTGACAATTTCTGACAGTGCAACAACTTTTAAGAGCACACTCTCAACCTATGATTTACAGTTTTTTACAAATTTATTGATTGCAACAAAAAACAAAAAATTGACATATTCTGACATTGACAAGCAACTTGATGAATTAATCCAGAAATTGTCAAACGAAAAAATCCCAGAAGATTTCGAAAACGTAGATTACAAAGCTGTTAAAAAAATGGTAGTCGATACAACAAAGATTTTAAACGGTGTAGCAATTACGGGCGAACTCTTCACACCCTTCACACCGAAAGTAACCGCTGAAGATATGCAGTCGGTTTTGTCGTTTCAATACGCGAATATAACAACCGCAAAAGATTTTACATATATTTACAATAAAGAGACAAAAAAACAGCTTGCAATAAAAATCTATGCAATCGCCTTTAAAGACATACTCACGGACAGGAATAGTATCAAACCCAATAAACAGAACTAACACTATACCTATACCCAATAAGAGGGAGTAATTCAACTCCCTCTTTTTAACGTGTCTGTTTTTACGGGCACTTTTTACCTAAAAAATCAAACGGGAGGACTATAATATGAACATCTACAGAGCACAACTCAATACACTTGAATACTTCAATTTTTTTGGAGCATTATTGCCTAAATATTGCATTTACGGCAAAATTGACGGTATTCACTATTTTATCACAAACAAAAAAATAGATAACAATAAATATATCCGTTTTATGTACATCTATAACAACTTTGACCTAAAATGCCATAATGGTAAACGTGACAAGTGCCATTGGCAAAAGGTCTACATTAATCAATATACATCAAGACCTATGCGACAGGCGTTTATTAAAGTACAATCAAGGCTTGTACCGATTATATTAAACCGTTACGATGAATTAATGACTCCACGGGTTGAAATAGCATCAGGCATAAACAACGATAGACCACAAACATCAGGAATGTACAAGACTATACATTCAGAGTACAGGGTTAAACCTATGAATAATAATGTCATTACTGATACTCCCGCAATTGCCACAGGTGTACCCTCACATGTACACGTACACAAGAATAAACCCATTAAGGTCAAAGACCCCGAATTTATTCAAAAAGTACGTGAAGCAACAGACAGCGATATGACACCGGAAGAGTATTTTAAGCGCATAGTCAACAAATAAATAACCTCATAGAAAAAAGGCTGAGAGCATACGTTCTCAGTCTTTTTTGTGTGCACACACATAATCTCACACGAAAGGGGTGATTATATGCCACAACTGTACTACAAGTATGGTTACTGGTGGGTTACTACCGATGAAGTGTCAGCGCATTTCCCGACCTATACCGAGGCATGGGAATACATAAACGACCACTTCAACGATAGTTAATCCCTTGTAGGTGGTTTACACTTATATTACCACTAAACTATTAAAATGTCAAGACAAAAAAGTGTAAATAATTGTCTTGACACTTAATTAAATCAGAAAGGAGGATAGTAGGTATGGCACCGTGGAAGAAAGAAGTTCGACGGATAGCACGTGATTTGTATATTCCCGATAGTGTGTATCACAGCATTATAGTAGAGGTACAAGCACAGGGTAATATATCACGGTATTATGAAACACCTGAGGACTGTCTATATGACAGAGCAATAAGAAAAATAAAAGCATACGCATTTAATATGTTTGGAGGTAATAAATAATGACAAGAAGATTAAAAGTAGCAAGGTATAAAAACACACAGAAAAACAAGATACGGAATGAAAAGGTAGTATTAAGAGCAAGCGTTATTATAGGTATTATATTATGTATGTATACAGTATACCGTATTATAACTATGCCTATATATGGTTCAGAGTATACACGTTATGCCACATATCAAGGCAACAATATTTATGTAACAGATGACGGAAACGAATGGGAATATGAAAGCAACGTTACATATATAAAGGGAAGCAGATGTTTATTATACTTCATCACAAACGGAACATCAGACCTTTACGATGATAAAATCATAGAAGTATATTAAAAAAGATTTTTTTATACCCAAAACAGAGAATTTATATGATAGGTAGGTGAAATTATGAACGGCGATGAACGAACGTATAGAAAAATAAGGCGCAGATTACTTATGAAAGGTTATCACTTAGTGCGTACAAAAGGAAGTCATTATATATATAAAAATGATGATGGTAGAACTGTATCAGTAAATTTACGTATTAATAAAATGGTAGCACAACGATTAATTAAACGTTATGATTTGTAATATCATAGCGCCGCAAGGGAAATGAAGGATATTTTTATAAGGGAAATGAAGGAGGAATTTTATTATGGCAAGGTTTGTAACAAACAGAAAAATAGCAAGGAACTTAGAAATCGGAACGGAACTAACCAGCACAGAGGGTGACATACGGATTGTTGGCACGTGGCATCATGGTTATAAATATGTAAATCTTGATTATGATGACAGCGGAAACGAAATAGAAAGTGATGTTTACTGTGCTACATATGTAGATATGATAGGTTATGAAATTATAGGATAAAGGGAAATAGGAGGATAAAATTATGTGTATATCATTTGAAAAGATAAGCGGAAAGAAAAACGAGGGAAACGTAAGGGAATTAAAGGGTTATCTTGCAACGGCATTAGACGCAAAAATGCCTGTGGCTATAGTTCGATTGCCTGTAGAATTATTGGAAATTGATACACGGTATCAGACAGAAGCTCGAACCGAAAGAGATTTACGTTACTTAACAGCGCATTGGAGTGAACAGAAATTATTGCCGCTGATAGGCGTGCCGCATTGGGAAGAAGGCAAAGTATATCTTGTTGACGGCTATGGTAGGTGGGTAGGAAGTCAGATTGTAGATAAAGAGAAATATAGTAAGCTTATGGTACAGGTTATTTTAAATGCACCCACAGTTAAAAGCGAAAGATTACGGTATGAAGCAGAGTTGTACGCATATCAGAATAAGCAGGTTGCAAAGATGACACCAGTACAGAAACATGGTGCAATGATTGTATTACATGATAAAGCAACGGAAACACTTGAAAAGTTAAAAGGGAAATACGGATTTGAATATGTAGCAAACAAAGGAAATAGAGAAGCGTCTGTCCTCGGTTCGTATTCGGCTACGCTTGACTTATGTAAAATTGACAACGGAAAGGCGGCTGAGTATGTGTTTGATATTCTTACACGTGCCGGCTTTGACAGAAAGACAAACGGATACGCCTCCTATATAATGAGAGGTTTAAGGGATATATACAAACTGTATTCACGCAACAGAAAAGAAACGGCAAAGTTATTTATTAACATTCTAAGGGAAACAACGCCTATACAGATACGGTCATACGGTGTGTCAAAGTATCCCATGTTGGATATTAAAACGGCAATATCATTGTACTTAGAGGACTTAGTAGTAGAGCGGTTAGGATTGAAACAGTCAAGGGAAGTTATAGGTACAAGGGTAGTAACCATAGCGGATATAAGAAAAGAAACAGCATAAGGGAGGATAACACTATGAGAAAATTATACGGAATTACATTTTATGGAAATGAAGCAAGCGACTATGCAAAAGAAAAAGGTAAACTTGATTATTCAACATTTTCAAAGGCATTTGAGGGCGTAATGTGTAATGGCATAATAGAAAAAACTGATTGTGTTATAGGATACTGGGAACAGATAAACGGCGGCGGCGAGGATATATATCAGTATTTTATTGTAGATAACAATGGAGCAGATGTTATTCAAGAATATACAGATGACCACTATTCTACAATGAGAAACTCGATTTATACGTGTGGGGTGTAACCCATTGGGGAACAAGTTGGGATTATGTACTTACCGACATTAAATTAAATTGTGGTGAAGAAGCATTTAAGGATTAAGGAGGATTATACCATGAAAAAATTAGAAATTAAAACAGGAAACGCTGCATATTCAGATAATGGTAAACTCACTTTGCAAGGTAGGCTTAACCTTGCGGCAAATTTAAAGGTAATTGCAAATATGATTAAGAACGGTGAAAGCGACGGCACTATCATGGATATTAACGGAAACAAAACAGGTAAATGGGAGGTGAATTAATTATGGGAATATTAACATTATTTTTTATAGGCTTAATAACTGTGTCCACTGTATACATATGTGATTAATAATGGGAGGTAAATTAAAATGAAAAGATATTTTATAAGATATTTCATAAAAACAAACGCAGATAACAAAGTAGCTATAGTAGATAGACATAATAAGGCATTTTATTTTGAAGATACATCATTTGATAAGCCGTTGACTTTACGGAGAGCAATAAAGGCAGACTATAGTGGCATTGAGGGTTGTAAAACAGCTGAACAGGCAGTAGAAAATACATTAGGAAGATATTATTATATTGCAAAGGATAAACAGGTAGATAGACTATTTGACTTTGATTTAAAAGACTTTATCTATAATCCCAATATAGAAATAACGGAATTTTACAGTGATAAGAAAGGATTGTGTGTAAATATGAATAATTCGTACCGAATACAGCAGTATGTCGAACAGGCATTACAGGAAGATTTAGAGGAATTTGAGGTAAAAATGCTTGCGTCCGATAAGGAAGATATATTTAAAAATGCTTATGAGATTGCAGTTAAAAAGGAAATAGTGAATTTCTTTATGGACGTTCAGACAATGACCGATTATTATAAAGTTCTTGCAAGGGTAGATATGAGTATACGGGGCAGTTTGTTAAGTTTATTGTATGATTACTACATAGAAACAGAATACGCAAGTGTAAACAATTACGAAGAAATTGAGAGATGGATTGGTTGGTTCTGTGAAAGAGAAAAGGAGCGTATGAAAGCGTAATTTCAAGAAAGGAAGAGTGACGGAAATGAATAGTTTAAGAGGTGTAAAATGTATTGATATGATATATAAAACTTTTCAAGCGGCATGGGTGATTTATGGCATAATAGGAATGCGACAGTATATGGGATATTCAAAAACAGAAGCAAAGGAAATGTATATGAATGAATGTAGGCAGAAAATTTTAGTTGGACAAAATACAAATGGAACAATAAATTTGATAATAACATAACAGGAGGATTAAAAAAAATGAATTACTCATATAGACCAGAGTTTATTAAAAAATCAGCGGCGGAATTTCGGAAAGACTTTCCCGATTTTGCTGAAACGAAATTTAAAGTAGGGCGTAAACAGCATATTTTATTTATTGGAACTAACTTACTAAGCAGGTTTAATATTTCCAATGATGTAAAAGAAAAGGCTGTAAAAAAATTAATCGAAGACATAAAGGATATAAGTGGTTTGCGTACTATTAATTTTACAGGAATGATTTCAAGCAAAACAAACGATTTATATGATTTTAATGTTGATTACAGGGTATATAAAATATACAGTCACGAAGATAAACTATTATATTATGTAGCAGAAATAAAAAGAGCTGGTTATCATATGTTCCAAAAAAATGAATATGGCGCATACAACGATAGACCTACGGATAGTGATTGGTTTATCACTGGAATGGAACATGAACCTATATATGAATTGATAAATGAAGCAGTTTGAAAATAAGAAAGGAAAGATAAAAATGCGAAGAGAAGGTAAATACATATTAGGCACACCAGAGGAAATAGCGGAGTACATAGTTGATGAGTCGTTTAAATTTAATGGTGCACTTATAGGAAGTTATGAATTAAAGCCGTATGATTTTGCGGTGGCAAATGAATTTATTGATTTAAACAAAAGCACACTTGAAGAAGTAAATGCAAATTCAGATGGTTGGTATGGCATAAAGCAAATTGAAACGAATTTTGACTATCAAGGTATTAATTTGATTGCTGATTACTATGGTGGTAGATGTATGATATGTGGCGAATTGGAATTGGATTATGGTCGAGCAGAGTGTGTGATGGTTATAACAGAAATGATAATAAATGTACTCAACATACAAGAGACTTGTCATGAAGATACATTACTTATTGCAGAACCGTCAGAATAAAAGGAGATGTTTAGTATGGAACTTAAACTTAGTAAAGATGTAATACGGATTATGAAATATACTTTTCAAAGGAAGGATTGAATTGCATGGAAATTAAAATATGTACGGATATGCGCTTGATTAGATTGAGTGAAAATTTAAGAGGTTGGTACTTTGATACAACAGGAGTTCTATGTTGTGTGATTAATGAAATATTATTTACTATTTTTGTGAATGATTTAGATAATGTTGTGGAAATAGCAGCCGATAAATTAACTGCTACTGGATTTGACATGAATTTAGAATGGGAGACATTAGATATGAATAATCCTGCCGCAGCAACTAATAAATTTATAAAAATGTGCATGTTGAGGAATTCGCATTAGTTGAAAACGAGTTGGGAATTTGAGAACGGAAGGTGTTAATTATGAAATTATCAAGAGAAGAATTTGAAAAAACAAATTACAAGATGTCATATGATAAGTATTGTAAGTGTTATTGCCCGGATTGTGAGAGAGAAAGTTCGTGCCCGGTTAGTCAAATGTATTTACGTTTGCCGAGAGTTGATGGCGGATTAGGATTGTGTCCGAAACTGGATAGGGAGGTGCTGATTATGAAAAAGAAATTTGAAGTAACAATAACACGGACAGGCAGTATTATTGTAGAGGCAGAAACGGCAAATGAGGCTTTTGATAAGGTGTTTGATATGACAACTGCTGATATTGATAGAAGTGCTGATGGGAATTTAACAGGCTGGGAGCCGAGCGATGTTGAAGAGATTGAAGATTGATAAAGAGGAGCGATAGTATTATGAAGACATATAAAGGATTTAGTAAAGATATGACTTGCAGAGGATTTAAGTATGAAGTCGGAAAAGAATACATAGAAGAAAAAGCAAATGCTTGCAGGTGTGGGTTTCATGCCTGTGAATACCCGTTGGATTGTTTCAGTTATTACAATCCCAATAATAGCGTATTTCACGAAGTTGAACAAAGCGGAGAAATCAGTAAACATGATGATGATACCAAAATTGCTTCTACAAAAATAAAAATAGGTGCAAGATTAAGTATTGCAGGAATAGTTAAAGCGGCTATTGAGTATACAGCGGAAAGAATAAAACCGGGAGCAGAGGCTAATGAAAACCGTGGAGCTTCATCAGCAACGGGTGACTGTGGAGCTTCATCAGCAACGGGTGACCGTGGAGCTTCATCAGCAACGGGTGACTGTGGAGCTTCATCAGCAACGGGTGACTG
>ERZ808246.216-NODE-216-length-50931-cov-6.309871_pt1 | contig 50931 bp, 45 predicted proteins | sample MGYA00521083_ERZ808246 | MGnify/ENA primary metagenome ERZ808246 (study PRJEB31516, sample SAMN03275577) | gut metagenome | biome: mammalia-associated habitat; material: feces | host: Papio cynocephalus | place: Kenya | collected 2012-07-07 ... | reverse complement strand
ACATTTCCTACACATTTGGGCGGGGCGCGCGACCTCCTTATATAGAAGGCGGGGCCGCCTTTATCTCTGGGCAGCCCCGCGCGCTTCTTGGTGTTATTTAGAGAATTGGGCCGGAAATTACCAGGTCAACGGCACTTTCCAGCAACTTGTCCCGCTCCGCGGATGTAGAGGCCTCGGCATAGATCCTCACGACCGGCTCGGTTCTTGCAGGTCGGGCGAGGACCCAAGACCCGTCGTTGAAGGTGAGCTTGAGGCCATCGGCATGGCTCACGTCCACAGGCTTCTTGCCAGCGAGCTCTGCAGGATTCAGGCCCGGAAGGATGTTGCGGAGCGCTTGGGCCGAGGCCGAATCGATGCGCACGTCCCTTCTCGACCAGATGGTATTGCCAATATGGACGGCTTGGTCTGCCACGAGCTCGGAAAGGGACCCGTCGCTTACGGCGAGCTTCTCTAGTACGAGCAGGGCTGCGTACATGCCATCCCTCTCCTTTAGATGGGAAGGAATGCAGGCACCGCCGTATTCCTCGGCCCCCAGGGCAACGTCGCCTTCGGAGAACTCTCCATAGATATAGGGGAAGCCGACGCAAACATCGGTATAGGCGAGGCCCTGCCGGCTTGCCTCACGCTCGAGCAAAGAAGAACTGGTGAGAGTGGCGACCACGCGAGACCCGGGGATACCCGCCTCTTTGAGGCACGAGATGACGAGCGGGAGATACTGACGGACGGGAAGCAGGTTGCCCTTCTCGTCTACAAGCGCCGCGCGGTCCGCATCGCAGTCAAGAAGAATTCCGAGGTCGGCGCGGTTCTCGATAACCGCCCGCTCGCACTCGTCACCCCAGGGATCGGCCGGCGCAGGATGGATGCCGCCGAAATCAGGGTCTTCTTGCATATGGATTTCCACGACTTCGCAGCCCAGGTCGCGAAGAAGGTTCGCAAAGCTGCCTCGCGCGGCACCGTACATGGAATCGACGACGACTTTGAGCCCGCGCCCAGAAGCAACTCGCGGCGAAAAGAACGCGAATAGGTCGCTGAAATAGTCTTCGAGAAAATCCGAGGCCTCGAATTCGCCTCGCTCAGTCGGCGAGTCAGCAGAAACCGCTTGCTCGATTTCCTCGAGAAACTCCCTCGGGCAGGGGCCGCCATCGTCGTTGCGCACGATGACGCCGCCGTAATCACACGACAGCTCGCTCGCGGTGAGGGACACTGCGCCGATCGAATACGGATCCCGAGCGCACGTCCATGCAAGAGCCGGGGTGGGGCAAGGACCCTGCGAAAGCCTGACGCGCAATCCATGGGCGGCAAGGACACCCGCGACATCGTGGGCATACTCAGCGGAATCGCGACGGGTGTCGTACCCGACGTACACGGAGGCACCGGCCGACAGCTGGGCCCAAAGAGCTCCCAAACCATCGGCGAGCCTCGCCACGTTATCCTGGGTAAAGCCGTCATCGAAGCGGGCTTTCCAGCCGTCATTGCCGAACCGGATCATATCGGCATGTCTATCCAAAGGTAGTTCACCTCAAGGTCGATCTTGCCGGAAGGGCGCGGACGCGACGACCGCGCCGGGGCAATTAGGAAATGTTCACGCCCTGCTTCTCGAGGTACTCGATGAGCCTCGTCATGGTGTCGGCCGAGAGGACGTGCTCCATGTGGCACGCCTCCTCGTCGGCGACCTCGGGCTCAACGCCCAAGTCGGTCTCGAGAAATGCGCGCAGGGCACGGTGCGAACGCCAGACGATCTTTGCGTACTTCTCACCCTCGGCAGTAAGTTTCACTCGACCATAACGGTTCTGCGTGACCATGCCCATCTCCTTGAGTTGGTTCAGGGCCTTGTTCACGCTGGCCTTGGATACCTCGAGCTGGTCGGCCACGTCGACGGAGCGCACAGAGCTGTCGTCCTCGACGCTCGAAAGCGAAAGGCGGTATATGGATTCGAGATAGTCCTCCCCCGCTCGCGTGAGGGAGTGCTCTCCGTTTTTTGCCTGGTTCAGCATGCAGACACCGTTTTCTGTTCCGTAGCGGCCCGCCGCAGGGGCAGGAAGGTCATAATGCGCGCAGCGCGCGAGATAAGTTTAGAAGTCGCGCTCGGGATCGGGCAGCACGTCTCGGCGAGCGTGGGCACCCAAGCTGCAGAGCTTCTCGACGAAGCCCTCGTAGCCGCGATCGATGTGGTGAATGGCGGACACCGTCGTCGTGCCATCGGCAACGAGTCCGGCCATGACGAGCGCGGCGCCGCCGCGTAGGTCGGGCGACTTCACGCGAGCACCCGAGAAGGACGGAACGCCGTGGACGATGGCGTGATGCCCCTCGATGACGATGTCGGCACCCATGCGCTGAAGCTCGCTGGCAAACATGAAGCGGTTCTCAAACACATTCTCGGTAATGACGCACGAGCCTTCGGCCATGGCGAGAAGGCACATGGTCTGCGCCTGCATGTCGGTCGGGAAACCGGGGAACGGAAGCGTTTGGATGTCCGTCGGCTTGATCGGACCCTCACGCCAACAAGTGCATTCACGGTTTCCGCGCTCGATGTGCAGACCCATCTGCTCGTACTTCTTTAGAACAAGCCCGAGGTGACGGGGGTCGAAGCCCTTCACCGTGACGGGGTCCCCGCACAAGCCGCCTATGGCAAGGAAGGTTCCAGCCTCGATGCGGTCGCCCACCACGGCGTGCGTCACGGGATGAAGCTCGGAAACGCCCTCGATCTCGATGACGGGGGAGCCGGCGCCCGTGACCTTCGCGCCCATCTCGTTCAAGAGGTTCGCAAGGTCGACGATCTCGGGCTCGCGGGCAGCGTTGTCAATCGTCGTAGTGCCCTGCGCAAAGACCGAGGCCATCATGAGGTTCTCGGTCGCACCCACGCTTGCGAAGGCGAGCGTGACCGTGGCGCCGTGGATACCGGTGGGCGCCGAGGCGTGGATGTTGCCGTGGTCGATCTTGAAGTCGACGCCCAAGGCCTCGAGGCCCAGGATGTGCATGTCTATCTTGCGGGCACCGATGTTGCAACCGCCCGGCATCGCGACGATCGCCTTGCCAAAACGAGAAAGAAGCGGGCCCAGCACCGCAGTGGAGGCCCGCATCTGTGCGACGAGGTCGTAGGGGGTTTCCCACGAGTCGACGTCGGTCGTATCGATTTTTAGCTCGTGCTCATTCACGACCTCGATGCGAGCACCGAGATTCTTGAGCACTTTGCCCATCACATGAACGTCTGAGATGTTAGGCACGTTGGTGAGCGTGCTCACGCCTTTTGCCATGAGCGTTGCCGCCATGAGCTTGAGCGCGGAATTCTTTGCACCCTCGACGGTCACCTGACCAGAGATGCGGTGGCCACCCTCGACCTGAATGACGTCCATGTACCCTCCGTTATATAGCCAAAGACCGACTAGTCTTTGATAGCTTGCTTCAACAGAAGGTTACACCAGTTGATCTTGTTCTCGTAATAAGCGCGCCTATGATCTCCGTCTTCACATGCATCGAGCTTGTCGATCGCCTTGTCGCGGGTACGACGGACGGTCTCGACGTCGATGTCGTCGGTACGACGGGCATGGTCGGCCAGTACGATGACCTGGTCGTTGTCGATCTCGGCATAGCCGCCGGACACGACGACGTCGCGCTCGCCGCCGCCCTCGGACTCAAGGAGCTTCATGCGCACGACGCCATCGCCCAAAGCGACGATCTCGGCCGCGTGGCCGGGATAGACGCCGAGCTCGCCGGCATAGGTCACAAGCACGAGACTGGCGACGGGGCCCTCAAAGAGGGCCCTGTCGGGTCTCACGAACTGAACGTTCAGCTCTGCCATCGGTACACCTAGTTCTTCTGGTCGTCGGAGGCCATAGCGGCCGCGCGGGCACGGACGTCCTCGATGTTGCTGGCATAACGGAACGCCTGCTCGGGCAGGTCGTCGCACTTGCCGTCGACGATCTCGCCGAAGGAACGGACCGTATCCTGGATCGTGCAGTAAACGCCGGGGTTGCCGGTGAACTTCTCGGCCACGTGGAAGGACTGAGAAAGGAACTGCTGGATCTTACGGGCGCGGGCGACGACGTTCTGCTGCTCCTCGGACAGCTCGTCCATACCGAGGATGGCGATGATGTCCTGAAGGTCGGAGTACTCCTGCAGCGTCTCCTGGACGGCCATGGCGACGCGGTAGTGCTCCTCGCCCACGATGGACGGGTCGAGCGCGGAGCTCGAGGACGCCAGCGGGTCGACGGCGGGGTAGATGCCCAGCTCGGTGATGGAGCGGGAAAGAACCGTCGTCGCGTCGAGGTGCGTGAACGTGGTCGCAGGGGCCGGGTCGGTCAGGTCGTCTGCGGGGACGTAGACGGCCTGGACGGAGGTAATCGAGCCCTCCTTGGTGGAGGTGATGCGCTCCTGGAGCTCGCCCATCTCGGTAGCCAGCGTAGGCTGGTAGCCAACGGCGGACGGCATACGGCCAAGAAGTGCGGAGACCTCGGAGCCGGCCTGCGAGAAGCGGAAGATGTTGTCGATGAACAGCAGCACGTCCTGGCCCTGGTCACGGAAGTACTCAGCCGTGGTCAGTCCGGAAAGGGCCACGCGCATACGGGCTCCAGGCGGCTCGTTCATCTGACCGTAGACCAAGCAGGTCTTGTTGATGACGCCGGACTCGGTCATCTCGAGGAACAGGTCGGTGCCCTCACGGGTGCGCTCGCCGACGCCGGTGAACACGGAAGTGCCGCCATGCTCCTGGGCGAGGTTGTTGATGAGCTCCTGAATAAGGACCGTCTTGCCGACGCCGGCGCCGCCGAACAGGCCGGTCTTGCCGCCGCGGACATAGGGCTCGAGCAAGTCGATGGCCTTGATGCCCGTCTCGAAGATCTCGGTCTGGGTAGTCAGCTCATCGAACGCCGGAGCCGGGTGGTGAATCGGGTAATAGGAGACGTCGTCGGGAATCTCCTTGCCGTCGACCGGCTGGCCCATGACGTTCCAAACTCGGCCCAGGGTAGAGGGGCCGACGGGCATGAGCATAGGGTGGCCGGTATCGCGGACGGCGAGGCCGCGGGTGAGGCCGTCGGTCGACGACATGGCGACCGTACGGACGACGCCGCCCTCGAGCTGGGACTCGACCTCGAGCACCGTGCTCACGTGGCCCACCGGCGTGTCGCCGTCGACCTCGAGAGCCGTGTAGATGTCGGGGACGTCATGGTCGAACTTGACGTCGACTACTGGGCCGACGATTCGGACGATTCGCCCCGTTCCCACACTTTTGTTGAGCTTCTGGTACGCGGCCTCTTCGAGGGCGGTACGCGGCTCTTGGGTTTTATCTGACATTAGTTGTCCTCCAATGCGGACGCGCCGCCGATGATCTCGTTGAGCTCGGTGGTGATGGCACCCTGGCGCTCGCGGTTGTACGTGCGCCCAAGGTTGCCGAGGACCTCCTTGGCGTTGTCCGTCGCGGACTGCATGGCGCGACGGCGCGCGCCGTGCTCGGCCGCAGCGGAATCAAGAAGCGCGTGGAAGATGACCGTCCTGAAGTAGGCGGGCAGAAGCTGGCCCAGGACCTCCTCGGGCGAGGGGTCGAAGGCGAAGTCCGTATACGCCTTGGCGTCGATCTTGCCGAGCGCCTCGGGGGTACGGGGCATGTTGGGCATCGTGAGCTGCTCTTTGCTGATGGGCAGCAGCTGCTCAACTACCTGCGTCTGCTCAACGCGGTTCTTCGCGTGCCAATAGACGAGCACCACGCGGTCGAAGTCGCCGCGCGCATAGCCTTCCATGCAGTAGGAGGCGATGCGGTCGGCCTCGTCCATGTTCGGGTCGGAGGAAATGCCCACGAAGGACATGACCGGAGCCGACCCGCGGTACGTGAAGTACTCCGTGGGCTTGCGGCCGCACGTGATGACCGAGGACTTGACGCCCTTGGCGGCAAGCTTGGCCATCTCGTGCTCCACCTCGCGCTGGGGCGAGATGTTGAAACCGCCGGCAAGCCCACGGTCCGAGGCGATGAGCACGTAGAGCACGTGCTTCTCCTCGGCATGCTTTGCAAGAAGAGGCTGCGATGCGTCAAAACCGGCGCTGGCCACATTGGCGAGCATGCGCGTGACGGCGTCCTTGTAGGGCTCCGCCTGCTCCGCCCTGTCGAGCGCCTTGCGGATCCTCGCGGTGGAGATCATCTCCATCGTGCGAGTAATCTGCATGGTGCTCTTGATGGAGCTCATGCGCCTCGATATCTCGCGAAGGTTTGCCATCTTGTGCCTACTCCTGGCCCTTCTTCTTGGTGGAGTCGGGCTCGCTGGTCTTCTCGGCCGCGTGCTCGACGTCCGCCTCGGACTGCTTGTTGGGGTGCTCAAGCAGGAACTCCTGCTTGAAGTGCGCGATGTGGGTCTTGAGGCGAGCCTGCTGGTCATCGTCGATCTTGCCGGAGGCAAGCGAGTTGCGAAGGGCAGGGTGCTTCTCGGCCATGTACTTGGCGAGGCCGTCGCGGAACAGGGTCACGTGGTCCAGGTCGACGTCGTCGAGGAAGTTCTCCTTGGCGGCGAAGATCGCGATGATCTGGTCGCGGACGTCCAGAGCCGAGTAGCGCTGCTGCTTGAGCAGCTCCATCATGTGCGCACCATGGTTGAGCTGGTACTGGGTCGTCGCATCGAGGTCGGAGCCGAACTGGGAGAAGGCCTGCTTCTCGCGGTAGCTCGCGAGGTCGAGTCGCAGCGTGCCGGAAACCTGCTTCATGGCCTTGACCTGCGCGGCGCCGCCGACTCGGGACACCGAGATGCCCACGTCGACTGCAGGGCGTTGACCCTGGAAGAAGAGGTTGGACTGCAGGTAGATCTGACCGTCGGTGATGGAAATCACGTTGGTCGGGATGTAGGCGGAAACGTCGCCTTCCTGCGTCTCGATGATCGGCAGGGCCGTGAGCGAACCGCCACCGTTGGCGTCGGAAAGCTTGCAGGCGCGCTCGAGCAGACGAGAGTGCAGGTAGAAGATGTCGCCCGGGTAGGCCTCGCGTCCAGGCGGACGGTGCAAAGTAAGCGACATCTGACGATATGCCACGGCCTGCTTGGACAGGTCGTCGTAGATGACGAGGGCGTGACCGCCGGGGTGGTTCTCGTCTGCCGGGTTTCCGTTCTCGTCGTTGTACATGAAGTACTCGCCGATGGCGGCGCCGGACATAGGAGCGATGTACTGCATAGGGGCGGAATCGGCAGCCGTGGCGGCGACGATAACCGTCTTGTCCAGCACGCCGTGCTGGGCCAGCGACTCGCGAATGGCGGCAACCGTGGAAGCCTTCTGGCCGATGGCCACGTAGATGCAGACCATGTCGGTCTTGGCCTGGTTCACAATGGCGTCGATCGCGATTGCGGTCTTGCCCGTCTTGCGGTCGCCGATGATGAGCTCACGCTGGCCGCGGCCGATAGGCACCATTGCGTCGATGGCGAGAAGACCGGTCTGAACAGGCTCGCACACCGGCTGGCGCTCCATGATGCCGGGAGCCTTGAACTCGATGGGTCGACGGTGAGACGTCGCGATCGGGCCGAGGCCGTCGATGGGCTGGCCGAGGGGGTTCACGACGCGGCCGAGCATCGCGTGGCCCACGGGGATATCCATGACGCGGCCGGTGGTGCGGCACTCGTCGCCTTCCTTGATGTCCTCGACACGGCCGAAGAGGACGGCGCCGACCTCGTCGCGGTCCAGGTTCTGCGCCAGGCCGTAGACGTCGTGGCCGGTGGCGGAGCTGGTGAACTTGAGAAGCTCGCCGGCCATGGCGGTCTTGAGACCGGAAACGTGGGCGATACCGTCGCCGACCTCGGTCACGACCGAGGCCTCCTGCTGGTCGACCGTCGCGCTGATGGCGTCGAGATTGCTGCGCAGGGTGCTCAGGATCTTCTCAGAGCTGATGCTTTCTGTCATTTATTCCTCACCTCCGATGAAAGAAGAGGAGAGCGTCTTACGGATGTTTGAGAGCTGGGCGCGCACGGAAGCGTCATAGCGCTTGCCGCGGGCCTCCAGCATGATGCCGCCGATGATCGAGGGGTCCACGCGCTCGACGAGGTAGACCGGCGCCTTGAGGTCAGCCGACGCCTTGGCGCGAACCTTCTCGCGCAGCTCGTCGTCCATGGGCACGGCCGTAGTGACCGTGACCGAGACGGTGGTGTCCTGCGCGTCCAGGTAGCTCTTGTACTGCTTGGCGACGTCCTCGACGAGATCGAGGTCGCCCTCGCGCTGCATCGCTGCCAAGGTCTCGAGGACCTCGGGCGAGAACTTGCGCGCATGCTGCCACTGCACAAGGTCAGCGTTGGCGCGACCCTCGGAGTGAGCCGCCTCCATGAGCGCCCTGGTATAAGCCTCGACCTTCTCGGCTTCGCGCTTACTTGCCATCGGGGGCTCCCACTTCTGCCAGGTACTTCTCGGCTAGCTTGCGCTGCTCGGCCTCGGAGAGGTCGTTGCCGATAATCTTTGTGGCGATCTCGACGGAGAGGTCGACCACGGAGCCGGACAGCTCGATCATGGCCTTGTGGCGCTCGGACTCAACGGCGCCATGGGCCTTGGAGATGACGTCGGCGGCTTCCTTCTGGGCCTTGGCGAGGATGCGGGAACGCTCCTCCTCGGCCTCCTTCTTGGCCGCAGAGATGATCTTGTCCGCCTCGCGGTGGGCATCGACGATCTTCTCCTCATAGGACTTCGCGGACTCGGCGGCCTCGAGACGAGACTTCTCGGCCGCGTCGAGGTCGTCCTGAATCTTCTTCTGACGCTCGTCCATCATCTTCATGACCTGCGGCCAAACGAGCTTGGCCAGGACGATCCAGATGATGAGGAAGGCGATCAGTGCCGGGATGAACTCGGCAGGCTTGGGGATGAGGATGTCCGCTCCCACGGCCTCATCGGCAAGCGCGAAGGTCGGCGTGGCGAGGAGCGCGGCGGCGGTTGCGGCGCCTGCGCCCATCAGCTGACCTTTGGTAGTGCTCTTCATAGCTGCCTCCATCATGGGGTTCGAAGTCTTGCGCTTATCGCAGCTACTTGACGATAAGGCTGACGACGAAGCCGATGAGGGCGAGTGCCTCGACGAATGCAGAGCCGAGGATGAAGACCGTGAACAGACGACCCTGGACCTCAGGCTGGCGAGCCATGCCCTGCGCAACACCGCTGGCCGCGAGGCCAATACCGATGCCCGCGCCGATAACGCCGAGACCATAACCAACGACACCGAGAGCTCCCACAATTCCTCCTTTGTCATTCGCCCCTGAGTACGGTTGATGGGGCGAGTTCCAAAAACAAACTTACACGTGCTATGAACTGCGGGCGGATGCCCGCGAGTTGCCTTACTTGCCCGTTACTCCTCGTCGGACTCGGCGATCTGGATATAGACCGCGGTAAGAAGCGCGAAGACGTAGGCCTGGATGGCGGCGACCATGATCTCCACAACGTAGATGACGAGCAGGATCAGGACCCACATCACCGACGCGCCGGCCTGGGCGGCCGCGGCGGCGGAGAAGCCCGCGAGCAGCGGCTGGAAGAAGAGCGACGCCAGGATGGCGAAGGTGCCCATGACCACGTGGCCGGCGAAGAGGTTGCAGAACAGACGAACGGCCAGGGTGATCAGGCGAAGCACCGTCGAGAAGACCTCGATGAGCCAAACGAGCGCGTTCAGCGGGAACGCCACGCCGGCGGGCGCGAGGCTCTTTGCGTAGCCAAGGGCGCCGTGCTTCTTGATGCCGCAGACGATGAAGTACACGAACGAGACGAGGGCAAGGGCACCTGTGGTCGAGATCGTGCCGGTGCCGGGCTTGCAACCCGGGATGATGCCCACGATGTTGTTCGCGAGCACCACGAGGAACAGCGAGGCGATGAACGGGAAGTGCTTGCGCCAGGTATCCCCCAGCAGGCCCTTGCACATGTCGTCGCGCACGAACTCAACGAGATACTCCATCGCGTTGACGAAGCGTCCCTTGGGCACGAGGCTCGCGGACTGCTTAGCCTTGAAGACGAAGAGCAGCACGAGCATTATCACCACGGCGACGGCGAACCAGAAAGAATACTGGGTGAAGCCAACCGTGTTGAGGTCGCCGACGATCGGCGTCGACTTGAAGCCCGAAACCAGCTCGTTGACCTCGCCACTAAGGCTGTCGAGTGGATTCACTTACGTCCCTTCCTTTCGAGTCAGGCCCTTGCGCCGCGTAAGCGGCCTTCCGGGCCCTTATAGCCTCCACCGCCCAAAAGAGCAGGAAGGCCGCAACCATGGCACATCCGAACACCAAGACCTTCTGGCTTGCAGCCGCATAGACTGCGAGCAGGGCCAAGGAAAGCAGCAGGAACGACGAGATGATGCTCGCCAAACCGGTCGCCATGTTCACCCTTGTACCCTCTTTGAGCGCTCCCTCGAAGAGAAATGCCGGAAAAGCGCATCCGATGAGGCCGACGATGGCCCCAGCCGCTATGGTCGGCAGCTGATCCACGCTTTGGCCCCCTCTTCTAAAGAGCTTTCAAAGACCGTCAGGGTACGTTAATTGAACGCGGTTCAAAAATCAACTGAGGCCATTCTTTTCGACTCAGTTTTGACACATTCGTATTAAGCCCGGATAAAGACAGGGTCGAGGGTCGCTAGAGGGTGCCGAAAATCCTGTCGCCCGCATCGCCCAGACCAGGGAGAATGTAGGCGTTCTCGTTCAAGCAACGGTCAAGCGCGCAGGTAAAGAGCCTTACGTCCGGGTCCGCGTCCAGGACCGCCTTGACGCCCTCGGGCGCCGAGACGAGCGTGAGGGCCCTGATGTCGCGCACGCCGGCGCGGCGCAGCTCGCCGATGGCGGCGATGAGCGAGCCGCCCGTGGCGAGCATCGGGTCGACGACCAAGCAGGTGCGGTTCTCCACGTCGGAGGGCAGCTTACAGTAGTACGGGTGAGGCTCATGGGTCTCGGGGTCGCGATACATCCCCACATGCCCCACGCGCGCAGACGGCACGAGATCGAGGATTCCGTCGACCATGCCCAGACCGGCACGGAGAATCGGCACGATCGCGACCTTCTTGCCGGCGATGCGCTTACACGTGGCGGTCTCGAGCGGGGTCTTGACCTCGACGTCCTCGAGCGGAAAGTCGCGCATAGCCTCATAGCCCTCGAAGATGGCGAGCTCGCGGACGAGCGCGCGGAACTGATTGGTTCCCGTCGTCTCGTCACGAAGGATATGGAGCTTGTGCTGGACCAACGGGTGGTCGACGATGGTCAGCCTTGAGCGATCGAACTCTACGGCCATAAGCCCTCCTTGGTTAACAACGGCCCGCGGTCGCTTGGTCCGACCGCGGGCGCGACACGGCGTCCAATAGGACGCGATACCTACGGGAAACCGGCGCTAGGCCTCGACGCCCTCGAAGGAGGGGTCGTCCTCGCGCATGATCTTCTCGACGCGGCGCTCATGGCGGCCGCCCTCGAACTCGGTGGTAAGGAAGGTGTCGATGATCTTGAGGTTGTCCTCGAGGGGCACGAAGCGGCCGGACAGGCCGATGGCGTTGGCGTTGTTGTGCTGACGGGCGAGCTCGGCGAACTTCACGGATTGGAGCGGCGTGCAGCGGACGCCGGGGACCTTGTCGGCGGTCATGGAGATGCCGATGCCGGTGCCGCAAATGAGGATGGCGCGGTCGGCATCGCCGCGAGACACCATGCGGGCGGCCTTGTCGGCGAAGTCGGGGTAGTCCACGCTCTCCTCGGAATCGGTACCGAGGTCGTAGACCTCGTGGCCGAGGGACTTGACGTGCTCGACGATGGCGTCCTTCTGGACGTAGCCGCCGTGGTCACAGGCGATAGCGATGCGCATGCGAGATCTCCTCTCGTCGTGTCTGTTTATGCCGGGAACAGGGTACCACCTGACAACTCGCGTGGGTATCCGCCCCCGTTACGCCGAGAGCACCTCCGAGGCGGGGATGGCGCCCTCGCGCAGGACCTTGGGTTCCGGCCCGGTACAGTCAACGATGGTAGAAGGCGCACAGAGGGGCGACGGCCCTCCGTCCACAACGAGGTCGACGTCGCGGACGATCGACGGGTCGAGCGCCGCGGCGCAGGTCGCGGCGGGCATGCCGTGCAGGTTCGCGCTCGTCTGGGCGATGGGGCAATCGAGCTCGCCGAGAAGCGCCTCGATGAAGTCGGAGCCCGGCGCCCTGAGGGCCACGGTGCCGCCGGCGGCCGGGTTGAGGGGGTCCGCCGCTTGGAGATACTCGGGGTCGATGTCCTCGGAGGCGGGGACCACGAGCGTGAGCGCCCCCGGCCAGAAGCGCTCGGCGAGGCGCAGCGCATAATCGGGCACGTCGCGCCCCCAGCGCGCAAGGCCGTCCACGCGCGAGACGAACCAGGGAAGCGTCTGGGCCAAGTCGCGCCTCTTTATCTCGAATATGCGCCTGTGGGCCTCGTTACCTGGGACGGCGGCGCAGGCCAGGCCGTACACGGAATCGGTCGGCAGGGCGACAACGCCCCCGGCGCGCAGGGCCTCGGCGACGCGGGACACGGCATCCGGGTCCGGGTTCCGGGGGTCGACCATGACCGTCTTCTGGCGCGCAACGGGCGAGGCCGCGGTCAGCTCGCCCTCGCGCACCGCGACGAGGACGCGTGGGCGGTGCGTAAGGTCCTCGCGAACCTCGACCCGTGCCCAACCGGGCTGGGCACGCACAAGGTCAGCGGCGGCGTCCAAGTGTCCCTCAAAGAGCTCGACCGCCATCATGCCGCCGGGGCACAGCGCCGTGGGCGCGAGGTCGAGCAAGCGACGGAAAACGTCGAGGCCGTCCGCTCCGCCGTCGAGCGCGAGGCCGGGCTCGTTGTCCTTCACCTCGGCGGGCACTTCTTGCTCGAGGACCGCCGTAGGGATGTAGGGAGGGTTGGACACCAGGACCGAGAAGGTTCCCATGAGCGAGGGGTCGACGTCTGCCGCGAGGTCCGTCTCCACGAGCTCGACCGCGTCGTCAAGCCCCAGGGCCTCGCGGTTCCTTTGCGCGAGCTCGATCGCCGTAGGCGAGAGGTCGGTGGCGACGACCTGCGTTCCCTTGCGCTCGTAGGCCAGCGAGAGCGCGATGCACCCCGTGCCCGTTCCCACCTCGAGGACGCGCGTGGGCAGCCCTCCCGCCGCCTGCACGGCGGCGTCCACGCCCTCGAGCGCCGCATCTACGAGGACCTCGGTCTCGGGCCGGGGGATGAGCACCCCCTTCTGGCAGCGCAGGACTATGTGCCTGAAGGCGGTCTCGCCCGTCACGTATTGGAGCGGCTCGCCCGCGGCCCGGCGCTCGATCGCGGCGCGCATGCGGGCGCGCTCGTCTGCCGAGAGGGGCTTGTCGTAGTTCACGTAGAGGTCGACGCGGGATAGGCCCATCACGTCGCACAGGAGCCATTCGGCCGACAAACGAGGGTGCTCGTCGCCGTGGCGTTCCAAATAACCGCAGGTCCAATCAATGATCTGCTTGATCGTCCATGTACCGTGCGTGCTGCCCTCGGCCATATGCGCCCCCGTTCGTCGTATGCGTCTTCGCATCATAGACAAAGGGGCAGCGCTCGCCGGCCTGATCGGCAAAACAGCGAGAAGTGCGTTCTTATCGGACGGTTTCCCTCACAGGACGCACAGAATACGAGTTCGCAAGCTGGGCGCCATTGGAGCCCCAGCGCTCATGGACCTCGATCATCCCCTCCTCGCGCATGCGCGACATGAGGCGGTCGACGGTCTTCTCGCAACGCCCGAGCTCGGCGGCGATGGCGGCTTTTGTGACCGGCTCTTCTTGGCGCTCGCTCAGGTACTCGAGGATGGCGCGGGCGGAGGGCGTGAGCCTGAATTCCCCGTCCAGGCGAGTTGCGGTAGATGAGCTCAAGTCCCCTCCAATCAAAAGCGTTGCGCGGTATTTGCGAATCGATGGGAAATAATACCCTCTCCCAGCAACGCTAAACATGCAAATTACGTGAAAGATTATCTTGATCACATGGACATGCATCCATAAGCAAGCAGGTAAGGAGCTATTGGCAACTTGTGTTGTTTAACTGTATATTTGCATATTTTATGTGTTAAATATAAAGAATCAACTCAGGTTCAAATTGCGAAAGCGCTAGCTAGCAGCTAATTCCCGCCATCTGCGCGCGGAAGCGTCCCATAGAATGGAGCCCCCCCCCCCACGCAAGTTAAATCATTTGTTGTGCAACTTTTTGCCATGCTTAGACAACATCGCAGCTAGAGCTCCGATTCCGCAGCTTGCGCCAAACAGTGGAAACCACACAAAGGCGCGACAGGTGTCGTCTCTCGCCGAGCCTCTAACCTTCAAGCTGCTTGGCCAGCATGATCGAGAGAATCGCCTCGTCGGTGGTGGCGAATCCCTCGCGCACGAGCTTGCCGATGTTGCTGATGGTGTCCTCGGCGTCCGCGAAGACGATGCCCTCGAGGCTGGAAGGCTGGATGTCGGCCAGCGCAAGGGTCGAGCTCGTGATGGCGGCGTTTGTGCCGGCCGCTATCTTGAGCGCACAGGTCGCCTTGGCGCCGTCGCAGATCATTCCCTGGAGCGTCGCCAGCATGTTGTTTATCGCGCATTTGATCTCGGGCAGGTTACCGCCCTGCAGGTAGGTCATCCCGCAGCACGCGCCGGTGCCGCCGGCAATGCCGCTACCGCACAGGGGCGAAAGGCGCCCCATGTATTCCTTGATGTGAATGACCAGCAGGTCAGACATCACAAGGGCGCGCGCAAGGTCCTCGTCGGAGGAGCCGAGCGTGCGGGCGAGCTCGATGATGGGCAGGCTACTCGCCAATCCTTGGTTGCCGCTACCGGCGCACGTCATGACGCTCAGAGGGCAACCGCCCATGCGAGCATCCGACGCGGCCGCGGTCGCCGAGATGAGCCGCAGCGAGAGGTTGTTCAGGAGCACGCCGCGCGCGTTCGAGCCGGCGCTCATGCGACGACCGACCTCAAGCCCATAGCTGCTCGCGAGGCCTTCTTGGCTCACGCGCGTGTTCAGCGGGACGCAATCCAGGATGAAGGCGATGTCCTCAAAGGGCGCCGTGGTCGCGAATTCGTAGATGCCGTCCACCGTGAGGCCCGTGCCGGAATCGGCGCCGGCGGCGCCCACCGAGATGGGCTTATCGAGAAGGACCTCGCCGTTCTTCTCGACGCGCACGACGTTCGTGTGGTCGCGGCACACGATGGCGCGCGAGGTGTCCGTCCCGTCGGTAAGCACAGCCTCGATGTAGAGCGCCTCGGGCGTGGTCATCTGCTCGATGTGAATCACATGGGAACCTACCAGCGCCTTTGCTTGTTCGAGCTGCTCGGGCGTGAATCCCTGGAGCACCTCGAGCTTCTTTGCGGACCGCTTGATCACGGCGCCGAGTGCCGCCGCAATGTCGATGCCCACCATGCCGGTGCCGGGGATACCGACGCCCAGCGCGTTCTTTATGATGTTCGCGGAGAGCTTGAGGCGCACGTCCTGGGCATCGGCGCCCAGCTGCTCGGCCGCGATCGCGACGGTATACGCGACCGCGACCGGCTCGGTGCAACCCTGCGCCGGGACGACTTCCTTCTTGAGCAGACCGATGTAGTCGACCATGGTGTTCCTCTCGCCCGGCGCGGGCGCGCCGTTGCCACGTTGGTTCCTCGTGCCCTTATCATAGATTGAGGATGCGCCGGTTCCACGCAGGGGATGGCGCGCGAAACCCGAACTAAACGCAGAGGAGAAACCGTGCGTCCCGTCGATGAGCTTGTGTACCGGCCCTTTGAGGAAGAAGACCTGAACCAGGTCGCCGAGCTGTTCCGCGAGCAATGGTGCTCCGAGCTCGACCAGCGCCTGGGCCAGGCCGCCGCACGGGCAACCGTGTGCAACTACCTCGTGGACGCGAACTGGGGGTGCGTCGCGGTGCTTCGCGGGACCGTCTTGGGCGTCGCCCTCATGGCGAGCGGGGGCAGGGACGCAATGAGCCGCACGTACTGGCGCGGGCTACGCGACGAGACGCTGGCCCAAGTGGGGCCGCGGGCGCGCTTTGGCGTCGAAGTGGGCGCCGTGGAGTACGAGGAGAGCCAGCTCGCCCACGCATATGCCCAGCAAGGCGGCGCCTGCAGCGATACCGAGGTCAAGCTGCTGATCGTGAGCCCGCGCTCGCAGGGTCTCGGGCTCGGAAGAGCGCTTATCGAGAAGTGCGGTCAGCGGACGCAGGACCTGGGACGTAAGGGCTTCTTCCTCATCACCGACGACACATGCGACGTCGGGTTCTACGACCATATGGGCCTTACGCGCCAGATGGAGGCGCCGTCCGAGGCCGAACCGCAGATAAACCTGTACGTATACGCGAAGGAGCTCGGATGACGGAGGGGGATCGCGCCGCCGCGAACGAGGCGGCGGCGAAAAACGGCAAGGTCAAAGGCCGCTTCGCCCCCACCCCCTCGGGCCGCATGCACCTGGGAAACGTCTTCTCGTGCCTCATGGCTTGGCTCGGAGCGCGCAGCGCGGGCGGCACGGTGCTCCTGCGCATCGAGGACCTCGACCCGCGGGCCCAGGACCCCAAGAAGGCCGACCTGCTCATGCGCGACCTCGAGTGGCTCGGCCTCACCTGGGACGAGGGACCGTATTTCCAGAGCAAGAGAACCGAGGTCTACCTCGAGGCGATTAAAGAGCTCGGCCGCCAAGGCCTTACTTACCCGTGCTTCTGCACGCGCGCGGAGCTTCATGCCGCCACCGCGCCCCACGCCTCGGACGGCACTTATCTGTATGCGGGGACCTGCCGCGACCTCACGCCCGAGCAAGTGGCGCAAAAGTCGCTCGTGCGACCTCCGGCAACGAGGCTGCGGGTCCCCAGCGCCGACGACCCGCAAGGGACCATCGAGTTCAACGACCTCGTCTTTGGGCCGCGCAAGGAGACCCTTGCGGAGGAGTGCGGCGATTTCCTCGTGCGAAGAAGCGACGGCGTGGTCGCTTACCAACTCGCCGTTGCCGTGGACGACGGCCTCATGGGGGTCACGCAGGTCGTCCGGGGGCACGATCTTCTCACCTCGACGGCCAGGCAGCTCTATATCGCGCGGCGGCTCGGCCTCCCCCAGGCAACCTACGGGCACGTTCCCTTGCTGACCGCGCCGGACGGCCGGCGGCTCTCAAAGCGCGACCAGGACCTCGACCTGGGCATATTACGGGAAAGCGGCGTCTCTGCCGAGAAGATCATAGGGTCCCTTGCCGCTGCTGCCGGCCTCGTTCCCCATGAGACGCAGGCCCCGGCATCGGACCTCGTGGACATCTTCTCGTGGGACGCGCTCGCTGCCCATCGAGAGGATATCGTGGTGAGTGGGGATTTTTTGGCCTAGGCTTGTGGCCCGAGCCGAATGTGCGGTATGATTCCAAAGCACCATTTACGGAGAGCTGACCGAGAGGCCGAAGGTGCTCGCCTGCTAAGCGAGTATTCCCCTTAAGGGAATCTGGGGTTCGAATCCCCAGCTCTCCGCCAGATTGTTCAACCCGTCTCGCACCTGCGAGGCGGGTTTTTCTTTACGCGGCGATTCCTGCCACTCATTCGTCTAGGCGTTTTACCTGCGCAATCCATGGTTTCTTCATATTCTATCAAATGCCGTTTGACGGATAGGGGCAAGACTGGCATTATTACTTCTCGCACGCGGCGTTACCTCAGCTGGATAGAGGACCTGACTACGAATCAGGGCGTCATAGGTTCGAATCCTATACGCCGCACCACGCAAATTAAGGGCTCCTTCGGGAGCCCTTTTTTCTTGCCTAAGAGACGTCCAATGGCAGACAGCACAATCCAGACGCATACCGTTTACGCGTTTTGGACCCGTTCCGACCCCCTCAAACACGTAAACGATATGCGTCTGCCGAGTACAGCGGGCTAGGCGCAGGCAGGACGCACCCAACCATCTTCGTTCGAGTCGATGCAGCTATAGCCATAGGGAATCTCTTCGCGGTCGCAGAGGTCCATAAGGTCCAAGAGATCCGTGTCCTCCTGCTGCAGGTACTCCGCGACCGAAGTCACCGGATAGAGGGCCTTGAGCGCCTTTAGGAGCGCTCGAGAGTTCTCGTCCTTGACGACGACCTCCATGCGCCGCGCGTCCGCGCCGAACGAGATGAGGGCGGAAGGGCCGCTCACTTCTTCGCAGAGGACGAACTCCCCCGCCTTGCGGCGACCCATGGACTCCACGCGCCTGTCCCCCGCCGCCTCGAAGGTCGCCACCACCGAGAGCTGGCCCTGCGTGCCGAGAACCCCTTGATCCATGCGCTCCTCCTCGTCTTCTTGGTTGATACGCCCCAGTATCGCACGGGCCTCGGACAAAAAAGCCACCCGCAGGTACGGGTGGCTTTTTTGTACAGATGAGCCCGCGTTTGGAACTGCGCGGCGAGCGCGCGGGGCGAGGCTAAGCCTCCTCGGGCTTGATGACCTCGACGCCGCCCATGTACGGGCGCAGGGCCTCGGGCACCGTGATGGAGCCGTCGGCGTTCTGGTAGTTCTCCATGATGGCGGCCATCGTGCGGCCCACGGCCAGGCCGGAGCCGTTGAGCGTGTGGACATAGCGCGTGCCCTTGAAGTTGGCCGGGTCGCGGTACTTGATGTTGGCGCGGCGGGCCTGGAAGTCCCAGCAGTTGGAGCAGCTGGAGATCTCTTTATAGTTGTTGTAGCTCGGCAGCCAGACCTCGAGGTCGTAGCACTTGGTGGCGGAAAAGCCGATGTCGCCGGTGCAGAGGGTGACCACGTGGTACGGAAGGCCCAGGGTCTGCAGGCAGAGCTCGGCCTCGGCGACCATGGACTCGAGCTGGTTCATGGAGTCCTCGGGCTTCGCGAACTTGACCATCTCGACCTTGTCGAACTCGTGCACACGGATGATGCCGCGGGTATCGCGGCCAGCGGAGCCTGCCTCCTCGCGGAAGCACGGGGTGAAGGCGGTGTAGAGGAGCGGCAGCTTGTCGCCGTCGAGCACCTCGTCGCGGTGGATGTTGGTGAGCTGGACCTCGGCCGTCGGGATGAGGTAGAGGTCGGGCTGGACGTGGTAGAGGTCCTCATCGAACTTGGGTAGCTGACCGGTGCCAAAGAGGCTGTCGTGGTTCGTGATGACGGGCGGCCACCACTCCTTGAAGCCGGCCTTCGCGTGCATGTCGATGAAGAAGTTGATAAGGGCGCGCTCCATGCGGGCACCCATGCCGCCCAGCAGGTAGAAGCGGGTGCCGGCGAGCTTCACGCCGCGGTCGAAGTCGATCATGCCCGTGGAGGGGCCGAGGTCCCAGTGGGCCTTGGGCTCGAAGTCGAACTCGCGCGGGGTGCCCCAGCGGCGCACCTCGGGGTTGTCGGAATCGTCCTTGCCGTACGGCACGCTCTCGTGCGGGATGTTGGGGATGGCGGCGACGAGGTCGAAGAGGTCTTTCTCGACCTGGGCGCGCTTGTCGCCGAGCTCGGCGATGCGGTCCTTGTTGGCCGCGACCTGGGCCTTGGCGGCCTCCGCCTCGTCCTTCTTGCCGTCGCGCATGAGCTGCCCGATCTGCTTGGACATGGCGTTGCGGTCGGCCTGGAGCTTCTCGACCTCGGCGATCACCTGGCGGCGCTGCTCGTCCAGCTCAAAGAAACGCTCGCGGTCCCAGTGGGCGTTCTGACGAGACTCGCAGGACTTGTCCACGACATCGGGGTTCTCGCGGACGAACTTGATATCGAGCATACGGATTCTCCTCTAGCTCTATGACGCTTGCTCTGGCTACGGCGCAAATGCGCAGCAGCGGTTCAAGTATATACTTGTGGGCACAAAACCAACCATGCGCAACAGGAGGCATCACATGCAGGCAATAGGAGATTTCTTCACGTGGCTGTTCAGCGACCGCACCGGCGTCATCGTGCTCGTGCTGGGCGGCATCGTGCTGTGCCTGCTCATCTCGGTCATTATGGAGCGCAAGACCAAGAAGATGTACTTCAACCACGAGAAGAGCGACTCGGACTGGTCCCTCTTCGACGACGATGACGACGAGAAATAGGCTTCGAGAACGGTCCGGCAATCGAGAATGCTTCGGCGGCCGGCCCCGTCCCCCAATCGCGTGACCTTCTTGCAAAATGAGACATCCCGGGCAGCTGGGATGTCTCATTTTGCATATGCGCCGGTGTTTGGCGGGGACGGAAAGAGGTGGGTCTACAAGGCGCGACGTAGCGACATACAAAAAGACCCCCGACCGGAGTCGGAGGCCTTCTCAATTCAATGGTGCGGGCGAAAGGACTTGAACCTTCATGAGATTGCTCTCATACGGACCTGAACCGTACGCGTCTGCCAATTCCGCCACGCCCGCGTGCATTTGTAGATATTAGCGGAAACTTTCAAGTCTGCAAAGGCTTTTTTGAGTTTTGGGCCAAATTCACGGCCCTACCTGCCCCGCGACGCACGGCAGGAGCCCGCCGCGGTAGAATGTCCCCCACACGGCACGCCAAGAAACACACCTCAGACACACAAGGAGCCGCCGTGAGCTTTGACGAAACAGATTATCCCGTGGGCGCGAGCGCGCCGCAGGCAGGCGAGGCGCCCCAGGCGCCCGAAGAGATCCTCTTGGGCCGCTACCGCGTCCTCGCGCGCCGCGGGACCGGCGGCTTCGGCACCGTCTGCACCTGCTGGGACACCGTGCTCCAGCGCCGCGTGGCCATCAAGCGCATGCCGCTCTTCTCGACCAGCCCGGACGCAATCCCCGCCTCCACGCCCGACGAGGTGCTCAAGGAGGCGCGGACCTCGAGCCTGCTCGCCCACCCCAACGTGGTGAGCGTGCTCGACTTCACCCAGGAAAACGGCTATGCCTACCTCATCATGGAGTACGTCGACGGTCTGAACCTCGCCGAGCTTTTGGCGCGGGTCGAGGACGGGCGGCTCACGGCCGACGAGTGCGCCCACGTTTTGACCTCCTGCGCCCGGGCCCTGGCCTTCGCGCACGAGAACCGCGTCCTGCACATGGACATCAAGCCCACGAACATCATGATCGACCGCATGGGGACCGTGAAGATCGCCGACTTCGGCATGGCCGAGCTCGGCGCGGCGGCGGGCTACGGCGGGGCGCGCGGCGGCACCGTGGGCTACATGCCCCCCGAGCAGATCGAGGGCATGCTCGTGGACGAGCGCGCCGACGTCTTCGCGCTCGCCGTCGTGATCTGGCAGGCGCTGACCGGCAAGAACCCCTTCGCGGCCGCATCGGCAGCCGCGTCTCTTGAGAAGATCCGCCGCGGGCCCCGGCTCGCGCACGCGAAATCGGCGACCGTCCTCGACCTGGATGCCGAGGACGACCTGGTCAGGGCCCTTGCGCCCATAGCATCCGAGCGCACGACATCGGTGGACGAGCTTGCCTGCGAGCTCGTGCCCAAGCTAGGCGACCCCACGGCGGGCCAGGCGTCCCTGGCGGAGCTCGTCGCGCAATCCGAGGAGGATGACCAGACGGCCGAGGTTCCTTGGTCCCAGCGCCACATACCTCTATATATGAGGCTCCCCGGCCTGTGGGGCGCGCTCGAGCGCGCGCTCCCCGCGCTCTGCGTGCTGCTGTGCGCCTGCGTGGTCATGCCGGCGTTCGAAGGAATGACCTGGGAGCTCAAGGCCGCCGTCACGCTCGCGGGCTGCGCGCTCACCGCGCTCTGGCCCCCGGCTGCGGTCGCCCTCGCGGGCGGGGCCGGCGTTTGGGCCGTGGCGACGACATTGCCCACCAGCGACTCGTTCGTTCTCGCCTCGCTCATAGGCCTCGCGCTCCTCGCCTGGTGGGCCGCGATCGGCCGGCTGGAGGGCATGGCCTCGGTGAGCGTCCTGGCACCGTGGGCCTTCGCGCAGCCGCTGGCCGGCGCCCAGATGGCGGGCTTCTCGCTCGACCCGGCGGAGGCGCTGGCAACCGGGGCCTTCTCGTTCCTCATGGGCACGGCGCTCTGCGCGTGCGCACAGGCGGGCTACGCGGCCTCCGGGGCCGTTCCCGTGATCGTGGCCGCGCTCACCAGCGCCTCCACATGGGTCATGGCGGGAGGCGCCGCGGCGGCCGCATGGTCTTCTTCGCTCATAGCGATGAGGGGGACGGTCGCCTCGGGGATCGTGGGCCAGGCGGTCGGCCTCGCCTGCCTCGTGGCTGCAAACTACCTGAAGGTCAGAGTGGAGAATGGCGGTATATGGGGAGCCCCCGAATGGGCGGCATGCCTCGTTGCGCTAATCTGGTTTTGTTTTATGTGCATTTTGACCGTCCTGAGAGGCCCGCTCACGCAGGGCCAGGAAGGCGAGGACATCAATGAGCTTCCTTAACGAGTTCGAGAGCCGCATCGGCTCCGTCTTTGGCGCGGCGCCGCAAGGCTACACCGAGCCCTTCTCATTCAAGAAGCTGGCCAAGCGCGCGGCCCGCGAGATGGAGAACGAGACCTACGAGATCGACGGCGTGGACACCGCCCCGGCGCTCTATACCGTCCTGGTCTCGGCGTCCGACGACTCCCTCATGCGCCCGCTCTACCAGAAGATCTGCGCGGAGACCGCGGCGTTCGTGTCTGCCGAGGCCGGCAAGAAGGGCTACAGCTTCGTGGGCGACCCCCTCGTGCGCTTCATGGTCGACCCGCAGCTCAAGAGCGGCAAGTTCGCCGTCTTCGCCGAGAACATCGATGCCCGCACCTTGGCCGACCTGCGCGCCGAGGAGCAGGCGTTCCTGGGCGCGAACGCGAACGCGAGCGTGGGCGGCGCCGCTGGCCGCGCGGCGAGAAGGCCGCAGTCCCAGCAGGCCCCCGCTCCGCAGCGCCGCGCCGCGGCTCCCGCGCCCACGCCCGCGCCTCAGGCCGCACCCGCGCCGGCATCGGTGGCCACGCCCGTCCAGGCCCCAACGGCCGCTCCCGCTGTTTCCGGCGCGGCGAACGTCGCCGCGGCCGTGAACGCCGCGAACGCCGTCTCCCCCCTGCCGGTCGCAGCCTCCTTCGGCGACTCCGCCGGCCTCGCCGTGATCCCGCCCTCCTACGACTACAACGACGCCGCGCCCATGCCGGTTGCGTCCTCGACCTCCTCCACGCCCATGCCTGTTGCCGCGGCCCCCATCGTGTCGCGCGCCGCGGCGCCCGTGCCCGTGACCCAGCGCCGAAGCGTCCCGCTCGTGGACCTGCGCCGCGGCGTGGGCGCGGACGCGGCCGAGAACGTGGTCTCCGGCGCCGCTGCCGGCGCGAACGCCGAGGTCGCCGCGAGCGTCGCCGCACAGGCCGAGGTCGCGGCCCAGGCGCCCGACCCGTTCTCGAACCCCGACCCCTACGGCGTGGGACTGGGCGGCGCGAGCTACCCCGCTCCCCCCGCTGCCACGTGCCTGCTCATCGACCGCCAGACGGGCCGTACCTTCACCGGCACCGCCCCGTCCACGATCATCGGCCGCGAGCGCAGCCAGGCCGGCATCGTCCTGCGCGACCCCAACGTGAGCCGCCGCCACGCCGAGCTCCGCTACGACGGGCGCGACTGGCACATCTGCGACCTGCGTTCCACGAACGGCACGCTCGTGAACGACGTCGACGTCGACGAGTGCGTCCTTCGCGACGGCGACCTGCTCACGCTCGGCCTCGTGAACCTCGAGTTCAGGGAGAACCGCGCATGATCGACCTCGTGCTCTTCATAGGGCGCGTCGTCCTGGTCGTCGTGCTCTACCTGTTCCTCTTCGCCACGATGAAGACGGGCGTGGGGCTCGTGCGCGGGCAGCGCCGCGACTCCGCCATCTGGTCGATCGACGTCGAGAAAGGCACGCGCACCCTGCGCGGCCTGCACGTCGACATCCTCGGCCCCGTCATCGTGGGCCGCTCCCCCTCCTCCGACATCGTCGTTGACGAGCCGTACGTGTCTTCTTCGCACGCGCGCTTCACCCTGCAGGGGCCCGCGCTCGTGCTCGAGGACCTGGGCTCCACGAACGGCACGCTCGTGAACGGCCACCCCATCACGCAGGCCGTGACGCTGCGCGACGCCGATGAGGTCCAGGTGGGCGACACCATCATGAGGGTGAGCCGCGGATGAGCTCGGACGAGCTGACAAACACGGCTGCCGACCAGACGCCCCCCGTCGAGATCGTGAACGCCCCCGGCCGCGCCGAGATGGCCGTCGAGGGCAGGACCGGCGCGGACGTGGTGCAGGGCGCAAACGAGTTCATCAGCTGGGGCTCGCGCAGCGACGTGGGCCTGGTCCGCGGCCACAACGAGGACTCCTTCCTGGTGCGCGCGCCGCTCTTCGCCGTGTGCGACGGCATGGGCGGCCACGCCGCGGGCGAGGTCGCGAGCGCCATCGCCGTCCAGACCATCGCCGAGAAGGCCCCGGCCCAAGCCGACGAGGTCCGCCTGGGCGCCGCCGTGGAGGCCGCCAACATCGCCGTGATAAAGGGCGCCGAGGAGGGCGTGGGCAAGCCCGGCATGGGCTGCACCGCCTCCTGCTGCCTCATCGAGCAGAGCCGCATGGCCGTCGCGCACGTGGGCGACTCGCGCATCTACCTGCTGCGGCACGGGACCCTTGTGCGCGTGACCCACGACCACTCCTACGTCGAGGAGCTCGTGGACTCCGGCCAGATCACGGCCGACGAGGCGCGCACGCACCCCTCCCGCTCCATCATCACGAGGGCCCTCGGCTCCGACCCCGACATGTACGCCGACCACTTCACGCTCGACGTGGCCAACGGCGACCGCGTGATCCTGTGCTCGGACGGCCTGTCCAGCATGATCCCCGACTCCCAGATCGAGGCCCTCGCGGTCTCGAGCGCGACGCCCCAGCAGGCGGCCGACAACCTTGTGGCGGCAGCCCTCACCGCGGGCGGCGCGGACAACGTGACCGTGGTGGTGGTCGACGTCCTGAACGACGGCAGTGCCGAGAGGAGCCGCAAACACCTGGCCAAGCGCGTGGGCATGATGAGCGGCATCCTCGTGGGCGTCCTCGCCGTCACGTTCGCGATCGTCGTGGCCTTCGTGCGCGGCGAGTGGTACCTCGGCACGAACGGCGACACCGTGGGCATCTACCGGGGCGTGAACTCGAGCTTCATGGGCATCAGCCTGTCGAGCCTCGTTGAGACGAGCGCCGTTTCGGTGAGCGACCTTCCCTCCTCGGTGCAGGACCAGCTCAAGCAGGGCATCCGCGTCTCGAACGAGCAGGCGGGCCGCGAGACCTTGAACGCCTACCGCGCACAGATCGACAGCGAGAAGTCCGCCGCCGCGAGCGTCGCCGACGACGCCAAGTCCGAGGGCACCCCGGGCGAGGCCGTCTCGGCATCCGGCGCGGACGCGGGCAAGGGCCCCGCCGCGACGAACGACGGCGCGGCGCCGCAAAGCAGCGAAAACAACCAGAGCAGCCAGGAAGCAGGTGAGTGACATGCCCAGAAGAAGGCACCGCGCGATGAGCCGCGCACAGGCCCAGCAACAGCGGATCGCGGCCTCCGTGATCGAGGAGGGCCGCGGCTTCTCACGTCGCCACACCGAGCTCTTCTTGCTTATCCTGGGCGCCATCCCCGTGCTGCTCCTGTACTCGATGTACGTCCTCAACTCCGGGGCGCAGCTCGGCCTCGAGACCCTCGGCGTGCCCCTGGGCCTCTTCTTCGCGTTCGCGCTCGCGCACCTCGCCATCCGCAGGCTCGCGCCGGCGGCCGACCCGGCCATCCTGCCCATCGTCTTCGTCCTCTCGGGCATAGGCATCACGTTCCTCACGCGGCTCAAGCCCGAGCTCGCCGTGAACCAGGTCATCTGGCTCTTCATCTCGGTCATCGCCATGGTGGCCGTGCTCGCCTGCGCCCGCAACTTCGAGAAGCTCGCGCAGTACAAGTACACGATGGGCTTCGTGGGCATGTTGCTGCTCCTGCTCCCCATGTTCATCGGCACCGAGAAGGGCGGCTCCAAGCTCTGGGTCTACATCGGCGGCTTCGGCTTCCAGCCGGGCGAGTTCGCGAAGATCCTCATCGTGCTCTTCTTGGCCTTTTACCTGGCCTCGAACCGAGAAGCGCTCTCTATCTCCATGCGGCAGGTCGGCCCCTTCAGGCTGCCCCGCCTGCGCATGCTGCTGCCGCTGTTCATCATGTGGGGCATCTGCCTGCTCCTGGTCATCTTTGAGCGCGACCTGGGCAGCGCCCTGCTCTTCTTCATGTTCTTCGTCATCATGCTCTACGTCTCGACCGGGCGCGTGAGCTACGTGCTGGTGAGCCTCCTCCTGCTGGCCGTGGGCGGGACGTTCTGCTACTTCGTCTTTGGCCACGTGCGCAACCGAGTGAACATCTGGCTCGACCCGTGGTCCGACTCGGCGGGCGGCGGCTACCAGATCGTGCAGTCGCTCTACTCGCTGGCAGACGGCGGCTTGGTGGGCACGGGCATCGGCAAGGGCCTCCCCAACCTCATCCCCGTCGTGGAGTCCGACTTCATCTTCAGCGCCATCGGCGAGGAGATGGGCCTTCTGGGCAGCTCGGCCGTCCTCATCCTCTTCCTGCTGTTCTGCGTGCGCGGCTTCGCGACCGCGGCCCGCGCCAAGACCGACTCCGCCGCCTTCGCGGCCGTGGGCCTGACCTCGGCCATCGGCATCCAGGCGTTCCTCATCGTGGGCGGCGTGACCAAGTTCCTGCCGCTCACGGGCGTGACGCTGCCCTTCATGAGCCAGGGCGGCACCTCGCTTCTCGCGAGCTTCATCGTCGTGGGCCTCTTGCTCCGCGCAGGCGACGACGCGACCGGCCACGGCGTCGAGCTCTCCGCCGCCGACCCCAACGCCTCCACCTCCGCGTTGCTCACGGGCCTGCCCGTGGCGGGCGGCGAGGCCGAGAAGGCCCGCGAGGTCGTCCACGGCAGCCACGCCCGCGCGCACTTCAAGGTGCAGTCGGCCGAGTCCGGCGTGCTGGGCCGCGTGGCCCTGGGCAAGCGCCTGACGGCGTTGATCACCGTGTTCTCGGTCCTCTTTGCCGCGCTCATCGCCAACCTCACCTATGTGCAGCAGATCGACGCCTCGCGCATCCAGTCGCTGCCGAACAACAACCACACCATCGCCAAGACCGCCTACGTGCAGCGCGGGGCCATCGTGACCTCGGACGGCGTGACCCTGGCCGAGAGCCTCCAGCAGGCCGACGGCACGTACCTGCGCAGCTACCCCATGGGCTCGCTCGCGGCGCACACGGTGGGCTACATCTCGACGCAGTACGGCACCTCCGGCATCGAGGCCACCATGAACGAGACCTTGACCGGGCACGCCGACTACTCCGACTGGCGCAGCGCCCTCTACTCGCTCGCGGGCGTGCAGGTGAGCGGCTCCACGGTGAGCCTCACCATCAACTCGCAGATCCAGAAGGCGGCCGAGGCGGCGCTCGACGGCTATACCGGCGCCATCGTGGTCCTGAACCCCAAGACCGGCGCGGTCCTGGCCAAGGCGTCCGCCCCCACCTACACGAACGACGACCTGGGCGAGATCGTCTCGTCCGGCACGGGCTCGCAGATGCTCGACCGCGCGACGCAGGCGCTCTACACGCCCGGCTCCACCTTCAAGGTCGTGACGCTCTCCGCGGCGCTCGACTCCGGCTCGGCCAAGCTCGACGACTCCTACAACGGCCCGTCCACGCTGAGCATCGGCAACGCGGACGTCACGAACTTCCAGGGGGTCGATTGGGGCGAAATCAGCCTCAAGGACGCCCTGGCCGTGAGCTCGAACACCGTCTTTGCCCAGGTGGGAAGCAAGCTCGGCGCCGAGAAGCTCGTGAGCTACTCCAATGCCTACGGCTTTGGCCAGACGCTCGGCCTCGACTTCTCCTGCTGCGCCTCGCTCATGCCCAAGCCCTCCGAGATGACGGAGTGGGAGACGGCGTGGGCCGCCTGCGGACAGCCCGTGGGCCAGCATGAGAGCCCGGCGGGCCCGCAGGTCACCGTGATGCAGAACGCCGTCGTGGCCGCGGCGGTCGCGAACGGCGGCGTGGCGATGAACCCCTACGTGGTCGACCACGTCCTCTCGCCCGAGGGAACGACCGTCTCGACCACGCAGCCCAAGTCGCTCGGCCAAGCGGTGGGCGCCGACGCCGCGAGCAAGACCAAGGAGGCCATGCTCGCCTGCGTCGAGAGCGGCTCGGGCACGAGCGCCCAGGTCTCCGGCACGCGCGTCGCCGGCAAGACCGGCACCGCCGAGGTCGAGGGCGGCAACGCCAACTCGCTCTTCATTGGCTTCGCGCCCTACGACAACCCCACTCTCGCTATCTCGGTGTGCGTCGAGAGCAACGGAAAAGACGTCGAGGGCCTGGCCGCCACGATCGCGGGCAAGGTCATGGCGAGCACCCTCGCCATCCAGGCTGCGGGGGCGGGGAACTGATGAAACGACCAGACCACATCCGACCGCGCGGGCTCGCAGGCGCGGGGCAACGGGGCGCATCGGCGCCGACCAGCAGGAATTCGAGCGGCGGGGGCCGCATTCACGATAGGAGAGACGATGCCAGGTAAGGTTCTCGGCGGAAGGTACCAGGTACAGGACAAGATCGGGACGGGCGGCATGGCCACCGTGTTCCGCGGTCGCGACGAGGTCCTGGGCCGCACCGTCGCCATCAAGACGATGCTGCCCCAGTACGCGGGCGACCCGTCCTTCGCCGCGCGCTTCAAGCAGGAGGCCCAGGCGGCCGCCGCGCTCCAGAGCCCCTACATCGTGAGCGTCTACGACTGGGGCAAGGACGGCGACACGTACTACATCATCATGGAGTACCTGCGCGGCACCGACCTCAAGAGCGGTATCAAGAAGCACGGCGCGCTCGACTGCAAGAAGGTCGCGCAGATCGGCTCGCAGATCGCCCAGGCGCTCTCGGTCGCGCACCGCCACGACATCATCCACCGCGACATCAAGCCGCAAAACATCATGGTGCAGCCCGACGGCAACATCAAGGTGATGGACTTCGGCATTGCGCGCGCCAAGAACAGCCACCTCACCCAGGACAACTCCGTGCTGGGCACCGCGCACTACGTCTCCCCCGAGCAGACGCAGGGCAAGGAGCTCGGCCCCACGACCGACATCTATTCCCTGGGCATCGTGATGTACGAGTCCGCCACGGGCCAGGTCCCCTTCCAGGGCGACGACGCGATCACCGTGGCCCTCAAGCAGGTGAACGAGCAGCCCAAGCCGCCCTCGCAGCTCAACCCCAACGTCGACCCGTCGCTCGAGGCCATCATCCTCAAGTGCATGCAGAAGGACCCCGCAGCCCGCTTCCAGACCGCCGAGGAGCTCAACCGCGCGCTGCGCGACTACCTCGCCGGGCGCCTCTCGGCCGTTGCCGGGGCCACCGCCGCCACGACCGCCCTCATGGGCGCCGCGGTCACGAGCACGCTCGAGCCCGGTCAGGGCGCGACGGCCGTGACGCCACGCATCCAGCGCGAGAACCGCTACCGCCCGCAGTCCGCGACCGAGGAGGCCGCCGAGCAGGAAGAGGAGCAGGCAAAGAAGCACAAGCGCCGCGTGGTCATGGGCGTCGTGGGGGCGATCGCCCTTATCGGCGTCGTGGTCGCGGTCGTCTTTGCGCTCATGAACTCCGGCAGCAAGACCTTCCCCGTCCCCAACCTCGCGAACATGACCGAGGCCGAGGCGCGCGAGGCCATCGAGAAGGACGGCCACTTCAAGGTAGGCACCGTGACGCAGACCTACGACGAGAACGTGAAGGAGGGCTACGTCGTCGACCAGAACCCCAACCAGGGCCGCGAGGTCACCGAGGGGTCGAAGATCGACTTCAGCGTCTCCAAGGGCCCGCAGCCCGCGGCCACGGTGACGGTCCCCGACCTGACGGGCATGACCGTCGAGCAGGCCGAGGCGGCCCTCGCCAACGCGAAGCTCAAGGGCAAGGCCGGCGACTCCGAGGCGAGCGACTCCGTCGACGTGGGCAAGGTCTGCCGCCAGAACGTCGAGGCCGGCACGAACGCCAAGGCGGGCGACACCGTCACCTACTACCTCTCCAGCGGCCCCGAGTCCGTCGTCGTGCCCAACGTGGTAGGCGACTCCGAGTCCAGCGCGCGCAGCACGCTCGAGGGCAAGGGCTTCACCGTGAAGTCCACGACCGAGAACTCCGACTCCGTGGCGAGCGGCACCGTCATCCGCACGAGCCCCGGCAACGGCGAGACCGCGGCCAAGGGCGCGACCGTGACGATCGTCGTCTCGGCCGGCCCCGCCGACAAGCGCATCGACGTCCCCTACGTCGTGGGCGAGTCCTATTCCGAGGCCAAGTACGACCTCGTGAACGCCGGCTTCAACGTGACCCTGGCCAGCGGCTCCTCCGCAAGCGGCACCGTGACCTACCAATCCGTGACCTCCAAGGCCGAGAAGGGCACCACGATCACGCTCACCACGTCCGGCGGCTCCTCGAGCGGGAGCGGGAACTCGGGCAACTCCGGCAGCAGCTCGACCGGCAGCGGAAGCGGGAACTCGGGCAGCAGCGGATCCGGCAACTCCGAGAGTTCCGGTACCGGATCCGAGTCCGGCAGCGAAAGCAACCAGTAGGCAAGACCCGTAGGCTCACGCAAACGACCCCCAAGCTTCCAGCGGCTTGGGGGTCGTTTTTCTTGCTATAAAGAAGGGCCGCGGCAGCAGGCGGGCACGGTCGAAGCTATGCGACCTTCTTGCCGCCCATATAGGTCGCGGCGACGGTGAGGTCGGGGTTGAGCACGTTGAAGTCGGCGGCACGGCCGGGCTTGATCGAGCCGCAGGCCCCGTCGATGCGCGCAGAGCGGGCCGGGACCTCGGTGCCCATGCGGATGGCCTGCTCGGCCGTGGCGATGCCCCAGTCGCAGACGTTCTTCACGACCTCGGCCATCGTGGCGACGGAGCCAGCGAGGTTCGTCGCGTCGCGCAGGTAGCAGGCGCCGTCGCGCATGACGACGGGCAGGCCGCCGCTCATGTACTCCCCCTCCGGCATGCCGGCGCAGCCGAGCGCGTCGGTGATGAGGACCACGTGGTCCCACCCCTTCGAACGGACCACGGCGGCAATGGCGGCGGGAACCACGTGATGCCCATCGCAGATGATCTCCGCATAGGTCTCGGGCGTCGTCATGGCGCAACCCACGACGCCGGGGTCACGGTGGTGCAGCCCGCGCATGCCGTTGTAGGTGTGCACGAAGCACGTGGCCCCCGCGTTCACGCCGGCCATCGCCTCGTCGTAGGTCGCGTCGGAGTGGCCGATGCAGGTGACGATTCCTTCCGCGTCGAGCGCCGCGATATAGGCGGCCGAGCCGTCGCGCTCGGGCGCGAGCGCGGACTTACGGATGCGCCCACCGGCCGCAGCCTGCCAGGTGTCGAAGAGCTCCTTGCTCGGGTCGATGAGGTGGGCCGGGTTCTGGGCACCCACGTGCTTGGACGTGAAGAACGGGCCCTCCAGGTAGATGCCGGCGATGTGGGCGCCCACAAAGCTCGCGTCGCGGGCCTCGTCGGCGTCCGCGATGGCGCGGCAGGCGTCCTCGATGGCCTTGGGCGACTCGGTGAAAGTGGTGGGCAGCCAGCTCGTGGTGCCGCGGCGGGCGAGCTCGGCGCTCGAGGCGTTGATTCCCGCGGCGTCGCAGTCCGTGGTCGCGTGGTTATAGAAGCCGTGGATGTGGGTGTCCACATAACCGGGCGCGACCCACTTGTCCCCAAGCTCCACGACCTCGGTGCCTGCAGGCGTCTCGGCTGACCACTCGCCGAACTTCCCATCGCTCACGGTCAGGTACCCTCCTTGCCTCAAGACTCCCGGCAAGACGAACTTCTCGGCATGGATCGCGTACGAGCTCATGTGGGCCTCCTAGGCCTCGAGGGAATGAATGGGCGCGCCGGGCGGCGCGTTGTCCCCTACCATATCCCATTCGACACGGTTTGAGACGGGGCCTGCCGGCCGATTTCCTGGACATGGTTTTAGGTACAAACAGTTGTTCTTTTTTGTCCGTTTGTCCTCTATACTATAGAACACGGGTTCGAGAGCAGAGGAGACAACAGATGGCTAGAGGAGAATTTCGGGTGCCTGTTGGCGTCACCCTGAACGTGGACAGGACCGGCAACGTCAAGCCCACGTCCATCATCTATGACAAGAACAGGACGTATCGCGTGTTGAACGTTCTCAGCAGGCTCCGCGCACAGGATCCGGAAACCGGCGAGGTCGGCTGGTGTTATACCGTGCAGATTCTCAAGCCGCCGCTCAATATGGACACAACACAGCGACGCCTCTATCGCTTTGGGCCCAAGTGGTACGTCTATCACCAGGGACGTTACGATTTGCCGGCAGCGTAACCGCGGCATCATCAAATTGTTGCGACACAAAAAAGCAGGTCATCGGGTCAACCGACGACCTGCTGTTGTTTCTGGTGCCCCCGGGCCGATTCGAACGGCCGACACCCGCTTTAGGAGAGCGGTGCTCTATCCCCTGAGCTACGAAGGCATGGAAACTGATTTTAGCACGACCGAGCGAAGACGGGGCACCAGCTACTCGATTCTGGGCACGAAGCTCGCTGCATATATTGGGAGGTACGTTCGATGCCCCTCACTTTCGACATTTCCGTCATATAGGACCACAGCATCATCTGCGTCGCCCGCCGCAATCAAGCCGCTCAAAGCGCTGTGTCTCTTATAATCCTTTCCGGATTTGACCTCAATTAACCTTACCCGGCCTGTGTGTTGATCCTCTATAACGAAGTCGACCTCGCCGCGTTTCTTTGAAGAATAGTAATGGGGCGTTACTCCCTGCGCGAATAGCTCTTGTGCGACAAATGCTTCGAATATCGAACCGTAATTTATATTCGCCTTGCCGGTAAGCACCTCAAGGGAAACATCGCCCATGAGCCTTGAAGTCAAGAGGCCCACATCGTTGGGGAAAAACTTGAACGATGCCCTATCCTCGGCAAACAAAATCGGGTAGCTGACATCACCAACGCGCGTCGCTTCTATGGCAACGCCAGCCGCAGTGAGCCAATCGAAAGCGGTCTCGAGGTTTGCAAAACGCAAGTTCTTCTCAATTCTCGCATACTTAAACCGCTTAGACGGAGAGTTAAGCTGCGCAGGAATTGCATCAAATACCATTCGTATCTGACGAGCTTCAGTGAGATCTTCAACATACTTGCCGATATCGGCGCGGTACAGCTCATTGATACTCTCTTGAATTCGGCGAACAGGGAGCATCTGAGATAAATCAAGGTAGCTCTGCACCGCGTCGGGCATACCTCCTACCAGCAAATACTCCCGAAAGCGTGCCAAGAAAGCATCGTGAATGAACTCGGGAACAATCTCTCGCGAGAGGATTTTCTCCTCCATCTCATCCCAAACCGCATCCGAAATGCCTCGTGCCGCAGCATACTCCCTAAAAGTCAAAGGATACATCGCAGTCGTGCTAAGAAATCCGACGGGAAGCGAGCGCACATTCACGAAAGCTTCAAGGCCAAGCAGCGAGCCAGAAAGGATCACGTCGAGCTTGAGCTCACCTACGAGGAACTTTATCCAGGTAATCATATCCTTGCACTCCTGGATCTCATCGAGGAACAGCAAGGTGTCTCCCGGCACCATCTCCTTACCTGTAAGCACCGATAGCCTGAGCAGCAAATCCCTCGTATCGCGAGCATCCGAAAGCGTTTGGATTGCCGTCGCGTTCTCATAAAAGTTAATCTCGGCGAACGATCTGTAGTTCTTTGCGGCAAATTCTCTGATGAGCGTCGTTTTCCCGACCTGACGCGCACCCATAACCATAAGAGCCTGGTGCGTCTTATGTGATTTCCAGTCTTCAAGGGTTTTGAGAGCCATCCTGCTAATCATGAATACTATTCCTTTTATCAGGCCGTTTACGGTTTTCCAACTGATTATAGGTAGCAGTAGTTGCGTTTTCCAACCAAAAAATGGTCGATTAGGCTGCGTTTTCCAACCGTAAATGAGCTCTAGTAGTTGCGTTTTCCAACTTCTGAAGACAGTCACAGCATATAAAACCCGGCCGGGCACGTGGCTCGACCGGGTTTTCGAACGCTTGCGCGACGTGAAACACCAAGGGCTACTTGGACTTCTTGTCGTCCTTCTTCTTGTTGGCCTCCTCGGCCTCGAGCAGGACGGCAGAGGACACGAAATCGGCGACCTGTTTGTCGTTCATGCCCTGGAGCTTGCGCTCGGCGGCCTTTCGGAATGGGCGGCGCTTGACCAGGTCGTAGATGAACGCGCCGATGATGAAGGCGTACGCGAGCACGAGCGTGACGATCGCGCCGATGCCCTGGGCAGTGGTGTACTGCTTGGAGGCGTCGGGGTAGATGTAGGCGAGCGCGAGCGAGGCGAGCGTCATGGCAAAGCCGATGCCCAGGAGGATCCACCAGGTACGGTCGGTCTTCTTGTAGGCACCGTTGCGGCGCAGAATGATGTCGTACGCACGGTTACGGGCATCCTCAAGGGCACGCTCCTCGGCGCGCGCGGCCTTCTTTTCTTCCTTGGTCAGGGGAATAGTCGACTTCTTGCGCTCGCCCTCCATGCGCACGGAGGCAGCGGCCTCGCGGGCCGGCTTGGCGTTGGCGGCGGAGGACTTGGAGGGGTTCAGCGGGTCGTATGCGGGGACGTCGCCGTCCTTCTTGGCCTCGACCTCCTTCGCAGCGGACTTCTTGGTCAGGTTGTCGACGTTCTCTTTGGCCTCGGAGCGGGCGCCGTCGATCGTGTCACGCAGAGACATTAGACTCCTTTGGGCTTGAACTCGTTACCGGTGATGATCTGGAACGCCTCCTGGTAGCGCTTGGAGGTGCCCTCGATCACGTCCGCCGGGATGCGGGGCGGCTCGCCCTGCATGTTCCAGTTGGCACGCAGCCAATCGCGGACGTACTGCTTGTCGTAGCTCGGCTGCACGTGGCCCTCGGCGTAGCCCTCGGCCGGCCAGAAGCGGCTGGAGTCGGGGGTCAGGCACTCGTCGATGAGCGTGAGCTTGCCGTCGATGAAGCCGAACTCGAACTTGGTGTCGGCAATGATGATGCCCCTCGTGGCGGCGTACTCGGCCGCGGCCTTATAGATGGCCAGGGATGCATCGCGGAGCTGGGTCGCGATGTCGGTGCCCACGATCTCGCAGCAGCGCTCGAACGAGATGTTCTCGTCGTGGTCGCCGAGCTCGGCCTTCGTGGAAGGCGTGAAGATGGGCTCGGGGAGCTTGGAGGCCTCGGTGAGGCCCGCGGGGAGCTTGATGCCGCAGACGGTGCCGTCGGCGTCGTAGGTCTTCTTGCCGCTGCCGGTGAGGTAGCCGCGGACGATGCACTCGATGGGCACCGTCTGGGCCTTCTTGACCAGCATGGAGCGGCCGGCCAGGTAAGCGGAGTACTGCTGGTACTCGGCCGGGAAGTCCGCGGGGTCGCAGGAGATCATGTGGTTGGGCATGAGGCCCGCAAAGCGCTCGAACCAGAACGCGCTGATGCGCGTGAGGATCTCGCCCTTGTGGGGGATCTCGTCGGGGAGGATGAAGTCGTACGCGCTGATGCGGTCTGAAGCGACCATGAGCAGGCTGTCGCCGCAGTCGTAGATGTCGCGCACCTTGCCGTGAGAATCCGGACGCATCTGAATCTCGGACACCGTAACCTCGCTCTCGATGGTTGGCGACTCTGACACGTCGCCATAAAATTGCACAACGCGATTAAGTATACGGCAAGAAGCAGCGGCGATTCGCGCCGGGCTGCACTCCTCGCACCCCCTGCAAAATGAGACATCTTACGGCCGATTTATGTCTCAAAATGCAGGGGGGCGGAGATGGTGAGCAGCGTTGATACTGGCTCAGGCCTACGGTTCCTTGATCGCCTGCGCCAAGTTGCGGCGCTTGCGGTTCTGCGGGATGCGCAGGGTAAAGACGGTCCCCTTCCCCAGCTCGGACTCCACGATGATTGTGCCGTTATGGCGGTCGACGATCTCCTTCGTGAGCGAGAGGCCCACGCCGAGGCCGCCGCTCACGCGCTCGCGGCTCACATCGGAGCGCCAGAAGCGGCTGAACGTCTGCGGGATGTCCTCCTTGGCGATGCCGATGCCCGTGTCCTCGACCGAGATGAGCACATCGGAGCGGTCCTGCTTGACCGAAACCTTCACCCAACCGTCCGCGTCGGTATAGCGCATGGCGTTGCTCATGAGGTTGACCACGGCCTCCCGAATCATGTCGGGGTCGATGTCGGCGTAGAGCTCGCCGTCGGACGTCTCGTCAACAAAGCGCAGGTGGAGGCCCTTCTCGTGGAACAGCGCGTGCTGAGAAGACACGAGGCTCTTCATGAGGTAGACCACGTCGGTGCGCTCGGTCTTGAGCTCGGCGGTGCCGTTCTCGAGGCGCGAGAGCTTGAGCATCGCGTCCACGAGGCGCGACAGGCGCCTAACCTCGGACGCCACGGTCTCGAAGTGCTCGTCATCTGCCGGCAGCACGCCATCCTGCATGGCCTCGACCGTCGCCTGCATGGCCATGAGGGGGGTGCGCAGCTCGTGGGCCACGTCTCCGGTCAGCCGGTGCTCGAGCTTGAGGTCGCGCTCGAGCGAGGTCGCCATGTCGTCGAAGGTCTCGCCGAGCTGCCCGATGTCGTCCGAGCCGCTCACGCCGGAGCGCGCGGTGAGGTCGCCGTTGCGGATCTGGCGGGCGGTGTTCGTGATGCGCTGAAGCGGGCGCGCGAGCTTCTTTGAGATGAAGTAGCCCAGGATGCACGCGAGCACGATGCCCACGCACGCCGCGATGGCGATGGCCCAAAACGAGCTCTGCTTGAAGGCGGCGTCCGACTTGGTCAGCAGCGCGTCGGAGCCGTAGGCCCACAGGCGCACCGTGCCCACCTGGTTGCCGTCCGCATCCGTGACCGCGGCCGAGACCGAGGAATCGGCGCCGGTGGGCGCAAGCGACGTCTTGCCGGCGGGCGTCACGGCGTCGCTGTCGGCGACGGACTTCGTGGGCGCGGAGACCCCTCCGTTGGCGGTCCACGTGTCGTCGTAGAGGATCGTGCCGTCGGAGCTTATCACCTGCACGCCCACGTCGGAGCTGAAGGAGGAGGCGGCCGAGGCCAGGCTCACCACGTCGTTGCTCCACCTGCCCTCGCGGGCGTACCCGGCCGAGAGCGAGTCTGCCGTGGAGTTGGCCATGGACTGCATATTTTGCCTGGTATAGGACGAGAACTGCCCGCCCCATACCACGGCCAGGACCACGCAGAAGATGAGCGCCATCATCACGGCGATGAGCGTGAACGCCACCGACATGCTGGTCGAGAACGGCGTCGCCGCCGCCGGCTTGGGCTTGAGCGTGTTCCACGTACTACGAGACGAGGGCTCCTGAGAGCCCTCGCCGTTGTGCACGTTCTTTCCGATGACGAACTTAGCCGCCAAAGCTGCCTCCTACTTTGCCTCGGCCTGCTTCTCGGGCGCCTCGAAGCGGTAGCCCACGCCGTGGACGGTATAGAGCCAGCGCGGGTTGCGCGGGTCGTCGCCCAGCTTGGCGCGGAGGTTCTTCACGTGGGAGTCGATGGTGCGCTCGTAGCCCTCGAAGTCGTAGCCCAGGACCTTCTCGACGAGCTCCATGCGCGTATAGACGCGGCCCGGGTAGCGCGCGAGCGTGGTGAGGAGCTTGAACTCGGACGCGGTGAGGTCGACCTCGGAGCCCTCGACCAGGACCTTGTGGCCCGAGATGTCGATCACGAGGTCGCCGAAGTCGAGCACCTCGAGCGCGGGCTCGGTCTCGGTGTGGGCACGGCGCAGCAGGGCGCGGACGCGGGCCACGAGCTCGCGCGGGCTGAATGGCTTGATGAGGTAGTCGTCGGCGCCGAGCTCCAGGCCGATGATGCGGTCCTCGACCTCGCCCTTGGCGGTGAGCATGATGATGGGCACGTTGGAGGTCTCGCGGATGGCGCGGCACACGCGCTCGCCCGAGAGCTTGGGTAGCATCAGGTCGAGGATCACGAGGTCGAAGGAGTGCTTCTCGAACTCCTCGACGGCGCTCTGGCCGTCGCCGACGCCGCGGACGATGTAGCTCTCGCGCTCGAGGTACGCCGCGACGGCGTCGCGAATGGCCTTCTCGTCCTCAACGAGCAGAATCTTCTTTTCATCTGAAGCCATATTGGCCTCCTTGCATGCGTTTGTATAGATTGTCTGCTTTTCTTGCGAGCATAGATAAGGTTAGTTTACCCCACAGAGGGGCGCGGCGCGTCAGCCATTAAGGCGGAAGGTGCGAACCGTAACGGAAGCGGGGTAGCCCGTGTCGGCGTCCTTGACCGTGGCGAAGGTCACGAAGAGGTCGCACTCGCCCATGCGCGCCGGGTACTCGCCGTAGTCGACGGCGCGGTCCTGCGAGACCAGCGTCGAGTACTTCTGGTCGGCGGTGTTTATCACGGCGTAGCTCGAGCGGCTCTTGATGACGTAGACGTTGCCCTTGCCGGCGGGGCACTCGGACGGCTCGCGGTCGAGCTTGACGAAGTCGCCGCTGCTCGTGCCTATATACGTGCCCATCTTGGAAAGAAGACCGCCCGAGCTGTAGGTCGCCTCGACCGAGACCACGAACTTCTCGCCCACGCGGGTCGCGCGGAACGGCTTGACGCCCGAGGGCATGACGAGCTCGTCGACCCTGGTGGACAGGTTGTCCGAGGTCGAGTAGGCCTCGATGCCGTAGTAGGTGCCCTCGCTCGCCTTCACGCGCGGGGTCAGGATGCAGCAGTCGCCCGAGATCGTGGGGCGCGTGGCGAAGCGGCCGGGGGACTCCACGGCGGCGCGCGAGTCCTTCTCGCCGGCGTTCCACACGTAGCAGACGGACTTCTCGGAGGTCTTCTTGCCGCTCAGGGAGGGCTGGACCTGCCAGATGACCTTGTTGCCGGTGGCCGTGAGGGGCGCCGGGTCGTAGTCCGAGTCTGCCTCCCAGAGCTTCTGCGTGTCGCCCGTCAAGGCACCCGCCGAGAAGCGCGACGCGTAGAGCGCCCAGCCGCGCGATGCGATGTCGAGCTCGACCCAGGCATAGACCTCGTCCGAGCAGGCGACGTCGTAGATGACCGTGGTCGTTGCCGGCCCGAGCGGGGCCGAGACGACCTCCGCGAGCTTGCCGGACTCGGTCGAGAGCGCGGCGGCCTTCACCATGGGCAGCGCCGAGGAGCCGGCCGAGGTCGCCGGGATCCACGTGCCCTCGGCCGGGCGCAGCACCGTCCCCAAAGGCAGCGAGTAGGTCGCCTCCAGGGTAAAGCCCTCGCCGTCCGCATACTCGTAGGGCGAGCCGTCGGCCGTCACGTCGACGGCCGAGTCGGAATCCACGACCACGGGGTCGCCGGTCGTCGACTCGGACTTGTGCGAGCAGCCGGACGCCACGCCGACGACCCCCGCGACGACGCCCGTCGCCGCGGTGGCCTTGAAGAAGTTCCGCCTGGTGAGCTTGGGGAAGCGCATGGCTCTGCCGTTAGTTCGAGCTCGGCTGGGCCTCGCCCGAGGCGATGGCGTCCATGGCCTGCTTGAGGGCGATGGAGAACTGGTCGGCGCAGGAGGTCTTGCGCGGGCCGCAGGTGTTGCCCGCCAGGGTCTCGGCGACCTCCTCGGTCGGGCGGCCGGCGACGAGCTTGCCGATGGCCGCGAGGTTGCCGGAGCAGCCGCCGTCGAAGCTCACGTGCTCGATCGTCTTGCCGTCGTCGGAAAGGTCGATATGGATCATGCGCGAGCAGACCCCGCGCGGCCTGAAGTCCAGGTGCTGCATAGTGTTTCCTCTCTCCTCTTCGTCGTCCCAGTATACCCACCGCCCCCGCATGCCTAAATTTGGGGACAGGTTCGTTTTTTGCTCAAATGAGAGTATTTGGGGACAGGTTCGAAAAATGCTCAAATGAGTAAATTTCGAACCTGTCCCCAAATTTGATCAGTTGCCGAGAAGGGCTAGAACTCGAGCTGCTCCAGGCGGTCGAAGACGACGTCGACGCGGGTGAGGAAGCTGCGCGGGTCGAAGATGGCGTCGAGCTCGGCGGGCTTGAGCTTGCCGCAGCGCGGGTCGGCCTCGATCTTCTCGCGGAACGTCGTGCCGGGCTCGCACTGCTGGACCTCGCGCCACGTGGCCATGGCGTTCTCCTGCACGATCTTGTAGGCGTCCTCGCGGGTGATGCCGGTGTCCACCAGGTGCAGCAGCACCTTGGAGGAGTAGATGAGCCCACGGGTCTTGTTCAGGTTCGCGAGCATCTGCGCCGGGTAGAGCACAAGGCCGTCCACGATGCGGATGAGGCACTGGAACATATGGTCGAGCGCGATGAAGCTGTCGGCCTGGGCGACGCGCTCGGCGCTGGAGTGCGAGATGTCGCGCTCGTGCCACAGGGCCACGTTGTCGAATGCCACCTGCGCGTTCGCCTTCACCACGCGGGAGAGGCCGCAGACCTTCTCGACGGTGATGGGGTTGCGCTTATGCGGCATGGCCGAGCTGCCCTTCTGGCCCTTGCGGAAAGGCTCCTCGGCCTCGAGGGTGTCCGTCTTCTGGAGGTTGCGGATCTCGGTCGCGATGCGCTCGCAGGTCGCGGCCGTCGTGGCGAGGACGCCGGCGAGGTAGGCGTGGTGGTCGCGGGAGATGACCTGCGTGGACAGCGGGTCGTGCGTGAGGCCCAGGTGCTCGCAGACGTACTCCTCGACGCGCGGGTCGATGCTCGAGTAGGTGCCCACCGCGCCGGAGATGGCGCCGAAGGACACGTTGTCGCGGGCGTCGCGCAGGCGGTCGAGGTCGCGCTTGAGCTCCCAGGCCCAGCTGCCGAACTTCATGCCAAAGGTCATGGGCTCGGCGTGGATGCCGTGCGTGCGGCCCACGCAGAGGGTGTCGCGCTCCTCGAAGGCGCGGCGCTTGCAGATCTCGCCGAGCTTCTTGCAGTCCTCGATAAGAAGGTCGGTCGCCTGCACGAGCTGGTAGCACAGGGCCGTGTCGCCCAGGTCGGAGGAGGTCATGCCGTAGTGGACCCAGCGACTCGGCTTGGGCTCGCCCTCGGGCACGTCCTTATCGATGTAGGAGCCCATGTTCGTCAGGAAGGCGATGACGTCGTGGTTCGTCACGGCCTCGATGGCGTCGACCTCTTCTTTGTTGAAGGCGGCGTGCTCGCGGATCCAAGCCGCCTCCTCGCGCGTGATGCCGCTCTCGCCGATCTCTGCGTGCGCCTCGCAGGCCAGCACCTCGATCTCCTGCCAGACGGCGTACTTGTTCTCGAGCGAGAAGATGTGGCCCATTTCCGGACGGGTATAGCGGTCGATCATGCGATCCTCCATTTAGGTCGAGGTTGGCGGCACTCTGACACATGCGCATATGGGTTCAGTATACGGCCCAGAACGAATTTGGGGTCGGATACCAAGTTAATTTGGTATCCGACCCCAAATCGCGGGCGCTACTCGGACAAGGCCTTTTGGGCGGTGTCCAGACGCGTGGCGTCCTCGGTGTGCATCGTCATGGACTGGAAGCGGTTCTGCATGAAGTCGTCGTTGCAGTACTCGGCAAAGAACTGCTCGACGGGCGTGATGGGCTCAACACCGCTCGATCGCTCGAACCAGCAGTCAAGGCTGCCCAGCGTGAGCAGGCCGTTCGCCATCATCAGGACGGCCACGACCGTGGTGAGGCCGTAGCGGAGCTTCCACGGCACCACGTTCACGACCTTGAGCATGACGGGCAAGAAGACCTTGACCCACACGAGGCCCAGGATGCCCCAGATCACGAGGAACATCGTGGACGTGCGGCCGCCCGAGATGACGGCGACCGGGTCGGGCATGCCAAAGATGGTGTAGTCGCTGTAGTCCCAGGCCGTGACGCCGAAGGACAGCTTCATGAAGAGGGCCGTGAACCACTCGAAGCCGCCGCCCACAATGGCCGAGACGACGAACGTGACGACGGGGTTCTTGTACAGGCGGTTGAGCGCGAGCGTCACGAGCACGGCGCCGAAGCCGTAGATCGGCGAGAACGGGCCGATGAGCAGGCCGGCGCGGTCCTCATAGACGCCGGGGTCGACCACGGTCATGTGCCAGATGATCTCGAGCACGAGGCCCAGGATGCAGCAGATGAAGAAGATCCAGAACAGGTTGAAGAAGTCCAGGCGCAGGTACCCCTTGCCGGAGGCGTCGCGGCCGAGCATGCCGCGCGAGGCCGCGTCCATGTCGGACTCGTACTCCTCCTCGCGCTTCTCTTCGCGCTCGGCGCGCAGCGTCGGGTCGATGCGGATGGAGAGCGAGATGAGGATCGCGATCTGCACGAGCGAGCCCACGACCCCGGTATTGAAGCCGCCGAGCATGTACGCCACGACGATCTGCGTCACCTCGATCGCCACGAGCCGGCGCGACCACAGGGCGATGTTCCTGCGGCGGAGTTTGCGCAACGCCTTGCCCAGGCGCAGCGTGAAGAACGTCGAGAGGACCATAAGGACGACCTGCACCCAGAGCAGGACGGTCGACAGCGTGGAGCTTGTGGCCTCGAGGCCGACCCCCATCGCAAGGGCAAGCGGGAGGACGATGAGCGTGAAAATCGTTCCCAGAAGCGAGAAGACGCCCAGGATGGTGAGCGCCCAGCCGTACACGCGCAGCGCCAGGTCGAGCTTGGAGCGGGGCGCGTCGCCGGGCGCCGGCTGGTCGACGGGAGCAGTCGCGGCGGCCGGCGCAACCGCGGCGAGCTCTTCCTCGGTCTTCTTGCCTATATTGAACATTCGTATCCTTCCGACCGGGCCCTGGGGCCCATCGTCTATCATCAATAAACCGCGCGTAGAAGCGCATAAAACCTCATTTTAGCCAAGAAAACCGAGGCCCTCCCGTGAAGAAGCATACGCACCGCCTCCGCACCGTCGCCATAGTCGTCGCCGCCGTCCTGCTGCTCGGCCTCGGCACCGTGCACGCGATCGTGCAGTACCGCCTTGAGCAGGCCCGCGCGGGCGTGGGCGCCGTGAGCGCGCCGAGCATGCCCGTCGCCATCGAGGGGACCACGAACGCGGACGGCCGCATAGAGGCTCACGCCGACTACACGAGCATCGCGGCGGACGACGGCGCGGTCGTGCACTCTGACTTCACCTGGGACGACGACTGGTTCTTCGCCGACCCCACCGTCTACAACAACGACCTCGCGCGCGCATGCAGCGTGCTGAGCGCCGTGGCCATCTCGGAGTCCGAGTACTACCAACGCGGCTCGACCTCGCCGGCCTACATGGAGAACCTGCTCGCCCAGCTGGGGTTCGAGGAGATCTCGAGCGCTTCTTACCGCTACCGCAGCGAGGTCCTCGACGAGATCGCCAACGCTTTCACGCCCTCAGGCACCGACGTCACCGCATACTCGATCGCCTCGAAGCACCTCACGGACAGCGAGACGGGCGAGAAGAAGCTCCTCCTCGTGGTCTCGGTGCGCGGGAGCTACGGCACGGAATGGCTCTCTAACCTGCGGATGGGCTTCTCGGGAGGGCTTGCCGAGGGGCTCGACACGGGCAAAGGCGACCACGAGGGCTTCAGCGCGGCGGCGAAGGAGGTCGCCGATGCCGTGCTCCAGCACATAAGCGACCTCGAGGACGAGACGGGCGAGGAGATCGACCTCAGCAACGTAGCGCTGCTCGTCACCGGTCACTCGCGCGGGGCGGCCACGGCGAACCTCGCGGCGGCTTACCTCGATAATATTTCGAACGAATGGATCGGCGACCCAGATGCCGGCGATGAGTATTCCGGCTGGTACCTGCATGCGAGCAACATCTACGCCTACGCGCTCGCCACGCCCGAGGTCAGCTCAAACGAGAATTGCCACGACGCCGGGTACGACAACATCTTCAACATCCTGAACCCGTCCGACATCGTGCCGAGGGTCCCGCTCGAGGCCTGGGGCTTTGAGCGCTACGGGCGCGACCTGTGGCTTCCGGAACCTGGTTGCGACGGCTTTGACGAGAAGTACGAGCAGTTCAAGGCGGCGTTTGAGCAGGACATGGGCTGCGCGAGCAAGTACGACCCCGCGGACGCCGCGAGCGTCGACGCGATCGTGTCGAAGATCTCTTCTCAGTCGCCGACCATCGACGACTTCATGACGCCGCTCGGCATCGTGCGCGGCATGGGCGCGATGGTCATGGGCCATGACCCCGTGCGCATCCTCCAAGGCCACGCGCCCAACACCTACATCGCCTGGCTCACCGTGATCGACCCCTCCGACCTGCGCACCTCTCGCTGACCTCCCCGCCGCGTTCCCATGTTCCCGTCACCGAGCCTGCAAAATGAGACATAATTCAGACTCAGGATGTCTTGTTTTGCAGGGGGGGGGCGATACGCGGCTCTTGACGGAACCTCTTCGCTCAAAAATCTCGCGAATTGTGGTCCCAAATCGAAGTCATCCAAGTACACGGCCTCTATCGATTCATAAAAGCCCAGGTAGAACGCTAGACAACTTAAACGCTACTTGGCGAATCGTATTTCATCACCACAATTCGCGTTATTTTTGAAAATCGGCTTCTCGTTACTGGGGAGGAACGACGTGAAACGAAATGTATGTCTGTTCATCCTTCTTTGCTGTCTGCACGAAGCCGCGCTGCTCACAAAGGCTGCGTCGCGAGGCGAATCGAGCGCATATATGCTTAACGTATCCGGAACCTTGTCTGCAATCGATCCGGACGCAAACACATGCACGCTGACGGTCAACCCACAGGACGCCGAAACCCATGGCCCCACATTGACCTTGCAATTCCGGGATGGGGTTGCATTCCGTGCTGTTCAGCAGAGGTTCGCTATAGGAGACGAAATCACCGTCTTGTTCGATCCGCACGACAAGCAAGAGGAGCTCATCTACCCCCATTCGGTGAACCCGTACGAAAATCCTATGAGCTATGACCCACAGGCAACGCACCCCTTCCCCGCAAAAAAAGACATAGTGAGGGGTCAAGATGTCTCATTTTGCAGGTGGGAAAATTGGGGACAGGTTCGCGAATTACTCATTTGAGTAAAAAACGAACCTGTCCCCAAATTTAGTCAACGGTGACGTGGTTGCCGTTCACGTGGACGCGGCCGGCGGCAAGAAGACCGACGACCTCGGGATAGAGCTCGTGCTCGACCTCGTGGATACGAGCCTCAAGCTCGTCGACCGTCCATCCCTCCTCCACCGCAATCGGCCGCTGGGCGATGATGGGCCCGCAGTCGTACTTGTCATCGGCGAAGTGGACCGTCACGCCCGTGACCTTGACGCCGTAGTCGTAGGCGTCCTGGATGGCGTGCGCGCCCTTGAAGCTGGGCAGCAGCGCCGGATGCAGGTTCACGATGCGATTAGGGAACGCCTTGAGCATCGGCTCGCGAACCATGCGCATGTAACCGGCCATGATGACGTACTCGCACCCGGCCTCGGTGAGCGCCGCCGCGATCTTCTCGTCCGCGGCAAGAGGATCGGCGTACTCGGACTTCTCCATCACGAGCAGCGGCAGACCCGCGGCCTGTGCGCGCTCGATGCCCGCAACACCCGGCCGGCTCGAGACCACGAGCGCAATCTGCGCGTTGAGCGAGCCGTCGGCGATGCGGTCGATCAAAGCCTGCAGGTTCGTGCCCGAGCCGGAGATGAGCACGCCGATCCTCAACGGCTCACGCCCCGCGGCAACCGCGTCCTCGTCGTCCTCGACCAGGCGGCACACGCCGCCCTCGCAGCACCAGTGGCTCATCGATAGGTCACCTTGCCCTCGCCCGGCACGCACTCGCCCATCACGAACGGCTCGAAGCCCTGTTCGCGCAGCTTGTCCTCGACCTCGGCCTGGTCCTCGGGCGCGCAGATGATGCTCATGCCCACGCCCATGTTGAAGGTCTTGTACGCCTCGTCGGGCGTGAGGCCGGCCGCGCGCACCATGTACGGGATCACGGGCGGCATCGGCCATGCCGGACCGTCCTCGCCGCCGCGGTACACGACCGCGTCGACGTCGGCGGGCAGCGCACGGTTAAGGTTCTCGGTGATGCCGCCGCCGGTGATGTGCGCCATCGCGTGGATGGGCGCGCCCGCGTGCAGCGCGGCCACGAGCCCGCCGGCGTAGATGGTCGTCGGGCGCATCACGGCATCGGCCAGGCTCTCGCCGCCCAGCTCCTCCAGCGGCTCGTTCAGCTCCTCGACGGTCTTGCCCTCGATCGCGACCTTGCGGACGAGCGAATAGCCGTTGGAGTGGATGCCGGAGCTCGGAAGGCCCAGGATGACGTCGCCCGCACGGACCTTCTCGGGGCCGATCATCTTGGGACGGTCGACGACGCCCACCACGAAGCCGGCGAGGTCGTAGTCGTTGGGGTTCATGACGCCGGGGTGCTCGGCCATCTCGCCGCCCACGAGCGCGCAGCCGGACTTCTTGCAGCCGTTCGCGATACCCTTCACGATCTGCGCCACGTGCTCGGCGCGCAGCTTGCCGATCGCCACGTAATCCAGGAAGAAGAGCGGTTCGGCGCCGATGGGCACGACGTCGTCGACGCACATGGCCACGAGGTCCTCGCCCACGGTGTCGTGGCGGTCGAGCAGCTGCGCGATCGCGAGCTTCGTGCCCACGCCGTCGGTGCCCGAGACGAGCACCGGGTCCTCCATGTCCTTGAACCCGGCCATCGAGAAGCACGACCCAAAGCCGCCCAGGCCGCCGATGACCTCGGGTCGGTTCGTCTCCTTCACCGCATCCTTAATGGCGTCGACCGCACGGGCGCCCTCGTCCACATCGACGCCGGCGTCGGCATAGGTCACGTGCTTGGCTTGCTCGGTCATGCTAGTTCTCCTTCTGTGCGTCGTTCGTTGCGGAGGCGTCGTCCGTCGAGGCCTCGTCGTTCTTCTTTGCAGAGAAGCCCGCGTCGGCCGCGGAATCCGCCATCTCGAGCACCTGCTCGGGGTGCATGCGGGACAGCTCGCTCGCCGTCTCGAGGTTGTGGGGCTTGTAGCCGGGGAGGAACTTCTCCTCGTAGAAAGACTTGGGGATCTCGACGGGATAGTTGCCGTCGAAGCAGGCTTTGCAGTAGCCCACCTCGGGCACGCACCGCATGAGGCCGTCGAGCGAGAGGAACCCCACGGAGTCGGCGCCGATGTGCTCGCGAATCTGCTCGAGCGTCATGTTCGCCGCGATGAGCTGGTCCTGGTCGGCGGTGTCGATGCCGTAGAAGCACGGCCACTTGACCATCGGCGAGGCGGAGCGCACGTGGACCTCGGTCGCACCGGCGTCGCGCAGCAGCTGCACGATCTGCGCGGAGGTGGTGCCGCGCACGATGGAGTCGTCGACCATGATGAGGCGCTTGCCGGCCACGACGTCCTTGAGGGCGTTCAGCTTGAGGCGCACGCCGCGCTCGCGCAGCTCCTGCGTGGGGGCGATGAACGTGCGGGCGATGTAGCGGTTCTTGATGAGGCCCGTACCGTACGGGATGCCGGACTCCTTCGCGAAGCCCTCCGCGGCGGGGTTGCCGGAGTCGGGCACGCCGATCACGAGGTCGGCGTCGGCGGGCGTCTCGCGGGCGAGCTCACGGCCCATGTTGTGGCGTACGCGGTAGATGGACATGCCGTCCTTCACCGAGTCCGGCCGCGAGAAGTACACGTGCTCGAAGATGCAGTTCGCGCAGGCGCGCGGCGCGCAGCCCATCTGGCTCGAGAGGCCGTCGTCCGAGACGCGCACGATCTCGCCGGGCGCGACCTCCCGCACGTACGTCGCGCCCACGGTGTCAAGGGCGCACGTCTCGCTCGCGACGACCCAACCGGCGCCGTCGGGCAGCTCGCCCAAGACGAGCGGGCGGATCCCGTGGGGGTCACGGAAGGCGTAGAGGGCGTTCTCGCGCACGAGGACCATGGCGTAGCCGCCCTCGAGCATCCGCATGGTGTGCGAGATGCCGGCGCGCAGGCTGTGCCCGCGCTGGGTAAAGAAGCCGATGAGCTTCGCGGCGACCTCGGAATCGGTGTTCGAGCGGAAGGGGACGCCCATCTCGATGAGCTCGTGGCGCAGCTGGTCGAAGTTCACGAGCGTGCCGTTGTGGGCGAGCGCGATGATCACGTCGTTGATCATCGAGAGGTGCGGCTGGGCGGATTCCCAGCCCTTCGCCCCGGCCGTGCCGTAGCGGCAGTGGCCGCAGGCGACCTTGCCGGGCATGGCGGCCAGGTCGGCGTCGGTGAAGACCTGCGTCACGAGGCCCAGGTCCTTGCGCACGAGGACGGTCTTGCCGTCGCCCACGGCGATTCCCGAGGAATCCTGGCCGCGGTGCTGCAGCGCGTGGAGCGCGAAGTACGTCATGCGCGCCACGTCGCGGCCGGGGGCCCAGATGCCAAAGACGCCGCACTCCTCATGGAGCTTGTCGTCCCCCTCGGCCGGCGCCGCCGGCGAGGAAACCGGCACGCTGGTGCTTCTCGCCGCCGTTTCTAGATGTTCGAACTTCTCTGACACGAAGATCTTTTCCTCTCGGTAGCGGTGTGTTGATCGTCGCCCTATCCCTGGCTCGAGTCCTTTGGCGCGCACACGAGGATGACGCGACCGGTCTCGTTGCCGGTATAGCTGCAGGTGCAAAGCGAGAGCACCCGATCGGAACCTTCTATGGCCGCCTGGGCATCGCTCGCCCGGGAGCTCGAGCGGGCCAGGAGCCCTTGGAGATACTCGTGGAACGCGTCGGCGGACTCGAAGTCGAACGTGCGGGCGTCGGTGTCGTCGCCGTCGGTTTTGTACACAAAGAGGGGCCTGAGCTCGTAGGTCGCGTCCGGCGTTACGTACCAGACGGTGTCCACGCTGTCGAGCGCGGCCTGGTTCTCCATGTCGGCCACGGCCTTGAACATGGCGCCGTTGCGCAGGTGGTGGCCATAGACCATGGTCTGCTGGTCCTGCATGCCGGGGGCCGCGTTCTCACAGTCGAGGAAGACCTGGCCGCCCAGGGAGCGGTCGCCGTTCGCGTCGGTGTGGAGGTACTTCTCGTTGTCCGAGGATTGGAAGACCGGGAAGTTGACCACAGTGCCGGGTATCTGGACCCACGCCACGGCCTCGGGATTCAGGGCCTTCAGGGCGGACCAATCTACCTGCGGCGCATTGGAACCGGAGTCGTCCACCGTCGCATAGGCCGCGAGCTTCTCGTTCACGACGTCCTGCTGGTGGTACTGCCACTGGTTGTAGCCCCATAGGCCGGCCGCCACCAGGAGCAGCGCGATGCCTATGGCAAAGAGGACCGTCGAGAAGACCTTCGCTCGCCGACGGCGGGGGTCGCGGCTGTCCTTGATGTCATACGGGTCGACCTGCGGGTCGCGGCGCCTGTGCGCGCCGGTGCCGGTCCCGGACGTTCCCACGACGGCGCGGTAGCCCACGGCCTGGCCGGGCGCGGAGGCGCTGGCGTGGCTGTTTGACGCGGGGGCGTGGTAGGACTCGTCGCCGCCGCGGGTGCGTCGCACTGGGGCCGAGGGGCTGCGCAAAGAAGCGCGGCCGGGCTCGTCGGGTTGTTTGAAATGAGCGGGCACTGCTTCCTAGCCCTCCGCCATCTCGCGCTTGAAGTCCTCGATCACCTTGCGGTACTCGGGCATGGTCGCGCCCAGGATCTGGGTCGCGTAGATGGCGGCGTTCTTCGCGCCGTTGATGGCGACGCAGGCCACGGGGACGCCGGAGGGCATCTGGACCATGGAGAGAAGCGAGTCCATGCCGCCGAGGTCGGAGGTCTTCATGGGGACCCCGATGATGGGCAGCGGGGTGTAGGCAGCGACGACGCCGCCCAGGTGAGCGGCCTTGCCGGCGGCGGCGATGATGACCTTGATGCCGCGGTCGGCGGCGGAGGCGGCCCACTCGTGGACCTTGTCCGGCGTGCGGTGGGCGCTCGCGATCACCAGCTCATAGGGAACGCCCAGCTCATCGAGCTCGGCGGTGCAAGCCTCCATTACAGGCATGTCGGACTTGGAACCCATGATGATTCCAACGAGCGGACGATCGACGGACTGTGCCACGAGCTTCTCCCCTCCGCGCCGCAAGGCGCCCTTGGACTGCTTGCTGCAAGTCTTCAGTATACGTTGCCCGCGCGGAAATTTGCCACAGGTTCCCTTCTCGCAACGTTGAGCACTTTTGGGGACAGGTTCGTTTTTTACTCATTTGAGCATTTTTCGAACCTGTCCCCAAATACTCTCATTTGAGTAAATTTCGAACCTGTCCCCAAATTTGATCAGTTGTGGGAGGAGCGCCAGAGGTCGATGTAGCGGCCCACGCGGGCGCGGTCGATGCGCTGCGCCTCGGTGTTGGGCAGCGAGGACAGGAACTGCTTGCCGTAGCGCTTCGTGACGAGGCGCGAGTCCGCGAGCACGAGCACGCCGGAGTCCGTCGAGCTGCGGATGAGCCGCCCGGCAGCCTGTTTGACCGAGATGACCGCCTCGGGCAGCGAGTACTTCCACCATGCCCGCTGGTCGCGTGCCTCGCGCTCGCGCACAAGCGGGTCGTTCGGGCTCGCGAAGGGCAGCTTGGGGATCACGACGCAGCGCAGCGTGTCGCCCGCGGCGTCGAACCCCTCCCAGAACGACCTCAGGGCCAAGAGAGACAGTTTCTTGTCGGCCACGAAGCGGTCGCGCAGGCGCCGCGCGGAGGCGCCGCGTCCCTGCTGCTCGAGCGGGATGCCCGCCTCGGCCAGGCGCGGCGCGAGGTCGTTGTAGACCCGCTCCATGTCGCGGCGGTTCGTGAACAGCGTGAGCACCGATCCGCCCATCGACACGTGCACGTCGTAGAGCAGCTCCTCGAGCGCGTCGATATAGCCGCGCTCGTTGGGAGCGGGCATGTCGGGGCACACGACGACGCCCATGTTGCCCTGGTAGTCGAAGCTCGAGTCGAGCCGCAGGTCGCGGTGCATGTCGGGCCCCAGCCGGTCCAGCCCAACGGCGGCGTTGAAGTGCGAGAAGTCCTCTCCCACGGCGATCGTCGCCGAGGTAAAGACCACGGAATCCATCTCGGGCAGCCAGCGCTCGGCGAGGTCGGCGCCCACGTCGAGCTTCTCGGCCACGAGCTTCTCCATGTTCAGGCGGCGCTTGGAGCGGCTGAGCTGCGCGCTATACGCATACGACTCGTCCGGCTCCAGGCACACGAGCCGGATCCCCTCGAGGAAGGACGCCAAGAAGCGCGCCGACTCGGAAAGGTCCGCCGCCAGCCGTGCGTCGGTCTCCTTGAGCGCGGTCACGGCTTCGGCCAGCTCCTTGTGCGCCTGCTCGAGCACGCCCGCGGCCTTCGCCGCCGCGGCCTCGACGGCTGCCCATTCGTCGC
>ERZ808246.215-NODE-215-length-50949-cov-5.939148_pt1 | contig 50949 bp, 56 predicted proteins | sample MGYA00521083_ERZ808246 | MGnify/ENA primary metagenome ERZ808246 (study PRJEB31516, sample SAMN03275577) | gut metagenome | biome: mammalia-associated habitat; material: feces | host: Papio cynocephalus | place: Kenya | collected 2012-07-07 ... | reverse complement strand
CAAGGCCAAGAAGGCTTCCATGCCGGCCGACAACATCAAGCGCGCCGTCAAGCGCGGCTCCGGCGAGGAAGCCGGCGGCGCCAACTACGAGGACATCGTGTACGAGGGCTATGCGCCCGCAGGCGTCGGCCTGATCATCGAGTGCCTAACCGATAACCGCAACCGTGCCGCCGCCGAAGTGCGCTCCACTCTGACCAAGGGCAACGGCTCCCTGGCCACCAGCGGCTCCGTGTCCTTCAACTTCGAACGCAAGGGTCAGATCGTGGTTCCCGCCGAGGGCGTGGACTTCGACGACCTGTTCGAGAAGGCCGCCGAGGCCGGTGCGGAAGACGTGACCGAGGATGGCGAGGTCTTCACCGTCGTCACCGGCCCGTCCGACCTGACCGAGGTGCGCAAGGCCCTGCAGGACGCCGGTTTCGATTACGATTCCGCCGATCTGGTCATGGCTCCGAAGAACGAGGTCGAGCTGAGCCTTGAGGACGCCCAGAAGGTGTCCAAGCTCATCGACAACCTCGATGACCTGGATGATGTGCAGAACATCTACTCCAACTGGACCGCCTCCGACGAGGTCATGGCACAGCTGGAAGAGGAGTAATCCTCGATGATTATTCTCGGCGTCGACCCCGGACTTACCCGTTGCGGGGTCGGCGTTATCGAAGCCGGCGCTTATCGCCGGCTTTCCTTTATCCATGTGGATGTAGTGCGTTCTTCGCCGAGCAAGTCCCAGGATCTGCGTCTGCTGGCCATCTACAACGGATTGGTCGAGAAGATGGACCGATTCGTGCCGGACGTCGTATCCATCGAACGCGTGTTCGCGCAATCGAACCACAATACCGTGCTCGGTACCGCGCAGGCGGCGGGTCTGGCCATGCTCGCTGCGGCGCAGCGTGGCATTCCCGTGGCATTGCATACGCCGACCGAGGCGAAGCTCGCCATAACAGGTGATGGCCGCGCGCAGAAGATACAGGTCGAACGCATGGTCACCCGCATACTGAACCTGAGTGCCATGCCCACGCCCGCCGACGCCGCCGACGCTTTGGCCCTGGCCATCTGCCATGCCCTTCGCCCCGCAGGAGCGCTGCAGGGCGGGGAACGCGAGCAGCATCTCACCGCGGCGCAGCGGCAATGGGCGCAGGCCGCGCAGAAAACACGCCGACGTTCCTCTACGGATAGGGGAATGTGACGTCCGTTGCTGCGGTTCATGCCGGATTCGTGTACACTGTCGAACAGTTGTTCGAATAGGGAGGCGTGATGATCGGCTCATTACGAGGTGCCGTCGAAGTGGTCAGTACCACGCAGGCGGTCATAGAAGTCGGGAATGTCGGCTATGAGGTGCGTATGCCGGCGGCGGACCTGTCCCGCATGCATACCGGGCAGGAGGTGCATGTCTGGACATATCTGAATGTCTCGCAGGATGCCATCACCTTGTACGGTTTTCTGGATCAGGCCGCGAAGAGGATGTTCCTGCAGCTGATCAAGGTCAGCGGTGTCGGTCCGAAGGTGGCGTTGTCCCTGCTGTCCACCTTGTCTCCCAATGATCTTGCCCGCGCCGTGGCGGACAATGACGCGACCGCCTTGTCCAAGGCCCCGGGCATCGGGAAGAAGGGCGCGCAGAAGATCATTCTGGAATTGAAGGGGTCCATCGATCTTGAGGATCTGGGGCAGAAGGAGCCGCAGGCGCAAACCACGAAGGATACCGGCGCCATCCAGGTCGTGGAGGGGCTGATGTCCTTGGGATGGCATCAGCAGGATGCGCAGTACGCGGTGCAGGCCGCCTGCGAGTCCAACGGAATCGCATTGCCGTTGTCGCAGGAGGACGTGCCCAGGGTGCTCAGGTTGGCTTTGACGTCGTTGGATAGAGGACGGTGAATGAATGAACGAGCCCTATGAACAGGTGAATACCGGTGCCAATGAGGAATCATTGCGTATGGTGTCCTCCCAGCCCATCGGGAACGAGCCCGTCAGCGATGAGGAATTGCGTCCGCATGTATTGGACGGGTTCATCGGCCAGCCTCAGCTGAAGGCGCAGCTCCGTCTATTCCTCGATGCGGCCCGCAAGCGCGAGACGCCTCCCGACCATATTCTGCTTGCAGGCCCTCCGGGATTAGGCAAAACAACGTTAGCCATGATTGTGGCTAACGAGCTTGAGGTGCCGATTCGCATCACCTCCGGCCCCGCCATCCAGCATGCGGGCGATCTGGCGTCCATTCTGAGCTCGCTTGAGCCCGGGGAAGTGCTGTTCGTCGATGAGGTGCATCGTCTGCCGCGTGCGGCCGAGGAGCTGCTGTACATCGCGATGGAGGACTTCCGCGTCGATGTGATGGTGGGCAAGGGGCCTGGGGCGTCGTCCATCCCCTTGACGCTGCCGCGATTCACCATGATCGGCGCCACCACGCGCGAGGGAATGCTGCCCTCGCCGTTGCGTGCGCGATTCGGATTTACCGCGCATCTGGATTTCTACCCGCACGAGGAACTGGAAAAGCTAGTGGAACGTTCCGCCGGCGTGCTCGGTCTCGAAATCGATCGTGACGCCGCACATGAGCTTGCCCTGCGTTCGCGCGGCACGCCGCGTATCGCCAATCGACTGCTGCGTCGTGTACGCGATTGGGTCATCGTCCATGATCTGCCCAAGGCCTCCGCCGACGACGTGCGTCAGGCGCTTGCCCTGTACCAGATCGACGCCGAGGGACTCGACCGTCTTGATATCGCCGTCCTGAACGCCATCGTACGGAACTTCCAGGGAGGACCGGTGGGATTGAACACCCTGGCCGCCATGGTGGGTGAGGAGTCGGAGACGGTGGAGACCGTTTGCGAGCCGTATCTGGTGCGTGAGGGGTTCCTTATCCGAACCCCGAAGGGACGCGTGGCGACCCCGAAGGCCTGGCAACATCTCGGCATACGGCCGAACGAGGATGATGTCAGCAAGAGTTTCTAGTATTACCAGTTGGATTACCGTTACCGTGTTAAGGAGTTTATAGTGCCGTCCTCTCTGTGTCTCGCCGTTCTCGTGATCGTTTTCGGAGCCCTGATGTTCTGGCAATCCAAGAAGGCCAAGGAGCAGCAGCAGGAGCAAAAGGATTTCCGCGCGAACCTTCAACCGGGCACCGAGGTCATCACCATCGGTCGTGTCATCGGCAAGGTCGTCGAAGTGGACAACGAATACGACGAGATCGTCATCGATTCCGAAGGCTCCAAAATGCGTTTCGCCCTGAGCGCGATCGCCCGTGAATACATTCGCCCGGCTTATGTCTCCGACGATGAAGTCGATGAATACGGCAATCCGCTGCCGAAGGATGAGGTCGAAGGCCCTGCCGAGAACGCTGCATCCGACAGCGCGGAAACGGCTGCGGACGGCGATCAGCAGCCCGCCGAAGGCGCTGTGTCCGGCGAATCCAAGAACGCTTGATCGGAACGGCAATGGCCAACAACAACGACATCATCATCAAGGCACTGGGCAAGATCGGCAAGGAAGACGCCGAGTATCTCGTCTCCCTTATCGGCTCGACGCCGGGATTCCCCAAGGAAGGCATCATCTTCCGCGATTTCATGCCTGTGCTTGCCGACGCACGCGGACTGGATATTCTGCTGCGTGGGTTCGCCGCGGCACTTCCCATCTCCCCGGATGATTTCGACACCGTGGCCGGTCTCGAATCCCGCGGGTTCCTTTTCGGTCCGGCTCTTGCGAACAGGTTCGGCAAGGGGTTCGTCGCCATTCGCAAAGCCGGCAAGCTTCCGCCTCCGGTGTTCGCCGAATCCTATGATCTCGAATACGGTTCCGCAAGCGTCGAGATCGAGCAGAACGCCATCCAACCGGGTGAGCGTGTGCTGATCGTCGATGATCTCATCGCCACCGGCGGCACGGCAAGGGCCGGAGCCGACCTCATCGAGAAGGCTGGCGGTGTTGTCGCGGGATTCAGCTTCCTCATGGAGCTTGACGGCCTTGACGGCTGCGCAAAGCTGTCCGAGGCACCTATCAGCACTCTCATCGCGATGCCTGCCTGACAGGGGCGCATCGCGCGGATAATCAACCAGACACAATCAAGAATCGATCGCATCATGGATCTATATGAGTACCAGGCGCGTCAGTTGCTTGAGGAGCAGGGCATCCCGACTCCGAAAGGCATCTACGCACAGAATTCACACGAAGTCGCAGAGGCAGCCGAGAAGCTCGGCTATCCGAATGTAGTCAAGGCGCAGGTCAAGATCGGCCATCGAGGTCAGGCCGGCGGCGTCAAGCTCGCCAGAACCCGTGACGAGGCGATTCTGGCGGCTGAGGACATTCTGCCCATGACCATCCACAAGCACAAGGTCAATGGTGTGCTTGTCGCCGAGGGCAAGAACATCCTGCATGAGTATTACGTCTCCATCTCCGTGGACCGTTCCTCGCGTGATTTCGATGTACTGGCAACGGCCAACGGCGGCACCGAGGTGGAGGAGATCGCCAGGGAACACCCGGAATCCGTGAAGAGGCTTCATATCGAGGCGTTGGATGACTTCGACATCGATGCCGCGCGTGAAATGGCCGAAAGCATCGGCTTCTACCATGCCGACGTGGATCAGGCCGCGGAGATCCTGCTGAAGATGTGGCGTTGCTTCAAGGAGAACGACGCGACGCTGGTGGAGATCAATCCTCTGGCCAAGATCGGTGATCCGGATGACGAATCGTCCAAGATGCTGTGCGCCCTTGACGCGAAGATCTCCCTGGACGACAATGCGGCGTTCCGCCATGACGGCTGGAAGCGCTTCGACGATCCGATGGCCAACGACGAACTCGAACGCCGCGCCAAGGAGCATGGTCTACATTACGTGCATCTCAACGGTCAGGTCGGCGTGATCGGAAACGGTGCCGGTCTGGTGATGAGCTCCCTTGACGCCGTGTCCGGCGCGGGCGAGGATCTCGGCTCCGGCGTCAAACCGGCCAACTTCCTCGATATCGGCGGCGGCGCATCGGCCGAGGTCATGGCGGCAAGCCTGGAGATCGTCCTCAGCGACCCGCAGGTCGAATCCGTCTTCATCAACGTATACGGCGGCATCACCTCGTGTGAGCAGGTGGCTCAGGGCATTCTCGAGGCGCTGAAGACGCTGCCTTCCGTCAAGCCCATCGTCGTTCGTTTCGACGGCAACGCCGCAGCGGAGGGTCTGTCCATCCTGGGCGCTTCCAACAATCCGAACATCCACGTGGCGAACACCATGGAGGAGGCGGCCTACCAGGCCGCACGCATCGCATCGACGACAAAGGAGGCCAACTGATGGCACTGTTCATCGAAGACGATGCCCCGGTTATCGTTCAGGGCATCACCGGGCATCAGGGCATGGTACACACCGCCCGCATGCTTAAGGCGGGAACCAATATCGTCGGCGGCGTCAATGCGCGCAAGGCGGGTCTGGACGTCACCTATCCCGCCGCCCGTAACGGCGAGGACGCCACCATCCATGTCTTTGCCACCTGCGCCGAGGCCAAAGCCGCTACGGGCGCCGTGGCTTCCGTGGTGTTCGTTCCGCCGCGTTTCGCCAAGGACGCTGTGGTGGAGGCCATCGAGGCAGGCATCAAGCTCATCGTGGTCATCACTGAGGGCATCCCAGTGGCGGATTCCGCGTATTTCGTGGAATTGGCACTGCGCAATGGCGTGCGCATCGTCGGACCGAACTGCCCCGGTCTTGTCACATTCGCGTCCTCCGAGCAGACGCATGGCGTCAATCTGGGCATCATCCCCGACGGCATCGTCAAGCGCGGCCCGCTCGGACTGGTCTCCAAGTCCGGCACGCTCACGTACCAGCTCATGGGTGAGCTCAGCGACATCGGCTTCACCGCATGCCTGGGTGCCGGCGGCGATCCGATCGTCGGCACCACGCTGGTCGAGGCGCTGCAGGCGTTCGAGGCCGATGAGAACACCAAGGCCGTAATGATGATCGGCGAAATCGGCGGCAGCGCCGAACAGGACGCCGCACAGTGGGCCAGCGAACATATGACCAAGCCCGTGGTCGCGTATATCGCAGGATTCACGGCTCCGGAAGGCAAGCAGATGGGTCATGCCGGCGCCATCGTTTCCGGGGGCAAGGGCACCGCACAGGACAAGAAGATCGCACTGGAGGCCGTAGGCATCAAGGTCGGTCGCACACCCGCGCAGGCGGCCGAGTTCATGCGCGAGGCCATCGCTGAAATCCGGTAATCGAACTGATAAGGGTCCAACGGCATCAATGAAGAAGAAGACATCGGTTACCTCGGTTTTCAAAGGAACCCTTGCAGCGGTGAGCGCACTGCTCATCTATGCCATACCGCTTGGCTGCTTCATCGCATTGATGCTGTTGGTCGTTTCCATGGAAGAGGGGAGCGACGGCCTCACCTCCCTTACCGTCTCATTGACGGAAGGCATGGTGCTGCTCTCCCAAGGGGTGCCGTTCACCTTCGGCACCATCAGGATGGCGGTCATCCCACTGATGCTCGCTGTCCTGCTCATAGCGTTGATCGCCCAATGCCTGAGAAAAGCAGGTCCCAAGGCCGACGTCTGGCTGTCGGGCCTGCTGGTGTGGGTGTTGCTCAACCAGTTCTGCATCCGGTTCACCCATCTGCAGATCCACGACGACACCCTGCATATCGCGGGAAAAACCGCGTTGATCTGGCTGCTGGGCACCGTGCTTGCCATCATCCCGTCGCGATCGGCGACGGGAAAGCTACATGGCGCATGGCGACGGCAGGTTCCACAGGCAGTGCGTTCCCTGTTCGTCGTGGCATTCGTGGTGGCCATGGCGGTTATGGCATTGCTGATGACCATAGGATTGGTCACTGTCATCGTATGGACGGTGAACGGCAATGAAGCCGTGTCCAAACTGTTCGAACTCATCAACATGCGCACCGGGTCGAGGATCCTGACATCCATCGCCTACCTGGCCTGGCTGCCGAATCTGATGATATGGGCCGTCTCCTGGGTCACCGGCGCTGGATTCTCCATAGGCGATCTGTGCACCTTCACGCTATGGATCGGGCAGTCCACCAACCTGCCGCCGCTGCCGTTGTTCGGCATTCTTCCGAGTCCGGTTCCCGACGCCGGGGCTCGCCTGTCCATTCAGATGTGCATTCCCGTCGCATGCGCGTTGACGGCCATTGCGGCGATGCTGTTCGGTCCGTTGAAGGTCCGAATCTCAAAAACGGCCGATCGGGCCGAAGGGCAGCGTCTTGCCATGCTCATGGTCAGGCATGCCGTGATGCTATGCGGCTCGGCCATCATCGTGCTGCTGCTGTCCTGGGGCATGTTCGCCGTGGCGAACGGCTCGTTGGGCGAAAAGCATCTCGCATCGGTCGGTGTCGATGTCGTCACGTCGATGCGCATGGTCGGCCTTGGCCTTCGCCAGGGTTTCATCGCGGCATGGCTGGTCGCGGCCATTGCGGCGGCTCTGATGTATGGCGTCCGTTGGCTTCTGGCATCGAGGCGGAGCGCATCGGATGAGCCCACATCACCACAGATTTCATTGCAAACAACAGCAAGGGAGGAAAACGATGACAGCAAGTCGTCCGATCAAGAGGGCACTGGTCTCGGTCTTTCATAAGGAAGGCATCGAGACTCTCGCCAAGGCCTTTATCGAGGCAGGGACCGAAGTGGTATCCACCGGTTCCACCGCGAAGCGTTTGGCCGAACTGGGCGTGAAGGTCACCGAAGTCAGCAAGGTCACCGGTTTCCCCGAGTGCCTGGACGGTCGCGTCAAGACGCTTGACCCGCATATCCATGCGGGCATCCTTGCGGATATGACCAATCCGGATCATGCCGCCCAGCTGGAGAAGTTCGGTATCAAGCCGTTCGATCTGGTGGTCGTGAACCTGTATCCGTTCGCCGATACCGTGCGTTCCGGTGCCAATGAGGCCGATACCATCGAGAAGATCGACATCGGCGGCCCGACCATGGTGCGTGCTGCCGCCAAGAACAGCGCGACCGTGGCCATCATCACCGATCCGGCCGATTACGCGCTGGTCGCGGGCCGTATCAGCAACGGTCAGGGCTTCACGCTCGAGGAGCGCCGCTGGCTCGCCGGCAAGGCCTTCGCCCACACAGCCTCCTATGATGCCACCATCAACGAGTGGACCGCCAAGCACTGGCCGAAGCCGTCCACCGTGGGATCCGCCGAGGGCGAGGATGAGATTCCGGTGAACGAAGCCGTGTTCCCCGCCACCTTCACCCGTACGTGGGATCGCTCCCACATGCTGCGCTACGGCGAGAACAGCCACCAGCAGGGCGCGCTGTATCTCGACCCGCTCAACCAGAACGGTTTCGCGCACGCCGAGCAGCTGGGCGGCAAGCCGATGAGCTACAACAACTATGTGGACGCCGACGCCGCATGGCGTGCCGCATGGGATATGGCTCCGTCCATCGCCGTCGCCGTGGTCAAGCACAACAATCCGTGCGGCCTGGCGATCGGCGCGACCGCGGCCGAAGCCCATAAGAAGGCCCATGCCTGCGATCCGATGAGCGCCTACGGCGGCGTCATCGCGTGCAACACCACCGTCACCCTTGAGATGGCGGAAAGCGTGCGTCCGATCTTCACCGAGGTCATCGTGGCACCGAACTACGAGCCCGAGGCGCTGGAACTGCTGCATACCAAGAAGAAGAACCTGCGTATCCTCAAGGTCAGCGAGCCGGCCAACCCGAAGACCCAGTTCCGTCAGATCGAAGGCGGCCTGCTGGTGCAGCAGCCCGATCTCATCAACGCTCCCGGTGACAATCCGGATGCCTGGAAGCTGGTATCCGGCGAACCTGCCGACGAGGCGACCATGAAGGATCTGGTGTTCGCGTGGCGCGCCATTCGCTGCGTGAAGTCGAACGCCATCCTGATTGCGCATGATGAGGCCACTGTCGGCATCGGCATGGGTCAGGTCAACCGTGTGGACTCCTGCCATCTCGCCGTTGACCGCGCCAACACCCTGGCGGATGGCGTGGATCGCGTCACCGGCTCCGTCGCCGCATCCGACGCGTTCTTCCCGTTCGCCGATGGTGCCGAAGTGCTGATGAACGCCGGCGTGAAAGCGATCGTCCAGCCCGGCGGATCCATCCGCGACGAGGAGGTCATCAAGGCGGCCCAGGAGGCCGGTGTGACCATGTACCTCACCGGTACCCGTCACTTCCTGCACTGATTCGCAGCGATTCCGGCTGGAGCTGCGGTCAAGACTGCCGCTCCAGCCGGAATCCGAACGATAGGCCCGGTCCGTTTGCCGATACAGCGGACTGGGCCTAATATTGTGCCCGCACATCGTATCCAATAACCATCGAACATCGGCAAGGGGAGCAATGCACAATCATCCATTCGTCAGTGAGGCCCATGAGGGCAAGCCGTGGTTTGAATGGTGCGTTGCCATCGTTGTTGTTGTTGCCGGCATCGTCGCCGCGTTCGGATACACAACGGCCGCCACGGTATTGATCTCCGTGACGGCCATTATAACCGGCTCCATACGCTTGATACTGCGTGAGAAGAGCCCTTGGAAAGTACGCTCAGTCGCGTTCGACTCCTTCATCGGAATCTGCCTTGGCATCGGCCTGCTCGTCACGTACTTCAGCTTCTGACGCCTCCGCATCGTTCTCGGCCGCGTTCGCGGAATCCGTGGATGCCTGGCCGGCGTCGGCGTTCTCATCGTAGTCGTTCAACTTGCTGGGGTCATCGCCCTTCTTCGGCATCTTCACCATCATGGCCAGCGCGACCACTGCGGCGGCCAGCACCGGGCACACCCAGAACAGCCACAGCTGGGTGAGCGGATTCTGCGTGAGATCCTGATTGTAAGCGAACAGCGCGATGCCGGTGGCACGAGCCGGATTGAGCGCGGCACCGGTCACCGGGAAGGCGATCGCGACACCGAAACCATAGGCAACGCCCATGTAGGCGGCATAGTTCTTCGTGCCGTACTGGGTCATCGCCACCGCGATGATGACCAATGCCGCCACGATCTCCACGGCGGCCGCCTGGCTTACGGAGAAGTTCAGACCATACTGCTGCAGCGTGGTGTAGGCGATGGAGCCCTTGTCGAATCCATTGACGGCGGTGGTCAGCCACTGCTTGGCGGTGATGGTGGAGGAGACCGGCAGCAGGGACTTGATCAGCAGTCCCGCCAGAGCGCCGCCCACCACCTGGAAGACGATGTACAGAATGCCGTCAAGAACCTTGGTCTTGCCGGTGAGCATGGCGGCCACGGTGATGGCCGGGTTGAACTGGCCGCCGGAGATCCTGCCGAGGAAAAGAGTGACCGCCATGTAGACCAGACCGGTACCGATGGCCACATAGGCAAGATTCAGGCTGAACACAATGGAACCGAACGTGCAGAACACATAGATGGCGAAGCACGCGATGAACGTGCCCAGCAGCTCCGCTCCGATTCGCAGCGGCAGCGGACGAACGTCTTCGGCTGTTTCGGAAAGCGCTTCCGCCTCGGGGGCGGTTGTAGCAGATGTCATGTCAATCCTTTGATGAATACTGTGATTAATACTGTAACGGGCGAAACGCTCGTCTGAACGGATGCCAGTTTAGCAGCAACCGTCAGGTACGGTAGCATAGAAAAGTTGGAAAAACCTTATAAGGCCACGTTGGGAGAACGATGCCAAACGCATATTCCCGTGCCAGGAAGGCACACGAAAACAATCAGGAAGGCATTCGCCTGCAGAAGCTGCTTGCACAGGCCGGATTCGGTTCCCGCCGCAAATGCGAGCAGATGATCACCGACGGACGTGTGGAGGTGGACGGCGAGCTGGTCACTGAGCTCGGCACCCGCGTCGATCCGACGCATCAGCAGATCCGCGTAGACGGTTCCCGCGTCCGTATCAGCAACAAGCACATCACCCTTGCCCTGAACAAGCCCCGCAAGGTGCTGTCCGCCATGGACGACCCGAAGGGACGCTACACCTTGCGCGACATCGTGGGGGACAAGTACGAGCGCATCTTCCACATGGGCCGTTTGGATTACGATTCCGAGGGCCTGATCCTGATGACGAACGACGGCGAACTGAGCCAGCATGTCATGCACCCCAAGTACGAGGTGGAGAAGACCTACGTCGCCACACTGGAGGGCAAGATCTCCGGCACGGTGTGCCGTCGTCTGGTCACCACGGGCGTGCAGCTGGATGACGGCTGGATCAAGCTCGACCGCTGCGCGATCATCGATGCGACCCGTGACACGACCATCGTCAAGGTCGTGCTGCATTCGGGCAAGAACCGTATCGTCCGCCGTATCTTCGGTTCCATCGGATTCCCGGTGAAGCGCTTGGTGCGCACGCAGATCGGCCCGATCAAGCTCGGCGATCTCAAGTCCGGCTCCTACCGCGTGCTGAGCCAGACCGAAGTCCGTTCGCTTTCCAAGGAGGTTGGACTGTGATCCGAGTTGCCATCGACGGCCCCGCAGGAGTGGGCAAGTCCTCCACGTCCAAGGCTTTGGCCAAGTATTTCGGTTTCGCGTACCTCGACACCGGTGCCATGTACCGTGCCTGCGCATGGTGGTGCCTGAAGCAGGGCATCGACCTTGACACCGAACAGGTCGATGAGCGTGTGGTCACCGAAGCGGTGGGAGAGTTCTTCACCGGCGACCATTTCGATATCAGCGTCGACCCCGACAACCCGTCCGTCAGCGCGGACGGTGAGGATATCTCCGAGGCGATCCGTTCCTCCGAAGTGTCCTCCCACGTGTCGAAGGTGTCGAACATCATCCCGTTGCGCAACGTGCTCATCGCCGCGCAACGTGCGTACATCGCCCGCGAGGAGTCGGCCGACTCCTTCTCCGGCGGTCTGGGCGTCGTGGCCGAAGGACGCGACATCACCACGGTCGTCGCGCCCGACGCCGAAGTGCGCGTTCTGCTGACCGCGCGCGAGGAAGTGCGCCAGGCGCGCCGTTCCGGTCAAAGCGTCGCCGGCGTCGGCGCGGAGGATGTGGCCGCACGCGACCGCATGGATTCCAAGGTAACGAGCTTCATGACCGCGGCCGACGGCGTCACCACCGTCGACAACTCGGATATGGATTTCGAGCATACGCTCGACGTGCTTATCGGCATGGTCGAGGATGCCATCGAGGAGCAGGAGTACGAGCGTTACGCCGCCAACCTCGATGACTACGAACTGGACGAAGGCGACGAGGCGCTGATCTCCAATGCCGATCGCGGGGAATCCTACGATAGCGGCAAGGGCAAGTCGGTCGGCGTGCTCGCCATAGTGGGCCGACCGAACGTGGGCAAGTCCTCGCTGGTGAACCGTATTCTCGGCCATCGCGTCGCCGTCGTGGAAGACACTCCGGGCGTGACCCGCGACCGTGTCAGCTACGACGCCGAATGGTCCGGCACCGATTTCAAACTGGTCGACACCGGCGGCTGGGAGGTCGACGTCGAAGGCATCGACTCCGCCATCGCCTCGCAGGCCGAAGTGGCGGTGAACCTCGCCGATGCCGTCGTGCTCGTGGTGGACGGCCAGGTCGGCCTGACCGACACCGAGGAACGCATCGTCAAGATGCTGCGCGCCTCAGGCAAGCCCGTCACGCTGGCTGTCAACAAGATCGACGACCGCGAAAGCGAATACTTGGCCGCCGAATTCTGGAAGCTCGGTCTTGGCGAACCGTACGCCATTTCCGCCATGCACGGTAGGGGAGTGGGCGAACTGCTCGACGCCGCCATCGACTCGCTGAAGAAGGCGGAGAAGACCTCCGGCTACCTTACGCCGTCGCATCTGCGCCGAGTTGCGCTGGTGGGCCGACCGAACGTGGGCAAGTCCTCGCTGCTCAACCAGCTGGCCAAAGAGGAACGTACCGTGGTCAACGACCTGGCCGGAACCACGCGTGATCCGGTCGACGAGATTGTGAACATGGATGGCGAGGACTGGCTGTTCATCGACACCGCTGGCATCAAGCGCCGTCAGCACAAGCTCAAGGGCGCGGAATACTATTCCTCCTTGCGCACGCAGGCCGCCATCGAGCGCTGCGAGCTGGCTCTGGTGCTGTTCGACGCGTCCGTGCCGATCTCCGACCAGGATCTCAAGGTGATGAGCTCCGCGGTCGACGCGGGCCGTGCCGTCGTGCTGGTGTTCAACAAGTGGGATGCCATGGACGAGTTCGACAAGCAGCGTCTTGAACGTCTGTGGGCCACCGAATTCGACCGTGTCACCTGGGCGCAGCGCGTGAACATCTCCGCCAAGACCGGATGGCATACAAATCGTCTGACCCGCGCCATGCGTGAGGCGTTGCAGTCGTGGGACACGCGTATCCCCACCGGTAAGCTCAACGCGTTCCTGGGGCAGTTGCAGGCGGCCCATCCGCATCCGCTGCGTGGCGGCAAGCAGCCGCGTATCCTCTTCGCCACGCAGGCCTCCACCAGGCCGCCGCGTTTCGTGATCTTCGCCACCGGCTTCCTGGAGCACGGGTATCGTCGATTCATCGAACGTTCCCTGCGAGAGGAGTTCGGATTCGAAGGCTCGCCGATTCAGATCTCGGTGAATATCCGCGAAAAGAAGAAGCGCAAGTAGCGTTGCAAGACGGCGTGGCGCGCCCATGAAACAGCGCGCCACGCCGTCTTTTGGCAAAAAACGGATGGATGTGCTAAATTTCTTTCTCGGTGCTGATGCACCATCGGGCCGTAGCGCAGTTTGGTAGCGCACTTGACTGGGGGTCAAGGGGTCGCGGGTTCAAATCCCGCCGGCCCGACTGAAAAGCCCGTCGTTCCAACGTTTACAGGACATTGGAACGACGGGCTTCTTGCGTATGGGGGCAGTATTGCGGCAGTGAACTACAGTATTCCCATGCCTTTCATCATTTTCAAAGCTCTTTACGGGATTGCAATATGACGTCATTTGCACATGGGCGGAGCCCAGTACTCTTTTCCCAATATGTCTCTCGAAGTCGAGATAAACAACATCGAATACAGTACGGACATCACCCATGCAACACACCGACCAGCACCTATGGGTGCAGTCCACTCAGGGCACCGAATAGAAACCACAGTTTAGACCGATTTGACCAAAAGCATTTTACTTTCCATAGCGGAAAGTGGTATTCTATTTTCCGACACGGAAAACAGTTTGGCCGTCACCATGCCACGCATCCTTACGGAGTAAGTAACCGCGCGCCCTGCATGATGGCAAGCCGGAAAGCGAATCGAGGTGTCCTGCAATATGGACGAGATCTCAAACGGACATTTTCAAGGCAATGCTCAGCAGAACGAGGACCTGTTTCGGGCCATCGCTTCCGATCGTGTTCATCTTATGAAGCGTGTCGCGGACAACCGTCAATATGCCATCGCCTACACTGCAATCAGCACCATGCTGGTTCTGCTGTACTGGGCTGTGGGTCTTATGCTCGCCGATTCGTTCCCCGACTCCATATGGGTCTACGCAGCCATAATCGCGTTGTGTCTCATTCTCGGTATAGCGACAGTCGTGGTCCAGATTCTGCATAGGAACAGCACTGGAATCAAATTGTCGGCACTGACCATGCTTCCTCAAGGCGAGCTGGGCAGGAAGGCGTTCGGCGATTACAGGGTCTCTCTATCGTGTGGATTGGTCTTTGCGCTGGCATTCGTTCTGCCATGGCCCAGTTTGATAATCGGATATGCCCAGTGCCATTGGCTCGCGGCAGTGCTGTATGCGATAGCTGCAGCCGCAGTCATATACAGGACATTCCGCTGGAATCAACACATGTGGGTATGCGCGGTGGAAGGCATCAGCCATGAAAACTGAATCCAATACATCCTCACATCAGAATCCGGTAACACCACATTTCGATGAGGTAATTCACGCGCCGGTACGACTGCGTATATGCGGACTGCTCAAAGCATACGGGCCGGTACGATTCGATGTCCTACGCGACACGCTAGGCATCAGTGATGCCACCTGTTCCAAACATCTGAAGACATTATCCGAGCATGGATACGTATCGGTCAGTAAGAAGATCAACAGCTCCAAGGACTCCAAGGGATACAGAATTACCTGGGCGACGCTTACCGATGACGGGAGCAGGGCATTCCAATCCCATGTGGCTGCTCTGCGTCAGATCATCAATGGACGGGAATGACGAGGAACCACATGAAGGCCTTTCTGTTCAAAGACAGCATTCACATACGGCGCAGTCCAGCCGATCTCATCTCACTTTCGCTCGCGACGATTGCCATTATCATCGCTGTGCTTCACGCGGCATCCGGCCGTGGACAACGAGGAGACACAGCATTGACCTCGTTGGTTGTCTCGTTCGTTGTCGTGGCATTACTGATGACTCAGATCCTGCAGGAAACCATCGAGAGCGATATGGGGCAAAGCCTATTCGACGCCTTCCATGTCGCCGGGCATTCGATCGTTGAATACTGGATGATCAAGACGACGGTCTCGGTATTGATGGCAATACCGGGGAGCGTCGTAATCATCCTGTCACATGCATTGCTCGCACCTGCCATTCGACCGATGCTGACAGCCGACATGTTGGCCATCATAGCGTTCGGACTGATCACAGTCGCGGTATGCGCAACGGATATAGCCATGTGGCGATCCGGCAACATATTGGTAAGCACGTCTGTAACCGCCGTGACGGCTTGCATATATATCATGCTCGTGGCGAGCGCACCGTTCCCCCTGAAATCGGCAGCAGGCGGATTGTTTGCCGTCCTGGCGGGCCTCGCATCCTGCATGAAGCTGTGTCGTCTGAATCGGCGATACCCCAACACGCATCGCGAACTGCGGATCGGCGCTATAAGGTAGCGGGCCAATCGACCTTCATCGACCGGCCCGCCAAGGAGTCGCGTTAATCAATGCCGCATAACACGCATGCCTTCTCATACTAAGGAATTCATTCATGTCAGATACCACATCAACCGTCATGCCATCGACGGAACCAATCATCTCAGTGCAAAACGTCAGTTTCGGCTACAAGCGCAACGCCACCGTGCTAGAAGGTGTCAGCTTTGATGTACCGCAAGGGCAGTCTCTGGCGATTCTGGGATATAACGGGGCGGGAAAGACCACTCTGCTTCACATCATCACAGGCCTGCTTCGTCCGAAGACAGATCGGGCAGTCATCAATGCGAACCTAGTGCCAAGCATGCGGGATGTATTTCAGATGAATGATCAATCCTGCATGGCTGCGGAACTCACCGTACGTGAAAATATCAGGTTCCGCGCCATGCTGTTGGGCAAGACGCTCGATACAGAACATATCGATGACGAGCCCATGATAAGGGCTTTCCAACTCAATGATCATCTTGACAAGAAGGTCTCCGAACTCTCGTCAGGCCTGAGAAAGAGGGCGGGACTTGCGGCTGGATTGATATTCGATCCGCATGTCATCATGCTGGACGAACCGACGAATGCCATCGACCCTCTCACCAGACGGCTCATGACCGATCTGATGAAACAACTCAAGGCCGTGGGAAGAACCGTACTCACTGTTACACATGATCTCGAATATTGCTGGCAGGTAGCCGATCGCGCAATCGTGTTGGATGACAAGCATCTGGCTAGGGACATCGTGATATCCGATTTCCATGATTATCGGGAATTCGAGGAGGCCGCGACATTGGGCAAAGAGAATAGGACCGTGGATTTCGGTCTGGGAGCTTCCCGGAGGTGACACTATGGCCAAGCTGACAAAAGCGCTGACGTTCCATGACTGGACGATTCTTAAACGCAACAAGGCATTCTGGGGCGTTTTGGCCGTCATGGACATATTGACGACGCTGAGTATCGGAATGGAGGCGGCATATGACGGAACACTGTACATTCTTATGCTGCTTGCGCCAGCCATGGGATATGAGGCAGCGGCCATGTTGCTGTTCTCTATTGGGGGCAAATTCTCGATGGAAGATTTTGACGTGGAGGAGGTCGACGAGATCATCCGCCAATCGGGACATTCCATGTTCGCGTACATGCTCGCGCGCTCGATGCTGTACGTGATCCTGTCCATCGTATCGACGCTGCTGCCCCTTGCCGTGATATTCGCATGTGGACTGGCATCGTTTCGTGCAATCGTCTCATGGCAGATCCTGTTCTACCTGTTGTCGGCGGTGGCGACGGCGGCAAGCGGATCCCTGCTCATAACGGGTTTCTCCGGACGTTCCGGCATGCAGGCCAACCTGCTTTGCCTGGCCAATCAATTGCCCGTATGGCTGTTCGCCGCATCATCCTTCCTGCTTCCTCAACCCTGGCCAACAGTGATTTTGGTGGTATTCATGGTTGCGACGATATACATCGCCGTCCACATCGACCGGAAGCATCATGTCAATACGCTGCGGATGCTGTGACACAATCACTGTTGTGGCGCTCACGATTAGACAGCATCAGGGGGAGAGCCGCGCATATCGAAACCCGCGAAAACATGACGGATGCTCGTTTGTGACATTCGGCGATTCGCGGGTTCAAATCCCGCCGGCCCGACCGAAAAGCCCGTCGTTCCAACGTTTACAGGACATTGGAACGACGGGCTTTTGTCGTATTGAGTACAGTTTGGTGGGCACGGCGATACCGCATTTTCCTCTTTTTTCCATTTCGATTGCCGGAATTTGCACGCCCGCCTTGGCGTGGGGTAAGGTACGGTACAGACGGTCGGCATGTGCCGGAAGGGTCCGTTCCTGAAAAGAGACGGAAGGCATGCCGATGAACCAGAGAGATAATTCAACTATGCATGGTCTGGATCATGATTCGAGCCATGCTCATTAGGGAGGAAATGCTTCCATGCCGGATCAGTTCGACCAGTTCGCCGCGAAGATGCGCGAACATGACATGAGCGAGACCGCGATCAATCAGTTCCACCGCCTGTACGATGTGTGGAAGGCGGATGAGGGTTCCACCTGGATCCGCGAAGCCGATGTGGAACCGCTGACCGGCGTACCGAGTTTCCACGACGTCTACGAGACCATCGACCATGACGAGGCCGTCAATGCGTTCGCCAAGACCGCGTTCCTCAAGCTCAACGGAGGTCTCGGGACCTCCATGGGACTCGATTGCGCGAAGTCCCTGCTGCCGGTGCGCCGCCACAAGGCCCGTCAGATGCGATTCCTCGACATCATCCTCGGCCAGGTCATCACCGCGCGTCAGCGTCTGAACGTGGATCTGCCGCTTACCTTGATGAACTCCTTCCGCACATCCAAGGACACCATGAAGGTCGTCCGGGCCGATAAGAAGTTCCATCAGACCGATATCCCCGCGGAAATCATCCAGCATGTGGAGCCGAAGATCGATCTCGCCACCGGCGGCCCCGTGTCGTTCCCATCCAACCCGGATCTGGAATGGTGCCCGCCCGGCCATGGCGACCTGTTTTCCACCATTTGGGAGTCCGGCCTGCTCGACACGCTTCAGGAGCATGGGTTCAAGTACCTGTTCATCTCCAACTCCGACAACCTTGGTGCTCGTCCGTCGCGTACGCTGGCGCAGCACTTTGAGAACACCGGTGCGCCGTTCATGGTGGAGGTCGCCACCCGCACCTACGCCGATCGCAAGGGAGGCCACATCGTCCGCGACAAGGCGACCGGCCGACTGCTGCTGCGCGAGATGAGCCAAGTGCATGATGACGACAAGGCCGACGCCCAGAACATCGACAAGCACCCGTATTTCAACACGAACTCCATCTGGGTGCGCATCGACGCGTTGAAGGAGAAGCTCGCCGAATACAACGGCGTATTGCCGTTGCCCGTCATCCGCAATCGGAAGACCGTGGATCCCACCGACCCCTCCAGCACTCCGGTGGTTCAACTTGAGACCGCCATGGGGGCGGCGATCAGCCTGTTCGAAGGTGCGATCTGCGTGCAGGTCGATCGTATGCGTTTCCTGCCGGTCAAGACCACCGACGATCTGTTCATCATGAGGTCCGACCGTTTCCATCTGACGGACTCCTACGAGATGGAGGATGGCAACTACATCTTCCCGAGCGTCAAGCTCGACCCTCGGTATTACAAGAACATCCACGACTTCGACGAGCGATTCCCGTACTCGGTTCCGTCCCTGGCTGCCGCGAACTCCGTCACCATCGAGGGGGATTGGACGTTCGGCAGGGATGTAGCCATGTTCGCCGATGCGAAGCTGAGCGACGAGGGAGCCCCCCGTTACGTGCCGAACGGCGAATATGTGGGTCCGCAGGGCGTGGAACCCGACAACTGGATTTGAGCAGAATAAAAAGTCGCTCTTTTTTAAAGAAAAGACAACCAATCTGCAAAAAAAGCCGTAATATAAAAGAAGTGCGCAACCGCGCACACTGTTGAAAACTCTAGCGATACGTGAGGACTAATGGCAGAAGGCACAAGCGGAAGGCGACGTTTCTCCGACAAATGGGGCAAGCATGAGCTTGATGTGCTGGCGGTATTGTCATCTGCGTTCCCGCAGTGGCTCACTTCACGACAAATTGCCCAGCGCGTAAAAGCGTATGCCGATTCATATGGCGAATTGGCGGATCAGGCGGCCAAGGCCGCCTTCGCCAAGCAGTTCCAGCGAGATCGTGCCAAACTCGCGGCGATGGGCATCGCGATCGAATCCCGTCAGCCCGAGTATTCGTCGAAGTCCGAAGGCCAGGATTTTGCCTCGTATCGCCTACAGCTTGGTGACGAACCCCGTGTGCGCTTGTGTTTCAAACCCGAGGACATGCCTGTGTTGGCGGCGGCCAATTATCTGGCGCGTTCCATGTCCATGTCCAGCGAATCCGAACAGCAGCAGGACAACAGCCGCGTTTCCCGCACCGCACCCCGTGTGCCGCAGACGCCGATTCCCGGCTTGGGGCTCGATTCCATCGCGCCGGGTCTGGGCACCCAGGCGATTCCTGATGCGTTGGTCAAGGTCATCGACTCGCGTCGCTTCGCCGCCACCATCGACGTGGACGGCGAGCATATCAACGTCGCATACACCGATTCCGACGACTTGGCCACATACGTGCTTGAACATCCAGGCGCCGCCATCGTCAGCCCGCAGGAGGCCGTGGACGCTTTCCATCGCCGTCTCAAGGCCGCCGAAAAGCTTCAGCCCATCGAGGAGTACGAAAAGAACGCCAACGAACAGAAGGACGACGCGGACGATACCGTCGTCGACGATGCCGAGCCGACCAACGGCCATGCACGCAAGCAGTCCTTCCAGACGGGTAGTGAGGTCGATCGCCGTCTGCGCCTGATGCTCTTCCTTTCCGCGCATCTGGGGGAGGAATTCACTCTTGAGGAGCTTGCCGATAGATTCATCGGCAAACCGAAGACCCCCGAAGAGCAGAAGAAGTCCGTCAACGTCATCCGCAAGGACATCAATACCCTCACCACCGTTTCCGATGACGGCGAGATGGCCGGCAGCCAGTTCTTCGACATCGATTGGTCGCTTCTCGACGCGGAGGGCATCGTCTCCGCCACCAACTCGCTTGGTCTGGAACGTCTTGCGGGCATTTCCCCGCAATATCTGAGCATGCTCACCGCTTCAGTCAGCTATCTGGCTCATTCGCCGTTGCTGCCCAACGAGCAGCGCGAGCAGGCGGAGAATCTGTATCGTCGCCTGCGCCAGCATGTCAAGCCCGGGCAGACACCGTGGCTCAGCCTTACCGGCTATGAGATGGAACCGCATAACTTCAACATCGTCAAGCGCGCCATCGATTCCGATGTCTTGCTGGATATGCAATACACCGATGGTGCCGGGAATACGCGCCGGCGTTTGGTCAAGCCGGTGAAGATCTATGTGGACGAGGGCATCTACAACGTGGCGTTGTGGACGGACGTGGACAAGGCCGCCCCTGAGGACAAGCAGGACATCGTGCTGAAGAACGCCGCCATCAACAAGGCGAACGGCAAGCCACGCACATGGCAGGTGCTTCATATCGCGCGCATCGAGCAGGCGAAGATCGTGGAACCGACCTGCAAAATCGAGATTCCCGACATGCCGTTGAGCGAGCTGCGCAAGTGGAGCTTTGACAACGGTACGGCCACAAGCTTCATCACCGACGCCAAGGACATGTCCTTCATCAAGAATCTTCCCGATGCCACGGTGGAACCGTGCGGCAAGGGGGAGAAGGTCAATCTCATCGTGTCCTCGGATTCGTGGTTCGTCGCCTTCTGCATCGCCCATGCGCGGCATCTTGTCGCGGTCGGTCCGGAAACCCTGCGGACGATGATCATCGCACGCGCTCAGCGGGAGCTCAGCGTCGTGCAACGTACCGAAGACTGATAGGTGATTACCATGCCTTGGTGGATTTGGCTGATTCTCGCATTGTTCATGGTGGCGATGATCGTCATCGGATGCGTGTATGCGTTTCGGCATGGGGTTGCCGCGGCGAAGGTAGTGGGTGCCACCATGGCCCAGGCAGGTGAACGTGTCTCTCGCATGGGGGAACCTGTGGAAGGTGCGGAGCCTCAAGCGCCTTTCTTCACGCGGCCGCTCAAGGTCTCGCTCGACCGTTACGAGGCGGCCCAGGTGGATGTCGCAAAGCGGGCGGGGGCCAAACGTGAATGCCACGGGGAAGTATGGAAGCATTGGGATCGCGATCCGATCAAGGTCCCGGACTTCATCAACGAAACGGACAAGTAGCATACATGAGTCGACATCATCACCATCGCTCGGATAGCGAAGAGATCTCGCCATCCGAGCGTTATGCTGCGTTCAGGCAGCGCCAACGCCAAAGCGCCAGCATCGCGGCACAGTTCGAGCGGACACTGCCGTTCGAACTCGATTCCTTCCAATCCGAGGCGAACCAGGCCCTGGAACACGGCAGCAACGTGCTCGTCGCGGCGCCGACCGGCGCGGGCAAGACCGTTGTGGCGGATTTCGCGGTGTTCCTCGCCCAGCAGCATAACGTCAAGGCTTTCTACACCACACCGATCAAGGCGCTGAGCAACCAGAAGTACCATGATCTGGTCGACCTGTACGGCGAGGACAGGGTGGGTCTGCTTACCGGCGACATCTCCATCAACTCCGAAGCGGACATCGTGGTGATGACCACCGAAGTGCTGCGCAACATGCTCTACGAGCATTCCACCACGCTCAACGCCTTAAGATACGTCATCCTCGACGAGGTGCACTATCTGGCGGACCGGTTCCGCGGGCCGGTGTGGGAGGAGGTCATCATCCACCTTCCGCCGCGGGTGCGCATCGTGGCATTGTCCGCCACCGTGTCGAATGTGGAGGATTTCGGTCAATGGATCGCCTCGGTACGCGGCGACACGAAGCTGATCGTGTCCGAAAAACGCCCGGTGCCATTGGAACAGCATGTGATGGTCCAGCAAAACGACCGCACCGAGCCGGAGATCATCGACCTGTACCGGCGTGATGCCGACGGCAACCAGACCACCGTGGTGAATACGGAGCTTGCCCGTCGCCTCAGTCAGTTGGATCACCAGGCATCCCGCAGACGCGTCGATGACCGCAACGGCAAATCCAAGCGCCATGGCAAGGCCAATGGCAGGGGGAGAGGCGGCCCGTCCGCGCGCAAGCCCGAGCGTCACACCCCTCGCCGCTGGGCGGTGGTCGATGAACTCAACTACCTCGACATGCTTCCCGGCATCTATTTCATCTTCTCCCGCAATGGTTGTGATCAGGCCGTCGAACAGTGTCTCAACGCGGGCCTGGAACTCACCACGGACGAGGAGGCGCAACGGATCCGCCGAATCGTCGACGAGATGGTCGAGGGGCAGCTCAGTCAGGATGATCTGAAGACACTGGGCTTTTCCCGATTCCGCTTTGCCTTGGAGGAGGGATTCGCCTCGCATCATGCGGGCATGGTCGCCTTGTTCCGTCAGATCGTCGAGCGTCTGTTCGAAGAGGGGCTGATCAAGATGGTGTTCGCCACCGAAACACTGGCGTTGGGCATCAATATGCCGGCGCGCTGCGTGGTGGTGGAGAAGCTTGAGAAGTACAACGGCACCGGGCATGTGCCGTTGACTCCGGGCGAATTCACCCAGCTGACCGGACGCGCAGGCAGACGCGGCATCGACACCATCGGGCATGCCGTGGTGGTCGATCATCGGGATTTCGTCCCGGCGACCGCGGCGGCGCTGTCCAGCAAGCGCGTGTATCCGTTGCATTCCAGTTTCCATCCGACATTCAATATGGCGGTGAATCTGCTCAATTCCAGCGATTACACCACGGCTCGCACCACGCTTGACCATTCCTTCGCCCAATGGGAGGCCAACGCTTCGGCATGGCAGCTCGAATCCCAGATCGCATCGCTCGAGCAGGCTTTGGACGGCTATGAGAAAGCCTTCGTCTGCGAGCATGGCGATTTCAAGGAATTCATGACGATTCGCATGGAGCTCAGTTCCGCGGAAAAAGGTGAAAGGAACCAGCTCAAGCATCAGCTGTTCCGCAACGACAAGGAACGTTCCGACGCGTTCCGCGAGCTTGATCGCAAGATAGGCAGGCTGCGCGCCGCGGAACAACGCCATCCTTGCAAGCAGTGCCCGGATCTGCAGATCCATTTGCGCTGGGGGCACCGCTGGGCGCGGGAGATGCGCGAACTCGAGCATGTGCGGAACCGTTATGATTCACGCACCGGTTCCGTGGCGCGTCAATTCGATCGTATCTGCGATGTGCTGACGGAGCTCGGATATCTTGACGATCAGGGACGGCACAATGTGACGCTGACCGAGCAGGGTCAGCTGCTTCGCCGTCTGTACAGCGAGCAGGATGTGGTGCTTGCCCAGGCCATCCGTGCCGGTGTGTTCGATCTGCTGCCGCCGGCCGGGCTTGCCGCCGTATTGTCGTCGCTGGTCTATGAGGCGCGCCGTGGCAGCGGGGGAGAGCCGCGATACTACCCCGGTTCCGTTCATGGTCCGATTGCCGTCGCCGCACGCGAACTGAAGACCATCCATGCCGAGGTCAGCGACTGTTGCGAGGCCCATGGCATGAATCCGCTGCAGGACATCGATTTCGGCATTCTCGACATCATGTACGAGTGGGCCGACGGGCGCAGTCTGTCCGAAGTGCTGCACGGCACGGAACTGACCGGCGGGGATTTCGTCCGCAACGCCAAGCGTCTGTCCGATATGCTGCAGCAGATCGCGGTCGCGGAACCGTATCTCGGCGAGAACGGCGCATCGCTTGCCGACCGTGCCCGTAAGGCGGCGGATCTCGTGAATCGCGGCGTCGTGGCGTACAGCGGCATCGAATGACTTCCGGACATCGGGAATATATCAATCGTCCGAACTGTTTCGTACTGTGGGTACAGTACATAAGGAGGAATCACCAATATGGCAGAACGTAGCCTTAGGGGCATGAGCATCGGCGCCAAGTCGCTGGAATCCGATCAGAACGTCGATTTCGCCGCCCGCGAAGAAGTGGCTTACATTTGCCCCAACGGGCACCGCACCATCCTGCCGTTCGCCGAAGGCGCAGAGATCCCCAACGAATGGGAATGCCATTGCGGCTCCGTCGCACGGCTCGAAGGCGAGGAGGACAAGGCCGACGAGATTTCCAAGCCGACCCGAACCCATTGGGACATGCTCCTTGAGCGTCGCTCGGAGGAAGAACTCGCCGAGCTGCTGGAGAAGCGTCTGCAGATGCATCGTGACGGCTGGATTCCCGATTACGAATGATCGACGCCTGGCCCGGTGCCGCTGACCATTGTTTTGGCATGAGCGGTACCGGGCTGTTTTGTGAAATGAAAGAACCAACGAACAGGGGAGAGCAACCCATGTCAACCGCACCGAAGAAGGTCGTTCTGCTTGATCTGGACGGCACGCTTACCGATTCAGCGCCAGGTATTCTCGCCAGCGTCAAGGAGACGTTCAAGGCCCTGCATATGCCGGTGCCGGATGCGGCGGAATTGCAGCGTTTTGTCGGTCCGCCCATCATCACTTCGCTGAAGCGCAATCATGTTCCCGACGATCAGCTGGACCATGGCGTCGACCTGTATCGTGAGTTCTACGGCGAACGGGAGATCTTCGACGATCCGAACAATCCCGGATGCAAGGTTGCCGGACGTTATGTCAATATGGTGTTCGACGGTATTCCGCAACAGCTTGCAGCGTTGCGCGCAGACGGGTACTACCTGGCCGTGGCCACCTGCAAGCCCGAATATCAGGCCGTGCCGATCTGCGATCGATTCGGTGTCACGGGGATGGTGGACGGCATTTACGGAGCGTCCAAGGACAATTCGCGCCTGCTCAAGGAACAGGTCATCGAATACTGCTTCGACCATATCGGATTCGATCGCGCTACCGACCGTGCGCTGATGGTCGGCGATCGCTGGACGGATGCCGATGGGGCCAAGGCCTGCAATCTCGACTGCCTTGGATGCGGCTGGGGCTACGCGGAACCTGGCGAGCTGGCCGAACACGGCGCATATCGCGTCATCGACCATATCGACGAATTGCACGACGCGGTCGTCGAGTATTTCGCCGACTGAGTTCATACGCCGATTCATCATGCGCGTCCCGTGCCATTGTCCTATGCACAGGGCGCGCATTGTATTTCGTGCTGGAAAACTGCACCGACGCACAGACCCGTGCGACGTAATGCATGCGGACGAATCAGAACATAATCTTTTTCCAGGGATCGCTGAACCCGACCTGATATCCCTTGGAAATGTTTGGTTCCAGTGATACATCTGAATAGCCGATAATGTACGATCGAACACGTTATGTTCGTCTGTCAATATGCGGACAAAGTCCCAGAAGCTGAGATGCAGCACCTGTTTGCCGTTGCCGTGCACCTTGACTTTGCCGATCTTCGCCTGCGTGTCGGTCATCTCATGACCGAGCTTGCTGGTTTGTGGAGTGACGGCAGTCTTCTTGATGGTGCAGTATCTGGCGGCGGCCTGCATGCTGCTGACCTTGTGCAGATCAATGACCTCGAATTTCTGGTTTTTCGCCAGGGGAGCGGCATACCCGCAGCGGCGAGCCGTCTCCACCCATTCGGCGGCGTAGCTGCCTGCGAAGTCGGCGGCTTCACTCTTGGTCAGCTCATGATCGAAGATGTAGTAGCAATGGAAGTGCACATGCCACCCGTTCGCATGGCTGTAGGTGATTTCCTGCGCACGGATGTAGCCGATCTCATGCGTGCGGCTGAAGAGATCTTTAATGCGGCGATGGCTGCGGGACTTCCGCCAGACCTCACGCGCCATATTGACCACTTCTTTCAAGGTGTCCTTACGCTTGTGGCGCACGGTAAGCGTGCCGAACACGACGCCCCAGCCGTGTTCCTTGCAATGCTCCATCACTGCGGTAACGTCATCCAGGCGGGAAGACTGAATCTTGTGGTTGCACACCGGGCACGCCCACACGCTGCCGCAGCTGCGCAGACCGGAGAAGCGGCTGCCGTGCTTGGCGTCGTAGTAGAGCCCTACGCCGGTCTCCTTGCTGACCGGACGGCCGCACGATGCCACGCGGGTGCCCTTGAGCACACGGCGCACCGTGCGGCGCTGACGCCAGCGGTCGGCGCGAAGCCCGTTGTAATCCCCGATATCCGTGGACTTCTGCGGGTCAAGCGCGCCATGTTTGGCCGCATAACTCGCCATGCTATCAAGGGCGGCGGCGCCGCCCGGATGAAACGGCTTGTCCTGCATGAGGGAGTGGACGAAGGAGAGCGCCCTGTGCTCAACGCTGAGATATGGTACAGTATGTTCCGTAACCATTTTGACCTCACAATCATTTGGTTTCCGCCGTCGGATGCTGGAACATCCGACGGCTATTTTTTTAGTCTACAGTATCCGTGTCCCTGCGGCGGTGGTCGGGGTAGGGCTCGGCTTCGTCGATCACCCACTGGCTGCCGAGCTTGCGTGCGGTGGCGAAGCCGCCGCGCTGCGCCATCTGTCTGGCGGTGACGGGGCTTTTCCCGTGGCGTCTTGCGTATTCGCTGATCGTGATCTCCATGCGCGGCTCCTTTTCCTTACATCTCTATATTACATCGTTTTCGATGTAATGCAACGCGACACGCCGAGGTCAGAGCAGATAGATGCAAAGCGTCACGGCAAGGCCGACGAGACAGAGCGCGGCGGGGACAAGGGAGACGATCAGGAGCCGCCGCCGATCGAGACGGCGGAAACAGTCGGCGGACACGAGGGAGAGGATGCAGCCGAAGGCCAGGAGCCAGAGCAGATCTACAAGGTGCATCGAATCGGTCATAAACACGTCCGCCCATTGGCCGAGCGCCGAAGAGAGCATCAGCAGCGCGGCGAGCATGCCGACCAGACCGCAGCCGACCCATTTCCAGCGCCCGTCATCGCGGAACGACACGAAGCAGAACCAGACCGACGCGACGGCCAGCAGCACGGCCACGGCCATGCAGACCGGATAAGCGCACATCAGGGCGACGAACATAACCACAACCAACTTTCATCATCGAAACTAATGCAAACGATAGCACGGGGATACTACTTGCGTGCGCGATAGTCCTCGCACCGGCATTCGGGCACCCTGCGCCGCCCGCCGCACACGGCGCACCGCCCGGAGAGCAGCACCGTGCCTATGGTGGACACCCCGGCCAACGTGTCGTAGCTTTGCGGCGCGGAGTGGCGAGAGAGCCGGAACCATGCCTTTTCGTCGGCGCTGAGCCTGTCCATGGCGGTGGACTGCTGGAATTCGGTGTAGTCCTCGGCGGCGTAGGTGCGGAATCGGAAAAGGCGGTTACTGCGCCACATGCTGCCTTCGACCGTGCGGGAGAAATAGCCATGGCATATGGTGACGATCTTCGTGGTCTCCCGCAGTATCTTGTCGGCGCGAGCCCAGCTCGGCGCAGTCCACCGCAGTACCAGGTCACGTTTGCGCAGCTGCTGCAACAGAGTGGCGACCTGCGGGGGCAGCGAATCCGATTCGCGGGAGGACGCTATGGCGCTGACCTCATCAAGCAGGATATCGGCGTGTTCCGCGTCGAGTATCTGCGACCAGTCGTGCAGCAATTCGACGTTTTCGGCCTTGGTGCCGTCGGGATAGAAGAGGGGCACGGTGCTGTAGATCTTCCGCCCGGCGTACAAGGACGGCAAGGTGTCGTGCACCATGCACAACGTCTTGCCGCTGCCATTGGAGCCGACGTAAGCGGCGATGGGGAAGCGTCGCCTGTAGGAGCGTCCGCAGTCCTTTTCGCGGGGAAGCGTGCGAGCCGGCGCGGGGACATGCTCGGCGGCTACAGCCGCCTTGCGCGTGTCCCCGCATCCGTATTCGCCAGTCTTCCCGTGCGAAGCATGACGCGGGACGCGACCAAACAACCCAAACATCATCCGTTACCTCCGATCATGGGAATATGGCCGATGGCCACGCGAATGGCGCGTGCCAGGAAGCAGGAAAGGATAAAGCCGCTGACCACAAGGAAAATGGTCTTGAAGCTGCTCCAGGGTATCCAGATGCCGAAGCCGTCCAATCTCTCGATCAGCAGGCTCAGGCCGTCCGGCGGTTTGGAAAGCATGTCGGGTATCTTGATGTCATCGAAAAGGCCAAGGAACCAAGCCCATGCTTCGGTAGCCCAGCTAACGATCGTTTCCGTTATCATGCGTCGCCCTCACTTCCGCCTGGGTGATAGTCGAAGATGGCCATGAATGCCTTGCGGCAGATCAGCACGCCGCCGATGCACAGCACAAGCGTTATGACGGCACACGATATCTTCGGCAGGAAGTCCAGGGGCTGACCAGGGCAGGCGTTCAGCACCTCGGCGTTGTCGAAGATCTTTATATTCCCCCACCCGAAGCTGAAACGGTAGCCGTGGCAGTCGCCCAGGTCGATATCGAATAGGCCGCCCCAATTCGTCGTAAGGTCTCTGAACTGCGGGAGGATGCCGTCTGACGTGTCGCGCGCGAACTTGGAGCGCGTCGTGGTGAGCACCTTGGTGCGTGGCACGAGCAGGATATCGGCGGCGCACACGATCGGCTCGTAGAGCCAGCCCGCAACATTGCCACTGGTGCCGGCCTTCACGCAATCGTCCCAGGTGTAATCCGTGTCGGGCTTCGTGCCGGTGCTGGTGCTGGTGCTGCCATCCGGCTGACCGGTGGTCTGGCCGCTGCGCTGCGCCTCCTGCTTGAACTGCGGGGCGTAGGCGATGCATTCACCGATCGGCACCTCGGTGATCTTGCCCGGCACGTCATAGCTGCACTTGTAGGTAAGCGGGTAATCCTTGGTGGTGGCCTTGGTGGTCACGTCCAGCTGGTGCTCCGGTATAAGATCCTGCGTCTCCTTGACCCAGTCAGCGCAGGCGTACCCCTCGGTGAAGCAGCTTTTGCCCGTCTTCACGTCGATGAGGTCTAGACGCTTGCCGGCGGCGTTGGCATAGATGCCATCGAGACTACCGGTGCCGAGATTGACTGTGCCGGTGCTTGTCTTCGAGTCGATGCTGACCGAGCCGCCCACGGTTCCGTCATCGTTGAGCTTGGTCTGGATATGGCCGGGCGTCCATCCGGTGCCGCTAGCGGTGTTCTGACCGCCAGCCGATATGGTATATGTATCGCCGTCTCCGGTGTCGGAAGTGACGTCGGTAGTCACGTCCTGGTCTTTGGTGGTCGGCTGATACGCTGCGGGGCAATCATCACCGCACTCGGAAAAAGCACCAGCCGAAGCATAGACATCATCAACAGAAATATGCGAAATATCACCTTTGTAAAACCGGAGAATCCCGAAGACCGTGGAAGGATCACCAGGCCAGAAACCGAAGGGGAAAATATTGGAGCAGTCGTTAGAATCCGAAAACCACTTATGCGAAGACTTATAAGGCAATTGGCTCAGCTTCGTAAAACCCTCGTCCATATTATTGTTGCGATACCAGGGGTTGAAGCTGTTGGCATACATGAGCGATGTATCACCATCAACCACCGAACCCATCAGATACCCGCCCAATGAAAGATCGGTAGAACTTCGTATGTCGGTAGTCCAGACCACATTATGACCGTTGCCGTCCGTGTACCATTTGCCGCGTATGTACATCGAGACGCCGTGATCGGTGGCCACGTACCAGGGCGTCCAAGTCCAAGACCAATGAGGTGCCTTATCATCCGTATGCGTCTCATCCGCGCCCCTGAGCTGTTTCATGGCCTTCGCCCATTCCTCGTCGCTCATCTCCTGGCGGCGCTGTTCCAATTCGTCGCAGTCGAGACCGGCGAAAGTCTTGGTGGCGGCCTTACCTAGCACCGAGAGGACGCCCACGGCCATGTTCTTCTGGCCGATGCCCCAGGCGTAAGAATCGCACCATGCCTGGCTGCCATACGTGAGATCAATCAAGTTCCTCACGGCACCCTGCGCCAGTCCGGTGGCGTAGTCCGCGCCGAGATCGGTAATAGCGCCCTTAAGCAGCTTCGTGCCCTTCTTGACGATGCCGGCGAAGACGTTCTTAGCGGCCTGCAAGCCTGTCACCTGCTTGCTTTTGACCTTGCCAACGTCGATGTTGGAGCCCTTGGCCTTCTTCTTCAGCTCATGCTCGATCTCGTCGTAGTACAAGGTGCCGCCGTCCCTGTCGAGCAATGTCATGGCGTCGTACTTTTTGAAGTCCTTGGAATCGTAGGTGATCACGTCACCGAATTCCGGATCACGGCTCACGCTTGCGGCCAGAGTGGTGCCGGGCGTCTCCGTGCCGGCGTCCCAGCTGTAGGCGACGGCGTTCATGACGTTGCCCATGGCGGTGGCGCAGCTGGGGGAGACCGTGCCGGTGGCGTCCGGGTCGAATTCCTGCGCCTGGGCAAGCAGGTAGGAAGACGTGTGGGCGAGCTTGACCGATTCGGCCTGTATCTCGTCGGCGGTGGGAATATACCCGCTTTGCCCGTAGGACAGCGTGCCCGCATTAGACGAAGCGTAGCCGTCACTGAAGGTAGTGCCCAGGGCATCGAGCCACAAGGCCATGTCTACTGTGGTGTCCTTGTAGGCGATCTTGCCGGCGTGGTCGGCCAGCGCCTTGTCGTAGTCCTTCTGCGACGGCACGCCGTTCACCCGATCATCCAGCTTGGCGTCGATCTTAAGCGTCCTGGACTTGTCCAAGGTCACAATCTGCTGCACTGTGCCGTCGCCCATCCACCAGGGCAGGTCGGTATCGGATACGCCCATGCGGTCGAAGGCCTTGAGAGCGCCGCCGTACCATGTCGGCCTGGCCACGTCGGCGGCTGCGGGGAGAGCCGGGGCGAGCAGCACCACGCCAGCCGAGAGGACGGCCATTAATCTAAGCATCCAATCCCTCATTTTTTCAATCCTTTTCGGTGTATTGTGCATAACCGCCCGTGGTTATGCACATTTTCCGTCTCTTTTTCGGAATGTGTATAACTTTTCTGAGTTATGCACATTCGAGCCGTCCTTACGCGCTTTTCGCGTGATTCGGTGCGGATTACCCGAAAAACGCCCGTGGTTATGCACATTTTCTGTGCATAACCCTCCGGCTTCGCTTCACCGCACATCCCGGATATCAAAAAAGCCCCCGTCGAACGGCGGGGGCGGCTCGCTGAACATCAGTGAGCGTTCTTCTTGAACAGGCTGATAAGCTTAGGCACGCCCCAAGTAATAAGGACGATACCGACCGCAGCCGTAATGACGGCCGGTGCCGCCGCCTGGAACTGGGAAGACACCTGCGAAGTAAACGTGCCGATCAGAGTGGACAGATCGGCAGCACTACCTTCTGCGAGATTCATTTTTCACCTCCTTTGCAGTATCAGTCAACGTGCAAAAATCTAATTTCGGCCACCCGTGACGAAGTGGCGGAAGAAGCCGAGCAGCACCCCGGCCATGAACCAAAGCGCCAGAAACAGACCATTGGACATGATCACCTCACCATTCGGAAGAACAGAAGCAGCAGCCCGTCACAGATGGTCAGGATGCAGACCACACCGATCATGAGACCGAGAAAACTCACGAGAACAACCCGATACAGTAGCAGACCACGAACAGGAAAACGGTCATCTTCCGCCGCCGAACATCTGGAAACCGAGCGCGAAGAGCACCAGCGCCATGAAGGTGCCGAGCGTCTCCCAGTCGCCGGCGGAAAACGTGAACTCAGTCAACGAAACCGCCCGCAAGCCCGCAGTAATTGAGCTTGCAGAAGCCGTAGGCCGAGCCGGTGCGCTGGCTTACGCCGTAGACCACATACGGCCGCACCTGCCATTTGACGGCGGTGCCGGGCTTGAAATCGACCGCACCGCACTTCTGCGTGTTGTCCGCGCTAAACGCGATGTCGGAAATACCGCCCTCGTTCTCCACCTGCACCGTCGCGTAGGCGGTGCCCTTCTGATCATGGTCTACATCGACCCTGCGAATGGTGCCGCTGATGTCCAGAGTGGCTTCACGAATTACCGCCATGATGACCTCACAATCAAAACTAAAAACCTTTGTGTTTCTTACGTTCCGTGGGGGAACTGCGTCCATGGTCGCAGATTCGCGGCGTGCCGTCCTACCGGCTAGCGGGTACGTGCGTCGCGGGGATGCGGGGGAGTTTCCCCCGCGCCCCCCAGCCACTTTTGAAAAGTGGCCAAACCATGACTACCGCGCAAAATCGCCAGCGATTTTGCTTGCTTCAAAAAGGCTGGTGACGGCCTGCATGCGTGCCTGGCTGACCCGTGCCACGTCATCCAGGCGCCACAGTCCGGCACGGTGCCAGCACGCATGGTCGATGGTTCTCAAATCGGCGGAGACGGTGCAGTTGCGGCGCAATGAATCGGGGGAGATGCGGAGCATGGCGGCGGCCTGTTCGGTATCGAGCCACCATACGCCCGCGTAGTAGATCGCGTCGAATTTCATGGCCGCACCCCGGCGTAGGCGGTCGTACCCATATGGCGCATGTAGGAATCGAACACGTCGCCGGCACGCCACGTCGCGTCGAGACCATGGCCGCGCATCGGCAGCAAGGCGAGCTCGAACCTCATATCGCAATAACCGCCGCAGGCCTTCGGCATCACTTGGGCGTCACGCCAGAAGCAGCCGAAGGACAGGCGGGAATCAGGCGTGCACTCACCGTCGCGGAAGGCGTCGAGGAATTCGCGCCACGTCGCGTAAATCATCATGTCCATTGTTACCTCACAAAAAATGAAAACCAATTAATTAAATCGAGAAAGCAGAAGCTGAGAAGCAGATCAGGGAAGTTCTATGTGGCCGAACCTCCTTCGCATCGGTGCAAGGGGAACGTCGAAACTTCGACAGAACTCGGCGCAGGCGGCCTTGTCGCCCTTGGTGAGGTCGCAGACGGCGAGCAGCAGCGGCGCGAGGAATTCGCGGCGCGAGATTTTACGCGACCAGTGCCAGATCGTCAAGACGTGCGCCTTCGGTTCCGCAAATTCCTGGGCTGCGATTTCCTCATCGGTAAGCTCCTGGCCAAGCCCACACATATCGCGCAGGCCGCGCGACCATACGAGCGCACGCGAACCCTTAGTAGCCTGGTAGTATTCACGCATCAGAGAGACGATTTCGGCCTTGGTGTATCCGTTAGCCGATAATGTACGTTATGTCAGATAAGAATATCGATGGCACTCCCTCACCACATGTTCGGCACCGGAGTACGCTTGGTATCCGTACATCATCAACATGCAATAAGGAGAACATACATGAACTGTTCCATCGCCATTCAGTTTCTGCCGATGGATGCGCAGACCGATGAGGAAACCTGCGCCATCGTCGACGAGGTGATTGCATATATCAAGTCGACCGGCGTCAAGTATTTCGTCGGCCCGTTCGAGACCGCCATCGAAGGTGATTTCGATACCTGCATGGATATCGTCAAAAACTGCCAGCTGGTCGGTGCCAAGGCCGGATCCAGCCATGTGATGTCGTATGTCAAGATCAATTACCGGCCTGAAGGCGAGGTGCTGACCACGGAACGCAAGGTGGGGAAGTATCATCCCGAGGATCCTGAGCTGCACGGCCAGATCTGAGCCATCAAGGTCTCTCCCCCGTCATTCTCGGACATTCAGCCACAAGGCGGGAACCATAAGAAAGACGCGTGTGCCGGAACCCTGTCAGATATTCCGGGCACACGCATCTCGTCATGCCGTATCTCATCGCGTATGGGTATTCAGGCGTTTGTTCATTTCCGTGTACATGGCACGCCTGGACTGCATGTACAACAGCACGATCTGCAGGCCAAGGAACACGACGGCAATGACACCGCCAACCGGGATGGCATATCGGTAGAAATCATGTATTGGCCTCGAGTACAGATCAATGCTGTATGAAGCGATCAGCAATGCCACAAGAAAACAAATCACCGATACCAGGTGATGTATCGCCGTCATCATCGTTGGCGGTGCGACCTCCAGCTCGGAATCTCTGTTCATGTACTTGCTGGAAATCACGGCGGCGGTACATACTCCGATGGAGACGACCACGCCTATCCCCCATAATACGATCGGCAAAATATCCATATCACGCTGACTGACACGACTGACGCCGCGTCTTCTGGTTCTTGCGCATACGCGCTGCGGTTAAATCATCGATGGGCCGCTGCCCGGCGTCGATAGCCGAGACCTGCCTGCCGACATTCACGGCATCCTCCTGTTCCAGGGCCGTATGGATCCGATGCCATAACGATCCTACGGAAACGGCGAAAACCGCATGTCCGGTGTCCAGCAGTTCCATCATCCGTTCGTTGGACGTGCACTCGTACACACGTTCGCCGTCGCACATGATGGTGATGTGTTCCAGCTGGGATACGCTGCGCTGGGTCAGGAATCCGATGGCCGTGGTCACATTCTGCAGATTCACCCCGGCGTCGAGCAGCTTCTTGGAAACGGCAAGAATCACCACATCCTTGAAGGAATACAATCTTCGTGATCCCGAACCATGGGATGGAGTGATCGATGGGGCGACGATCTGCTTGCGCGCCCAATAATCAAGCTGACGATACGTGATACCGGCTACCTTGGAGGCGACACTCCCCCGGTAGCCCAGCGTTGTATCCTCATCGTCGAATTCGAACAACTCGCCCTGAACGGCGTTATCGTTCAGATTCTCACGATTTTCGAGACGCACATGCAGATGTAGCCCATCATTGAGTGCCATGCTCGCCGCCTTCCACGTGATGATGCCGATACCGGCTCATATTCGGGTCTTTGGGCAGGCAGCCAACGTCGCACCGAGCGGAAAGGCCTTGGCTATGCGACGACAGCTGATTTGGTGAAGAACACGAGGCGGAACTTGCCGATCATGATCTCATCGCCGTTCTTCAACTGCGCCTGATCGATGCGCTGGCGATTCACATACGTGCCGTTCAGCGATCCGGCGTCGATGACGGAGAAGACCCCATTCACACGGCGGAATACGGCGTGCGCGCGGGAAACGGTGGAGTCATCCAGCAGAATGTCCGAATGCGGGTCACGTCCAACGGTCACCTCATCCTCGTCAAGCAGATAGCGCGACCCGGACACGGCTCCCCTTGTGGAAATCAGCAACGCCGTGTCATCGGACAGGCGCGCGATGGTGTCCAGATCCTCAGCGGTCAGCGGACGATCGCTGGTCGCGGTTGCAGTTACAGGAATGGTGATGGCAGGCATGCCGATGATGGTGGTTTCGCCTGCGCTTGGAATCGGTTCAGTCATACTCGCTATTCTACCGTCTTTGCGTAGTTATTTGTTGAAGGTTCTCGGGTTGCGTCGATTTGTACGTTATCCGACTGCTTCACAGTAACCTTTGCTCCGTACATTACCTTCAGTCGGGAGCCGATGCCACCGGCTATGTTCACGGCATTCTGCAGATCCGAAGGATTGCCGATGGCCCGCACCGTATAGGGCAGCGTCAGCGGAATGCCATCGCATTGCAGTCCCCCGTTGCCATCATCCCAGATCGAGGTGGATGTGACGACTCGTACATCGTTGATGGAGATGACCTCCGCTCCGGCGTTTCGCAGCTCTTCGATCAGGGTGAACATCGTCGACGCATCCACGTCCTTGTCCTTACCTCTGCCGATGGAGATGACCACGCCTTTGCCCTGGGCGGGAAGACGTCCCGAAATGATGCCGCTGGTCTCCTTATTCTGATTGGCGATCCGCTGCGCCTGCTCACGCTGATCGGCGGCGGCCTTCAGGCTGGACAGCTGCTGCGAGAGCTGGTTCTTTCGCTGTTCGAGATTCTGGGCCTGAGTGCTGGTTTCGTTGATCAGACGCACCAGTTCGTCCTCGCTCATCGTCTCATACGTGGATGGCCCGCTGCTGATCTGCGTCATATAGCCGAATCCCAGCAGCGCGCACATCAGGGTGATGAGTATGGTGGACGACGCCCGCACGCGGAAGTCAGACGTCCCCTTTAGAGCTCGCTTCCCCGCCCGGCGATGCACTTGTGGAAACGAACCCGTGGCGGTGTCGTCGTTGCGCCGCTCATCCTCGCTGCGTTCCCTCAACTCGCTTACCGTATTACGGTTGCGGCCACGCCCATGCCTGTTCTGCCTTGCCATGGCTCACCCCCGGAAGATGAAACGACGGATGGCGGAAACATTGGAGAAGATGCGGATGCCGAGCACGACGATGACGGCGGTCTGTAGCTGAGAACCGACGCCAAGCTGATTGCCCAGCAACACGAGCAGCGTTGCGGTGATCACATTGGCGAAAAAGGAAATGATGAACACGCGATCGGAGAACCGGCGTTCGAAGTAGGCGCGGGCGGCGCCCAACAAGGCGTCCAGCGCCGCCACGACCATGATCGGCAGATACGGCTGAATGGCCACGGGAATATCGGGCTGGACGAACACCCCGACCACTATGCCAATGATCAAACCCAGTACTGCCGCCATCATTCAGCCTTCCTCGCATAGTTGACATCAGAAATAACAGCTGATTTCAGTGTAAGCTCCTTCGACTGCTGTACATGCAGACTTATGCTGGCCTGTTCGAATACGGTATACATCGAACCGAGATTGCGCTGGCCGACCGACTGAGCCAGCTCGTGCCTGTTGCCGATCGCCCTGATGCGATACGGGCTCTCCACGGCATTCAGTCCGATCAGAATGGTGTTGCCCGCGGTCCGTATGGAGGTCTGCGCGCCCAGCCGCTCATCGTTGATGCTGATCGCCTCCGCGCCGGCGCGCCACAGCACCGAAACAAGCTGCTGAAGATCGCTGTCGGTGACCACACGGAGACGGCTGCCGGAACTCTCCCTGGGCGTGGCGCCATTGCTTTCGTTCGTCGCGGCGATGGGATCGGCCACCGTGAGTACGATCCCCTCGCCTCTGACCGCAAGCTGGCCGCTGGCCATCTCGTCCTTCATCAGCGTGCTGTTGGAACCATCCTGAACGACTTTCTTCGATTGCTCGTCCACTTGCCTATGCAGATTCGACACGTCGGAGGAAAGCTCGTTGAGTGTGCTTTGCGATTCGCGGAGTTCCTTCGCCAAGCTGGATCGGACGGCTCTGCGCGGATCCGAATGGAGCTGCTGGACGAACAGACAGCCCAGGAATCCAACGGCGATGCACACCACAAAACATATGATTCGCGTCGTCCACACGGCGAGCGGGGACGTATTATGCGTACCGAGATTGGAATCGAGGAACATCGGGTCAACCGGTCTGTTGATCAGATCGTCGATCAGTCTGAGCGAATCGTCCTTACGGACCCGATGACGCCGTTCCTTTTCCCGGATGAAGATGTCTTCGGGTGCGGCGTGCTGCGAGATAAGACCTGCAAACGAGCGGGAGAAAACCGCACGCCGATGTTTGGCGTCACGGGATTCCTCCACCGGATATGAAGCCGGCATCGGCTCCATGCCGCTCATCGCCTGGCTTCCTTCCATGCACGCAGTTCCTTGCGGATGACGCCGCTGCCCTGGCGCAGATAGATGAAGCCGGCAAGGCAGTACAGCACCACGCCCCAGATTCCCACGGCCAGTGCGAACAGGTGCAGGACATGGAACGGTGTTCCGGTACCGATATCCGCCACCACCAAGGCGACCATGGCGATCATCAGCAGCGCCGTCGCCGCTTTTCCTACGAAATGCACGGGTAATGGTCCGTAGCCGTATTGTGCCAGCCATAGGATCTCGATGGCCATCACGACATCACGCGCCACGACCACGATGAAAATCCACCACGGTATGATCCCCGCTATGCCAAGGGCGAGTATCGTGCAGAAAATCAGCAGACGGTCGGCGCATGGGTCAAGAATCTGCCCGAGTTTGCTGACCTGATTGAGCTTGCGGGCCAAAGCGCCGTCGAAAAAATCAGTGACGGCGGAGAAAGCGAACACAATCAGAGCCGGAATCATATTATGCCGAGAAATCAGCCATGCCACGATGGGTATGGAGATGATGCGCAGCAGACTCAGCGCATTCGGAATGGTGATGATGATATCCCGGGGTTCGGGGCTGTACGTTGACTTCTGAATGTGTTCGCTCATATCGTCCAATATGTTAGATGCGGGAGGCCTGCAGTGCCGTGACGATGATGCCACGTGCACCGACTTCATACAGTTTGTCCATCAGGTGGTTGACCTTGGCCTTCGGCACCATAACGCGCACCGCGCTCCACTGCTTATCGTGCAGCGGGGAGATCGTCGGGCTTTCGAAGCCCGGCGTGACCGCCACCGCCTCGCTCACCTTGGAGACGGGGATGTCGTAGTCCATCAGCACATAGCGCTGGGCGGTAAGCACGCCCTGCAGACGGCGGCTCAGGATGGTGAGCCGTTCATCGTCCTTGTCCAGGCGGGGGCTGCGAATCAAGCACGCCTCGGAATGCATGATGGGGTCGGCGAAGATACGCAGGCCGGCATTGCGCAGCGTGGTGCCGGTGGACACCACATCGGCGATCAAATCGGCGACACCGAGCTGCACCGAGGACTCCACGGCACCATCCAGGTGGATGGTCTCGGCATTGATGCCCTGTTCGACCAGATAATCATGGACGAGCTTGTCGAAGGAGGTTCCGACCCGCTTGCCGTCGATGTCCTTGAGCTCCTTGATGGAGGATTCGTTCGGCGCGGCGAAACGGAACGTGGAGGCTCCGAAGCCGAGCGGGAAATGCTCCACGGCCTCGGTGCCGGAGTTCTTCAGCAGATCCTCTCCGGTGATGCCCACATCGATGGTTCCCCTGCCGACATACACGGCGATATCGAGCGGACGCAGATAGAACAGTTCCACATCGTTGTCGGGATCCTCCACGACGAGCTGGCGCGGATTGGAACGCAGACGGTAGCCCGCCTCCGACAGAATATTCCAGGCAGGTTCGGACAGCATTCCCTTATTCGGAACAGCGATTCGCAGCATTTCTTTATTTCTTCCTCTTGTTTCCTCAGCTTGAACGGTGGTCATGCCGGCAAAACCGGCCGCGCATCACAGATGCTTGTACACGTCCTCAAGCGTCAGACCGTGCTTGATCATCATGACCTGCACGTGGTAGAGCAGCTGGCTCATCTCTTCGGCGGTGCGATCGGCACCTTCGTATTCGGCGGCGATCCAGGTCTCGGACGCCTCCTCGACGATCTTCTTGCCGATGAAGTGCGTTCCCTTGTTCAGCTCGTCGACGGTCAGGGAGCCTTCCGGACGGGTCTTTGCCTTTTCGGACAGTTCTGCAAACAGCGATTCAAAAGTCTTCATAATGTCTTTCAGTCCTTGTAGGCCGCTGCGGCCTTATCACGAATGGAATCAATGGCTTCGGCCGGGTTCTGCGCGCCATAGACGGCGGAACCGGCCACCAGCACGTCCGCACCGGCCTCGGCCACAATATGCGCGGTCTTCGGGCTCACGCCGCCATCGACCTGGATCTTGGTCTTCAGACCGCGGCGGGTGATCTCGTCACGCAGACGACGGACCTTGCCCATCTGGTTGTCCAGGAATTTCTGGCCGCCGAAGCCGGGCTCGACGGTCATGATGAGGATCATGTCGAATTCGTCGAGAATGTCGAAGATCGGCTCGACGGGTTCCGCCGGACGAACCGCGAAGCACGCCTTGCAACCCATTTCGCGCAGCTGGCGGGCCAGACGCACCGGAGCATGGGTCGCGCCCATATGGAAGCTCACGGACGCCGCGCCGAGCTTTGCATATTCCGGCGCCCAGCGATCGGGATCCTCGATCATCAGATGCACGTCGACCGGCAGGTCGGTGACCTCGCAGATACGCTTGACGATCGGCTCGCCCAGCGTCAGGTTCGGGACGAAATGATGATCCATGACATCGACGTGGACCAGATCGGCGTTGGAGATGGCCTTGAGGTCACGCTCAAGATTGCAGAAGTCTGCGGACAGGATGCTAGGTGCGATTTCAATGCTCATAATCACTTACCTTACTGTTGGCTAGGGTCATTTTGTGGATTTCTGACTCATACGTTCAAGCTCGTCGTCCGTAACGGCGCGAAGCTTTGCCGTAAGTTCATCATATGTTTTCCCGTACCGACGCAGCACGATGAACAGCACGACGCCGCACAGCGCGGTCAGGATGGCGGTCCATGTGTTCGTGCGAAGCCCGAGGATGACTGTCGAGTAGTTGATGCGGATTTCCTCGATCCAGCTGCGCCCGCAGCCGTACCAGACCATGTACAGCGCGGCAAGCTGGCCGGCCCTGAGACGTTTGGCGAACGTGCCGCCGAACCAGACGATCAGCGCAGCGCCGATGAGGTTCCAGATCATCTCATAGAGGAATGTGGGGTGGAACAGGGTGCCGCTCGGGCAGGCCGTTCCCTGGTAGCAGACCTCGCTGTGGCCGATGGCGTCGCTGTCCTCATTGAGCTTCAGGCCCCACGGCAGCGTGGTCGGCTTGCCGTACAGCTCCTGGTTGAACCAGTTGCCCAACCGTCCGATGGCCTGTGCGACCATCAGGCCGGGCGCGAGACAATCCAGCAGCAACGCGAAGGGATACCGCTTGTGACGGCACCACAGGAAGGCCGCAAGCGCGCCGCCGATGATGCCGCCGAAAATGGCCATGCCGCCCTCCCATACGCGCAATATCGCGGATGGGTCACCCGTGGGAGGGAAATACATGGCCGGGGTGCTCAGGCAGTGGTACAGGCGTGCGCCGACCAAACCGCAGGGAACGGTCACCAGGGTGAGATCAAGCACCTGGTCGAACGTGCCGCCGACCCGCTTCCAACGCCGGGTGAGAATCCAGACCGCGAAGCATACGCCGATGAGAATGCATACGGCGTACATGCGGATGGTGACCGGACCGATCTGGAATTTCGAGAATCCCGGCGAAGGAATATAGGCGAGTGTCGTCATGCGCGCGCCCCGTGGATGCCCTCGGCGAGCTCCTCGGTCTTGGCGGCAAGCAGCGAGAGGCCTTCGGCCGTGTCGCGCGCCGTCTTGCCGTCATCGTTGAGCAGCGTATGCACCAACGCGGAACCGACGATCACGCCGTCGGCGTATGCGCCGACCTTTGCGCCCTGCTCGGCGGTGGACACGCCGATGCCGACGCACACGTTCTCGGCACCGGCCTTGCGGGTGCGTTCCACCAGCGCCTGCGGTGAGGCGTCGATGGTGGAACGCTCGCCGGTGACTCCCATTCGGGCCGCGGCATAGACGAAGCCGCGCGCATTCCTGGCAACGATCCCAAGACGCTGGTCGGACGAATCCGGCGAGACGAGGAACACTCGATCAAGTCCGTGACGGTCGGACGCCTCGATCCATTCGCCGGCCTCGTCGGGAATGAGATCCGGGGTGATGAGTCCGGCACCGCCGGCGTTCTCGAAATCGGTGGCGAACCGTTCCACGCCGTAATGGAAGATCAGATTCCAATAGCTCATGATCAGCGGCACGCCGCCGGCATTCGCCACGGTCTCCACGGCCTTGAACACGTCGGCGATGCGTTCGCCGTTGTCCAGGGCGATCTGGCTGGCAGCCTGGATTACCGGGCCGTCCATGACCGGATCGGAATACGGCAGGCCGATCTCCACGGCATCGACGCCATGCTCGACCATGGTCTTCAATGCGGTGAGGGAATCGTCCGGATTCGGGAAGCCATACGGCAGGTAACCGATGAATGCGGGCTTGTTCTGTGCCTTGAACCCGGCGAACATGGTCTCGGTCCTGCTCGGCTTGTGGCTGATACCCAGCGGCTGACCGGATGGCGTGGTTGTTTCGTTAGTCATAGTTGATCCTTCACTCCTCACGATTCATCATGCGACGGTGTCGCCGTGCGCACCGGTCACGTCAAGGGCCTTGGCCTGGTCATCGGTCAGATATCCGAACCATTTGCCGGCCGTGGCCATGTCCTTGTCGCCGCGCCCGGAGATGTTGATGATGATGACCGGGGTCGTATATCCCTTGGCCTTCAGATCCTCGCATGCCTTGTATGCGCCTGCAACGGCATGGGAGCTTTCGATGGCGGGAATGATGCCTTCGGTACGGCTCAGATCGCGGAAGGCGTTCATGGCCTCCTCGTCGGTAGCCCAGGAGTAGTTGACTCTGCCGATCTCCTTGAGCCATGCATGCTCGGGGCCGACCGATGCATAGTCGAGACCTGCGGAGATGGAGTACGTGTCGAGGGTCTGTCCCTCGGAGGTCTCCAGCAGATAGCTCTTGGCGCCCTGGAACATGCCCAGCTGGCCGGTGCCCGGCGCGAAGCGGATGGCGTGCCTGCCGGACTCCGGGCCGTTGCCGCCGGCCTCATAGCCGTAGAGGTTCACCCGATCGTCGTCGAGGAAGGCGTTCATGATGCCGATGGCGTTGGAACCGCCGCCCACGCAGGCGCACACCGCGTCCGGATGATCGATGCCGTACCAATCCTGCAGCTGCCGCTTGGCCTCCTCGCCGATGATCTTCTGGAAATCGCGGACCATGGCGGGGAACGGGTGCGGGCCGGCAACGGTGCCCAGCAGATAATGCGTGTCCTTGACGTTGGTGACCCAATCGCGCAGGGCCTCATTGATGGCGTCCTTCAGAATGCGGTCGCCCAGGGTGACCTCGACGACCTCGGCGCCGAGCATGCGCATACGCGCCACGTTCAGTGCCTGGCGGCGTGCGTCGATCTGACCCATATAGATGCGGCATTTGAGTCCGAGCATCGCGCATACAGTGGCGGTTGCCACGCCATGCTGACCGGCACCGGTCTCCGCGATGACGCGGGTCTTGCCCATACGCTTGACCAACAGGGCCTGACCGAGCGCATTGTTGATCTTATGCGCACCGGTGTGGTTGAGGTCTTCGCGCTTGAGGAAGACGCGCGGGGCGATGCCGGTCTTCTCCTTGAGCAGCTCGGCGAAGCGCGGCGCCTCGGTCAACGGGCTCTCCCTGCCGACGTAGCGCTTCTGCAGCGTCATGAACTCCTTGTGGAATTCGGGATCGGCCTTGGCCTCATCGTATACGCGCTCGAGTTCGTCCAATGCGGTGATCAGGGCTTCCGGAACGTACCTGCCGCCGAATTGGCCCCAGTATGGTCCCTGATGTTCGCTTAACGGGGTGGATTCGCTTGCTTTCACCTGCGCACCTGCTTTCACTAGTCGTTGCACTGCAAGAATGTGGTCATCGGCCGTCGCGACGCCCTCGCCTACCAGCACCGCATCGGCGCCGGCACGGCCGTAATCCTCGACCTCGACCGCTCCGAACACGCCCGATTCGGCGACCTTGATGACGTCATCGGGAAGATCGGAGGCAAGCTCGCTGTATTTGCTTACGTCGACGCGAAGGTTCTTGAGATTGCGCGCGTTGATGCCGATCACCCGGGCGCCTGCGTCGATGGCGCGCCGGATTTCGTCACGGGTATGCGTCTCCACCAGCACCGTCATCTTCAACTCATGCGCCAGATCAAGCAGATGCTTGAGCCGGGCGTCATCGAGCGCGGCGACGATGAGCAGCACGATATCCGCGCCGTGGGCACGCGCCTCCCAGATCTGGTAGTCGTTGACGATGAAGTCCTTGCGCAGCACCGGAATATGCACCGCAGCCTTGACCTTGTCGAAGTCGTCGAGGGAACCGTGGAAGCGTCGTCCCTCGGTCAGACACGAGATCGCGCTTGCCCCGCCGGCCTCGTACTCGCGGGCCAGGGCCACCGGATCGGGGATATCGCTCAGATGCCCCTTGGAAGGCGAGGCGCGCTTGATCTCGGCGATCACGGGAATGCCGTCGGGCCGCCTAAGCCATCGAGTGGCGTCAAGGGGCGCGGCGGCCTGCTGCGCCATCCGCTTGATCTGTTCGAGGCTTACCTTGGCTTCACGCGCCTTGGCATCCTCCACCGCTCCTGCCACCAACTCGTCGAGTACCGACATGGATTCCCTTTCTCTTGGTACAAAAGGTGTCTTAGCAAGGGTAACGTCCCCGTGATCACAGGGCTTTCAACTGTGCCGCAATCTGGACGGCCTCGACACTGGCCTCGGCCTTGTTACGGGTTTCCTGCCATTCGTTCTGCGGCACGGAATCGAGCACGATTCCGGCTCCGGCCTGAACGCTGGCCTCATGGTCGCGCAGGAAGGCCGTACGGATGGCGATGGCCATGTCCATGTTCCCGGAGAAATCGAAGTAGCCGACGGTGCCGCCGTAGATGCCGCGATCGGCGGGCTCGAGCTCATCGATGATCTCGATGGCGCGGGGCTTCGGGGCTCCGGACAGGGTGCCAGCCGGGAAAGCGGAGGTGAACACATCGAACGCCGTCATGCCGTCGTTCAGCGTGCCGGTCACGGTGGAGCAGATATGCATGATGTGGCTGAATCGCTTGATGTCCATCAGCTTGACCACTTCCACGCTCTCCGGCTTGCATACGCGACTCAGATCGTTGCGGGACAGGTCGACGAGCATGATGTGCTCGCTGCGCTCCTTGGGATCGGCAAGCAGCTCCTCGGCAAGTTTCTCGTCCTCTTCGGGCGTCGCGCCGCGCGGACGCGAACCTGCTATCGGGAAGGTCATGGCGTGGCCGTTGTCGACCTTGATCAGGGTCTCCGGGCTGGAGCCAACGACGTTGAACGTGCGGCCCTTGGTATCCGTCAGCGCGAAGAAGTACATGTACGGACTGGGGTTCAGGGTGCGCAGCACGCGGTATACGTCGAAGGGATCCGCGGGCGAATCGATGTCGAGACGCTGGGAGATGACGGTCTGGAACACGTCGCCGTCGACGATGTGCTTCTTCGTTTCCTCGACCGCCTGCTCGTAATGCGACTTCTCCGTGCGGAACCGCAATTCCGGCTGCGGCACATGCGGGTCGAGCACGTTGATGCGCGCCTCCCCCGGTGTCGGGGTCGCCGCCTGCCGCTGCATGGCGTCAAGTCGCTCGACGGCGTTGTCGAAGGCCCAATCCGCGCGGGTCGGCTTGTCGTCGACGTTCACGGCATTGGCGATCAGCCAGACCGAGCCGGACACATGGTCGACCACCGCGATATCGGTGGCGAGAGCAAGCACCAGCTCCGGCTGATCCGTCTCGTTCGGGGCCTTGCCGCGCAGGGTAGGCTCCCAATGACGGATCACGTCCCAGCCGACCGTTCCGACCAGACCGGAGGTCAGGTTCGGCAGGCCAGCGACTTTCAGGGTCTTCAGCGTTTTCAACGTGGCATGGGCCACTTCCAGTACATCGCCCTGCGTAGGCACCCCGACAGGCACTTGGCCGAGCCAATCGGCCTGGCCGTTGTTCGAACGTAGCTGCGCGATGGAATTCACGCCGATGAAGCTGTATCGGCTCCACGTACCGCCGAATTCGGCCGATTCGAGGATGAACGTACCGCTGCGCCCGGCGGCAAGACGCTCGTAGAAGCCGACAGGGGTAAGCGAATCCGCAAGCAGACGACGCACGATGGGGATGATGCGGTATCCCTCATCGGCAAGGGCGTGGAACTGCTCGCGCGAAGGCCAGGTCTCCCCCCAACGCAGATGCTCGACGCTGCACTGTTCCATCACTTCGCCTCCTCAGGCCTGAATCCTTCGACGACGGGCAGCGGGCCGCCCTCGTCGAAGCAGCTGCGCTTTCCGGTATGGCAGGCGGCACCCACCTGGTCGACTTCCACCAGCAGCGCGTCGCCGTCGCAGTCCAGGGACACGCCCTTGACGTATTGCGCATGCCCGGAGGTGTCGCCCTTCCGCCAGTATTCCTGGCGGGAACGCGACCAGAAGGTCACTCGACCGGTGGTCAGCGTACGGCGCAGCGCCTCATCGTTCATATAGCCCACCATGAGCACGTCGCGGGTGTCGTACTGCTGCACGACGGCGGCGACCAAACCCTTGTCGTCGCGCTTGAGACGCGATGCGATTGCGGGATCGAGCGTTATGGAATTGTCGTATTGCATTCTCGATGTCACTTCTTCGTTTGGGGATGGATAACAATCAGCGGACGGCGTATCCGGCACGGCGCAATTCGGCCTTGACGTCGGCAATCGTCATTCTGCCGTAATGGAACACGGATGCGGCGAGCACCGCGTCGGCGCCGGCGGCGATGGCCGGGGGGAAGTCCTCGACCTTGCCCGCGCCACCCGATGCGATGATCGGGATGTTGACCTCGCTGCGGACGGCCCGGATCATCTCAAGATCGAATCCGGACTGCGTACCGTCGGCATCCATGGAATTGAGCAGTATCTCGCCTGCGCCAAGCTCCTGCGCGCGCCTCACCCACCATATGGCGTCGATGCCGGTGGATTTGCGGCCGCCCATCGTGGTGACCTCGAAGCCGGACTGCGTGTGCCGTTCCCCCTGTTCACGGCGCGCGTCCACGGAAAGCACCAGGACCTGATTGCCGAACCGTTCGGCGACACGACTGATCAGCGTTGGATCGTTGATGGCCGCGGTGTTGACGCCGACCTTGTCCGCGCCGCAGCGCAGCAGGGAATCGACGTCCTCCGGCGTGCGTACGCCGCCGCCGACCGTCATCGGGATGAATACCTGCTCCGCGGTACGGCTGACCACATCGACCATGGTCTGACGGTGGGAGCTGGAAGCCGTCACGTCCAGGAACGTCAGCTCATCGGCGCCCTGCCGATAGTATTCCGCCGCAAGCTCGACCGGATCACCGGCATCCTTGAGATTCTCAAAATGGACGCCTTTCACCACACGACCGGCATCAACATCCAGACATGGAATAACTCGTACCGCCAGCGACATCTTTCACTCCCCTACGAACGACGGGTCAATGATTCGATTTTCAGACTACAGACCTTACGCTACATGGCATGGCGCGAGTCCACATATTAGGCATGGCAACGCCGCATATCCAACGAATCCGAAGGCTACGATTCATTAGCTTGCTATGGTTGCGCAGCGGGGCGTGGTCGTTCCATGCATGGCGACCCCGCCCCGTCGTATTTCGTGCCTCGTCAGCGTTCCTTGGCGGCAAGCTGACCGCATGCGCCGTCGATATCCTGGCCTCGGGTATCGCGCAACGTGGCGGTGATGCCGGCGGCATGCAGGATATCGAGGAAGCGCTTCTCGTCCTCCGGCTTCGAGGCCGTCCACTTGGACCCCTCGATGGGATTGAGCGGAATGGGGTTCACATGCGCCCAGTCGTCCCCATAATGGTTCAGACGCTTGGCCAGCAGCCTGGCATGCTCCGCCTGATCGTTGATGCCGCGCATCAGTGCGTATTCGATGCTGACGCGGCGCTTGGAGGCGAGCCAGTAATCGTGTGCCGCGTCGAGCACCGCCGTCGTATTGAAACGCCTGTTCATCGGTACGAGCTCGTCGCGAAGCTCATCGCTCGGCGCATGCAGCGACACGGCAAGACGAACGGGAATGCCTTCCTCGGTAAGCTTCCTGATGCCCGGTACGACGCCGACCGTGGACACCGTGATGTTGCGTGCCGAGATGCCGAATCCCTGAGGAGGCAACGCCGAAATCTGCCGTACCGCCGACAGCACGGACCTGTAGTTGCCCATCGGCTCGCCCATGCCCATGAACACGATGTTGCTCAGACGGCCCGGGCCTCCGGTGACCTCGCCTTCCCTCATCATCCGTGCGGCGACACGCACCTGCTCGAGAATCTCGCCGGTGGACATGTTACGCGTCAGTCCCAGCTGACCGGTAGCGCAGAACGGGCAACCCATACCGCACCCGACCTGGGACGAGATGCACAGAGTGGTGCGGGAGGGATATCTCATGAGCACGGATTCGATATGCGCACCATCGAACAGCCTCCACAACGTCTTGATGGTGGTGCCGTTATCGGCCACCTGTCGGGTGACCTCGGTGATGAGGTCGGGGAAGAAGGCCTCTTCGGCCTCGGCGCGCCTGGCAGCGGGGAAATCGGTGAAGTCCGCGGCATTCACGTCGAAATGCCCGTAATAGTGGTTGGCAAGCTGCTTGACGCGGAATTTCGGCAGGCCGAGCTCCTTGGCCTTGGCGATGCGCTCGTCTTCGCTCATGTCGGTAAAATGCACCGGCGGCTTGCCTCGACGGGCATGGTCCTTGGACAGTACATCGCGGAACGCGCCTTCGGTTCCGCCTTCGGTGATGCCGGTTTCAGGGGTTTCAGAGGAAGTCATGGTTCTTCGCTTCGTTTTGGTTGGAGTTTGATATCGTTTGGTCTGCAATGCAAGAGCGCCCGTGCATGGATTGTGCACGGGCACTCTTGCGGATGGCGGAACATCCGGATCACATGCCGGTGAACCACAGCAGGATGCAGGTGAACGGCGCCGCCATCAGGATCGAATCGACGCGATCCATCACGCCGCCATGCCCCTTGAGCAGATGACCCATGTCCTTAAGGCCGAGGTCACGCTTGATCATGGATGCGCACAGATCGCCGAACGTGCCGATCACGCCCACCAGGACTCCCATCACGACGGGAACCCACCATCTCGCGGCCCAGACCTGCGGGGTATAGGTGCAGAACATCACCGCGAATGCGCCGATCATGGCGAACAGCACGGACCCGGCAAGCCCCTCCCAGCTTTTCTTGGGGGAAATGCGCGGGGAAAGCTTGTGCTTGCCCAGCCAGGCACCGGCGAACAGGCCGCCGGTGTCGGACAGTGCCGGCAGGAACACGAGCATGATGGCGTGCGCCACCGGATGGCCATGGAAGGTCAGCGGCATGATGATGCACGAGGCCAGAACGGGGATGTACAGCACGGTGAGCACGGAGACCGCCACATGGCTCAGGCGGCTGTGGTGCTGCTCTCCCCCGTCATGGTTGAAGGAGGAATCAAGCCGGGCGCCGGCCTCGGTGTGGGAGAGCTTGTCCGCGACCGCAAGCGAAAGCCTATTGCCGAAGCTCAGCTTCGCCGTGGCCGAAAGCGCCACCAGCATGATGGAGGCCATGGCACACAGCGACATGGCCACGACATGCAACGGCGAGTAGTACGTCGCCAGCAGCGTGCACGCCGAGCATATCCACAGCATGAACACCGGGATGTGCAGCCCCGCCGTCGCGAAATCGACTCGAAGCTCCCACAGGGCCAGCACCATGAACACCACGACAAGCGCGACGAACAGATCGATGCTGATCAGCAGGCATCCGAGGATGATCGCGATCAGCAGCACTGCCGTGGCGATGGCCTGTGGCATGTTGCGGCCGGTCTTCTTGTTGATCTGGTCGAGCGTCACCTCGGCCTGATCATGGAGTTGATCATTATGTTCCATATTCGATGTACAGGGAGGCTGCGGATCAGACCTCCATGATCTCCTTCTGCTTGGTCTCAAGCAGGGCATCGATGTCGTCGGTGACGGACTTGGTGACCTTGTCAAGCTCCTTGAGCAGACGATCGCCCTCGTCCTCGCCCATATCGCCGTCCTTGACGGACTTGTCGATGGATTCCTTGGCCTTGCGGCGGATGTTGCGCACTGCGACCTTGCCGTCCTCGGCCTTGCCCTTGGCCAGCTTGACGTATTCCTTGCGACGCTCCTCGGTGAGTTCGGGCATGGTCAGTCGGATGACGTTGCCGTCGCGGTTGGGGCTCACGCCAAGATCGGAATTGCGGATGGCCTTCTCCACGGCACCGGCCTGGGAGGCGTCGAACGGGGTGACCGCCAGGGTGCGCGGTTCCGGAACGCCGATGGAGGCGACGGCCTTGATCGGCGTGGGCGCGCCGTAGTAGTCGACCATGATGCCGTTGAGCAGCGCGGGGTTCGCGCGACCGGTGCGGATGCCGGCGAAGTTTTCCTTGGTGTTTTCCACGGTCTTGGCCATCTGTTCCTTGGCCTGTTCGATTACGCTTGCCATTATTGCTCCTTGATTACGTTGGGTGTTCGGAATTGATTGTACGTGGTCAGTCCGCCACGCGCGATTCGGCGGTGGAGACCAGGGTGCCGATGTCTTCGCCGACCAGGGCGCGGGTCACGTTCCCGGCGCCTTCAAGGCCGAATACACGGATCCGCTTGCGGTTGTCGCGTGCCATGGACAGCGCGGACGCATCCATGACCGCGAGATTGTCGACCAGGGCGCGGTTGTAGCTCAGCGTCTCGAAACGCTTGGCGTTCTCGTCCTTGCGGGGGTCGGCGGTGTACACGCCGTCGACGCCGTTCTTGCCCATGAGCACCTCGTCGCAGTGAATCTCCAACGAACGCTGGATGGACACCGTGTCGGTGGAGAAGTACGGCATGCCGGCACCGGCGCCGAAGATCACCACACGGCCTTTTTCCAGATGACGAATGGCCTTGAGCGGAATATACGGTTCGGCGACCTGTCCCATGGTGATGGCGGTCTGGACGCGGGTGGCCTGTCCCTCCTGCTCAAGGAAATCCTGCAGCGCGAGGCAGTTCATCACGGTGCCGAGCATGCCCATGTAATCGCCGCGGGAACGATCGATGCCCGCCTGCTGCAGCTCCGCGCCGCGGAAGAAGTTGCCGCCGCCGACCACGATCGCGACCTGCACGCCCTTGTCCACGGCCGGGACGATTTCCGAAGCGATGCGACGCACCACATGGGTGTCGATGCCGACCTTGCCGCCGCCGAATGCCTCGCCGGAGAGCTTGAGCAGAACTCTGCGCGGCTTATCGCCTGCATTTTCGCCAGTCATAAGTTATCTTCCTTCATTGTCGTCGTCGATCCGCGCAGCTGATACGCGAACCGCAAAACTACCGTCTTTCAGCATATCGAGTAACACCGACCGGCTGTGGTTCCAACGCGCGGGGAGCCGACCGATTCCGGTAGGAAACATACGGAGGCATGCGGTGGATGATTGCGGAACACGACAAAAGGCGGCTCGCATGCATGCGAGCCGCCTCGTGAATCCTCTCGTCCGGATCAGACCGGATGGATGGATGGGCTATCAGGCCTCAGCGCCCTTGCCGACCTCGACACGGGCGAAGGCGGTGGCGGTGCCACCGACTTCCTTGAACAGGTCGCCGACGGTCTTGGACGGATCCTTGACGTA
>ERZ808246.214-NODE-214-length-51082-cov-17.436044_pt1 | contig 51082 bp, 52 predicted proteins | sample MGYA00521083_ERZ808246 | MGnify/ENA primary metagenome ERZ808246 (study PRJEB31516, sample SAMN03275577) | gut metagenome | biome: mammalia-associated habitat; material: feces | host: Papio cynocephalus | place: Kenya | collected 2012-07-07 ... | reverse complement strand
CTAAATTCATTTATTGTCTTTTATCTCGAAGAGGAAGACTTTCAAAAAATATATTTTTTGTGTGCGCTTGAACCCTCTTTGTTGCTAATATTTCTTTGTGAACAAAAACGACAAGAAAAAACATAAGAGCACGAGAGGCCTTATCGATCCGAGCAAAGTGAAAACTTATGTAGTTCATCACGAGACGGAACTCTTAAGTTTTTTAAGAGAGAAGATGCCAAATCAATCGCAGCATAACATCCGGCATATGATTGCGAATCATCAAGTAGCTGTTGGTGGTGCGCCCGTCTCCCTTTTTAAATACGCCTTATATCCAGAAGATGAAGTAACGGTCACATGGAACCCAATTCGTAAGAGGGAACGAAAAGACCTTCCTATCATTTATGAAGACGAGGATATTGTCGCTATCGATAAGCCGAGCGGGCTTTTAAGCGTGGCTAGCGAGCGCGAAAAAGGGAAGACTGCGTATCGAATGGTAAGCGACTATGTCACATCAAAGGATAAAAATGCCCGCATATTCGTCGTGCATCGTCTCGATGAAGATACTTCGGGCGTGCTTATTTTCGCTAAAAGCTTCGCCGTCAAAGAAGCCCTTCAACTTCATTGGCAAGAGATTGTCGCCAAAAGAGGTTATTATGCAATCGTCGAAGGAGAGGATATCCCCGAAGCAGGGCGTCTTAGGGATTATCTGGTTATCGACGACACGTACACGGTTCACGTGACTCGCGATGAGAGAAAAGGAAAACTCGCAATCACGAATTATCGCAAAATAGCTTGCAAAAACGGCTTGTCTTTGCTCGATGTCGAGATTGAAACGGGGCGAAAGAACCAAATCCGCGCTCAACTTGGCCATCTTGGCTACTACGTCATTGGCGATGATCGCTATGGAGAGCCTATTGATCACCTTGGACGCTTGGGTTTGCATGCCTATGAACTTTCGTTTACAAATCCCTTAAACAAAAAATCCTATGATCTAAAATCGGAGATGCCGGAAAATTTCAAAAGGCTTTTTTGGAAAACAAGAAAGCAAACTTTGGAAGAGGAACGCGAAAAGAAAGAGAAGAAAGAGGAAAAGGAACTTGATTTGAGACCTTTGAAAAGAAAGGAGAAAAGGAAACCGCTATGGCGAAAAAAGAAAAAATAAAGAAAGCGCATCCTTTGGTGAAAGCCTTCTTTGCCAAGCTTGGCGAAAATTTCCTATCCGTTCTCCCTATTTTCCTTATCGTCACTGTCCTTTTTGCTGTTCCGGGAATCGTTACGTCTTCTTCGAAATGGGAGAGTTACGTCGCTTTTGTGATTAGTTCTCTCTTCGTCGGACTTGGCTTAAGCTTCTTCACGATGGGCGTTGACGAATCGATGTCTCGAATCGGCCAAGCGGTCGGCGAATCGCTTTTCAAGAAAAAGAATCTTTTCTTTATCGTGCTAATGACTTTCATCATCGGGGTTCTCGTGACGGTTGCAGAACCCGATTTAAGCGTCATGGCAAGTCAAATTGGATGGGAGAAAATAACGCTCATCGCCTTTGTTGGGATTGGCGTTGGCCTCTTCGTCGTCTTCGGCGTTCTTCGAATTCTCTTCGGGAAAGACCTTCGCATCATGTTCATTTGCTTCTATGCGATCGTGTTCATGCTTGCAAGTATCGTTGACAAGCGGTTCTTGCCGATCGCTTTTGATTCTGGTGGCGTTACTACGGGTCCTGTCACAGTTCCTTTTATTTTGGCTTTTGGCGCTGGTTTAGCCGCTTCTAAAGCGAGCAATGGACGAAGTGGGGAAGACGCTTTCGGTTTGACGGCTTTGGCTTCGGTTGGCCCGATTGTCGCGGTGATGGTGATGTCTTTGTTTATGGACGTCGACAACATGGTTTATACGCTGGATATCAGTCCCTTGGAATCCTTGGGGGGGTGGAGCGATTTCGCGCCTGTCTTCTTCTCTTTGGTGGGAAAATATCTTTTGGAAGAGCTTAAGAATGTTGCCATTGCCATTGCGCCGATTGCCATTTTCTTTTTCATCTATAACCTCCTCTTCCTTAAGTATCGTTGGAAGCAAACGGTCAAAATCTATGTCAATTTGCTTTACGCCTCTTTTGGCCTTGTGATGTTTTTGGCAGCCGTCAATGTGGGTTTCCTTCCTACCGCCCAAGAAATCGGAAAAGGCATTGGGTCGAATTCCGATTTGGTTTGGCTTGCTATCCTAGTCGGTGGACTTTTTGGCATCTTTGGCGTTATTGCCGAACCTGCCGTTCATGTTTTGGTCCATCAAGTCGAACACGTTTCGGAAGGAACGATTTCTTCGAAGTCGGTTCTCGTTGTTTTGGCATTAGCTGTTGGAGGAGGCGTCGCCTTGGCGGTTACCCGCGCTTATTTTGGTTTCACGCTTCTTTACTATATGGTGCCAGGGTATTTAATCGCCCTTGGCTTAACTTTCTTGGTTCCTAAGATTTTCACTTCGATCGCCTTTGACTCCGGTGGCGTTGCAAGTGGGCCTATGGCTTCGACCTTCGTGATGCCTTTCGTTATTGGCTTCACCATTTCCACCCACGACGTCTCAAACGTCTATGAAAATGCGTTTGGGTGCGTCGCCATGATCGCGCTTATGCCGCTTATCGTCGTGCAATGCATGGGCTTAACGGCAAAACTCAAGAAAGCGGTATCCTATGCCAGGACGCGTAAAGCCTTTATGGGCGAAGACGAACCGATCATCATCGATTTTACGGAGGAAAGAGCATGAGTTTTTCGTTTTTTCATAAGAAAGCCATCCTCCGCAAAAGCGCGGAACACGAAGTGGGTTCCTCTAGTTACGTCCCCCTTTATTTATTCGTCACGATCGTAAACGATGGCCAAGCGAGCGCCATGGTGAGGATTGCTCGCGATGCCGGAGCTTCTTCGAGCTTTATTTGCCATGGCCGAGGAACGGCGAGCAATGACTTTTATGAAGTGTTTGCTTTCACCCATAGCGATAAGCAAATCGTTCTTACCCCAATTCGTTGTGACATGTACGCTTCGATTCGGAAAGAGACGGAAGAACGTTTTGCCATGAGCGATTCTTCAAAAGGGGTTGCCATCCTTCTTCCCATTTCGAGCGTTATAGGCAAAAACGCTTATCGACTTCTATCCGATGAACGTGTTTCTTTAGATGCGAAAGGAGCCAAGGAACTTATGGACAAGATTCCAACCAAAAACGATTTTGAACTTATCATAGCCATCGTTAACGATAGCTATACGGATCTCGTGATGGATGCCGCCAAAAGCGCGGGCGCTAGGGGAGGCACAATCTTAAATGCCAAAGGAACGGGGAACAAAGACATTGAAAACTATTTTGGCGTCGTCATTACGCCCGAAAAACAAATCGTTTTGATTATCGTTCCTAAAAACATCAAAGACGCTGTACTAAGCGCCATCTATAAAAACGTTGGCCTCAACACCAAAGGGCAAGGCATTGTTTTCTCTTTGCCAGCCAGTGATGTTTTAGGCGTTGCTGAGGAAGCAAAAGAAGAGGAGAAAGAAGAAAAGGAAAATAATAGTGAAGATCTCTCTTCCTTGGCGGAGTCTGAGGCAGCGAAAGAATAGCTTGGTTTGACTATGTTTGAAGGGGCTTATGTCAATGATGAGAAAAGGGGGAAAGGTTTTTTTAAGTTCGTCGAGTTTTTAAGAAAACATTGTCCATTCCTTTTTGAAATACGTTCTCTCTTCTATTTTTTCTGGTTTATTTTCTTTCTCGGCCTCCTTTGGATGGCCTATGGCTTATTGACCAATAGCTTTACCCAATTCTATCCTTGGACGGATTATTTCGGCCAATACGTGACCATGACCTATTATTTTCATGATACGTGGCGCAATTTTTTCAAGACTGGCTATTTTGAGCTTTATTCGCCAAGCACTTATCTTGGCTCAGACAATATCGGATCGAATTCTTACTATGGCCTTTTCGATCCCTTTCTTTTCTTTTGCTATCTATTTCCCCGATCTTGGATTCCTCAAACCTTTGCGCTTGCTACCGTTCTAAAAGGAGTGGTGGGCGCTTTTTCGATGCGGGCCTACTTGAAGTATCTTGGCGTCAGCGAAAGAAGCGCCCGCGTTGGCGCGACCGCTTTTGCATTTAATGGCTACATCAATTTCATGGTGGGCTTCCCAAGTTTTGTTTCCATGGCTTTTACGATTCCTCTTATCCTCTATGGCATCGAGATGGTGATTAAGGAAAAGAAAATCACTTGGCTTACTATAGGCTTGGCGCTTTTGGGGATGATTTCTTTCTTCTTTTTGGTGGTCACTTGCATCTTTGGGGTGCTTTACGCTATGTTTCGCTACTTCCAAACGCTTTCCAAAAGAAAAGGGCTTGACCATCTTTATGTCCTTCTTTTTGGTGTTTTGGGATTCTCCTTAGGCATCATGATGAGTGCTTGGACTCTTTTTCCTAGCCTTCGCGAAAGCGCTCTATCGGGTCGAACCACCTCCATTGGGAAGGCCTATCTCGATTCCTTGTCCCTTGCTTTTAAAGGGCTTGATATCAAGACTGTTTTTGACCTTCTTTTTGAACTTGTTGGAAGACATTCCGCCAGGGAATTACAGGCTTTAATTGGATTTTTCTATCCGACAATCGGCTATCGTTATAGCCCTTTGATGGGAGGGGGGTATGATGCGTGGACGGCATCGCTATTTTGCTACACCCCATTTGTGCTTCTCACCTTTATCGCTTTCGTGAGCTCTTGTAGAAGAAAGAAGATTTCGCACGTGGTGGCTTGGCTTCTTATCTGCTATCTCCTCTTTACCAACTTCGCTTACTATTTCTTTTACGCTTTTACGGGCGATGGCTATGGAAGATGGTATATCGTTTTGGTGCCTATCATCCTTTATTATGGGTGCCAGGAACTCGATCGCTTGAAAGACGAGCCGAAGTGGCTTATTGCGTCAGGGGAAGGCTTGGCCATCTTCTTTACCGTGCTTACTTGGGTTTTGTGCGTTCTTACGGTTAGGAACAAGACTTTTGAGAACCGCTTGGACGGCTATTGGCAAAGCTCCTATAAAGTCCCTTATACCTACACCTATCAAGGTATCAATCGTTCTTTCCTTTGGGTCATTTTGCTACAAATTCTCTTTGTTCTCTTAGAAGCGATCGTCTTTCTTTTATGGAAAAACAAGAAGATCTTCAAGACCATCCTTCTTTCAAGCGTTTTCGTTGAAACGGTTTTATGGGGAAACGTTTCCTTCATCGATAATACTCCTTGGCGGGTCAATGACTTAAAGAACGGTTCTGGGCAAGTGATTTCTTATGGCTGGAATGGCGGAAACGCTTATCGAGAAGCAGCCACGGCAGGCGCCTTTTCCATCAAAGAAAAGGATTCTTCCTATTACCGGACTTTCTTCGAGAGGAATCCCGAGAATAATGCCGCGATGTCCTTTGGGAGCAATGGCACGAGCACCTTCCATTCTTTGTTTAATTACGAAGTGAATCAGCTCTCTCTTTATTTGCATGCCAATAGGGCGACTTACCGAAACAATACCTATGCTTATGGCGAAGATTACTATAGCCATTCTTGGAGCGCCTATTATGGCAATAAACGCTTGGGTGCTGATCTAGGGCTTGCCATAAAATACTACGCCATTTGTAACCAAGGCTATGGCGAGTTAGAGGGGATTGGGGATAACGTTCCATGGGGTTCCTCGCTCGTTTATGGCGATAAGGGAAGCGCCCTTCGTTTTTATAGGAATGAAACGCTCGATAAGATGCCCTTTGGCCATGCTGTTAGCAGAATATACGAGCAAAACGCTTCGGATTTGCTTTGTGGCTATGATGCTTTCTTTGAGAACAACAGTCTCAAAGAGGTTCTAAGAAACGACCAAGTCTTTTTGGAAGGGGCTATTGTGCAAGATGAAGACAAAGAACGGTTTTTGGCCACTCTCGCCGACCCTTCCTTTGAATTCGATCTTGCTCCAAGCGAGTCCACCTTGTTCAAAAACGTCTCTTACCAAAAGGTTTGCTATAAAACCGATTACGATTGGTGGGGAAAGCTCGACGAGAATGGCCAAAGAGAAGGGCCTGGCGCTTTTGTGAATGACGGCTCGAAAACGAAACGCTCGATTTATGGCGGCGCGAAATATATCGCCGATCGCGAAATCGTGGCCTTTTTCCCTATTTCTGGGGAAGGTACCTATTTTAATTCAGACCCCACTGGCGCCTATTTTGCCATCAACTATCCTTTTAACTCCTCGAATGCCAATCCTTATAAGACTCGTATTTATCTAATTGGAGATACCGAAGATGGGAAAGAGAACGTCCTTCTTTCTTACGAGTACGAAACAATCGCCACCTATATGAAAAGAAAAGCCTCTAGCGGCACGGACGCTCTATTTGGCTTCTATCCGAAAGGACGCGTCAAATACATTTGCTTCAATGCCAAATCGAGTGATTTCGGCGGCAATAATACCGAGCCACTAGCCACCTTTCCAAACAATATCTCCGTTTTTATGGCCGAAAGAAGAGATATCGAATCGTTCATCTTGGAGCACCAAAACGATCTCCAAGACGTGAAGTACGAAAAAAACACCTTCCACTTCAAAACGTCTTTCTCGAAGAACGAAGTGATCGTGACGCCTCTTGGCTTTGATCAAGGCTGGCATCTTTACGCAAGCGACGATAATGGAGAGAAAGAATTAGAAACCTTCAAACTGAACGGTGGATTGGTAGGATTTGTCGCGCCGAAAGGAGATAGGACTTATCGGCTCGTCTATAGCACTCCCTATTTGAAAGAAGGCGCCATTATGGCTTCCTTTGCTATTTTCGTTTTCGGAGTGACGCAAATCGCCGGATTCGTTATTTGCTATCGAAAAAAGAAAAAATATCAGCAAAACTAGGACTTTTTGAAGTTCTTAAGATAAAAATCGTAGACTTCATTTTTGGGGATGGCAAGTTCTGAAGCCGTTTCTTTTATAGCATCTTTCGCCTTAAGCGTTTGGAGCTTTTCTTTTAAGGAAGAAGCAATATCCTTTTCTTCTATTTTCTTTGTTTCTTTTTGCCCTTCTAAGACAAGCACCATTTCGCCCAAGAGGGTTTCCATGGGGAGAGAAAGGACGTCTTTTAGGGTTCCGCGAATGAATTCCTCGTGCTTTTTGGTGAGCTCCCTTCCGATGGAGATCCTTCTATTTTCGCCAAAGATTGCCGCTAAGTCCGTTAATGTTTTGCCGATGCGGTGAGGGGACTCATAAAAAATAATGGTCTCTTTGAAATCTTTTAATGATTCCAATTCTTTCCTTCGAGCGCTTTCTTTGCTTTCCAAGAAGCCATAGAAATAGAAATGCTCGGTAGGAAGGCCCGAGGCAACTAAGGCCATTATGGCTGCGTTAGGGCCATTGATGACGCTTACTTTGATATTGGCATCAAGGCATCTTCTGGAGAGGCGAGAACCGGGATCGCTGATGGCGGGATAGCCGGCATCGCTAAGGTAGGCGACTTTCTTCTTGGCAAGAAGCAAAGCGATGATTTTGGCGGAAGCTTCTTCCTCGTTATGTTCGTGACAGGAGAGAAGAGGCTTCTCGATATCGAAAAACTTTAAAAGCTTTCCCGTGTTCCTTGTGTCTTCGCAAGCGATATAGTCCATTTCCCGAAGCGTTTCGATGGCTCTAAGGGGGAATTCTTTAAGGTTTCCGATAGGGCTTGCGACCAAATACAAAAGGGGAGAATCCCCTTCGAAATTAAGCTCTCTTTTTAGCATTGTTTGGATAATTCCTCTTTGGAGGCTTCTCTTTTTGGTTGGGCTTATTGGAACCTTTGTTCAGGCTTTTGCTTGGATGATTCGCAAAAGCTTTTGGCTCTTCTTTGGGTTTCTCCTCTTCACCATGGAGCTTACGGTTTAATTCCTCTAAAGGCAATATCATCGTCTCTGTGTCTTTGGAAAGACGGACGGCTCCTGAAAGGATATTGAAACTATCGACTCGATAGGTTCCTTCTTTCAATAAGACAGTACTCCCTAAACGAGGGAAACGCTTTCTTGCCTCGGTGTAAAGATCATCTTCGTAAGCAAGGCAACACATAAGCTTTCCACACGAACCGCTGAGCTTTGGGATATTGAGGGATAGCATTTGGTTTTTCGCTTTCGAGATGCTGATGCTGTCAAAAGAATTTAAGAAAGTGCTGCAACAGAGGGTTAGTCCGCATGGTCCTAATCCACCGATGGCTTTCGCCTTATCGCGGGGAGCGAGTTGGCGAAGTTCGATCCGACAATGGAGACGCGGCGCCAATACTTTTAAAAGCTCGCGAAAATCGACGCGGTTATCGCTTGTGTAAGTGATGGTGCATTTGCTGCCATCTAGGGAATAATGGGCATCGAGAAGTCGCATGGGAAGCCCCATCTTCTCTACCTCTTCTTTGGTGATGTGTAGAGCCGCTTTAGCATCCAATAATCCCATTTCATAGGCTCTTTTGTCTTGCAAAGTCATAAGGCGAAGAACCGGTGCCAAAGAGAGGGAGCTCTTATATTTTTCGGTGCTTGTTGGTTCTTTGGTTACTGTCGCTATTTCCAAACCGCTTAAAGATTCGACAACAACCTTGTCTCCGACTTTAAAAGAGTCGTCGTCGGTGCCGAAAAAATAGTTTTTGACGCCGTTTTCGAATCGGACCGCCAAAAAGAATTTATAAGGCGCTACGTATTTTGGAGTCTCAAGTTCGTCGGTCATAATCTATTCTCCTTCGCGAAATAATAAATAAGATGTTCAAGCAAGATACCAGAAGAGATATTGAGTTCGAGCAAATTACGAACCTTCATCGTTTCTAAGAGGCAATTCATAATCGCCGGAAGCCTCTCTAAAGGTGTGATAATCTTAGCATAGCTTGATAACAAGATGGGTGCTTTTTCTTGGAGCGATATAACGTCCTTAAGCGCTAAAGAAAGCATATCGAAAAACATTCTCGCCGTTTTCTTGTCTTTTAAAACGGGGATGATGTCTTTTTCCGAAACAAGGTAAAGGGGATCTTTCCCATTGGGCAACGCGCCTAGGAATTGGAGAAGGGCTTTTTTGATAGCAAGATAATCTTCTTCTTTGGCGATATCTGGGATGGAAACGCCATTATTATAGAAATAAGAGAGAAGTTCCGCGTCTTCTTTGGAAGCGCCGTTGGCGAGGGCTTGAGCGACGACTTCTTTTCGTGAAGCCAAAAGAAGTCGGATGGTTTCGCATCGGCTTATGATGGTCGGCAAGACCTTGGCGATATTCGAAGTCGTCAATATGGCATGTACGTAGCTCGGCGGCTCTTCTAAGAACTTTAATAGGGCATTCACCGCTTCGACGGTCATGTTTTCGACTTGATGAATGATATAGATGCATTCGTTTTTTTCTTCCAAAGGAGTCTTGGAGAAAGAGGAAATCAAATCTTCAACCTCTTCTTTTTTGATGGTTCCTTCCTTTTCGCCGATGATGCGGAAGCCGCTATAAGTGCGATGATCGATGCGGGAACAATATTTGCATGTGTCATCGCAAAGAGGAGATGGGTGTTCGCAAAGGATGCTTTTGGCCAAGAAAATAGCGGTTTCCAAAAGAGGCGTTCCTGCCTCGCCGCTTAACAAATAAGCGTGAGAAACGCGTCCATTCTTTAAGGCGTTCGAAAAGGTTTGATAAACGAGAGGTTGTGATTTTTGAAGGTATTCTGAGAAATTCATCTTCTTTTGAGGATATTTTCAATTTCCTTATAAGCGCTAGCGAAAACCTTATCTGGCTTTTCCGAAGCGTCGATGACAACGAAGCGGTGGGGGAATTTTTTAGCTAAGCTTAAGAAACCCTCACGGACTTTTTGATGGAAAGAGAGCTTTTCGACATCGAGTCGGTTGACTTCCCTTTGGCTATTGGCTGCAATTCTTCGAAGCCCTTCTTCGGGATCCAAATCGAAGAAAAGAGTGAGGTCCGGTTCAATGCCTTCGGTTGCGAAAAGATTCATTTCGTAAACTTTTTGGACGCCAATTCCCCGGGCATAGCCTTGATAGGCCAAGGAAGAATCCAAGAAACGATCGCAAAGGACAACCTTCCCTTGCTTTAAAGAAGGTATGATTTTCTGAACGATATGTTGCCTTCTTGAAGCGGCATAAAGAAGCGCCTCCGTCCGAACGTCCATATCGGTATTCTTCTTGTCGAGGATGATGGAACGGATTTCTTCTCCAATCGGAGTGCCACCGGGTTCTCTTGTAAGGACGATTTCCTTTCCTTCGGCTTGAAGTTTTTCGACGATTTTCTTGATGGCGGTGCTTTTTCCAGCTCCTTCCCCGCCTTCGAATGTGATGAACATAATTAGATCTTCTTTCTGCCTTCAAAGGCTTTGCTGAGAGTCAAAGTATCGGCATAATCCAAGGAAGCGCCCATTGGCAATCCATAACCTAGGCGCGTCGTCGTCACGCCTTTTTTCTCAAGAAGTTTCGCTAAAAAAAGCGCAGTCGTTTCTCCTTCAAGCGTGGGATTGGTGGCGATAATGACTTCCTTGACGCCGTTTTCTTCGACTCTCCTTAGCAGTCTCTCAATAGAGAGATCCTCTGGAGAGATGCCTTTAGAAGCGCTTAGCAACCCACCAAGAACATGGTAAAGGCCATTATAGGAATTCATTTTCTCGATTGCCAAAGCATCTTTGGCGTTGGCCACGACGCAAAGCAATTGTCGGTTTCTCGTTTTGTCGGCGCAAATCTCGCAAAGGTCTTCTTCCGAATAAAGACCGCACTCTTTGCAAGGATGGACTTTCTTTTCGGCGTCTTGGAATGCTTTCACGAAAGCCTCTTTGTCTTCACGAGGCATCGCTAAAACCGCGTAAGCCATTCTTTCGGCGCTACGCGTTCCAACGCCTGGCAGTTTCTCAAAGGCGTCAATAAGCTCATAGACGGCAGAGAGTTCCTTCATTAGAAGGGAAAGGCTCCTTTGCGTCCAGTTACTTTCTCATTTATGGCTTCTTCTTCCGAAGCTATTTGCTCGAGCCCTTCATTAATGGCCATCATGAGGGTGTCTTGAATCATGTCCGCGTTCTCTTTGGCGAGAGCTTCTGGATCGATCTTGATTTCTTTGACGGTCTTATTTCCTAAGAGCGTCACTTCCACAATACCCGCTTTTTTGATAAGGAATTCCTTCGCTTCAAGCGCGGCATGGGCTTTTTCAAGTTCGCGTTGCATGCGTTGGGCTTGCATTAGCATTTGTTGCATTTGATTCATAGTTTTCTCCTTTTTAGATTTTTACTTTGGAAGATTGAGGACGATTGAGGATTTTTCCGGGAGTTGGTTCACTTGCATAAGACTGAAGTAGCGGTTTTGAACGCTTACTTTTTCGTTATTTCCAATGGCATATATGAACACTCTTCTCCCAAGGATCGTCTCGAGAAGCTCTTGAAGAGGTTCTTGATTGGCGACCAGGTTCGCTTTATTGACCAAAGCCTGATGTTTATAAACAAGGATCAAGGCTTCTTTCGAAAGGCAATAGGGGCTCCCGCTTGAAAGGAGGGTTGCTAAGGCGCCGAGTTTTAAATCGATCTTCAAAGGTGAGAGTTCATTCCAGCGATCGATAAGGACTTTTCTTTCTGCTTTATTGGCTAAGACCATGACCTTAAGGATTTCATCTTCTGGTATGTTGAAGCGTTCGCCTTCAAGAGCTATTTCAGGGCGATGAATCTTGGTGGTATCTAAATTCGGCTTGGCTTCTTCTTTTGACGTCTTTTTTGGTTGTGTTTCTTCTTGGCCTTTCTCCTTGTCATCCCAAAGCCAATCCGGAACTTTCCCGGTTACTTCTTTCTTGAGGAATGAAGTTTGGTCTTTCTCTTTTGGCTCCTCTTTTAGAAGCATAGAAGGCTCTGACTTCGTGGGAAGGGGTTCTTCTTTGGTTAAAGGAGTAGATGCCGCCTTGTTTGGTTTTTCAAAGAGGGGTTTCACTGGGGCTTCTTCAAGGACTTTAGAAGGATTTTCTTCCTTTGGCGCCGTAATGGGCTTAGGCTCTATAACAACAGGCCGTTCTTCTTTTAGATTTGGCAGAGGTTTTGCAGTGGTATTTTGGTTTTTAATAGCGACTTTCGGAGCGGTTTCTTTTCGAGAGGCAAGATCCAAGAGGGTAAGTTCAAATAGCGAACGTATATCCGAGACCGCCTTGAAATTGCTTTGGGCATTTAAAAGGACGCGAATCGTCTCATTGACGTCGTTGGGGGTGTAGTAGGGCGTAAGTTCTTCCGCTTCCTCGGCTTTTAATGTGTCGAGAAGGTCTTTTCTTTTGGTTTTTTGATAGACCAAAAGATCTTTTAGCATGGCTATTAAATCCAACAAGAAACGGCGAATATCGAGTCCTTTGGAAATATAGAGGTCGCTTTGGGTGATGATTTTGGCGACATCGCCTTCGCGAAGGGATTTCAAAAGGGATATTTTCTCTTCTTTGCTTGCTAAGCCATAAACGGACAAGACATCTTTTTCGGAAAGCTTATTGCCACTATAGGCGAGAACCTGATCCAATATCGACAAAGCGTCCCGCATTCCCCCATCGGCAAGACCGATGATGGCTTTTAGGCCGTCTTCTTCATATTCGACGCCTTCTTTATCTAGGATTTCTTTGAGCTTATCGCCCATTTCTTCCTCGCTAAGCTTCGCGAAATCGAAGCGTTGGCAACGGGAAAGAATAGTGGGTAGCACTTTGAAGGGCTCAGTCGTGCAAAGAATGAAAATAACGTTATCGGGCGGTTCTTCGATGGTTTTAAGAAGAGCGTTAAAAGCGCCCGTCGACATCATGTGCACTTCGTCGATGATGTAGATTTTATAGCGGCCCTTGATGGGCGCGTATTGCACTGTGTCGATTAAATCACGAACTTGATCAACGCCATTATTGCTAGCGGCATCGACTTCCATGACGTCGGGGTGGACCCCTTCCATGATGGCGAGGCAATTGGAGCATTTCCCACATTGCTTTCCTACGCCTTCCTCGCAATTGAGCGCTTTGGCAAAAAGACGGGCCATGCTTGTTTTTCCCGTGCCACGAGGGCCGGCAAAAAGATAGGCGTGCGCAATCTTTCCGATGGATAAGGCGTTTTTGAGAGTCCTTACGATAGGCTTTTGGCCTGCGACCTCTTCAAATGTCTGAGGGCGATATTTTAAATAAAGAGCTTTATATGCCATGCTAATTTTTCTTTCCAGCCAATTATACCTTTCTTCTTCTCTTCCCACTAGGGCATAAAAAAAGGAATGTTGCACCTTTTCTTTAAGAAAAATGGCCCTCTATGCTATAATTCGCCCCGTTAGGAGAGCGGTTTATGGAAAGTAGCATGCGAAAAAGACTTGAGGCCATCGAAAAGAGGTTTTTGGAGATAGAAGAAGAACTTGCCAAGCCCGAGATCGAGGAAGACATCGCGAAATTGACCGCTTTAAGCAAAGAAAGAGCTTCTTTGGAAGATCCTTATCGCGCCTTTTGCCGTTATAAAAAGATGGAAGAGGAATATAAGGAAGCGATGGAAGCGTCGAACTCTGATGACCCTGAATTCGCCGAGCTTATGAAAGAAGAGAAGAAGCGTCTGGAAAACGAAATGAGCCAAATGGAAGTGGATCTAAAAGCTGAGCTTCTTCCTGCCGATCCCAATGATCATAAAAACATTATTGTGGAAATCCGCGGTGCCGTTGGCGGCGATGAAGCCAATATTTTCGCTGGCGATTTGCTAAGGATGTATACACGTTACGCTGAAAGCCAGGGCTGGAAAATCCAATTCATTGATGGCGAGGAAGGCACAGCCGGTGGCTATTCTTATGTTTCTTTCATGGTCAAAGGAGAAAATGTTTATTCGAAATTGAAGTTCGAAAGCGGCGCCCACCGCGTTCAACGCGTTCCGAAAACGGAAGCGAGCGGCCGCATTCACACTTCGACGGCCACTGTTTTGGTAATGCCTGAAGCGGAAGAAGTCGATGTCAAAATCAACCCAGCGGACTTAAAAATCGATACGTATCGTTCCCAAGGCGCCGGTGGACAAAACGTCAACAAGACCGAAAGCGCCGTTCGCATCACGCACATTCCCACAGGCATCGTGGTTAGTTGCCAAACCGAAAAGGCTCAACTCCAAAACAAAGAGATATGCATGCGCATGATCCGTGCGAAAGTGCAAGATTTCTATCAATCACAACAAGACGATGCTCGCGCTTCGGAGCGAAAACTAAAGGTCGGAACGGGCGAGAGAAGCGAGAAGATTCGCACCTACAACTACCCGCAAAACCGGGTGACGGATCACCGGATTGGCTATACGACAAACACTCTCGATCGCATCATGGAAGGCGAGCTTGAGCCTCTTATCGAAGCCCTTATCCATTTCGACCAAGAACAAAAACTTTTGGAAGCAGAGAAGGAATAAAATGCCAACCATTGGTGAAGCGATCAAAGAAGCGCATGCCCTTTATAAATCCAAAGACGTTTCGGCCCAGGATCTTCGCTACCTTGTGATGGTAAACGAAGGTTTCGAGGAACCGATTGATGTCCTTTTCGCCAAGGACAAAGAGATGAAGAAATACGCCTTATTCATGGAGCAAGCCAAGAGGCTATCCAATAATGAACCAGTGGAATACATCGTTGGTACCGCTTCTTTTTTGCGACATAATCTCAAAGTTTCCAAAGATGTGCTTATCCCGCGAGGAGAAACGGAGGAGCTTGTTTCTTTGGTGAGTGAAAGAGTCGGCGATTACTATGATCCAAGGAACTATCTTGTCGTTGCCGACATCGGAACCGGAAGCGGATGCATTCCTATCGGCATTCATGATAGCTTCCCTAATTGGCTTCTTCTTGCCTCTGATATCTCTAAAAGGGCGCTCGAAGTGGCGAAAAGCAATTTTGAAAAAGAAGGCGTTCACGTCCAAACCTTTTGTGGCGACGCCTTAAAGCCTTATATCGAGAACAAAATCAATCTCGATATCATCGTTTCGAACCCTCCCTATATTCTTTCTCCATCCGATGCCCAAGAAAGCGTTCGTGATTTTGAACCTGCGAGTGCTTTGTGGCTAAAGAAAGGGGAAAGCGTCTATGAGTCTATTTTTCGTGATTACAAACAGGTAAAGAAGGGGTCTTTGCTGATGTTTTTTGAAATTTCACCCGATTTGGAAGAGTGGCTTAAAGACCTTATGAAACAATATTTAGAAGACTATGACTTTACTTTTTATAAGGATTTGAATGGCGATACGCGCTTCCTTCTGGTGAATCTAAAATAGGAGAAACATATGAGCGTTGGTTCTTGGAAAGACGTTTCTAAAGCAGCCGCTTTGCTGAAAGAAGGAAAAATTGTCACCTTCCCGACCGAGACGGTTTATGGAATTGGCTGTCTCTATAATGACGAAAGGGCCTTTGAAGAGCTTGTGAGCCTCAAGAAACGGCCGCCCAATAAACCTTTTTCAATGATGACGGACTCTCTTAAGAACGCCTTGCCCTTCTTGGATATAACACCTCGCGTGAAAGAGGTGCTCGAGCATTTTCTTCCGGGGGAATGGACTTTCCTTTTGAAGGCTAAAAAGGATCTTCCTTCCTTTGTGACCTTGGGGACAAATGTTATTGGCCTTCGGGTACCGGATAGCCATGATGTTCAGAACCTTTTAAGGGAAGTAGGGGCTCCTTGCTTGGTAACAAGCGCCAATATTTCTGGTCAGGCGACTTCCAAAACCTTCGAAGACCTCGATCCCGTCTTTTTGGAGAACACTTTTGTGATACGTGGCACTTGCGTCTCTTTGCTACCTTCCACGATTGTGGACTTAACCAAAGAAAAACCTCTTTTAATTCGTCAAGGAAAGGTTTCTTTTGAGGAAGTTCTTTCCTTTTGGAACTCTTTATCCGACTAAAAATCTAAAAATCATTGCAAACTCCTAATTATTTCCTTTTTCCATAGGCTTTTTCTTGTCGCACCATCAATCTTTTAAGAATGCTTTAAAAGTGGTACTCTTTTCTTTAGGAAGAAAAGAACATGAAACAGATTAACAAAGAAGTTCTCAAAGACGCCGCCAATCGTCTTCTTTTTACGATGTCGGATGAGGAATTCGACATGCTCGAAAAAGAATTTGCCATTTTAACGAAACAAATGGAAAAAATTGCGGAGATCGATGGTCTCGATGGCTATGAGCCAATGACTTTCCCCTTTCCATGCGAAACTTCGTTTTTAAGGGAAGATGAGGCCAAAAATGTCTTAAGCCGCGAAGAAGCGCTTCGCAATGCGGGCAACAAGCAAGACAACCAAATTAAGTTGCCAAAGGTGGTTTTATGAAAAATTATCTCGATTTACCTTTAGAGGAACTTCATCGCGCCCTGTTAAAGAAGGAGACGACTCCTTTGGCGTTAGCAAAGCTCGCTTTGGAAAGAGCGAAAGAAGACAAAGACAATTGTTTTGAATATCTCGATGAGGAAGGGGCGCTTTCCTTCGCCGCTTCTTTGAAAGAGCCCGAAGGAGACAATCTTCTTTGGGGCATCCCTTATTTTGCAAAAGATAATTTCAGCACAAAGGGTATTCCTTCGACGGCGTCGAGCAACATTCTCAATGGTTACGTTCCTGTTTTTGATGCGACTGTCATCGAGAGGTTAAGGGCCAAGAAAGCGGTTCTCCTTGGCAAAACAACGCTTGATGAGCTCGCTATGGGAGGCACAGGCACAAGCGGCCATCTTGGAATAACCTATAACCCCTACGATCCAACTCATAAACGTGAGATTGGCGGCTCGAGTTGCGGAAGTGCTGCTGCTATCGCCTCTTCGATTGCCCTTTTTGCCTTAGGAAGTGATACGGGCGATTCCGTTCGCAAACCCGCCTCCTTTGGCGGCCTTGTCGGTCTAAAACCAACCTGGGGGAGAATCAGCCGTTATGGTTTATTCCCCTTCGCCCCTTCTTTGGATGCGGTCGGATTCTTTAGCCGCGACGTCTTTACTTCGGCCGCGCTTCTTAGCGTTTTGGCTGGACGTGACGAGAAGGATAGTACCTCAAGCGCGAAAGAAGTCCCTGATTATATAGAAGCCACTAAAAAGGATCCGAAAGGACTCCGTGTAGCCATCATAAAAGAGATTTTGGAGAACATCTCCGACAAAAAATTGCTTTCTTCCTTCGAAAAATCCGTCGAAGCGATGAGAGAGAAGGGAATTATAGTGGAATATGTGTCATTCCCCAAAGACCTCCTTGAAGCCATTTATCCAACTTATATGGTCATCAGCTGTGCGGAAGCGACAAGCAACGATGCCAACCTCGATGGCATCAAGTTTGGGCCGTATCGCGGCGGAAATTCTTATCAAGAGGTCATGTTCAATGCCCGTAATCAAGGCTTTAGCGAACTGATCAAACGCCGTTTTGTCATCGGCAGCTATTGCTTGATGCGCGAAAACCAAGAAGAGCTCTTCCTTCGTGCCCAAAAGGTTCGCGCTAAGATCGTGAAAACGACCAATGACATCTTGAAAGACTGTGATTTCATTTACGTGCCCGCTTCGCCAAGCGTTGCTCCTTCATTTGAGAAAGCAAGCGATCGCTTAAGCGATGAATATCTTATCGCTGACAATCATTTGGCTCTTGGCAATTTCGCCGGTTTGCCTTCGATTACCTTGCCGTTGGCTTTGGAAGATGGGTTGCCATTGGGGATTAATTTTACCGGAAGAGCCTTTGAGGAAGAGAAGCTCTTTACGATCGCTTCTGCCTTTGAAAAGATAAGTGGTCTTGCTTCCTTAAGCGCAATTAGTCCAAAGGAGGGGAATTTATGAACTTCGAAGCGGTTATAGGTCTCGAAATACATGTCGAGATGAAGACGAAATCGAAAATGTTTTCGAGCGCTCCTGTGGGATTTTCAAGGGACCCTAACACCAATGTCGCTCCTTTAGACATGGCTTTTCCAGGCACGATGCCAGTCGTCAACAAACAAGCGGTCATTAATGCCATTCGCGTTGCGAACGCGCTTCATATGGAGATCGATCCTCTTATCCGTTTCGACCGAAAGAACTATTTCTATAGCGACCTTCCCAAAGGCTTTCAAATAACGCAACAATTTCACCCCATCGGAAAGAACGGCTACGTCCTTGTCGACACCCCAAAAGGAAAGAAGCGCATTGGAATTGAGCGAATCCATATGGAGGAGGACACTTGTAAACAAGAGCACTTCTTGGATTACACTCTTTTGGATTATAACCGAGCAGGCGTTCCGCTTGTGGAAATCGTTTCCCTTCCAGAGATTTCCAATGGCATGGAAGCGCGCGAATATGCCGAAGCCATTCGAAACATCGTCCTCTATAGCGGAACCTCCGATGGCAAGATGGAAGAAGGCTCGCTTCGTTGCGATACCAACGTCTCTATCCGCCCTTATGGACAAAAGGAGTTCGGCACCAAAGTCGAAATCAAAAACATCAATTCCTTTAAGAATATCGAAGCCGCTATCGACTATGAGATTGAGCGGCAATCAAAACTCATTTTGATGGGCGAAAAGGTGCGACAAGAAACAAGGCGTTTCGATGAAGCGACAGGAAAGACAATCTTGATGCGTGTGAAAACGGATGCGGTGGATTATAAGTATTTCCCCGAACCGAACATCACGCCAATCGCCTTATCTATGGAGTTTGTGAAAAAGGCTATCGATACTTGCCCCGAGCTTTATGACGAAAAGATGGAGCGTTACCTGAAAGGCGGCCTCTCCAAAACCGATGCCGAGATTATTCTCTCCAATCCTGACATGGCCTCTTATTTTGAAAAAGGAATGAATAAAGTCAAGAATTGCAAGGATTTTGCCAATTTCATGATTGTCGAAATCAATTCTTATCTTAATAAGAACGGCCTTAAGATAACGGATTTGAAATTAAAGGCGGAAACGCTTGCTGAAATCGTTTTGAAGCAAGAGACAGGCGGTCTCTCTCACAAGCAATGCGCTGATATTTTAGCGACCGTCCTATTGGAAGACATCTCTCCAGATGAAGCTCAAAAGAAGCTTAATATCGTGGCTCAAGCAAGCGACGAAGGAACGGTGAAGACTTTTGTTATGGATGTTCTCGAAAAGAATCCTCAATCCATCCTTGACTTTAAGGCGGGCAAAGATCGCGCTCTTGGGTTCTTAGTGGGGCAAGTTATGAAGGCATCTCGTGGCAAAGTGAATCCGGCCGCCGTTTCCAAGATGCTTTTGGAGGAGATTAAGAAAAGATGATCGATAAGGAAATCGAAGCTCTTTCGGAATGGCTGACTAAAAGCAAGGATTTTCAACTCCCTTCTTTCAAGGAACTTCCGACCGTTCCTCTCTATATGGAACAAGTCGTTTCCTATATCAATGACACTTTGACGCCCCTATTATCTGGGGACGATGCTTCCAAATTGACTTCTTTCATGGTCAATAATTACGTCAAAGCGAAGATTATCAAGGAGCCTGACCGGAAGAAATATAACGAAGAACATCTTGGCTATCTTTTGGCCATTTGCTTTTTAAAGAGAACCCTTTCGATGTCCGAGCTCTCTCTTCTCATTCAAATGGATGCGGATGCCTCTAGCGATAAGAGCGTCCTTTATCGGTTTTTCCGAAACATGCTTTCCGATATTACTCATGATGTAGCGGCAAAGAACGAATTTCATCTGGAAGACTTTCATAACGTTTATAAAGGTCTGGCGAAGAAAGATTCTGAAAAGGCTTCGAAATTCATGGCGGACTCTTTGGCTCTCATGGCCTTAAGGCTCTCCGTGAAAGCAAGCGTGTATAGTTTGATATCAAAGAGGCTTTTGGCTAGCGTAAGCGCTATCGAGGCTGGTATTCCACTTCCTGACGAAGGAGCGGATATTTCCAAGAAAGAAAGGAAACGGGCCGAGAAAAACGCGAGTAGCGAAGCGCAAAGAGCCGCTTTGTATATCGAAAGGGGGAAGAAAAAGAAAACGGAAGAAGTAGCGAAGAAAACGGAAGTTAAGAAAAAGGAAGATTTTTCCAAAAAGAACATTAAGAAAGGCAAAAACAAAAAATAGGAGTCAGTATGAAAAACATTTTGGTTACAGGTGGTTTAGGCTTTATTGGAAGCGAGACGGTGATTGCTTTGATCAAGTCTGGCTATAATCCTATCGTTGCTGATGACTTAAGCAATTCGAAAAAGACGGTTTTAGGGAGAATTCAAGAAATCACAGGCAAAACACCTCTCTTTTATGAGATTGATGTTTGCGATTACGAGAAAACCAAAAAAGTCTTCTTAGAAAACAAGATTGATTGCGTCATTCACTTCGCCGCTTTTAAAGCGGTTGGGGAATCCGTCCATAAACCGATTGAGTATTATACGAACAACTTAGGGAGCGCTTTAAACGTCTTGACCATCATGAAAGAGATGGGCGTGAAGAATATCATCTTCTCAAGTAGCGCTACCGTTTATGGCGTTCCTAAGAGAGTCCCTCTTTATGAGACCGATCCGGTTGGCGAAGCTACCAACCCTTATGGCGAGACGAAAATCATGATCGAGCGCATTTTGGAAGATACCGCCAAAAGCGATCCTTCTTTCAATGTCGGCCTTCTTCGATACTTCAATCCGATTGGCGGGCATCCTTCGGGACTTTTGGGCGAGGACCCGAATGGCATCCCGAATAACCTAATGCCCTATATCTGCCAAGTGGCGGTTGGAAAGCTTCCGTTCTTAAAGGTATATGGAAACGATTACCCGACGCCCGACGGCACGGGCATTCGCGACTACATTCACGTTGTTGATTTGGCGGAAGGTCACGTATCGGCCATTAAGAAGCTCGAAGAGAATCCCGGCCTTGTGCTCTATAACCTCGGCACTGGCAAAGGAACGAGCGTTTTGGAACTTGTGCACGCTTTCGAAAAAGCCACTGGCGTGACCATTCCCTATAAGATTTGTCCACGTCGGGAAGGCGATGTCGCCGAGAACTTCGCCAATTGCGATAAGGCTTATAAAGAGCTTGGATGGAAAGCTCGCTTTGATATCGTCGACGCTTGCCGCGACGCCTATAATTTCCAAAAGAAAAATCCGAACGGCATCGAATAGTTCTCTTTTGAGTCTTGAAAGGAGGGGGTTTATACAACTCCCTCTTTTTGTCGCTCGAAAGAGGTCTTTTCTTTCGTTACACTTTTAGCAAGGAGCGAGAAACATGGAAGAGACATTTGAAATCAAGATATCGACGGGCGAAGTTCTAAAAGGACGCATTTTCGAAACCGATAGAGCGGTTCGTAATCTCTTAATCCAAACGGGTATGGGGGAACATTCGGGGCGTTATAAGGATTTTGCGCTCTACCTTAATTCTCGTGGCGTCAATGTCTATGTCTTGGATGCGGTTGGGCAAGGGCTTAATTCTCCTGACCCCAAAGATCAAGAAAAATGGATGAAGGGCGCTTTTGACAAAAACGTCGAAGCTATCCACCTAAAAATAGAGGAAATCAAAAAGAACGGCCTTCCTACTTCTTTGATGGGCCATTCGATGGGATCTTTTATGACACAACGCTATTTGGAACTTTATCCGAATACATTGGATTCGGTTGTCATCTGTGGCTCCAATGGCCCAGTGAAAGTGAAGATGACCTTTGCCTATCTTTTGGCCCATCTTATCGTGACTAAGAAAAATTGGGATAAGCACAATGCCTTCTTGGAAAAGGCCGGTCTAGGGCCTTTCGTGGAAGCCATAAAGGATCGTGAAGATGATTTGGAATGGCTTTCGCGCAATAAGAGCAATCGTGAAATCTATCGTAACGACCCCTATTGTGGCGCCCCGACAACTTCCGGCTTTTGGCACGAATTCATCTACGGCCTTAAGGAGCTCTATCGCAAGAAATACTTGGCAAATATCTCGAAGAAAGAACATATTCTTATCGTTTCTGGCGAAGAGGATCCGGTTGGAGAGATGGGAAAGGGCCCACGAAGGCTTGCCAAGATGTATGCTGATTTAGGCGTTCAGGATGTGAACATCATCATGTACCCGAAGCTTCGTCACGAAATTCTTAATGAAGAAGAAAATGCCAAAATCTACATGGATATCGCCGAGTTCATTAACAAGTATTGATTTTCAAGGAGATATACGAATTTTGTGGGTGTTTTTTCGTTTCCTCTTAGGCTTATAATAGGTGGCTCATGAACGAATCGCACGCAAAGAAGAAAACCCGTTACGTCTTAGCTTTTGTGGCTTTAGCCATGTTCTTGTTCGGTGCTTCTTGCTTCTTTGTAAATACGCGTTTTTTGTTGGACGATGGCGAAAACGGTATTAGCAACCTCACCTTTTTTTCTTGGGCTTTTGCCTTCTTCCTTTATGCGATTGGCATTTTCATTTTCGCTAAAAAACATTGCTATATTCGAAAGTGGTGGCTTGCTGCTTTGTTGCTTTTGCCATTTTTGATTTGTGGTTTGTTGGGTCTTTTTTTCTTCGATTCTTACCAAAACGGCGAGATTGTTTATGCGCCGGATTTCGTCGCCAAACTTCGCGCCGGTACGAGATTGGTCCTTCTTTTTCTTTCCATTTATTGTTTTTTGGCTATTCTTCCTTCCTTTTCTAGAGGCGACCGCGTATACAGTTTTTGCTATCGCGTGATATCCCTGTGTTGCCTCGCTGGCATCCTTTATAGCTATATAGTGGAGAAAGACGTCTATGCGGCTGCTTTCGCAAGCAACATAAGCGAGTTCTCTTCTCATCCCGTGTTGAGCTTCACGAGCAATCGAAATATCTATGGCTGCCTTCTTTTCTTTGGCCTCGTTTCCGAAAGTTTCTTAATTCGAAACCGCCGTCGTTTCTACCATTGGGCGCTTTATTTCTTTTACTATATCAATTTGTTTTGTCCTTGTTCGAAAACCTGCATTGTCCTTGGCTTTTGCTATAGTTTTTGTTTTCTTGTTTATTTTCTTTGCTCTTCTATCAAGAAACATTGGTTTAGGGCATCTTTGCCGTTATTTTCCTTTCTCGCTATCCATGTTTTAGCTGTGGTGCTTGGCCGTTTCCAAGTTGGTTCTTTCTTTGAACCGATTCATCATTTCTTAAAGAGAATCATTTCTCGCGGTTCTTTTGGCGAATATGGGTCCTTCATGGCCCGTTTCTATCAATTTAAGGATTGCTATCATTTGGTTTCTTCGAATCCTATGGCTTCTTGGTTCGGCTTTGGTGGCATCCTCGGCAGGAGTGTTTACGGCGCTTTTAATGGCAATCCATATGCATATGTTTGCTTGGATTCGAGTTGGGGAAGCGCTCTTTTGGAAGGCGGCTTTGTTGGCTTTGCCCTTCTTTTCCTTCTTTGGTGCTATATTTTCGCTAAGGTCATAGGAAGCATCGTTCATCGAAATAAATATGGTTGGCTTTATCTTTTCCTCTTCTTTTGCCTTTTGGCCCGTTCTTTTATGGAACAAGGGGATCCCATTTACTTTAATTTTTCTGGTTTAGCGGTCTATGGGATGCTTTTGCTTCCTCTTTTGTCTCAAGAACGATATGAGAGGCGGCTTGCCTTAGGGATCGAAGAAGAAACGATTGTCATCGAAAAGAACGTTCCTAAGACACGCACGAAACCTGCCATTAATATGGTTTTCGGATTGTCTTTTCCTCTTTTCGTCGGCTTCTTAAGTATCTTCTTTGCCATTTATAGTTGGTATCCGATTCCCTTTTTCGCTTGGAAGTCCGCTTTCGCTTCTCTAGGAATCCTTTATTTCTTGGCTACTTTTTCTTTCTATTTCATATGTCGAGCCATTTATGAGAAGAAGCCGTTTCAAGCGCTTTTGTATGTTCTTTACTTCGCTCTCGCTGCCGTTTCAAGCGTTCTCTCTTGTTGCTTCCTAAAGAATCATGAACCCCTCTATGTTTCTTTGTGTTTGATCTTGCTCCTCTTTATTCTTTTCCTTTCGGGAAAAGGCTGGCGTCTTATGGAAGGACAATGGCTTTCGACCCTTTATTTTTTACTCCTCTCCTTCTTTCTAGTAAGTGCCTTCACTCTCCTTAATTACTATTCTCTTGAAAGCCCTTCGAAGAGCCTCCTCTTTGGCGAAATCGCGATTGTGTTTGTTATTTCCTCCCTCAATACCTTCTTTTTGGAGGGTGGCAGTTTCCCAGCCTGGGGATCTTTCTTTGATTCATTAGAGAGAAGGATATTGCCTCTTTCCACGCGCATCGTCTTGATGAACGATATCAAACGGAAGCTTTAATCGTTCTTTTTTTCTTTTTGCCGTATACTAATTCCGCATGGATTTCAAAAAGAGCAAAACCTCGATTTCTTGGGGCATCTTTGCGAATTATTTCCGCATTGCCGTTCTTTTGCTTCTTTCCCTTTTTTATCCACCTTTCCTATTGTCCCAAGTTCATAAAGTGGATAACGGCATTTTGTCTTTTGCCATCTCCCTTCTTCAAGTGGTGACTCTCTTATCGCTTGGGGTTGAGAACTCCTATGTTCGTTTTGCAACCAAAAAAGAGAAAGAAAGAGGAGAGGAAGGACTATCCAAAATCAATGGCTCTTATTTTGTTTTGTTTAGCGTCGTGAGTGTTCTCATTCTTCTTTTTGGCACAGTTCTCGCCTTTTTATATAAGAATGGCGTTCTTCGTATCGAAGAGGTTCCTAGTTCTTCTTTTGATCTTGTCTTTTGGGTTATTCTTATCACTGCCTTTTCGAGTTCGATTAGTTTCTTCTTCTCTCTTTTCATGTGGTTCGAAGTCTATCGCAGTCGCTTTCTTTTGCATCAGATTGCGATGCTTCTTATGAAGGTTTTAACGATTGGATGCGCGTGTCTTTCCCTTCTTTTTGGAGGTGGCATATTGTGGGTGTCGTTCGCGACTTTAATCGTTGAGATTTTCTATGGCCTTTTTAATTTCGTTTTCTCCAAAAAAGCTCTCCATATGTCTATCTCTTTTGAGCCAATCAAAGAATTGAAAAAGGATATGCGGGAGATTTTGGGATTTTCTATTTTTATTTTCCTTATGCTTGTGGTCTCTCAAATCGAAAATAATGCTGGCCGAATCATTCTTTCGAACACCCTTGGCGCAACAAGCGTTACGGTTTTTTCTTATGGCTTGGAGTTCTATACTTACGCCGCTTTATTGTCGAAAGGCGTAAGCGATACCTTTTCTCCGAAAATGAATGCCCTTATCGTGAAAGGGGAAGCGAAAGAGGCCGACAAAACCTTTCTTCGCGCTTCCTTCCTTCAAATGAGCATATTGCTTCTTTTGGTTGGCGGCTTTGCGGTCGTTGGAAGGGATTTTTTAGCTTTATGGCTTTCGAATGGCGGGTTAAGCGATGCCGAATTCCATCAAATCTATTGGATTGCCCTTCTCAATCTTCTTTTGTGGTGCATTCCTCTTTCCCAAAGCGTTGGCGTCGAAATCCAAAGGGCAAGCAATAAGCATAAGTTTCTTTCTTTTTCTCTTTTCGTCCTCGCTCTTCTGAGCTTGCCTATCTCTATTCTCTTGACGCTTTATCTCCCTGAATCCTATCGCATCTATGGCCCTCTTATAGGAAATGCCTTTTTCGTTGTCCTTGGCTATTGGATTCTTTCGAACGTTTATTACAAAAAAGTCCTTTCCCTCTCCATCGGTTCTTATTTTCTTGATTTCGGGATGGTTTTTCTCTTTGCTTTTTTGAGCGCCCTTGTTCCTTTTCTTTTGTTCTCTTTCATCCCAGCGCTAGGGAATCTAAATCTTTGGGCGAATCTTTTCATAAAAGGTTTTGTCTATCTTTTCTTTTTCCTTCTTTTCTTCCTTCTTTTTTATCGCAAGAGAATCGCTTCTTTTCGAGATGAGAGGAAGCTTCGTGGATCGCCCTAGGCTTAAAATCTTTTTTTGTCTTCCCCAATGTCTTAAAATAGTTTCATGATTCGTTTGGAAGGCGTTTTTATCAAAGGAATAGATGGCGAACCGCATTCTTTCTCGGATAGTTCTTTCCCCTATCTTCTGACTGATATCGAAGAAGACAATAAAGACCTTTTCGATCTTTTCTCGCTTCATTTTGAATCTTTTGCAGGTGGAAAAATCCTCGGGGATGATTTCTCTATATCAAAACAGGAGGACTTTTCTCATCTCTTTTACCTTTCTTTGGATGTGAAAGACTTTGCAAAACTCGGCTATGTCTTTGAAATGGGCAAAGAGGATACGCCACTTAGCTTCAGAAAGAAGATAATCGAGTCCTTAAAAGATCTAAAAGAAAAACAGGATTCTTTGAAAGGCGAAGAACGGCTTCAAAAATCGCTTTCGCTCCTTAAACCCTTCGGTCTGCTTTATGTTCTTCTCGATGGTAGTTTTTCAGTCAACAAGACGAATTGGAAAGAAATCCGGAGCGTTCTTCTTTGTAACGACGCAGTCACTTTTGCGTTTCTTCCCAAAGAGAGCGAGCCGATAGCTTTTGCCCCAAAAAAGAAGGTTGCAAAAGTCCAAAAGAAAGAAGAGGAAAGCCATCTCAAATCGGGAATCGCAAGCTATCTCAAAGAGGAAGTGGCGGATTTGCTTTTCTTAACGGTTTTTAGCTTGTTATCTTCGTTGGGTTTCTATTGCGGCGTTTCCTTTTGCTATGATGGAAACGCTCTATATGCCTCATTATCCTTGGTGGTGGGTGCCTTTTGCTTTTTGATTGCTCTTGATGTCTTGGCTTCTTTCGGCCCTTCTTTAAGGAAGTTTTCTTTCCAAGACTTAGACATACCGTTTTATGAGTTTTTGTCCTTTTGCTTCGTTCTCGTTGGAGGCGTTTTGGGGATTGGCGCGAGCATTTTATTGACGAATTTGGATCTCGTCCTTGAGAAGGCCTTTGTTTTGCCTTTATCTCTTATCATCTCCATTCTTTCTCCTCTTTTGCTCGCCCTATTCTCTTTCGTGCCATTTCAATTGGAAAAGGGTTTGGAAAAGCTCAAGCTTTTTCTTGGCCGCAAAGGCTAGAAGGAGAATCCGTCTCTAGCCCTTGACCGCTCTTCGCTCTATAATGTTTTTCGTTTAGAAAGGATTTTTAAAATATGGTTAAGTTAGTTCTTATCCGTCATGGTCAATCCGAGTGGAATCTTGAAAACAAATTTACCGGTTGGACCGATGTCAATCTCTCCGAAAACGGCGTGAAGGAAGCCATCGCGGCTGGCGATCTTTTAAAGAAAGACGGCTATACGTTTGATGTCGCTTTCTCAAGCGTTTTGACGCGTGCCAATCGCACGATGGCTCTTGTTCTCCACGAACTCGGCGAAGACAATATCGAAAAGCATTTTACGTGGCGTTTGAATGAACGCCATTATGGCGCTCTCCAAGGGCTCAATAAAGCCGACAGCGCGAAGAAATGGGGCGATGAGCAAGTCCATATTTGGCGTCGTAGCGCCGATGTTCAACCTCCCGCGCTCGAGAAAGACGATCCTCGTTTCCCTGGCAACCAAGAGCTTTATCAAAATCTCATTAAGAGTGGTGTGATGGAGGAGAAAGACCTTCCAACCACCGAGTGTCTTGTGGATACGGCCAAGCGTGTGAAGCCCTATTTCGACGAGCATATCGCTCCTGCTATCAAAGCTGGGAAGAAGGTTCTTATCGCCGCCCATGGCAATAGCCTTCGCGCCCTTGTTATGGAACTCGAACACCTTACGCCCGCTCAAATCATCAGCGTGGAAATCCCGACTGGGAAACCCCTCGTTTATGAGCTTGACGAAAAGACGCTTGAAGTTCTTAACAAATACTATCTCTAATCGCTAGAAGAATAGAAAAGCCGCCTTTTTCATGGAAGGGCGGCTTTTATTGTTATCCGAAGATATTTTGAAGAAGGGGTAGGAAATAGAGAACTTCGGGTGACCGATTAGCATATTTTCTAATCCACTCCGCCTTCTGCCCTTTTTTGAGATCGCGATAAAGAGAAACGACGAATTGGTCCTTATATTTTAGGGATCCTAAGATGCTCGTTTTATGCTTCTGCTTTTCGAAGGAAGATAAGTCTTGCTTCTTGTAGGATTCCATTTTTCCTTGAAGGGAGAGGATAAAATCATCTATTGCCCATTCTTCGTAAGGGGAGAGTCCAAAGGTATCTCCAAGCAATTCGAGCGCCCTTATGAAATAATCCATCGCGTCGTGATATTGCATATTTGTCTTCGGAAAGAGAGCTTTCTTGATCTCGCTTGTTTTGTATAGGTCCATTTTTACGAAATCCAAGGAGGTTTTGCATGCGATTTTTTGATATTTGTCGTCTTTTTTGAAGCAATAGGAGAAACCGATGGATGCGCCAAAGGTCTTTTTTGCGTCCAGATACCCCAAAGCGATATTTTTCTCTAATCGGTCCTTTTCGAAGTAAAGGATGGTGCCAGTATCTCTAGAAGGACGAACGGTCTTCACAAAAGGCAAATCCATGAGTTCAGGATGCTGGGGCTCTTTTGGGATGGAGTGAAGCAAAACGGCAACGATTTCCGTCGCTCCTAGACGAATGGCAAAATCGATGGGCAGGTTATTGAGGTAGCCGCCATCGACATATTTCTTTCCTCTTATTGTTTCCATTGGGAAAATGGGCCAGCAAGCGCTAGAGGCATGGAGGTATGGCAAAATGAGGTTTTCCGGTTTTTCGTTTAAAACGATATCAACTTCTTTTCTTGCTTTGTAGTCGGTGGTGACGATGCCAAGGGTTGTCTTTGATTCTTTTATTTTCTTGGGATCGATCGTTTCTTTGACGAGTTTTTTAAAAGGAGAGATATCGACCCCTTTGTTTCGGATGTATTGGGCCAGCACCTTGCGAAATTTTTCGGAAGTGATGGACCGGACATTCGACAGGATGTCCTCGCTGATATTGAAGCCTTCATTCATGACTTTGTCGATAGTGACGGCTTTCCATAGACGAAGGCATTCGTCGTAGGCGTTTAAAGCGACCATCGCTCCATTTATGGCTCCGATTGAGGTCCCACAGACAATGTCGAAAGAATCTCCTCTTTCTCTTAAGTAGCGCCAAACGCCGACTTCATAAGAGCCAAGAGACCCTCCTCCGCACAAGACAAGCGCCTTTTTCATCGCTAGAAGGTCTTTTTCCAAAGCTTATGAAGCGTGCAATAGACGTAAATTGTGCCATGTTCGACGTCCGTAAACAAAGTCGAGCCTTGGTCTTCTGGCTTTAAGTGGCGGATGGTGATTCTCGCCGGGCTTACTAAAGCGATCCATTCAATATAGTGTTCTTGGGTGAAGGGGTGGCCGTTTTCATTCACGCTCACATAAAGGCGGCCTTTATCATGGCGAATGGTTGGCAAATGCATCTCGGCAGCCATGCCGCTTTCTCTTGGTTCAAGCTCTACCATTTGGGAGCCACAGCAAACTAGCTTCCCGCTCCCTTGGTGTATCATGTAAACAAGATTTCCACAGTTTTGACAACGATAGAAACGGACCTCATTACTCATATAGTCTTCCCTCTTTTCTTCCATTATAGTGGTTTTACAATTTTTCGGCTAGCTCTTAAAAAGGGTGATCAAAATGAATAATGAGACGGTATTCGGTTCCTTTTTTGCGTATCTTTTTTTGAATTTGCTCTTTGATCCATTTCTCCTTATTCGTCAAAGAGAAAGGGACAGAAAGATCGAAAGAAAGCTTTTTCTCTTTTGTACAGGGGATGAGGTGAAAATCATGAAGTTGGATATTGGGATGGATGGATTGAACAAAAGAACGGATCTCTTTTTCTAATTCGCTCGCTTCTTTGTTATCGGTTGCGATTGGATCTACGTGAATGAGGACTTCGGCGTTCTCTTTCTCCGAAAGCTCATTTTCGATTTTGTCTGCTAAAGTATGGGCTTCGATCAAAGAGGTTGTTTCTTTGACTTCAAGATGGAAGGAGATGAATTTTTTGGTAGGGCCATAGCTATGGATGATGAGATCGTGTATTCCTAAAACGCCAGGATGTTTTTTCGCTTTTTCCTCGACGTCCTTGACTAAGGAGGGATCTTGTTTGCCACCTAAAATTGGGTCGATATTGTCTAGCATCATGCGGATGCCTGCGATGGCGATTAAAAGAGCGATCGCTAATCCGATATAAGGGTCAAGGGAATCCCAGCCTAATGTCAGAGAAAGAATCGCTCCTAAAAGAACCCCGCCAGTGGCTAAAATGTCGCTTATGGAGTCGATTGCATTGGTTTTGAGAGTCTTGCTATTGATGGCTTTTCCAATAGAAAAATAGCAATATCCCTGCAAACCCTTAATGAGTATGGAGATAACAAGCAAAACAATAGTAAGGATGTCATAGGAAGTCTTTTGACCCTCGATGATTTTGGCAATCGATTCGCGGATGGTCTCGAAAGCGATTAAAAGAATCAAAAATGAGACAACGAGCCCGGCGATATATTCTGCTCTTTCGTGGCCAAAAGGATGTTTTTCATCGGCTGGCTTGCTCGATATTTTAAATCCAAATATGACAACGATGCAGGATGCCATGTCGCTAAGGTTATTCATGGCATCGACCAAAAGGGCCATCGGAAAAATTTTCCAGCCCGTCTCGGAAGCAAGAAAAAGGGCCATTCCGATTTTAATGGCCACAAGAATGACGTTGGTGATAATGCCTAGAGAGCTGGCCAAAATTCCATGGCTCGTCCGGACTTCTTCCTTTTGAACATCTTCGTAATTGTGGATGAATAATCTTCGAAGAAGGGTGATCATGAGAATAAGTTTAAAAGAGAGAAGGATAAAAGCAAGATGTTGGCATGTCGCTTTTCCGAAGGAAAGCCTTTTCCGAAGAGAGAATCAGCGTTATGCGTTTTGAGGCTTGGCAAGATAGAAAGTTCATAAGAGAAAAAATGCGTTTGCTTTAATCCGCGCCAAATAAAACTCGTTTTGCGTTTCTTCTTTTATGGCCTTTTTTTACTTATGATTGACTTCAGCAGAGCACGTTCTCGCATAACAAGAAAACAACAACCATCGGAGGAATCAATATTTTCGCTTCGAAAAGAGTTTATTTGCAAAAAGGATGTAGTTCTTATTTCCCCCCTTTTTGGCAATCTGGACAAAGGCCATATATCTCCGTGTTCTGATCTTCGACTATGAAGCCTGTTTTCTTTTGGATGCTTTCGTTCACTGTGTGGAACGGACAGCCTTCCAAAGGAACTCTTTTGTGGCATTTCATGCATACAAGGACGTGCTTATCCTCGTTTTTTTGCAAAGAAAACACATTCTCTTTCCGCTGATTTATCTCGCGTTTAACGAGTTTTGCCTTTTCAAAAGAATTGAGGGTCCGATAGATGGTCGAGAGATTGATATTCTTGTCTTTGATGGTTTTGAAAAGTTCTTCTGCCGTGCAAGGATATTCCTCTTTTTCGAGGGCTCTATAGATGACAAGTCTATTTTCAGTGACTTTTAATCCATAGATTCGGAACTGTTCTTCTAACATGGCAACTATTTTCCACCAATTTTCTTTACTAATCAATGCAAAGGGACTATATTAACAACGAAAATGCAAATGCAAACCATTCGCATTGAGGAGGATTCCTATGGACTCGAAGAATAAAATAGCCTTATTCGCCCTTATTTTGCCTTTCGCTCTCGCTTCTTGTCAGGAGAGCCTAGATCACTCGAAAACAGTTTACGCCACCTTTTTCCCTATTTACGATATGGCCTCGAAGATAGCGGGGGATAAGTACGAGATCAAGTGCCTTACTCCTTATGGCCAAGAACCGCATGATTTCGAGCCAACGGCAAGAGAAATCGCCGAAATGAATGGTTCCCCGGCTTTATTGTTGAATGGCCTAGGTCTCGATAAGTGGAGCGATTCTCTCCCCGATGATTTGAAGAATAAATCTCACATCGTTACCGAAGGGATAGAAACAAAGCAACTGAATGGTATTACCGATCCTCATGTTTGGCTTTCGGTTAAAAACGCGATGAAGGAGTTGGAGAACATCAAGGATGTTTTTATCAGTCTGGATCAAGCCAACAAAGCATTTTATGAAACGAATTATTCGAAAGAACTTAAGCGCTTCGAAGAATTGGACAATAAATTTGCCGAAGAACTCAAGGATATCAAAAACAAATATTTGGTCGTTTCTCATGCTGCTTTCGGATATCTCGCCAGCGAATACGGCTTGGAACAAATCTATATCGCCGGATTGGAACCGGACGCCGCCCCTTCCGCCAAAAAGATGGAGGAGTTAATAGCGGACGTCAAAAAATATGGCGTTACCACGATTTTCTATGAAGACGCGGTTAGCCCAGATATCGCTAAGAAAATTGCGGACGAGGCCGATGTTAAAACAGAGGTCTTATATACCCTCGAAAGCATCGAAGAAGATGATGATGGGAAAATTGATTACGTTTCTTTGATGGAAGAGAATCTCAGACGAATCTCGAAAGCGGGAAACGAGACAAAATGATCCGATTCGAAAACGTTTCTTTTTCTTATGCGGACTCTTTGGTTTTAAGGAACGTTTCTTTGGAAATCCCAAATCATAAATTCATCGGCATCTTAGGTCCGAATGGTGGCGGGAAGTCGACCTTTTTGAAGCTTTGCCTCGGCTTTCTTAAGCCAAGCCAAGGCAGGATTGACAGGAATATTAGTAAAATTAGCTACGTAGCTCAGACAACATCCCTTTCCGATGGCGGTTTTCCTGCAACGGTCGAGGAAATCGTCTCTTTGGGGCTTCCTCGAGTTTTTTCGCTATTTCATGCCAAAGAAAGGAAAGAAAGAGTCGCAAAAATATTAGAGGAGTTTGGCCTTTATCCATTGAGGAAAAGATTAATAGATGAACTTTCTGGCGGGCAACTTCAACGTGTCAAAATTGCCAAGGCCTTAATTAAAAATCCCGATTTCGTCGTTTTGGACGAACCGGATGCCGGGATGGATGAGCAAGCCCACGAGAGTTTGGTGTCTTTAATAGAAAATTTGCATAAATCCGGAAAGGGGATTCTTTTCGTTTCCCATCATCCAGAGGACCTAAGGAACGCCGATGCCATTTATTTTATTGAAGGCGGGCAGGTTTTGCCTTATGGAGAAGAGCTAGAAAGAGGGCATCATCATGTTGACTTATAGATTCATGCAAGTCGCTTTTGCGGTTTGTTTTCTATTGGGAATTTCTTTGCCTTTGGTCGGGAGTTTTGCCGTATATAAGAGACTTTCTTCATCGGGTGATGCCTTGGCCCATTCATCGCTAGCGGGCGTGGCCATAGGCCTGGCGGCAGGGCTTTCTCCAATGCTTATGAGCATTCTCGCTTGCGTAATCGCCTTTTTGATCATTGATGTATTGCGGAAAAAGTTCAGTAAATTTTCAGAGATTGGAGTGGCAATCGTTCTAAGCGCTTCGGTTGGTTTGGCCGGTGTTTTGTCAAGTTACGCCAAAGCGAATAATTTCGATTCTTATCTTTTTGGATCCATATTGACGATTACGGATACCGAATTCATCGCCAGCATCATCCTAACGGCTTGCATCTTGATTTTCACTTTGGCTTTCTATTCGCCGGTATTCTCCCTTCTCTATAACGAAAACGAAGCGAGAATAGACGGGATTAAGGTGAATTCTCTCTCTTTCGTTATGGATCTTCTTTTGAGCCTAACAATCGCTATCGGGAGCAAAGTCGTTGGCTCTTTGGTCGTTTCTTCTTTGCTCGCTCTTCCTACCGCTATCGCTCTCCAGCTCCGGAAAGGGTATAAGTGGACGATGATTTGGAGTGCTTTCTTCTCTGTTTCCTCGATGGTTATTGGACTTGTTGTGTCTTACTATATGGATTTGAAACCGGGGGCTACAATTGTGATAGTGGCCATTTTGGTTTTGCTTTTGCTCTTCGCCTCTAGACAAGTCATCCATCTGTTTAAAAGAAAAAGGCTAAGAGGCTAGAGACTCCTTTATGCCGCTATCAGTGATAGAGGTCATTTTTATTTTGAAGGACGTTGTATGATCTCGATGGAAGGTGTGATTTTCTCCTCTTTGTCTATTGCCTCAAGAAATGGAAGCTCTTTGCTCCTCCCTTCCGATTGCGGTAGTGGGAAAACGAAAAACGTTCGCCGAGGCGTGTCCAAATATAGATTGGTTGCGATTAAAGCTAGTAAACGAAACTAGAAGAACTTGACAAGCAAACTATATTCCATAGAATGGAAGCATGGCACCTATCAAGACAGAGCTACCCGATTACACAAGAAAGCAAGAGTTCTGGAACAGTTTTTCCCACGCTCTTGGCGTGCTATTTGCTCTCGTCGGCGGTCCTTTCCTCATTGCCAAAGCAGTTCAAAGCGGAGATGGCGTTCGCATTTTTTCTAGTATCGTCTTTGTTTTTGCTCTTCTTATTCTTTATTCGGGGAGCGCTATATATCACGGCCTTCCTAAAGGAAACCTCAAAAGGGTTTTCCGAGTTTTGGACCACGATAACGTTTTCATTCTCATCATGGGCACTTATGTCCCATATACTCTTGTCGGCCTTCGCAATTACAGCGTTGCCTGGTGTTATAGCATTCTTGGCCCTTGCTTGGCTTTGGGGATAATCGGTATTGTGCTTAATTCCATCGATTTAAAGAAATTTAATGTTTTTTGCATTATCGACTACATATTGATGGGTTGGATTATTGTCATCTCTTTCTATCCCCTCGTTCAGAGCATTGGCTGGTATCCTGCTTCCTTTATGCTACTTCTTGGCGGCGTTAGTTATACGGTAGGAGCCATTCTTTATTGCGTTGGTATCCGTCATTCGAAATGGTTCCATCTCGTTTTCCATTTCTTCGTTTTGCTTGGGACTCTCTTGATGTTTGTCTCTTTGTATTATTGGGTGTTTTAAGGACGAATGCCTTATTTATGTCCAAGCGGGCTTGGATGGTTTATAATCTTTTGGCTATGAGTAGAAAGAAAGATTCCTCGACGCTTTTGGAAAATAGACGGGCTCATTTTGAGTATTTTTTAAGCGATTTCATGGTGGCTGGTTTAGTCTTGACAGGAACCGAAATCAAAAGCCTAAGGGCGAGAAACGCGACCATCGGAGACGCTTTCATATTTGTGAAAAATGGCGAAGCTTTTGTGCGCAATATGCATATCGCTCCTTATAAAGAGGGAAACATTTTCAACGTTGACCACCTTCGCGATCGAAAGCTTTTGCTAAACAAAAAAGAAATCAAGAAGCTTTCCGCGCGATTAAAAACCTCTGGCGAAACTTGCGTTCCCACCAAACTCTTTTTGTCTCATGGCTATGCCAAACTTGAAATTGCCATGGCGAAAGGGAAAAAACTTCACGATAAGCGCGAAAGTTTAAAAGAAAAAGATCTTAAGCGCCAACTCGATAAGGCCAAGGGCCGTGATTACCAAGATTAAATGGATTACCAAGAGATTCGCTCCTTCTTAAAGGCGCGGGATTTTACTATGAAACGTTATGAGCGTAAGGACTATGACGCTTTTTTGGCGAAAGTCCGATTTCAAATATCTTTTCCTTTTATCCATATCGCTGGCAGCAATGGCAAAAGCTCAGTAGCCCACTATCTTTCGAATATCTATCTCGCTAGCGGCTATCATGTTGCCTCTTTCATAAAACCTTTTTGGGGCGAGTCGAAAGAAATGATCCATTTCGATGGAAAAATGATAGAAGAAGGGGATTTTGCAAGGATTTTCAATAAATACGAAAGAGAAATCAAGGACTCAAACCTCTCTCGTTTTGAAATCGAAACCTTTATCGCACTCTGCTATTTCAATGAGAAGAAACCGGATGTCGCTATCGTTGAATGCGGCATGGGAGGAGCAATTGACGCGACAAACATTCTTGATGCGACCCCTCTTTTGTCCATCATCACAAGCGTCTCATTGGAGCACACTTCTTTTTTAGGAAAGACCCTTTCGGAGATTGCTTTCCAAAAAGCGGGCATCGTTAAGGAGCGTTCCTTGCTTCTTTTGCCTTCTCTTCTACCTAAAGAAGCAAAGATCGTATTGGAAAGAGAGGCTCGGAAAAAAGAAACTTCCGTGCACTATGCCGAAGCGATAAAGAACATCCGCTATAGCGCTCCCTATTTTCACTTTGACTATTCTTCTTATAAAGATCTTATGATTCTTTCTTTGGCGAAATATGAGGCGCTTGATGCTTCTTTGGCCATCGAAGCGACAAAACTCTTAAGGACGAAACTCGTTTCGGGCGAAGGAAATATCCGGAAAGCCCTTTTGAAGGAGCCTCTTCCTTGCCGTTTGGAAAGGATCCGAAACGTATATCTTGATGGCGCCCATAATCCCGAAGCGACAAAGACCATGCTTGAAAGCCTATTGCCTCGCATCCAAAAGGAAAAATTGCATGTTCTTTTTGCTTGTTATAAAGATAAGGATGCACAAAAAGAGCTCACTCTTCTCAAAAGCGTTTCCAAAGATATCGTGCTTACTGCTTTTGATTCGCCGCGCGCTCGAAAAAAAGAGGATTATCCGACCATCTTAAGCGACCTTCCTTTCAACTCCTCTTTCGAGCTCGCCCTCAATAACATGCTTATCGATTATCCGAAGGAACCCATTTTAGTGACGGGGAGTTTGGAATTCGCTTATCGCGTTTCGAAATATCTTAAGGAGGAGCTTACTCATGAATAAGCTTTCGCTGACCCAAAAAATCACTTTCGCTGCCATTCTTTTGGCTTTCGGCATAGTTTCAACCATGGTTTTCAAGATGGTGCCCATGGGGAACTTCTCCTTCCTTCGCTTTTCTTTAACGCCGTCTATTGTTATTTTCTCCTCTCTTTGGCTGGGTCCTTTCTTCGGGGCGGTCGTAGGGGTTTTCTCGGATTTATTGCCTGCCTTTTTGCTCTCGCAAGGCGCCTATAATCCCTTCTTATCCGTCGCTTATGCGCTTTTGGGAATCCTTCCTTATTTTGTTTTTCATCTTTCCCAAAGGGCGTCAAAGCTTTTTAACAACGTTTATTGCGTTTCTTTTTTCTTTCTTATTCTTTTTGTTTTGCTTCTTCTCGCCTTTTATTGCAACTCCTCTTTGGATAGCGCTTTCGGAAGCAATGGCGTTTGGCTTAAGCCTTTGATCCTGGTCATTATTTTTATTTCGGATGTCGGGCTCATTTTTCTCCTTTCTCTTTTGGAAAAAAAGAGATGGCGGAATCCTATAGCCAGTTCGGAAGAAAAAAACGTGATGTCCCTGGGGGTTACATGCGCAATTTCTGAGCTTGTGACAATGACCATCGGCAAGTCTTTGGCATTTTTTCTTTTCTTTTTGATAAATGGGGGAGGCTCTTCTCCTTTCTCCTATTGGTACCTTTTTTCGATGCTTGTCATTGGGACTGCGCCATCCACTTTTTTGGATGTTTATTTTTGCTCTTGGATGCTTCTTTTTGCAAAGCGATTTCTGAGTAAAAAATAGGGGAAACGCACTCTATTTGGATACTTAAACGTTTTCGAAAACTAAAAATAACAGAATTTGTTTAATTGAAAATACAATTGTGTTTTAAGCCCAATATCAATTTAAACGCTCCTTTTCTTAACTAAATATAAGTGACATGGGATAAATTCAAGAAAAGTAAAAATACGGCACATCGTCAATAGAAGAGTAAAAACTCCCCTTGACATTCTTAACATTTTCCTTCATCTTTATGTTTGTTTTTATAGAAGGAGAACCCCAATTATGGCACAAGTTTCTATTGTTCGTGGCGATGGTTCCACGGTTATTGCGGACACCGAAAAACGTACCCTCAGCTATTATCGTTACCATGTTCGCTTCACTCCTTTGGAATGGAAGATTTTGAGAGCGCTTTATGAAGCTCGTCCCAACGTTATCGAAAGAGAAAAACTTGTCGAACTTATTTGGGGAGACGAAAAAAGCAATCTTCCGACGAGGACCATTGATGTCCATATTTCGAGCATCCGTCGAAAGGTGGCTTATATCAAAGGTGCCCGCATCGATAGCGCTTACGGGCACGGCTATCGTCTCTTGATGCTCACTCGTTTCTAAGGTTTCGTTTTCGAAAAGAAGGAGGCCGCTACCGCGTAGCGGTTTTCTTTTTGATTTTCTTTTCGTTTGTGTTTAGCTAATAGCAAGAGGAAGAAATATGGAAGAGAGAAAGTACTTTGAGAATAATGTCGTTTACCAAATCTACCCACGTTCTTTTTGCGATTCGAATGGCGATGGAATCGGGGATATTCCTGGCATTATTTCGAAACTGCCGTATCTTGAAAGCTTGGGTATTGGCATTCTTTGGCTTTCGCCAGTCTATAAAACCGCCAATCGGGATTTTGGCTACGATGTGAGCGATTATCTTTCGATCAATCCCGAATATGGCACGATGGAGGATATGGATCGGCTTATCCAAGAGGCCAAGAATCGCCATATACGCATCGTGATGGACTTGGTCGTCAACCATACATCCAGCGAGCATCCGTGGTTTAAAGCCTCTTTTGATAAAAACTCTCCCTATCATGCCTATTACTATTGGCGAAAGGGAAAAAAGAACAACACCTTGCCCCCTAATAATTGGACTTCCAATTTCGGAGGATCGGCATGGACTTTCGTTCCTGAAGTTGGGGAGTGGTATTTGCATCTTTTCGATGAGAAACAACCGGATTTGGACTGGCATAATCCCAAAGTGCTTTCGGAAGTGGAGAATATCCTTCGCTTCTGGCTTAATAAGGGTGTATACGGTTTTCGTTGCGATGTCATTAACCAAATATGGAAAGAAACGCTCAAAGACGGCAAATGGAGGCCATGGACCATCGGCAATGAGCATTACATCACCAAAGATGGCTGCCACAAGATCCTTCGGGATTTCTATGAGGACGTCTATAAGAACTACGACACAATGACTGTCGGGGAATGCTTTGGGGTGGATTACGCGAATGCGCGTCGCTTTTCCGATCATGAACTTGATATGTTCTTCCAATTCGACACCGTCAATGTCGATAAAGGGATATTGCCTGTTTTTAAGAAGAAATACCGTTCGAAAAAATTCAAGAAAACAATATTATCCTGGCAAAACGCGGTTCGTTGGAATGCCAACTACCTTGAAAACCACGACCAAAAGAGATCGATTGAACGTTTTGGAAACGCTAAGAGGTATTGGAAAGAGTCCGCTAAGATGCTTGCAACCCTCATTTTGACCCTAAGAGGAACCCCCTTTATTTACCAGGGAGAGGAAATTGGGATGTTAGACTATCCAACCTTCAAACCGGAAGAATTCCAAGATCCTGTTAATTTTTGGATGTTGCGAACGATGAGAAATCTTCATTTTAGTGAGAAAAAGAGCTTAAAGCTGATTCAAAACACCAATCGCGATAATGCTCGAACGCCGATGCAATGGGATGCATCAAAGAACGCAGGCTTTAGCAAAGGGGATAATACTTGGCTACCGGTAAACCCAAATTATCTCTCAATCAACGTTCAAAAGGAGGATGCGGAGGGGGATTCTATTTTGAATTTCTATCGCTCTATTATCGAGCTTAGAAAAAAAGAAGAACCCTTGTCTTTTGGCGATTTCGAGCCACTTAAGACGAATGGCAAAATATTGGCTTTCTTCCGAAGTTACAAAGGCGAGATGCTTTTCATTCTCCTTAATCTTTCGAAAAAGACCGTTCATTTGCCGAAATCGATCCGCGTTCTTAATGGCGAGGTTCTTTTGTCCAATTACGAAGGAGCAGGGCTCACCTTCAAAAAGAAACTCCGCCCATACGAAGCCATTGTCGCAAAGCTTTCCTAAAGGAAACTTTCCTTTAAATATTCCTTTAGTGTCGATATGATAAGCGTTATAAAAAAGGAGAAAGCCATGGAGAAAGAGACCTATCGAAAAGACTATATTGGCTGGGATGAGTACTTCATGGGCATCGCGCAACTTAGTGCCCTTCGAAGCAAGGATCCGAGCACCCAAGTCGGCGCTTGTATCGTTGATGCGGATAACAAGGTCGTTTCTATTGGCTACAATGGCATGCCTCGGGGAGTGAGTGATGAATGCGTTCCTTGGGGACATGGAGAAGGACTTGAAAGCAAGTATCTTTATGTGTGCCATGCCGAATTTAATGCGATTTTGAATACGAGAAATGGCGAAAAACTTTCGGGATGCCGACTCTATGTCACCCTTTTCCCATGCAACGAATGTGCCAAAGCCATCATTCAAGTAGGCATTAAAGAAGTCATTTATCTTTCGGACAGCCACAAAGAAAACGTTATCTTTGAAGCCTCGCGTCGATTATTGGAGATGGCGGGTGTCAAATTGACTCCGTATGTTGGGAGGACCGTCACCATCAAGCCATGAAGAAAGGATCCTTTTGGCATCGCTTTTTTATCCTTTTTGCCATCTGGCTCTTTTTGACTGTTTTTTTGATGCTTGCTTTATGGCAATTGACGGAAGGGCCGAATTGGTCCCTTTTGATTGCTTTTGGAGCGTGTCTTTTGGCGCTTCCCCTTTTGGTTTTGGCGGTGGAGTACTTCCATCATCGTAAGAAGAGAAAGGAAAAAGATGGGGAAAACGATTGATGTCTCTCATCTCTCCTTCGGTTACGAAGAAGGAAAGAAGGTCCTTAAGGATCTTTCTTTTTCTGTGGAGGAAGGAGAATACGTCGCTATCATCGGGCATAACGGCTCTGGGAAAAGTACATTAGCTAAGCTTCTTTCGGGAATCCATATGAGTTTTAGCGGGAATATTTCGATTTTCGATATTCCCTTAGACCCTAAATCCATCTTTTCGATACGCCGAAGAATGGGACTCGTTTTCCAAAATCCAGACAACCAATTCGTCGGAAGCACGGTGCGGGATGATATCGCCTTTGGACTCGAGAATCGTGCCATTCCTTCGGATGAAATGGATGAAATCATCAATCGTTATGCGGCGCGAGTAGGGATGTTAGATTATCTTGACAAGGCACCTGAAAATCTTTCAGGCGGCCAAAAGCAAAGAGTCGCGATTGCCGGCGTTTTGGCCATGTCTCCTGAACTCATTATTTACGATGAAGCCACGAGCATGTTGGATCCTTTAGCGAAAAAGGAGATTTTGGATTTGACTTTTTCCCTTAAGAAAGAAAATTCCAAACTTACCGTTTTGTCCATCACTCATGACGTGGAAGAGGCTTTTAATGCGGATAAAGTGCTTGTTCTTAATGCCGGGGAAATCGCTCTTTTCGGAACGCCAAAAGAAGTGTTTTCCCATGTTGATGTCCTTCGCTCTTTGAGATTGGATTTGCCTTTTGGGATGAAACTTATCGAAGCGTTAAAGGAGAAAGGCCTTTCCTTGCCGCCTGACGTTTCTGACCTTGCATCTTTGGAGAGGTTTCTATGCCAATAAGCTTTGAGAATGTCTCTCTTATCTATTCGCCGAAGACGCCTTTTGCCTTTAAGGCGCTCCAAAATGTGAATTTCGCCATTGAAGAAGGATCTTTTGTTGCGCTCGTTGGGAAAACGGGGAGTGGCAAAAGCACGATCGCGCAACTCATGAATGCCCTTTTAACGCCAACCGAAGGCTTTGTTAAAGTGGATGACTTTGTTAATTCCAAGGACGTTAAGAAAAAAAGCAAAGTCATCAAAGCCTTAAGAAAGCATGTCGGTCTCGTTTTCCAATTTCCAGAATACCAGCTCTTTGAAGAAACGGTGGAAAAGGATGTCGCCTTTGGACCACGGAATTTCGGCCTTTCAAAAGAGGAAGCCCTACAAAAAGCGCATGCTGCTTTGGAAATGGTCGGGCTTGACGAAAGCTTTTATAAGCGTTCCCCTTTCGAACTATCGGGAGGGGAAAAACGCAAGGTTGCCATCGCTGGCATTTTAGCGCTCGATCCCCAAATTCTCATTGTCGACGAACCGACAAGCGGCCTTGATCCGAAAGCGGCCGAAGACACAATGTCCCTCTTCCAAAAGATCAATAAGCGCGGGAAGACGATTCTTTTCGTTACGCATGATATGGATCTTGTGCTTGAATACGCCTCTAAGGCCATTGTGATGGAAGGTGGCAAAGTGCAAGTCGTAGCCAAGCCAAGCGAACTTTTCGGAAATAACTTGGAAACCTATTCTCTTGATAATCCGAAAGTGTTTGAATTTGCTATTGAACTAAAAAAGAAGGGTTTTGCCATCGATTATTCGAATTTGAAGAATGTGGATGATTTGGCGATGGCCATAATAAAGAAATGGAAGGAGCGTCCATGACCGGCATCACGTTAGGACGCTATGTCCCTTATAAATCCTTTTTGCATAAGATGGATGCCAGAGCCAAACTCTTTTGTTATGTTTTGCTTTTGGCTGCTATTTTCCTTTCCTTTAAGAACTATTCGACTTCTTTCCTCTTCTCTGGCTTCTTGCTTCTAATAACCGTTATTTTGCTTCTTGCTTCTCGCGTCTCTATCGCTGCTCTTTTTAAATCCTTGGCAAGCCTATGGTTTTTTGTTGTTTTCTTGCTTGTGGTCTATATTTTGGTGCCAAGCGCCTCTTATACTCACGTCGCTTTCAAGATCGGCGATTTCCCTTTCTATTGGGAATCTATCTTGGAGGCCTTAAGGATTTTGCTTCGCCTTATGCTCATGGTTGCTCTTTCGATGGTTCTCACTTCTAGCACCAAACCTTTAGAACTGACGGCGGCGCTTGAATGGTATATGTATCCTCTTAAGGTCGTCGGCATTCCTTCTCATGTGATCGCCATGATTATCACTTTGGCTCTTCGCTTCATTCCGACGATTCTCGATGATGTGGAACGCATTATGAAAGCCCAAGCCTCGCGCGGCGTTGATTTCAAGCATGGAAATCTAAAGACGAAATTCTATTCTCTCGTCTCCCTTTTCATCCCTCTTTTCGCAACCTCCTTATTGCGCAGCGAAGAGCTTGCGGATGCGATGGAGTGCCGAGGCTATGATCCGAAAGCGAAAAGAACGAGGTATCGGCAAATCCATTTCCATCTTTCGGATTTGCTCTGGGCGCTTTTGGCTTCTGGTATACTGTCGCTTTTCATAGCCGCTTCCGTCCTCCATTTCGATCCTTTCATGTCTTTTTGGGGGTTAAGCGTCTTATGAAGACCTTTAAAGCGGTTATCGCCTACGATGGTCGACTCTACGAAGGTTTTCAAAGGCAACCCAACAAGGAGACCGTTCAAGGCGTTTTGGAACGAGAACTTGGCCAACTTTTGGGGAAGAAAGTGCTTCTTCATGGCGCTGGCAGGACCGATAGTGGAGTGAGTGCGAGAGGGCAAGTCGTTTCTTTTAAAGCTAGTCCTCCTATCCGCGATTTGGAAAAGCTTCGTTATGCTTGGAATCGTCTTTTGCCAAAAACGATCTTTTGCTCCTCCCTCGAAGAAAAAGAAGATGGCTTCGACGCTCGGCATAGCTCTATTGGGAAAGTTTATTCGTATTCCTTCTCTTATCCGGAGCGAAACCCCTTGAATGCCTTTGAATCTCCTCTTGCAGTAGGTTCTTTTGATTATTCTTTGTTTGAGAAAGCGATTAGGATTTACGAAGGAAAACACGATTTTAAGAATTTCACAACGAAGAAAGAGGATAAAGATAACTTCATTCGGACCTTGCGTATCGTTTCGCTTCGAAACGATGGTGGGCATATTCGCCTTGTTCTCTCTTCGGATGGTTTTATGACATATATGGTTCGGCTTCTTGTTGGAGCCGCTTTAAAGGTGGCGACGGGGAAATTCACCTTGGACGTGCTAGCTTCTTATTTGGACGCTTCGCAAAGGAAGATCCTTTCTTTTAAAGCCGATCCTGCTGGATTGGTTCTGGAGGAGGTTCTCTATGAAAGATAAAATATTCGTCACCCACAATTACCATTGCCACACGAAGCGATGCGGACATGCGACAGGCGAGGATGAAGAGTATGTGCTTAAAGCAATCGAAGGAAATTATAAACTTCTAGGCTTTAGCGACCATATCTTTTTGCCTGGGCTAGAGCAGCCTGGCATGCGAGGGAGTTATTCCCTTCTTGATGGCTATACCTCAAGCATTCGAAACTTAGCCAAGAAATACAAAGGAAAAATAGATATTTGCCTTGGTTTCGAGGCCGAATGGTATGGAGAGAAGTTCCGAAAGTACTACCAAAACCTCTTAGGCCAAGGAATCGTCCAATATCTTATTTGCGGCCAACATTGCTTTTTAGACGATTCGAATCGCTTCGTTTGGTATGGCTCCATCTTTGATGAAGAGAGTCGAAAAGAAAGGACCATCCAATACGCAAATGACTTAATAGACGCTATGAAAAGCGGGCTTTTTCTCTATATTGCCCATCCTGACCTTTTTATGAGCTGGAATCCTTCTTGGGATGAAACGTGCGAAGAATGCGCTCGTAAAATCATTAGTGCCGCCAAAGAAAGAGATGTCGTTCTGGAAGTCAATATGGGTCCATCCCGCTGGGGGAAGAAGGATGCGTATGGGAATCCTCTTCCTAGCTATCCCAATGGGCGTTTCTGGGAACTTGTTTCCGAAGCGGAAGTCCATTCGATTATCGGCGTGGATTCTCATCGACCGGAAGAACTAATAGACAGTCCTTTCGATTGGATAAGGCATTTTTTGGAAGAACGGCATTTGAGGCCCTTCCCTTCCCTTCCTTTGAAAGGCCTCGAAAGCAAGTGAATCCAAAACAAATCGCCTTCATAGAAAATTTCTATATCGCCCTCCTTTTGGAGTGGTAGAATATCACCGCAATTTAAGGAGAAACCCATGGGAAGACACTTTGAAGTGCGTGCCGCCGCAATGGCCGCGACCGCCAAAGCCAAAAGCGCGATCTATATGCGCGCATCGAAAGAAATCTACGCTGCAGCGAAAAGTGGCGTCCCTGATCCGGAAAGCAACCTCGCTCTTCGTAGCGCCATCGAAAAGTACCGCAAAACCTGTCCAAGAGACGTCATCGATCGTGCCATTGAAAAGGCTAAAGGTGGCGATACGGTTGCCTATATCAGCGGCCGCTATGAATTCTTCGGGCCTGGCGGATCTTTCATTATCGTCGATACTTTGACCGATAACGTCAACCGCGCTTTGGTCAACGTTCGCACGATTGTCACTCGTAAAGGTGGCAAGATGGGAAGCGTTGCCTATAACTTCAATTATGCCGCCGTTATCGACGTCAAAGGCGATGATGCCAAGCGCCAAGAGATTGAGGATAATTTGATTTTGGGGGACGTCGATGTCCAAAGCGTCACCGAAACAAATGGCGAAGTGGAAGTCCAATGTGCCCCAACCGATTTAGAAAAGGCCAAAAAGGTTCTTACGGATATGGGTATTTCGGACTTTGATACCGCTGAAGTCACCTTTATTCCCAATCAATATGTGACTTTGTCGCCTGAAGACTTGCAAAAAATGAAGGATATGCTCGCCCAACTCGATGAGTGCGAAGATGTCCAAAACGTCTATCACAACGTCGAAAATATCTAATTCTCGAATCATTATTTGCCTTTTTACTGAAAAGTAGGAAGGCTTTTTTGTCTCAATTTGTGACTAGATGTTTTCTTGCTGAAGCAAGGCAACCATATAAATGGGCAAATATAGTTTTTCGTTACTTATTTCAAGATTGCAATCCGCGAAGACAATCGCCTTTTCAATGCCGTATTCTTTGTTGGACAAAAGGTTGTTTAAAGCGGAATGCCGCTTATAATCTTTCCCCGATTTAACTTCAATCGGCAATACTTCGTTTTTATAGGTAATCAAAAAATCAACCTCGCCTTGTTTTTTGCTAGAGAAATAGAAAAGCTTATTGAAACCAAAACCATGGCAAAGCAGTTCTTGGGCCACGGCATTTTCAAAAATTCCACCGAAGTTGATGTCTTTCTCGTGAGCGAGGATTTTTTCCTGAATCCCCGTTTCTAATAAACGATAGCAGAGCAAACCGACATCGTTTGCGAATAACTTAAGAAGATGATTATTTTTCGTTAGAAGCAAAGGAATTTTCGGTTTGTCAACATTGTAGACGGGGATGGCTATTCCTGCGTCTTTAAGCCAAAGAAAATCGTTTTGACACCGCAAGATGCTGTAATTTTTATCGATTCTGGACAAGATGAATCGCTTGGTTTTGCTGCTTAGTTCGCTAGGAAGAAGATCGTAAGCGCTGATAATGTAGGGACGGTCCATTTCGGCGGCATATTTGGTGATGTCTTTCTTATAATAGGTTTCTATTGCCTTATGAATGAGATGGGTGGCGGCTAAGTCGTTTGTTTGGATATAGGTGTTAACAACTTCTGGAAAACCGCCGATCATGAGATAGCGATAGAATAAATCCATCAATTTTGTGTGGATGAAAGAAGGCACCGTTTTTTTATTTTTAAAAGCGGTCCTCATTTCCTCGAGAACGGGCTCTTGGACGTTGTTGGCCCATAGGAACTCTTCAAAATCCATCGGGTACATCGTTTCTTCATAGAGATAACCCGTTGGCTCTAAAGCGATGTTAAAAGTGGTTACCCCAAGCAAGGAGCCAGAAAAAATGAAGCGGTAACGCCCATCCATTGCTAAGCCTTTTGCCATCGTTTGGAAATCGACGTCTTTCGCAAGCTGAATTTCATCGATGAAAACGACGGTTTTTTTTGGAATAAGCGGTGAATCTCCGAAAGCTGAAATGACGAGTAAAAAATCTTTAACGCTTTTCGCCTGAGAAAAGGCCTTGACGGCTTCTATGTTCAAAGCCAGGTTAATCGAGACGTAATTTTCAAAATGTGATTTGCAAAATGCATCAATCGAATAAGTTTTTCCGACTTGCCTTGCTCCATCGACCAATAGGACTTTGTTTGTTTGGAGCCACCTATTCAATTTTTCCTCAAACTTTCTTTTTAGCATATCCTTCTCCAAGAACATAGTAAACTTTTTCAACCTAAAAATCGAATGAAAACTAAACTTTTCCAACTTAAAAATCGAATGAAAACTAAACTTTTCCAACCTTTTGGAAGAAAAGCGAAGGATGGACCCATGGCTTGGATATGTTTTAAGATTGCTAGAAAGGCACTGAAGTCGGTTCAAACGCCCAAAGAATTAGGATGCCATAAGGAGATTCCAAAGATTCCTTAGTTACGTGCTCTTTTCTCGATGTAATATATTTCCATGAAGTACCGCGCATTATCGAATAAAGAGAGATGGATTGTCTATCCTCTTCTGGTCGTCATTTTCATTGCCGTCTCTTTCTTTGATCTCCCAATAACGCAAGCCTTATACGATCCTCACGACGTTTCTGCGCGGATTTTGGAATTTGTCGGGGAACAACTGTTTCAATTCTTCGCCGTCCTTTCCTCCGCCATTCTTTTTCGTTTCCGCGATAAAAAATGCCTTTGGAAAAACATTCTTTTCGGCGTTCTTTCGGGAATTTTGGCTATTTTCTTTGCCGGCTATGCGGGAGGCCAATTCTTCTCCTATGCCAAAGATCTAGGGTGGGGAAAACTCTACTGGGCCTTTTTCCTTATATTGGTGGCATATCTCTTAGGGGCCGTTGCCATTGTCTATACCCTTCCTGTGAAAGACGAAAAGGAAGCGGTAAGTTATGCTTTGAGCGTGGTGGTGCTTTATGCCCTCATTTGGGTCGTCATGACGGGGCTAAAAACGATTTGGCAACGCCCAAGATGGCGCTATTTGGTGACCACTGAGGATCCAGTGGGAGGATTTCGTAGTGTTTGGGAGCCTCGTCCCAATTGGCCATTTAGAAGCATTTATGCCTCTTTTCCGAGCGGCCATACGATGAATGCCATTGCTTCCTTTGTCCTTGTTCCTTTCCTTCTTCGCCGTTTCGATCTAAAGGATTCCGTTTGGATTCGTCTTATTCCTTATTTCATCGGCCTTTTGGTTGCTTTATCTCGCATTATCGTCGGTGCCCATTTCGCCAGTGATGTCACAATGGGCTATCTTCTTGGGTTAGCGCTTTACGATGTGACCTTTACCTTTCTCTTCCCGTTCTTAGAAAGAGTGATTCCTTCAAAAGGGGAAATTGTTCAAAATACAACGAAATAAAATAGAAACTATCGGAAAAATTAGAAATAGCTTTACAATTTGCCAAAATCTTCTTGCTTCTTTCTTTTCCCTTCACGATAATAGAGCGGCACTAAAAAGCAAGAAAGAAAGTAGAGGAAAACAATATGCAACGTCAAACCACAATTGCGAATGCCAATAACATCACTCGCAAATGGTACATTGTCGATGCCTCTGGAAAGACCCTTGGCCGCCTTGCGACCCAAGTGGCGACCGTCCTTATGGGCAAAGACAAGCCAAATTACACCCCCAATTGCGATCTTGGTGACTATGTCATCATCATCAATGCCGCCCAAGTGAAACTCTCTGGCAAAGAAGGCGGAGAACACAAGAAAAACTATTATAACGTTTCTGGCTATAACGGCGGTCTCCGCACTCGTAGCGCTGGCGTTATGAAGCGCGAATATCCAGTGGAACTCGTCGAACGCGCTGTTCGTGGCATGATTCCGCACACCCGCTTAGGCAGAGCGATGATGAAGAAGTGCTTCGTCTATGCCGATGATAAGCATAAGCAACAAGCTCAACAACCTGTTGCCCTTGAGATTAAATAAGGAGAGAAGCAATGGCTAACGAAACGAAATATTATGGAACTGGCCGCCGCAAAAAATCGGTTGCCCGTGTTTACGTCACTGCCGGAACTGGCAAGATCACTGTCAACGACATCGCCGTTGAGAAGTATATGCCATATGCCACTCTCGTCCAAAACCTCAAACAACCTCTTGCCTTAACTGGCAATGAAGAGAAGTTTGACGTCGCGGCCGAGGTTATGGGTGGTGGATTCACCGGCCAAGCCGAAGCTATCCGTCTTGGCTTAAGCCGCGCTCTTCTTTTAGCAGGCGTCGATCGCAAAACTCTTAAAGTCGCTGGCATGCTAACTCGCAATGCCCGCGTTAAGGAACGTAAGAAATACGGTCTTAAAGCCGCTCGTCGCGCGCCACAATTCAGCAAGCGTTAATCGCCACTTGAAATCGTATCAATGGAACCTGGGAAGACGTTGTCCTCTCGGGTTCTTTTTTATGCTTGTTGTCACTCCTCGCGCGTTTAAAGACTCTTTCAAACATATTCCGATTTGATGCAAAAAATAAAAATAAAAATATCCGAAATGATGCAGTTTCAATGATTTGCTAATTCCGATTTGATGTATTTTATTGAATTTTGATAATAATAATATTAACATTCAATCGCGCTTTGGAGACGTTTTGTATGCTAAAAAGAAAAACTTATGATTTTTTGCTTGATTGGAAGAAGATGCGTCATGAGAAAGGCTTGAAAGAAACCTTGTTATTGAAGGGAGCTAGACAGGTTGGAAAGTCCTATCTGGTTGAATCCTTCGGAAAAAAAGAATATGAATCTTTTATTGAAATCAATTTCATTCAGCGTCCAGAAATGAAAAGTGTTTTTGAAGGAAGCAAAGAACCAAAAGACATTTACAACAAACTTTCTCTTTATTGTCCCGACATGAAATTAATTGCGGGGAAAACTTTATTCTTCTTTGATGAGATACAAAACTGTGGCGGGGCAAGAACGGCTCTTAAATTTCTAGCTTGCGATTTAGACTACGATTTTATTGCCTCCGGGTCATTGCTTGGGCTTGAATACGGCGAAGATGGTGACAAAAACGTCGAGACTCCTGAATCTATCCCTGTTGGGTATGAGATGCCGATTACAATGTACTCTCTTGATTTTGAGGAATTTCTTTGGGCGAAGGGATATGGCGAAGAGCAGATCTCCTTTCTTAGAACCCTTTTTGACAGTGGCGAAATGGTTCCTCTTTCCGTTAATGAAAAAATGGAATCTTTATTTTTGGAATATATGGTGATTGGCGGCATGCCTGAGGTCGTATCTACTTATATCAAGACAAATGATTTTAACGAAGCTTTCCGTGTTCAGAGAAAGATTATAAGCGATTATCAAACGGATATTTCAAAACATGCAAAAGGAGAACAAAAACTTAAGGTAAGAGCCTGTTACGATTCTATTCCTAAACAATTAGCGAGAGAGTTAAAGAAATTTCAATATTCTTTTGTCGAGAAAAAACAGACAAGTAGAAAATATGGAGGAAGCGTTAAATGGTTAAAGGATTCCGCTCTTGTGAATCCTTGCTACAACATTAAAGAACCATATATGCCTCTTATGGCGAACGAAATCGAAGAGCAATTTAAACTTTATATCAACGATACCGGTCTGTTAACGGAGATGTACGGAAGAGAAACCAAGATTGCCATCTTAAATAATTCCATTAAAGGAAATGCGCGAGGGGCGGTTTATGAAAATATCATTTCTGAACTGCTCTTGAAGAAAGGGTATTCTCTTCATTATTACAAACCGGATGATGATCACGAAATAGAATTTTTGATTGAAAAAGATGGTGAAGTGTTGCCTATAGAAGTAAAGGCAGGAAACGCTTCTTCTATCTCTCTTAACAACTTTATCAAAGACTTCAAACCGTCCGTCGCTTATAAACTCATTCGTGGGAACGTCGGCTTCCAGGGGTGTAAGAGATCGATTCCTCACTACATGGTCATCTTTATTTAATGACGATTGAATGAAATCGCCTCAGCGAAAGAAGATATCCGCTTAATAGCGAAAATAGACCATAGACAAGCAAGAGTGAGGCGTTAAACACGGATGGCGAGATAAAGCCAAAAGGCGACCTTGGGATTGCATCTAAGGTTTTTTGCTTTCATGCCATTCAAAACGGAACGCCATATTCGATAAGCCGAGGCTCGCCGAATATTTGGCTCCCAAAGCATTTTTTATTTTGCTTATTTTGGCGAGCATTCCCTGAAACCGCAAAGCTTCAAAAAGGGGGAAACGCTCATCAAAGGACTTATGTTATGAAAGTCTCGCCATGGCTCAAGAAGCGGCGCGAGAATTATGCCAAACGTTCTTCGGGGTCGCGCCTTTTTATCCCTCACGTGCAAATGAGAATTTAGATAATATTTAGCAAAAGAAACAAGACCAAAATATCGTATAGCGATATAACTGATTTAATAAATCATTGGCGAACCGAATTATATGGTGTCCTACCAAAGAGGAGCATCTCTTCGTATCGGACTTATATCTTCTATATGGTGCCGCCTTCCGGATTCGGACCGAAGACCTACCGCTTACAAGGCGGTTGCTCTACCAGCTGAGCTAAGGCGGCAACCTCATAATATTGCCTTTTTTCGCACCAAAAGGCAATAAAGACTTGGTTTCTTGCTTTTACGACTATTGAGTCGAGAAATATTTCATTTTTCTCTAATTCTTAAGAATTTTGGTTATAAAATAATAAAGATGGAATTAGGTCTCTTTTTATCCTTGCGTCGAAAGAAGCTCGGCATTTCTCTTGCCGATGTCGGCTCCATTTTGCAATGCACCCCACAAGCGATTTATCGTCCCATCTTTAGGAGTTAATTCGTAGTTTTTCGATTCCCATAAAAAATTTTTGC
>ERZ808246.213-NODE-213-length-51187-cov-9.871235_pt1 | contig 51187 bp, 31 predicted proteins | sample MGYA00521083_ERZ808246 | MGnify/ENA primary metagenome ERZ808246 (study PRJEB31516, sample SAMN03275577) | gut metagenome | biome: mammalia-associated habitat; material: feces | host: Papio cynocephalus | place: Kenya | collected 2012-07-07 ... | reverse complement strand
GGCCATCGGCACCATCGCCAAGCCGAAGCTGGCCATCTACCCGCTGGGCATCGGTGGCAAGTCCGACCCGGTCCGCCTAGTGTTCTCCGGCAAGCCGACCGACGCCGTCGTGGTCTCCATGGCCGACGAGCGTGAACGCTTCCGTCTGCTCATGGACGAGGTCACCGTCGTCGAGCCGCAGGGCTCCCTCAAGGAACTGCCGTGCGCCCGCGCCGTGTGGAAGCCGAAGCCGGATCTGAAGACCGCCGTGCAGTGCTGGATCGCCGCCGGTGGCTCCCACCACACCTGCATGACCACTTCCGTCGGTCGTGAGGCTTGGGAGGACTTCGCCCGCATCGCCGGTGTCGAGCTCGCCGTGATCGACGAGAACACCACCGCCCGCCAGTTCGAGAAGGAGCTGGAGCTCAGCGAAATGTACCACCGTCTGAACAACCGTCACTGAGACTGTAGCGTGATGGCGACGCGGCAGATATCAGGCGCATCATCCTTCGTGCGTCGTTGCCCTTCTGCCGTGTCTGCCCCGCGCCGAGCTCGGTACCGTTCGTCGAATGGTGGATGGCTGGGGAGCGTGTAAACGTTTCCCAGCCCTGATGGGGTCTTCTCCTTATATTTCATCTACCATCCATATCCCCATCGCCAAGAGGCGCATCCGGTGTTCCTTCCGGATGCGCCTCTTGTGTAAGTCTTGTTTCATGCGTCTGCCAATGGTGGTGGCGCAACAGGACGGACGAATATAGTGAACCGGGCTTCGGCTGCCTGGAGGCCGGGGCGAATTTGGCCTTGTGGCGAGTAAACTGGTACTGATACCGTCATTCAATGCAACTGTGAGGATTGGTGCGCGATATGCTCATCTTGTTCGTCTGTACAGGCAATATCTGCAGATCCCCCATGGGTGAGCTGTTGCTGGCAAAATACCTGTCCGGCACCACCATTCGCGTGGCCAGCGCGGGTACGCGAGGGCTTGCCCAGCATGAGATGGATCGCTACAGCGCCAGGCTCATGCGCAGCGTGGACATCGAGCCCAGCGGGTTCCGTTCGCGCCGTCTGACCAGACCCATGGCGGAAGAGGCGGATCTCATACTCTGCTTTGAAAAGAAACAGCGCAAGGACATCGTCACGCTGGCGCCGAACGCGGTCCGCTACACGTTCCTGGTGGACGATTTCGCCAACATGTGCCAGTACTGTGCGCAGCAGGGGCTGATCGAAGGGCTTACTGTACAGGAGCGTTTGGAATCGGTTATCAGGGCGTCCACGATCATCAGGCCGATGCTCCCCAAGGCGAAGGACATCGAGGATCCGATCAGCAAGCCGTTCGAGGTGTTCGTGGAGGTGGCCAACGAGCTCAATCGCGATCTGTGCGCTATGCTGAGCGCGTTGAAGAAGCACCACCGTGTCAACGCGGCGCCGACGCGGCAACGGATAGCACCATTAAACGAGGCATACGCCGCATAGCGTTCCGAAGGTGCGGGGGCACGGGGTTCGCCGTGGCGATGGGGCCAGGCCGACTCATGTACTGCCGATGTGGACCGCACAGGGTTGATAACGTTCACATCAGAGGTGTCAGACGACTGCAAAGCAGTGCGGCATGTAAGTGTCATGCATATGTTTTCGTAGTATTGGTCTAGGTATTATGGCCGATGTGTGACCAGAAGGCATGTGATCCGCGGCCTATAGAGGCCTGATTCGGTGTTGCCCATGAGAATCATGGTGCAAACGCAATCATGAAAACGTTGGCGTTTGCTGAAAATTTCTGTGGTATTTTAAGAGGAAACGTGCTCCAAAAGAGAACGTTGTCAAAGGAGATATGGCCAAGCGGAGCCTGGCAATGTGCGTTGTGTGGGAAGAACGGTGGGTTCGGACTCGCGTTTTTTGCCCGGCTCGTGGCCACAGATAAGGAGTGCCGATGAAGGCTAGTGGATACTCCGCGGGTGGCGGGTCGCAGCATCCGCCCCAGAGCGGGAACCGTTCACCATTCAGGAAAAGGGCCGTCTGGAAGAAGCTGGCGGCCGGCGCCGTCGCGCTTGCCACGGCGTTCGGAGGCATGGGGCTTGCAGTCTCCACCGCCTCCGCTTCCACCGGTCGCGACAGCTACGCGGATACCGTGGGCAATGCCACATTCGAGACCGCGCGCGAAAAGTACGGTCTGACCAAGCATATGAAGAACGGCGCCATCCTGCACGCATGGATGTGGTCGTTCAAGAACATCACCAAGCACATGGAGGAGATCGCCAACGCCGGCTACACCTCCGTGCAGACCGAGCCGATGAGCAAGATCAAGGAGGTCGCCGCCAACGGCAAGAAGTTCACCGAGAACTGGTACTACGTGTACCAGCCGACGAACACCTCCATCGGCAACTTCGTGGTCGGCACCGAGGCCGATCTCAAGGAGATGACCGCCACCGCCCATAAGTACGGCGTGCGTGTGATCGTGGACGTGGTGGCCAACCACTTCACCTCCGACTGGAACGCCATCGACTCCGACTGGAAGAACAAGGATTACTTCCATTCCCGTTCCAACTGCGGCGGCACCGACGGCGACCAGATCAACTACAGCTCCCGCCGCGACGTCACGCAGTGCCATCTGCTCGGCCTGTGGGATCTGAACACCCAGAGCCAGACAGTTGCGGATCGTATGAAGGACTTCCTGACCACGGCCGTGGACGACGGCGTGGACGGCTTCCGCTTCGACGCCGCCAAGCACGTCGAGCTGCCGACCGAGAAGTTCGACAACAAGACCTCTAACTACTGGAACACCATTTTGAACAATGGCGCCCAGTTCCAGTACGGCGAGGTGCTGCAGGGCGATTCCGGCCTTGACTACAAGGCCTACGCCAACCTGTTCAAAGACAATTCCACCGACGGCGGCGGCAACACGGCCTCCGACTACGGCAAGACAGTCCGCGCCGCCATCAAGAGCGGCAACCTTGGCGTGAACATGGTGAAGAACATCAACACCGGCGGCGCCAGCGAGGACCAGCTGGTCACCTGGGTCGAATCCCACGACAACTATGCCAACGGCGACAAGGAATCCACCAGCCTGACCGACTACCAGCTCATGATGGGCTGGGCCATCGTCGGCTCCCGCAAGGCCGGCGCGCCGCTGTACTTCAACCGCCCGGTCGGCTCCGGCGGCACCAACGCGCAGTTCGCCGAACAGTCCCAGCTGGGCGACACCGGCGACGACATGTGGAAGAACAAGTCCGTGGTGGCCGTGAACCACTTCCGCAACGCCATGGACGGCAAGTCCGAGTCGCTGAACAACTGCGGCGAGAACTCCTGCCTCATGATCGAGCGCTTCACCAAGGACGGCGTCGCCAACGACGGCGTGGTCATCGCCAACATGGGCGGCGATCAGAACCTCGCCGGCACCGCTGTCAGCCTTGACGACGGCACCTACCCGGATGAGGTCAACGGCGGCAAAATCGTGGTCAAGGACGGCAAGATCACCTCCGGCACCGCCAAGGGCAACGCGGTGAGCGCCTTCTACCTGAAGGGCGAGTCGAAGCCGTACGTCTCCGCCGAGGCCGCCTCCAACACCTTCACCTCCGACACCGTCAAGGTGACCCTGCACGCCAAGGACGCCAAGGACCTCAAGTACACCACCTCCGAGGGCGCATCCGGCAGCTTCAAGGACGGCGACGTGATCAGCGTCGGTTCCAGCATCTCGGTCGGCGAAAGCGTCACCGTGACCGTGACCGGCACCAGCACCAAGGACGGCAGCAAGCTCACCGGCAAGGCGACCGTCAGCAAGGTCGAGGTGGCCAAACAGAACCTCGCCTCGCAATACGGCACCAACAAGGTGGGCAACGGCGTGAAGAAGACCATCAACTTCAACGCCGGCAAGGGCGCAAGCCTGGCCGACTGGGACAGCTCCATGCTGATCGCGCAAGGCGCGGCCAACGACGACCCGCGCGTGTACCGCCCGAACTCCATGTACGAGGTGCCGATCGATCTGTACGCACTGTACGGCGCGTATGATGACGACAACCTGTACCTCATGTGGGAAATGACCAACGTGCAGGACGTGGTCGACACCCAGGACGACTACCCGCTGAGCCAGGGCCACCTGTGGCAGACCCAGAACCTGCCGTTCCATATCGCCATCGACACCAAGGACGACAGCACCCGCGTAGGCAACGATGCGGGGCTGAAGACCGGCGGCACGCTGTGGAACTCCGGCATCAGCTGGGGCGGCTCCCAGAAGGTCAACAAGGTGGTGACCATCTCCACCAACGGCTCCAACGGTCCATGGATCTACAGCGGCGACTCCGAGGGTCTTGATTCCAACGCCGAATACGGCCCGGCGGCCAACGCCACGACCAACACCAAGAAGTCCGGCATCAAGTTCGGCTACGGCAACGGCATCCTGAGCGATAAGGTCATCGGCATCGACGGAGGCTGGGGCGAGAGCAACGGCCGCGTGACCGGCGATATGAAGGCCGAGAACGAAAGCAAGGCCAAGTGGGTCAACTTCAACGAGAAGGGCCACGACTCCGCCAAGATGGACGACCATTACGAGATCGCCATCCCGCTGAGCGAACTGGGCACCACCGCCGAGCGCATCGCCACGAACGGCATCGGCATCCAGCTGGCGGCCACCTTCGGCCTGTCCGCCATGGATTCACTGCCGTACGATCTGGCGATGAACGACAACGCCGACCTGCCCGACACCACCTCCCAGGAGAACAACTCCTTCGAGAAGTCCGATCTTGACAACTTCACCGTCGCCATGGCCAACATCGGCGGCAAGGAGGATCCGGTCGAGACCAAGTCCGTGAAGATCGACCAGTCCAGCTACACCACCGATATCTCCAGCGGTGTGACCACCAAGCAGTTGACCGCGACGACCGATCCGGCTGGCGCGTCCGTGTCGTGGAGCTCGTCAGACAAGTCGGTGGCGACCGTGGATTCGAAGGGCGTGGTCACCCCGGTGAAGGCCGGCACGGTGAAGATCACCGCCAAGGCCGGAGACAAGAGCGATACCATCACCGTCACGGTGATCGGCGAGGTGCCTGTCCCGCCGGTCACGGCGAACACCATCTACGCGTCGAAGCCTTCGGGCTGGGGCAAGATGTACGCGTACGTGTACACCGGCGACGGCGCGACCGCGGTGAACAACGCGGCGTGGCCGGGCATGGAGATGGAGAAGGCCGACAACTGTGACCAGACCGGTTACAAGTACGTTGTTCCCGACAACCTGGCCAAGGGCGCGAAGGTGATCTTCAACGACGGCGGCAGCCAGCAGTATCCGGGCTCCCGCGAGCCTGGCCTGGACTACGACGGCGGCACCGTCAAGTGGGACGGATCGTCCTCCGCGCTGACCGCGCTTGAGTGCAACACCCCGATTCCGGTGTCTTCGGTGTCGATCTCCGGTTCCGGCGTGAGCAGCGGGAAGCTGAGCCTGAAGAAGGGCGCGTCCGCGCAGCTGACGGCCACGGTGAACCCGTCGAACGCCACCGACAAGACCGTCGCATGGTCCTCCTCCGACATCGCCGTTGCAGCGGTCGACAAGACCGGCAAGGTCACCGGTGTGAAGGCCGGCACCGCGACCATCACGGCTACGGCCGGCGACAAGAGTGCCTCGGTGCAGCTGACCGTCACCGCTCCGAACGAAACCGTGGACATCATGTTCAAAGCCACTGACGTGACACTGAAGTCCGGTGAGACTCTGTACGCGGTCGGCGACTGGGGGCAGGCCAACGCGTGGAAGCGCGCGGGCGGCGTCAAGCTCGCCAAGAACGGAAGCGCCTACACCGGCACCGCCACCGTCACCAAGGGACATGCCATGGCGTTCCGCCTGATCAAGGTCGATGCCAGCGGCAAGACCACGTGGGACCCTGCCGCGGACCGCAAGGCCACCGCCGACCAGTCCAAGACCCTCGAGGTCACCTGGGACGGGCGCGCGGTCAGCCAGACCGTGGACATCACCATCAACGCCGCGGCGGACCTGAAGTCGGGCGAGACCCTGTACGCGGTGGGCGACTGGGGCCAGGACGGCAAGACCTGGACCCGCGCGTCGGGCGTGAAGCTGGCCGCGAAGTCGGACGGCGCGTACACCGGCATTGTCTCGGTGAAGACCGGCCATGCCATGGCGTTCCGCCTGATCAAAGTCGATGCCGGCGGCAGGACCACGTGGGATTCGGCATCCGATCGCAAGACCACCGCCGACAAGACCAAGGCCATCGGCGTCGCCTGGTCCGTCAGCACCGTCAACGAGAACGGCGTCCCGCCGGTCACGCTCGCCATCACCGGCGACGGGGTTTCCAACGGCAAACTGACGCTTTCCGCCGGCTCCCTCGCGCGGCTGTCGGTCTCGGGCACTTCGTCCAAGGTCGACATGTGGTGGAGTGACGGGGCCGCGGTCGCGGTCTCCGGCACCGGCACCGTGTACGCCGTGCAGAAGGGCACCGCGAAGGTGAACGCCAAGGTCGACGGCAAGACCCTGAGCCTCACCGTCACCGTCCAGTAGTGATCTACTGCACGGGCAGATAGGCAAGCGAGATAGGTGGCTGATTCTCGGGGATATTCGAGAATCAGCCACTTTATCATCGTCAGAAAACAAAACGGTGCCTAAGGCGTAAATCTGTTTTGTACTGGAAAGTTAATGAGGAAGACAATGGCAGTATGTAGCGACATCACTGTGGCTGTGGCGACACATAAGGCGTATCGTATGCCGACGGATGGCGTGTATATGCCCCTTCAGGTAGGTAAGGCGTTGCATCCCGAGGTCGATCTTGGTATCGCGTGCGATGATACCGGTGATAACATCTCATTGTCCAACGCTCAGTATTCCGAATTGACCGGACTGTATTGGCTGTGGAAGAACTGCGCTTCTCAGTACCAAGGACTTGTACATTATCGTCGTCATTTTGCGAAGGCCAGTGATCCAAAGCGTTTTGGCAGCGTGGATGATCGTTTTTCGTGCATAGCGCGGGAAGAAGACTATGAATCCCTGCTCGATGGGGCCGATATTATTGTGCCGACCAAGCGCAAGTACTATATCGAGACAGTGTATTCGCATTATGAGCACACCATGAAAGAGGGGCAGTTGGAAGCCGCCCGCAAGATCATTGCCAAAATGTCCCCTGAATATCTGGATGCTTTTGATGTTCAAATGGGAAGAACGTCAGCTCACTTTTTCAATATGTTCGTAATGCGCAAGGATTATCTTGACGAATATTGCAACTGGATGTTCCCTATAGTGGACGAGCTTACAAGACGCGTCGATTCCAACGGATATAGTCCATTCGAAATGCGTTACCCCGGGCGAATCAGTGAAATATTGCTTGATGTGTGGCTGGACACGAAGCATTACCCATATGTCGAAATGCCGGTTGTCAGCCCCGAGCCTGTAAATTGGAGTAAAAAGGGAATGGGGTTCCTCATGGCGAAATTCATGGGGAAGAAGTACGTGAAGAGCTGCTAGGGCAAACATCATGACGCTACCATTTCGACCCCTAATCAGTGTCATCGTACCTGTGTATAACGTGGCGCAGTACCTTGATCAGTGCCTGGAAAGCCTTGTCCGTCAGACATATGCCAATCTTGAAATCATCCTGGTCGATGACGGCTCCACCGATTCGTCCGGCGGAACATGCGATGAATGGGCGGAGCGCGACTCGCGTATTCGTGTGATCCACCAGTCCAATGCCGGTCTAGCTGCAGCCCGCAACACCGGACTCGATGCCGCTGCCGGAGCATATATCGGTTTTGTGGATTCCGATGATTACGTGTTGCCTGATATGTTCGGAACGTTGATGCGGAACATGAAGGACGCGAACGCCGATCTGTCGATTGTCTCCTATGCGCGTGAAGACTCGGACGGCATAACCTATTGCAATGCGTTGCCTGGGAAAAAGATGGTGATGACATCCGAGGACGCGTTCAAATACGTCAACATTCATGGCTATTTCTATGTGGTCGCATGGGACAAGTTGGCAAAAAGTGAATTATTCGAGGGACTACGCTATCCGCTTGATGCTAAGTATGCCGAGGACTCCCCGGTGACCTACCAGCTTTTGGATCGGGCTGACCGCATAGTCTATGAATCTGCACCGTTGTATCGATACCGGATGAACGAAGGAAGCCAGTCGCACGGCATTACCGATAAATTCACGCAATCCACCGGCAATATGCTGGAATTGGTACGTAGAAAATACCCTCAGGACGAACCATATGCTGTGTATGGTCATTTGGAATCCATTGTGGGCACCTGTAACCGTATTGTTCTTGCGCATAAGCGCAAAGAGTGGGCTGATTTCGAGAAGTATGCCAGAAACAGGTTGCGCAGTCTGCTGCCGCTGGTGGAGCAGCATGGGCTGATTTCGAGAAGCCAGGCATTGCAATGGCGGCTGCTTGTCCTTTCGCCGGCCTTATACAGTATGATGTACCGTTGCTATAAGCAGCGGCATCCAGAAATCGCGTCACATTAGGAGCAGCGGTTGATAATGTTTTCGATCGTACTGCTGCTCACATTGCTCCTGTTCCTGATTCTTTTGTTGATGGTATATGGAGGGGACTTTGCGGAACCATCCGTACTCTTTGTTCTGGGATTCGCTTTATCCGTTTTTAACGGTCTGACCAATTACAAGGCGTGGAATTTCGATTTGTCCTTGCAGACGTGTCTTGTCGTCATGGTAGGGGCGGTTGTCTTCATGGCGGTGGCATACGGTGTGAAGGCATTGTTCCGCGCTATTGTGGTGGACGACGTATCATCGCGTAAATACAGGGAGCCCCAGAACATTACTTTGCCGTTATGGGTCTATGTTGCCGGGCTGATGTTTACATGCCTGTCCTTCATTATCGTCTCGCGGGGCATCATCGCTTTGACTTTGCCCTATGGCGGTGATGGCTCGCTAAGCAAGGCTATCGGACTGTACGATCACTTGAATAAATTCAGCACGGAGGGCGTATCGATTTCAGGCATTGCCTCGTTACTGTATCTCGCCACCAACGCTATGGCGTATGTATGGTTGTTTCTTGCTATGCGTAGCTTTGTGGTTCGAACGCTGAAGAAGGATTACCTTGCATTGGCCAATACTTTGGCCGTCATACCAATGACCTTGATTTCAGGAGGACGGAACAGCCTTATTCAGCTTGGCGTTGCGGCATTTGCTTATTGGATTCTCTTTCGTCGACAGAACAATCATTGGCGGGGGGTTCGGCTGCGCTTCCATACGGTTGCCTTCTTCATGGTCATTGTCCTGGCTGGCTTGGCCTTATTCAAGCCGCTCCTTTCTTTAATGGGGCGGAATCCCGGCGAATCGACCATATACGAGTACCTTTCCATCTATATCGGAGCTCCTATGAAGAACCTGGATGCGTTCCTCACCGGCTCGATGAATCCGGCCTTAGCTGTGAAATCGATGAAATGGGGAGATATGACGTTGGCCTCGACCTATGCTTCGTTTCCCCAAATCTTCGGCCACACTATCATCGATTGGTTGAGCTGGCAGCCGTTCCAAAGATATGGGAATGTGGATCTCGGCAATGTTTTCACCACATACTATGCGTTCATCTTCGATTGGGGAATTGCCGGTGCGCTGCTTGCTGTTGCATTCATCGCGGCGCTTTCCCAGTTGTGCTATGAAAGCGCGGTTTACGCGCTGCAGTACGGGACCGGCGGCATCCCTTTGTCCATGATGTTGTATGGGGCTGTCAGTTATTGCTGCGCCTTCAGCTTTTTCTCCAACCGATGGATGTCCACCATGCTGAATCAGATCATGCTGAAGAACATCATTATCTGGATTGCGCTTATTTTCCTGACGAATATCATTCGTAGGCGTGGCACAGTTGTTCATGGGGGAAGACACTATTCCGCAAAGTCCCTTGATACGGAGGAGTGTATCGGATGAAGCGCCGGGATACCGCAGATAAGGGCTTACGCGGCGGCAAGGATAGTGCTCCGCGTATTCGTTCCGTTAAGTTCAACGTGCTGATGAATATGATCGTCACCACGTCATCATTGATTTTTCCGCTTATCACGGTTCCATACGTATCGCGTGTGCTGTCCACGAGCGGTACGGGGCACGTTGCGTTCGCCCAGTCGGTTTCCTCGTATTTCTCGCTCGTGGCGTTGCTGGGTGTGACATATTACGGGGTGCGTGCATGCGCCAGCGTCCGAGACGATCGGGCCGAGCTTTCGCGGACCGTCAAGGAGTTGCTGGTCATCCTGGGATGTTCGACAACCGTGGTCAGCATCGTATATGTGGCTTGTCTGCTTACCGTGCCGAAGATGAATGCGCAATTCGAGCTGTTCCTGCTCTTCGGCCTTTCCATCTGGCTGGCGTCGTTCGGAGTGGAATGGTTCTACCAGGCGTTGGAACAGTACGAATACATTACCGTGCGCAGCGTCTGTTTCAAGCTTCTGGCCTTGGTGCTCATGTTCGCGTTCGTCAGGCAGCGCGGCGATTATGTGACATATGGTCTCATCGTCGTGGTGGCAGGCTATGGATCCAACATCCTCAACCTATTGAGGCTGCGCAAGTTCATCGATCTGCATGATGGTGCCAAGCTCAAGGTGACGCGACATTTCAAGCCGATGCTGTGGTTCATGATTGCTTCCATCTCTTCCGGAATGTACATCCAGGTAGACATCGTCATGCTTGGCTTTCTTGGCACAACGAATATGGTGGGGCTCTATCAGCTCGTATCCAAGATCAAATCCGTACTGGTGACCGCCGTCAATTCGGTAGGCAACGTCATGTTGCCCCGGTTGTCGTACTATCAGGCGCAGAGCAAGGAACGGCGTGCCGGCGAGCTCATTGCGAAGAACATGAATTTCGTCATGGTATTCGGCTCCGCGATTATTGTGCTACTGATACTTCTTGCAGTCCCGATTGTGATGCTGCTTGGCGGCCCCGACTTCTCCGGTTCCGTAATGCCGTTGAGATGCGTCGGTTTCGCGGTGATGTTCTCCGCCATGAATATCGTGCTCGCCAACTATATGATTTCCAAAGGGCGGGAACAAAGCTGGGCCATAGTCAATGTCATCGGGCTTGTACTGGCGATCACGGCCAATGTCGTGTTGATTCCACGATTCGGTGTGATCGGCTCGGCGGTGAGTATTTCGCTGTGCGAGGCATTGATGTTCGTCATGCGCTCGTATGTGTGCCGTGATTTTCTTAAAGGAATTCGCGAGCTGATTGATCCGATCCGCATCTTCGCCTGTGCGATTCTTGCAGGAGCCGCAACGCAATGTGTTTTGGCGTTAGGCAACGCCAATACGTGGAACGCATTCATATGGCTTCTTGGCGGCGGCATCATATTCGGCATCGTATACGGCGCTGCGCTCATCGTATGCCGTGAACGGTTCCTGATGAGCATGATTCAACCAGTGATCAGTCGGTTCAAAGCACGAGATTAAAGGGTCGGATATGACGAAGTATGTGATTTGCGAACGCTCCCTGCATCATGCGCATGCCGGTTCCAAGGCGCGTGACGATATTCGTCGGCTGCTCGAACAGGATGCCTGGCAGCCGTTTGAAGTGCACCCAGGCGAGAACAAGGGATATATCGACAAGCTGCTGTGCGTCGGCTATACGGTAGCCGATTGGAAACGATTGGAACGTGCCGTTCAGCCGGGTGATGTGGTGTTGGTGCAGTTCCCGCTGATCATGTACAACAAGGTATCCCTGTATGCCTTGCCATCTATACGCAGACTGAAAGCACGAGGTGTGCGTTTCGTTATGCTGGTGCATGATTTAGAAAGTCTGCGAGGATATTCCTTCACCGATTTCGATAAGCAATGGGTTGCGGAAGCGGATATGTTGATCAGCCACAATCCATGCATGAGCAAAGTGCTGCGCGAATATGGTGCCACGGCACCGATCAAGGAAATCGGGATTTTCGACTATCTGCTTCCTTCGGTCTCGCCGGTCGCGCCGGAAGCTCGGCATGGCATCGACATCGCAGGAAATCTCAGCCATGAGAAGGCGGGATATATATATCGGCTTGCCGCGCAGTTCCCTGATGCGGATATCAATCTCTATGGGCCGAAATTCGACAAGGAACAGGGACCTTCCGCGTGGTACCGGGGCATGTATGCCCCGGATGAATTGCCGAGCAAGCTCCAAGGGCGATTCGGTCTCATCTGGGATGGCGACAGTACCGAAACATGCACGGGTTTCTACGGCAAATACCTGGCTGTAAACAATCCGCACAAACTTTCGCTGTATCTTGCCTCCGACAAGCCGGTGATCATCTGGAGCAAGGCGGCGCTCGCACCATTCGTCATACAGCATGGCGTCGGCTTCGCGGTAGACAGTATGCAGGAAGCCGTGCTGACGGAGCATACCATAGGTAAGGAAGAGTATCTTTCGATGACGAAAAGAGCCGGCGAATTGGGAGCTCGGCTACGCGAGGGATATTACACGGGAAGAGTCATGGACGAATTGCAGGCGGCTATGCCGGAACTGCAGGAAAGGTTACGATAGATGGGCGTCAAGCAGAAGATCAAGGCCATTGTGCCTCAGCGCGCGTGGAGAGCGCTGCAACGAGGTAAAGCGAACATAAAACTCGCGTCATATTACTCCCGGCAGCGCAAGCGCTTCCTGAACAATTGCGCCGGCCAATGGAACGATGAACGGTTCGAACAGTTGCGGGGAACGATGGTGTACTACATCCACCGCATTGAGAAGGGACTCTCCCATCAGCATTTCCGCTCCGGTTTCGGCAGGTCGGCGTTCAGCGAGCTGAAAGCCGTGATGGAACGATGGCGCAAATTAAGCTATCCGGTGGATGACGTGACCTATCAGGCGGCACAGAACGTGATACGAGCGTATGTGCGCAAGCATCATGAGATCGGCGAGCCGATTCCGCGCTTCGTGAGCGAATGGTTTGCCGATGAGGTCGCCTCTGCCGACGGTGCGTATGACGGCGAATCCAATGCCGGGGTCAAAATCGTTCGGGCTTCGGGCAAGCGCGACAATCAGGCAAAGGACTATGCGACGCTGTTCGCGCAGCGCACCAGTGTCCGCGAATATGCCGACACGCCGGTCGACATGCAATCGGTGCATGAAGCAATCGCGATATCCATGAAAACACCCTCCGTGTGCAATAGGCAGGCATATCGCATCCTGCTTGTTCGAAACCCGAAACTCATCAAGCATGCGTTGGATTTGCAGGGGGGATGGCGCGGCTATGCTATGCCGCCGCTGTTGGCTCTGATCAGCGTGGACGTGCGCAGCTTCGTGAGTGTGGAGGAACGCAATGAGCCGTATATCGATGGCGGATTGTTCACCATGGCGTTTCTTACGTCGCTTGAATACGAATCCCTTGCGTCATGCCCGTTGAACACCATGATGCGTAAGCAGCAGGAGCACGATATCCGCAAGCTTCTTGGGATTCCCGATTACGAGGTGCTGATAGCGTTCGTCGCGATAGGCAACTTCCCCGAATCCATAGAAGCGCCGATTTCCTTCAGATACAAGCCTGAAGCAATCACTCGTGAATTGAGATAACCATGGCGGATCTTGTCAGCGTCATCATACCGGTGTATGGAACGCCGTTGCCGGTGCTGCGTAACTGTGTGGAAAGCCTTGGCCGTCAACAGGGAGACGACTTTCTGATGGAAGTCGTCATCGTATTCGACGGCGAACCAGGCTTCGACGGTACGGTCGTGGAATCCTGGCGCTCGCCATCGGTCATGATACGTACCGCCACTATCGCTCATGCGGGTGTATCCGCGGCGCGCAATGCTGGGATCGGCATGGCTTCGGGGCAATGGATGATGTTTGTGGACGGTGATGATGTATTGCCCGATCATGCTGTCGAGCATCTGCTTGGGTTTGCCCGAATGCACCGATGCGATGTGGTGATGGGCGCGTATCGCAGCGTATTGGACAATGCGCCAAGCGGCGACGCGGAGGAACATCATTACCTGGAGGGCGACAAGATCTTCGAAGGGGAGGAGCATGAGGTCTTCTGCCTGGACATGCTCCGCCCGCAAAAAGGAATAGCCTTGGCCTGGGGCAAACTATATGACGCGTCGGTAGTGCGTGGGATTCAGGGGTTCGATGAATCGTTGAGCCTTGGCGAAGATGCGGAGTACGCGTTCCGTGCGTGTATGGCGGCGAAGCGTATCGGGTATGTGGATTCGATGGCGTACGAGTACCGCAGGAATGCGGAATCTGCTGTCAGGACGTTCCGAGCCGATTATGTGCAACGGACGGTGGCTGGAATCAAGGCGCTGCACGCTACCGTGGCTCGAATCGATCAGCCGGTTTTGCGAAAACAGTGCAGAGCATGTCTTGATGATTATGCGTTGTTCCATTTGACCATCATCATGATCAATTATCTGTTCAATCCCCAAGCGCCGTGGAATCGTAGCGAACGGAACAAACAGTATCGAAAGACCGTGGATCTGCCGATATTTCGTATGCCATTGCGCGGATATCACGGCGGGCGATTCCCCCTGACCAGACAAGTGGCGCTGCTTTCCATGAAATGGCGTTTGTGTTGTGTCAGTGCCGCGATAGCGTGGGTGCGGCATAGGCAATTCGGCGGCTGAACTCAGGATCTCATTGCATTCATCAATAAACTCCACTTGGAAAGAAAGGACATAACATGGCCGGTCATCCGCTGAACGTGGGCATCATCACCTACCATGCGGCCTACAATTACGGATCGGTGCTGCAGGCATACGCGACGCAGGCAAAACTTGCCGGCATGGGACACAACGTCACCATGATCGACTATCGATCCGAAGAAGGCGAGCGCTACTACCGTAATCTGTATTTTCGCGGGCAGGGGCTCAAATCAACGCTTGCGGACATGACCATGCTGCCGGTGGCGGGCAAGCGCAAATCAAGGATGGAACGCTTTGAACGCTTCATCCACGAGAATATGCGCCTGAGCCAAAACCAGTACCATGAGCCGGAGGAACTCGATGAACTGGCCGATGCATTCGATGTGGTCGTCAGCGGAAGCGATCAGATCATCAACAAGCATTCCAATGAACTGGAGCGTGTGGACTGGAAGTATATGGATCCGTATCTGCTTGCGTGGGCGCATTGCAGGAAGATTTCCTATGCCTCCTCGCCGGCGACCATGACCGATGAGGAACTTGAGCGCATCGGCCCGTCGCTTGTCCGGTTCGACGCATTGTCTGCACGGGAACTGTCCGCGTGCAAGCGGTTGGAACGTGTGAGCGGGCGGCATGTCGAGCATGTGTGCGATCCGACGCTTCTGCTGACTGGTGATGAGTGGATGAAACATGTGCCTGCCGGCAAGACGATAGGGGAGACGCCTTACCTGCTGTTTTACTCATTATTGCGTCCTAAGCGGGCGGCGGGCGTCTTCAAGCAATTGAAGGAACTGTCTCAACGCATCGGTATGCGCATTGCGGTGCTGACGCCCATGGCGGGTAATGTGCCGAACTGCCGCGAGCTGGTCAATGTGCTGGATGCAGGGCCTGAGGAATTCGTTTCGCTTATGAGTCACGCGCAGGCCGTGCTCACCGATTCCTACCACGGAACGCTGTTCTCGATTAACTTCCACAAGCCGTTCTGGGTGTACACGGAGGGAACGAAGGAACATGAACTTGGTACTCGCCGCGGGCAGATTCTCCAAGCGCTTGGTCTGACCGATCGCATCATCACCGATTTCTCGGAAATTCGGGTCGAAGAAGCTGGATCGAAGGATTGCACGATTGATTATTCGACTGCCGATAGTGCGTTGTCCGCTATGCGTGACCGGTCGGTTACATATCTGGATAGCGCGTTGCATATGCATGAGTAAGAGCGGTAGTGGCGGCATGCCTGCCATGATGCGTGACCGGATATAGCAGATGGCCTCGGATTCATCGGAATCCGGGGCCATCTTGGCATTAGAGAGTGCTCTTCTTTCTAATACCTGTTTACTGGACGGTGACGGTGAGGCCCAGGGTCTTGCCGTCGACCTTGGCGTTCACCTTCGCGGTGCCCTTCTGCACGGCGTACACGGTGCCGGTGCCGGAGACCGCGACCGCGGCCCCGTCACTCCACCACATGCTCGGCTTGGCATCGGTTCCGGTGATGCTGAGGTTCGCGATGTCGCCTGCCTTAAGAACAAGCTTGCCGTTGACCACTTCGTCGCCGGTGATGGCTGCGGCAGTGGGCGGTACACCATTCTCATTCACCGTGGGGATGTCCCAAGCTACGCCGATGCTCTTGGCCTCATCAGCGGTGGTCTTGCGGTCCGTGGTTGGGTCCCACGTGACTGAAGATCCGCTGACGGACACCTTAATTAGGCGGAAAGATACGGCATGTCCTTTGGCGACCTTGATGGTACCGGAGGCGATGACTTCATCGGCAGAACCAGGCTTATCGCCAAGAGAAATGACCTGCTTGGTTTCAAGTCTGATGCCGCTGCTGCGACTCCACGCGTTGGCCTGGCCCCAATCTCCGACCACATATAGATACTCGCCGGCGTGAATATCGGCTTTCGCGTTGATGGTGATGTCCACGATCTGGCTGACCGCGCGCCCGTCCCAGGTGACCTCGAGGGTCTTGGACTGGTCGGCGGTGGTCTTGCGATCGGATGCCGGATCCCACGTGGTCTTGCCACTGGCATCGACCTTGATCAGGCGGAACGCCATGGCATGGCCGGTCTTCACCGAGACAATGCCGGTGTACGCGCCGTCCGACTTCGCGGCCAGCTTCACGCCCGACGCGCGGGTCCAGGTCTTGCCGTCCTGGCCCCAGTCGCCCACCGCGTACAGGGTCTCGCCCGACTTCAGGTCCACGCCGGTCGCCCTGAACGTGATGTCGACCGCGGACGCGGGCCCGTCCTCGACCTCGACCTCGACGCTCGCGGTCCTGCCGCCCGCCTTAGCGGTGACCTTCGCGGTGCCGGCCTTCACGCCCGTCACCTTGCCGGTCTTGTCGACCGTCGCCACGGCCGCGTCGGAAGAGGACCACGTCACGGTCCTGTCGGTGGCGTTCGACGGGTTCACCGTCGCCGACAGCTGTAGCGATGCGCCCTTCTTCAAGGTGGCCTTGCCGTTGCTCACGCCGTCGCCCGAGACCGACACCGAAGAGACCGGGATATTGGTCGATTCACAGGTGACTGATGTCAAAGAGGACGAGCTGCCGTCCCAGCGAACCGTGCCGCCGTTGTAGGTAATACCTGCCTGCTGTGCGCCCGGATACTGCTGGCTGCCGCCGTCGTTGAAGATCACCTTTGCATTCGAAGCGAGGCCTTCGGGAATCTCATACTTGTAGCCGCTCTGGCCGCAGGTATCGGTGCCGGAAATCGCCGTCATGGCCACGCCGGGCCAGGCCGCGTTGTTCTTCGCGCTTGCCCCGTCACCGGTGTAGACGTACGCGTACATCTTGCTCCAGCTGGAGGGCTTCGTAGCGTAGATGACGTTCTTCGCCACAGGTGCGACGCCAGTCAGCGTCAACGTGATGGTATCGCTCTTATCGCCCGCCTTGGCTGTGATCTTCACGGTTCCGGCCTTAAGGCCTGTAACCTTGCCTGTCTTATCGACGGTGGCCAGGGATTCGTCCGAAGAGGACCAGTTCACGGTAACGCGGCTGTTGGCGGGGTCGGTGGTGACCGATGCCTTGAGCTGCAGGCTTTGCGTTGCGGAAAGATCCATCGAGGTGTCGCCGGAGATCTTCAGCGAAGTCACTGTGGCATCCTCGCCACCTTCATAGTTCGGTTCTTCCGCATTGATGTACTTGTCCGGGTCATACCCGTTCTTGTCCATGTATTGCATGCAGTACTTGTCGCACGGGCTCTGCGTGCCATCGCTCGGATCGTAGGTCGGGTCGCCATGCTTGGTATACGAGTACGTATGCTTGATGGTTTCGCCGTCGGCGCCGGTTCCCTTTACCGTCACGGTAATGACCTGGCCGCTCTTCGCAGTGGAGCCGATCTTGATGACATCGCCGTCCTTGTAGGAGCCGGACTGACCATCGGACGTGGTGTACGTGGTGTCGGTCGCCTGATAGGAACGCAGGGTGATCTTCTTGGAGGTACCGGGAATGGTGCCTTTGTTCGGGTAAGCCTCGGCGGTGGAGACCTTGCCGGAACGCGTCTTGTTGGAGAACGCCGCGATGGACTTCGCCTTCACGGAGCCGGAGACGACTTTGCCGCCGGACACGGTGATGGTGGAGCCGGTGACCTCATCCGTATAGGTGCCGTTGGCGAGCTTGGTGGACTGGCCGGCAAGGTTCTTCTCCGCGCCGTTGGCGTTGGCCACCACCATGCCGTCCTGTGCGGCGGAACCGGCATAGCGTTCCACCATCAGGCAGTTGTCGTTGCCGCAGTTGGAGACGTTGGAATCCTCACCGACCATGGCGTTGCGGAAGTGGTTCACCGCCACGACCTCCGGATCCTTCCACAGGTCGGAGCCGGCATCGCCGAGCTTGGAGTTCTCGTTGAATGCCGCGGACCCCTGAGCGTAAGTGCCTTTCTTACCGGTGCCGTAATCGCCGCCATCGCGGTATGGACGGTCGAAGAACAGAGTCATTCCGCCATTTTGCGCGGAGATGCCGGCCCAGCCGTATTTGATCCATTCATCGTTCAGCTGGGCTGGAATACTGGCTTCCTGATTGGAGAAATTATCGTGCGATTCCACCCAGTCCACGGACTTGTCAGCGGCGAAATTGTGCTTGGTAAAGTAATTGGCGCCCAAATTCTTATTCTGTACGCCGTTGCGCACTTCGTGGCCGAAGTTGGAATCGGTGACGCCGCCTCCGCCAATCGAACTGTTGGAGAACAGATTGGCGTAATCATTCTCACGCACGTTGGAATCGGCAAGCACCTCACCATACTGGTACTGGGCGCCGTTCTTGAGGATGGTGTCCCAATAGTGGGATTGCTTGCCACCGAATACCTCGTCGGAAAGCTCGATGTGCTTGGCCGCGTCATAGCGGAAACCGTCGGCACCGTCGGCCACGGTCTGCTTGAGCAGATCAGCCATGCCCTGGGCGACGGTGTCGTCCTGGGTGTTCAGATCCCACAGGCCGGAAAGCTTGTGCTGGGTGCAATCCTCGCGGTTGTTGTAATCGGAGATATTCTCACCGGTATGGAAGTAGGATTTGTTCTTCCATTTGCCCTCAATCACGTCAAAATCGGATGTGAAGTGGTTGGACACGGAATCGACGATGATGCGCAGGCCATACTGGTGGGCCATCTTGCACATTTCCTTGAACTCGTCTTCCGAACCGACCACGTAGTTGCCGATGGACATGTCGGTGGGCTGGTACACGTAGTACCAGTTTTCGACCCAGTTACCGGTGCCGAGCTTGCGGTTGTCCTTGATCTTGACGATCGGCTCGGTCTGGATGGAGGTGTAGCCGGCCTTGGCGATATCCGGGATGTTCTCCATGATGGTCTTGAACGACCATTCGAAGGCATGCAGGGTGGCGCCGTCCTTCATGTCCTTGGGCAGGCCGTACTTCTTACGTGCGGCCTCAAAGGTCGGATTGCCTACAGTATCGGAATAGCTGTCTCGTGTCGCAGTGGAGGCTTGGGCTTCCGGCGTGACCGCCGTGCCCAGCGTGAGCCCGGCGAGCAGCGTCGTCGCTGCTGCGGCAAAGGCCACGGCCTTCTTGCTGAGATGAGCAAGCGTCGCTGATTGTTTCATTCTCTTCCTTGGTTATTGTGTGTTTGGTTGTTGTATCGATAAGGGCCCGATTCCTGGAATAGCGAAACCGGGCCCTTATCAATGGCTAGTGGCTGTTGGGGTGTCAGCTCACGGTGACCTTCACGTCGGTGTAGGTATTGCCGCGGGACGACCACACGCGCACGGTGGTGGTGCCTTCGCCGGTGGCGTGAATGGTGCCATCGGCGTCGGCGAACGCCACGCTTTCGGTGAAGGCGTCATAGATGATGTGCTGGAACGGGCAGCTGCTGGGGTTGACCGTTGCATTCAGCTTCACCTCGTCCCCGACCTTCATGTTCAGCGTGGTCTGGTCCACGGTGATGGAGGTCGGAGATGCCTCATAGCTGTAGGCATCGATGGTGATGGGTACGCTGGCGGTTTCGCCGTTGTACTTCACGGTCACGGTGCCGGTGGTGGCCTTGGTGCCCATCAGCTTTACCGTGCGACCTGTGTTGTTGGCGGTGGAGCTGATGTGGTCTCCGGTGACGGTCCAGCTGATGTGATTCGTTACCGCATCGTCCGGAACGCCCTTGACGGTGAACTGCATGGTCTCCGGAGCCACACCATGCGTGTTGCCGACAATGGACAGCTTGCCGACCGGATTATCGGTCACGGTCACGGTCAGCTTGGAGCTCACGCCATCGGCCGTCGCTGTGATGGTGGCGGTGCCTGCCTTGCCGGCGGTAAGCACGCCGGTGCCCATCACATTGGCGACGGATGAATCGGAGGAAGTCCAAGACACCGTCTTGTTGGTGGCGGTCTCCGGCAGTACCGCGGCGTTCAGCTGAACGCTCTTGCCGGCGGCGAGGCTGAGCTTGCCGTTGGCGACTCCGTTGCCGGAGATGCTTACGGAGCTGACGCGGACGGTGGAATCATCTTCCACGGTGATGTCTACGGAGGCGACCTTGGAACCCGCCTGAGCACTGACCTTGGCGGCGCCCTTCTGCACGGCGTACACGGTGCCGGTGCCGGAGACCGCAACCGCTGCGCTATCGGACCACCAGGTCACCTTATCGGACGTGCCGGCTCCGACGAGGCTAAGCTCGGCGAGATGGCGGGCCTGCATGGTGAGCTTGCCGTTCTCCACACCCTTTCCGGTGATGTAGAACTCGTTGCCGTCGGGGATGCTGCCATCCTCATTGACCTTGTTGATGCTCCAGGCCACGCCGATGGCCTTGGTCTTGTCGGCGGTGGTCTTGCGATCCGTGGTCGGATCCCATGTGGTCTTGCCGCTGGCATCGACCTTGATCAGGCGGAACGCCATGGCGTGATTCCTGTCCACCTTGGCAGTGCCGGTGTAGGTGCCGCCGCTCTTGGCGAGCTTGATGCCGCCCGCACGCTTCCAAGCGTTGGCCTGGCCCCAGTCGCCCACGGCGTACAGGGTCTCGCCCGACTTCAGGTCCGCTGCCGCGTTGACCGTGATGTTCACGGTCTTGCCGGCGCTCTCGTCCCACTTGAGGCTGACGGTCTTGGACGAGTCGGCGGTGGCCTTGACATCGCCGATCTTGTCCCACTCGGTCTTGCCGTCGGCGGTGACCTTCACGAGGCGGGCGGTTATGCTCTGTCCCTTGTTGACGGTGGTGGTGCCGGTGTAAGAGCCGTCGGCGCCGACGAGCTTGACGCCGCCCGCTCGGTTCCAGGTCTTGCCCTTGCCCTGGCCCCAGTCGCCCACGGCGTACAGGGTCTCGTCCGACTTCAGGTCGGCCGCGGCGTCGAACGTGATCTGCACGGTGGGCTGCGGAGCCTCAACGGTGACCTCGACGCTCGCAGACTTGCCGCCCGCGGTCGCGGTGATGGTCGCCTTGCCGGCCTTCACGCCGGTGACCTTGCCGGTCTTGTCCGCGCTCGCCACGGCCGTGTCGGAGCTGGACCACGTCACGGTCCTGTCCGTCGCGTTCGACGGGTTCACCGTCGCCGTCAGCTGTGCGGTAGCGCCGGTCTTCAGGCTCAGCTTGCCGCCCGCAACGCCGCTGCCGGAGATGGACACCGACGTCACCGGAATGGTCGTATCGCACTTGAGCGTGGTCAGGGCCGCGGACGAGCCGTCCCACTTGACGATGCCGCCGTTGTAGGCGATGCCTTCCTGCTGCGCGCCCGGGAACTGCTGGCTGCCGCCGTCGTTGAAGATCACCTTCGCGCCCTTGGCAAGGTTGCTCGGCACCTCATACTTGTATGCATTGGACTGCTGGCAGCCGTCCGTGGCGGTCGTGGCGGTCATCTCGACGCCCGGCCACTTGGCGTTGTTCACCGCGGTGGCGCCGTCGCCCGTGTACACGTACGCGTACATCTTGCTCCAGCCGGAGGGCTTGGCAGCGTAGATGGTGTTGTCTGCGACCGGATCCAGCGGGGGCACGCCCGTCACCGTGACGGTGATGGAAGCGGACTTGCCGCCTGCCTTGGCGGTGATCTTGGCGGTACCGGCCTTCATCGGGGTCACGGTGCCGTCGGAAGCGACCTTCGCCACGGTCTCGTCGGAGGAGGACCAGGAGACGTTCACGCCTGCCGGATCGGTGGTGGCGGTGAGCTTGGTGGTCTTCGCACCATTGGAGAGGTCAGTAGTGAAGTCCTTCTGGTCGATCTTCACGGAGTTCACGGTGACAACGGCGCAGCTACGCGCCGTCCACGTGCCGGAAGCGGTGGTGTCGCCGTTCCAAGCGTAGTTGCCGTCGATCTTCAGGCCGGCTGCATCCACGCCCTCGGTGGTGTCGGCGGGGTACTTCAGCGTGTTGGTGGCATTGCCGTCATTGAAGATGATGCGAGTGTTGTCGTTTGCGAGCTCGTCGGGGATCTCGTACTTGTACTCGCCGTCCTTGCCGCAGTTGTCCCCCGCGGAGACCTTCGTCATCGCCACGCCTGGCCACTTCGCGTTCTGCTGCAAGGTGGTGGCGCTCGGATCATCCACATACACGTAGGCGTACAGGTTGCTCCATGCGCTCGGCTTCTTTGCATAGGCGGTGCTCGTGGCGTTCGGATCGCGCTTCGTGCACGTGAATTCGTCGGAGACCGTATCGCCGTCCTCGTCCTTGCCCTGCACCTTCACCGTGATGGTGCCGCCGACAGCGGTGGACGCGCCAACGGTGATGGTGTCGCCGTCCTTGTAGGAACCGGACTTGCCTTCGGACGTGGTGTAGGTGGTGTCCGTAGCATTATTGGCGTTCAGGGTGACGGTGTTGGTGTCGGTCTTGAACGACTTGGCGCCGCTGACGGAGACCGAAGCGGACTTGTCGGTGAAGAACACGCTGATCTTGCCGCCGGGGGCGGAACCGGAAGTGATCTTGCCGCCGGACACGGTGATGGTGCCGCCGGAGACCTGGTCCTTGTAGGTGCCGTCATCGAGGTTGGTGGCGGTGCCGTCCAGTTTCTGGGTGTCGCCCATGTTGGTGATGGTCACACCGTCGTTCTTGGAGTTGCCGTCCTTGATGTAGCGCTCGACCATGAGGCAGGAATTCGCGCCGCAATTGCGCAGGTATTCCGAAGCCTTGTTGTTGTTCATGGCGTTGCGGAAATGGTTCACGGCAACGACCTGCGAATCCTTCCAGGAATCCGCGCCTGCATCGCCGAGCTGGCTCTTCTCCGCGAACTGCGGCTGGCTGCCACCGGAGGCGAACGGGCGGTCGAAATACAGCGGCATGGTCTGGGAGCGGGAGCCGATGACGCCCCAGCCCATGGTCATTTCCCATTCGCTCATCTTCATGGAAGCGCCGTAGTCGTTCGGGCTGTTGGAATAGTTATCGTGCGATTCCACCCAGGAGACGAGGTTGTTGCCGCCTGCGGCGTTGTCCCAATTGCTGAGGTTGCCGGCGCTCAGATTCTTCGAGCTCAACGCGCCGCGGAGCTTGATGCCGTAGGAGGAGGCTGTCACGCCGCCGCCATACCGGCTGTTGCTGGCGAACAGCTTGGCATAGTCGGCATCATGGGAGATGGAATCCTGCAGCACCTCGCCATACTGGAATTGGGCACCGTTGTTCAGCACGATGTTCCAATACTGGGAATTGTCGTATTCGTTCGGCAGCTCGATGTGCTTGGCCGCATCGAAGCGGAAGCCGTCCACGCCGTCGTTCACCGCCTGCACCAGGTAGTCGTGCATCATGTTGGCGGTTTCGGTCTTGGAGGTGTTGATGTCGTACAGGCCGAGCAGCTTGCAGTGGGTCACCTGGTAACGGTTGTTCCAATCCTGCACGTCGCCGTCGTTGCAGTCGTGATGGTACAGGTCGGACTTCTTCCAACGATCCGCGATGGCGTTCCAGGTGGCGGTCATATGGTTGGCGACCACGTCCACGATGATGCGCACGCCGTACTTGTGGGCGGTGGCGCACAGGCTCTTGAGGTCATCTTCGGAACCCATCACCCAGTTGCCGATGGTGGTGTCGGTCGGCTGGTACACGTAGTACCAGTTCTCGGTGAAGATCTTGCCCTTGTTCCCAGTGTGGATGGCGGAAATCGGCTCGGTCTGTACGGAGGTGTATCCGGCCTTCGCGATTTCGGGAATGTTCTTTTCTATGGTCTTGAAGCTCCACTCCCAGGCATGCAGGGTGGAGCCCTCGCTCATCTGCTTTGCCAGGCCATACTTCTTGCGGGCCTGTTCGAATGTGGAGTTCTCCACGGTGTCCGCATAGCTGTCGCGGTTCGTGGCCGCCTGCGCCGCCGAGGCGGTGACGGTGACGCCGCCGATGGCGGTGGCCACTGCGGCCACGCTTACGGCAAGCTTCTTCCAGATGGTGCTCTTCTTGTGATATGCATGGGTTCTCTCATGCATGGGGGCATGCCACTGCGCCGAAGAATACATATCTTCTCCGCCGCTTGGCTGATTACCTCTAGCCTTCATCGGCCCTCCCTGATAACGGGGTCATTGTGCAGCGCGAGAGGTTCGCCGAGGCATGTCCTCTTCTGTTCTGTGCTGTGTTCCCTGTTGGGGTACGCATCACGGCGTTGTGTATGACCCTATCTCCTTTGACAACGTTCGCGTTGTAAGCGCACTGACAAGAATACCATATTCATATGGGAGTTTTCATGCCGTGATGATTACGATTTCAATCGCTTTGTCTAATAATGCAATCTGCTGATTACCGAGGGGTCCGTACAGTTCTACGTGCCGAGGGCAAGGTTTCGAAGTTGAAGGATGGATAATGCTTGTGAAAATATTGAAAACGTTGGCTCTTCGTTGCGTTTCTGCGATTTAGCCGAAATCGCTGTGTTGGCAAAGAGAACGTTTTCACATATCGGTCAATGCTTTATATGAGGCACATGCATAGTTTGATAAGAAGAAATGCGGGAATATGTCGCAATTAATCTCTGAAAAAGAAAGTTGCATTATTCGGCACAAACGTTGTTAAATAACAAGAGTAAAAAGGATGGTTGTAATGCGATTAGCCTGCATGCTGCAATAGCGTCGCAATTTTCAATAGAAAAGGAAAATAATATGGCATTGCTTCAGGGATTTGAAGAAATCAACATGTCCGTTCCGACCGGGAAGGCGGTAATGACGGTCACCGCATCCGTTGTCCGATTCAACAAGGCGACGGCCGCGGATCTCGGCTACCCCGCCTATGTCAAGATCCTCGTCAACGACAAGACCCGCCAGATCGCGCTGCAGGCATGCAACGCGAAAAGCGCCAACGCGGTGAAGTTCAGCAAGCCGGAAGGCAAGCAGACCACTTCCGTGAACATCAAGGAAGCGGTGGTGCTTGATGCCCTGCACAAGTATTTCGAACTCCCTCAGGCTCCGGAAGGCGAAGTCGCCTACAAGTCCGTTTCCGGTGCGGTCCATGCCGAGGAAAAGGTCATTGTCTTCGATATCGATGCCGCGACTTCCGGCACCATGAAGAAGCGCGGTCGCAAGAAGAACGCCTGACCGTTCCGGCTGCAATGCCCTCAAGCCTTATTGGTTTGAGGGCATTGTTACACTTTGAGCGAGGAAAACAGGGAAGGAACGCTGTGGCTGACGAGAACGGAAAACAGGAAAACGAGCAGAACGATGCTGGCGGCAGGCCTTCAGGCATTACGTTCGCGGATCTGTTCGCGATCATCCGCAAGCATATCGTCACGGCTGTGATCTGCTTCGTGGCTGTGGTCGCCGTTGCCGGAGGATATGCTTTTCTCGCTTCTCCCCAATACTCTGCCACGGCGCAGATAATCGCCACGTATAATTCCTCGCAGGACAGCGACAACGCCGGGGATATCACCCAACAGAATACGGGTGGCACTTACGTGTCGAATCAGATCAAGTCCTATCCGACGTTGGCCACTACGGAAACGGTGCTGAAGCCGGTCATCGCGAAGCTGAAGCTTGATACGTCCGTAAGGGAACTGAGCAATCAGCTTACCGTGACCAACCCATCGAATACGGCATTCGTGAATATCACGGCGACTGCCGGAGTCGCGAGTCAGTCGGCGGCCGTGGCCAATGCGGTGGCTGATTCGTTGAGCAACATCGTCGAACATGACTTGTACGCCAAGGGTGTCGCTTCCCCCATTACCTTGACGGTGGTGCAACGGGCCGTCGTGCCGCAGGAGCCCAGTGCACCCAATAAGAAGCTTTGTATCGTGGCTGGTATTGCCTTCGGCTTGGTAGCAGGCATCGTCGCCGCTTTGCTGAAGGACCTGCTGAACAAGAGAGTCGAGGAAACCTCCGATGTGCGTGGCATCGTCCATGCCTCGGCGCTGGGATCCATACCGGCAAATGAATCTTTGGAAGGTACACGTCCAGTCATCATCGCCGAGCCCAATGGCCCTATAACCGAGGAATACCGTCGTATTCGAACGAATATCAAATTCCTGCAGGTCAACCAGGAAGAGGGGAAGGGCCAGTTGCTGGTCATTTCCTCCGCCTCCGCCAGCGAAGGCAAGACCACCACGGCCGTCAACACCGCGGCGGTCTTGGCGGAGAACGGTGCGAGGGTACTGCTCATCGATGCCGATCTGCGCCATCCTTCCGTGGCTCACTATCTGGGTATCGAAGGCAATGTCGGTTTGGCGCACGTGCTGTCCGGGCAGATGGCTCCGATGGATGTGGTGCAGAACTATTGGAAGCCCAACCTGCATATCCTCCCTGCGGGCAAGCGTCCGGCCAACGCCAGTCTGCTGCTGAATTCCGATATGATGAAGATGCTGGTCGATCAGGCGCTGCTGCAATACGACTACGTGATCATCGACACCGCCCCGCTTACCGTTTCCAACGATGCCGTTGTATTCGGCAGCTGGACCAGCGGCGTGATCCTCGTCACCGCGCGTGGCATCTGCAAGAAGAAGAGCCTGGACGAGATCGCCGAGTCCCTGCGTACGGCCAAGGTGCCGGTGCTGGGCTTCGTGTTCAACTTCGCCAACCCGAAGAAGGAGCACAAAGGCGCATACTACTACTATTACGACGACAGTCCTCGCAGCGGTTCCAGGCGCGGCAGGAAGCACTGAGCGCGGTACCGCAAGCGGCAAACGAGGTGGCGTTCATTGCAGGATGGATGCCACCTCGTTGTATTTGAACGGTAACGATGTTCTCATGCCGGCGATAAATATTGCGGTATGTGAACAGAAACGGTATGGGGTGGGTGTGCTTCCCTGTGTTCGACTAGACTGACTCGCGAAGTGTGCCTGAGGGCAAAATGAGAAAAGAGCGTAAGGCAAGTACATGGACGAGCAGAAATTCACGGGAGAGTCCCTGAATCTCAGTTTTCCGGCAGTACAGAAGCAACAGAAGACGAACGGTCAGGATGGGCATGTTGAATCACCTGCCGTGTCGGGCGATATAGTCGATACTTCCTGGGATTTCCAGCCACTCACATTCCCGAGTTTCGCCGATGAGATCGACCAGAAGGGGCCGCGTCATGCGGCGCCGAAGCGTGGTATGCGTGGTGCGAAGGACAGTGGCGGCGAGCATGCCGACGAATCAACCGCAACGCATGACGATGAATCCGGCAGCACGCCGGGGCAGGCGGTGCCCAATGCGGTGTTTCTGCCATCCACGCCGTTCGAAACAGTGCAGCATGATGATGAGCGTAACGGTCAGGCGTCCGGCGATGACGCGCAGCAGACCGCGGTATTGACGTCTCGGCAGTCCCTTGTCGGCACGGATGACGGCCAGACGGCGAAGGAATCATCCGCCGCGGCAGCCGGTATGGATTCGGTCGAGAAGGCTTCGCGCCGTTCCCGTCAGTCCTCCAAGTCGGGTAACTCCCATGGCAGCAAGGGCAAACGTCACACGGTCGTCATCGCGCTGATCGCCATCGTGGCGGTGATCGCGATAGCGGTCGGTGTAGTCGTATTGTGGCGTGCCGGCCAGGCTTCGCGCCACGAAGCGGCGGTGAACGATTGCGCCAAGGTCTCCGAGCAATACAACAGCGCAAAGAAGGACCTGGACAAGGCTCTGGCCAGTGCCAGGAACCTGCAGTCCGTCAGCGAATCGCAGGTCGGCGACGGCAAGACGATACAACAGCTGAAGCAGCAGCTGGAGCTTGCCAAGCAGTTCTCCTCGGCACCCAGTTGCGCCGCGAAACAGTCCACGCCGGTGCTGCAGACCAATGCGAAGGCGATGAACGAGCAGATCGGCGACATGACCGACAGCACCAAGTCGTTGCGCAAGGCCGTGAATGCGGTGTCGTCCAGCAAGGCGGTCAAGGATCTGCAAACGCTGAAGGATGCGGTCGCCACCGCTCAGAAACTGATGGACAGCAGCCAGGGCATGGTCAGCGACGAATCCACCCGTACCGCGCTGCAAGAGGCGATCGATGCGGCGAACAAGCTGATTTCGAAGAACAGTTCCGATGATGCCGCCATCACCGACGCCATCTCCGCGCTGAACTCCGCGAGCGACGAGGTGAACGATTCCATGAGCTCCGCGACATCGCAGAGCCAAAGCGGCAACGGCTACGATGCGGATTCCTCGACATCCGGCACCTACGGGTACAACACCTACGGGTATGGTTACGGCAACGGCACGTACGGTGACCAGAACCAGTACTACAACGCCAATACCGGCAATGGAACTACCGGTGTCCAGAATAGTAACGGGGGCAATTCCAACAACAGCACTGGAAACAATTCGGGCAGTACCACTGGAACCAACAGTGGTCAGAACGGCAACCAGAATGGCAATGCTAATGGCAACGGAAGCAATTCCGGTAGCAGCTCCGGAACTGGAACCAACAGTAGCCAGAGCAGCGGCAACAGTCAGTAAACGCGACTGAACAGCAATACCGCGTGCAAGCGCGAAACAACAAGCATGTGCCCTGCGGTATCGGAATATCGCCGATACCGCAGGGCACATTATATAGGGGAGAAATAAAGGTAAGGGTCAGAAGACTTGCGGACTCAGCGCTTGCCGCCGTAGAGATCGCGGTCGATCACCTCGGCGAACACGCGGTTCACTGCCGGGCGCACGATCTTCAGGCTCGGTGTCAGGCACTTGTTCTCCTGTGTGAACTGCGTATCGAGCACCACGAACTTGCGCACCGATTCGGCGCGGGACACCGTGGCGTTCGCCGTATCCACATACTTCTGGATCTCGTCGTGCACCGCGGCGTTCAACGCCACGCGGTCCAACGGCGTATCAGCGGACAGGTTGTGCTTCGGCAGCCACTGTGCCAGCGCATCCGGATCAAGCGTGATCAACGCGCCGATGAACGGTCTTTGATCGCCCACCACCACGGCATGCTCCACGATCGGGCACTTGCCGATCTCCTCCTCCAGCGGGATGGGGGAGACGTTCTTGCCGCCCGCGGTGATGATGATGTCCTTCTTGCGCCCCGTGATGGCGATGCGGCCGGCATCATCGATGCTTGCCAGGTCGCCGGTGCGCAGCCAGCCGTCCTCGGTGAACACCTCGGCCGTCTTCTCCGGCAGATTATGGTAGCCGCGGAACACGTTCGGGCCCTTGACCTGCAATTCGCCGTCCTCGCTGATACGCACGGAGGAACCGGGGGCGGGCTGGCCGACGGTGCCGATCACATTGTCGTCGACGCGGGTGGCGGCGAACGGCGCCGCGGTCTCGGTCATGCCATAGCCCTGGATCATCGGCAGGCCGATGCCGTTATAGAAATGCGCCAGGTCAAGGGAGAGCGGGGCGCCGCCGCACGCCACATAACGGATGTTCGGGCCAAGGGCGCTGCGCACGGTGTGATACACCAGCGCCTCGTACTTGGCATGATCCGCGATCTCGCCGAGGGTATGCGATTCGCCGGCCTGCTCCTTGCGGCTCCACACGCGTGCGGCCTCGGCCGCCTTGAGGAACAGACGCCCCTTGAAGCCCATGCCCGCCTTATGCGAGGCGGCGTTGTACACCTTCTCGAACACGCGCGGCACACCCAGCAGATAGGTCGGGCCGAAGCTGCGCAGATCCGGCAGCAGCGACTTCGTATCCGGCAGATAGCCGACCACGCCGTCGTCGGAGGCGATCGAGGCGTACTGGATGAAGCGAGCGAAGCAGTGCGCCAACGGCAGGAACAGCAGTAGACGCGGGTGATCGTCGAGGATCATCTCATGCAACGCCTGGCTGGCAGCGAGCGTGATGCTCACGAAATTGCGGTGCGTGAGCTCGACGCCCTTCGGCAGGCCGGTGGAACCGGACGTGTACACGATGGTCGCCAGATCGTCGATATGCACCGAAGCGACCCGCTCGGCGAGCTCCTCGTCGGAAACCGCCACGCCAAGCCCCTCCAAGGCTCCTAGGGCGTTGCCGTCGATCATGAGGATTTGTCTCAATGCTGGGCAGTTATCCTTGACGGAATCGAGACGGTCGTAGCGCTCGCGGTTATCGGCGATGGCGAGCTTGACCGCGGAATCGTTCATGATGCGCTGGGCCTGGGATGCGGAGTCGGTGTCGTAGATCGGCACGCTCACCGCGCCCACGGCGGCCAGTGCGAAATCGAGGATGCCCCATTCGAGACGGGTGGCGGAGAAGAGCGTCACTGCGTCGCCTTTGGCGATGCCGAGCGCAATCAGGCCCTTTGCCGCGGAGACGACGGATGCGTGGAATTCGCCGGTGGTGATGTTCTGCCAGCGGCCGGGACCGAGCTTCTTTGCCGCGATCACCGTGTCTTCGCCGGTGCGTTCGATGCGCTGGGTGAGCAGCGAGTAGATGGTCTGGTTGTCGTCCAGTTCGATTGATGCGCCGGGCGTGGTGTATTCGGAGAGCATAGCTGTCTGCACTTTCTTTGTGTCCGTGGCGATTTTGCCGCACTTCCTTCCAAGGTTACGCTTGCGTAGGTTGCCGTGCATTGTGGGGCGCTCCAAAAACCAGGCGGGTGTTTTGTTCGGTACGGAATGGACGGGTGCAGGACGATGGGACGGCCCGGTCTGATTGGCGGGAACGCGTAACATAACAGTGCCTTTGCTCATTACAATGTGGTCGTAATGCGTGTTAGGGGTCTTGTTTCCCCTAGCATGAGGAAGGACAGCCATTCAGGAAATCGAAGGGAACGATTGTGGCCGAGAACCGTAACGAACTGAACAAGAACCTTGCCCAGATGCTCAAGGGCGGCGTGATCATGGATGTCACGACGCCGGAGCAGGCGCATATCGCCGAAGACGCCGGTGCCTGCGCGGTCATGGCGCTGGAGCGCATCCCCGCCGACATCCGCGCCGCCGGCGGCGTGAGCCGCATGAGCGATCCGGCGATGATCCGCGGCATCCAGGAAGCCGTGTCCATCCCGGTGATGGCCAAGGTCCGTATCGGCCATATCGCCGAAGCCCGCATCCTGCAGGCCATTGACATCGATTACATCGACGAGTCCGAGGTACTGAGCCCGGCCGACGATGTGTATCACATCGACAAGAACCAGTTCGACGTGCCGTTCGTGTGCGGTGCCAAGAACCTGGGCGAGGCCCTGCGCCGCATCGCCGAAGGTGCCGCGATGATCCGTACCAAGGGCGAGCCGGGCACCGGCGACGTGATCCAGGCCGTGCGCCACATGCGTACCATGAACAAGCAGATCCACGAACTCGTCTCCCTGCGTGACGACGAGGTGTACGAGGCCGCCAAGCAGCTGGCCGTTCCGTATGATCTGGCCAAGTACGTGCACGACAACGGCCGTCTGCCCGTCGTGAACTTCGCCGCCGGTGGCGTGGCCACCCCGGCCGACGCCGCTCTGATGATGGAACTCGGTGCCGAAGGCGTGTTCGTCGGCTCCGGCATCTTCAAATCCGGCGATCCGGCCAAGCGCGCCGCCGCCATCGTCAAGGCGACCGCCAACTGGCAGGACGCCGACCTGCTGGCCGAACTCTCCGCCAACCTGGGCGAGGCCATGGTCGGCATCAACGAGGACGAGATCGAAACCATCATGGCCGCTCGCGGCGAATGATGCATCGTCCATAGTCATTCTTGCGAGGACGGGCAGCGGAGACGCTGCCCGCTCGCATACGCAAGCGATATTAGGGAAACGCATATGGTCGTAGCTGTTGAATATATCTCCAAAGAAGAATCCGAAGACGTGGAATCCGTCAAGCATGGCGTGACCGGCATTCTGGCGGTGCAGGGCGCATTCGCCGAGCATGCCGCCATGCTTGACAAGCTCGGCGCGCCGTGGAAGCTGCTGCGTGCGGCCGAGGATTTCGATGAATCCATCGATCGCGTGATTCTGCCCGGCGGCGAAAGCACCACGCAGGGCAAGCTGCTGCACTCCACCGGCCTGTTCGAGCCGATCGCCAGGCACATCGCCGCGGGCAAGCCGACGTTCGGCACCTGCGCGGGTATGATTCTCCTGGCGAAGAAGCTCGATAACGACAGCAACGTCTACTTCGGCGCGCTCGACGCCGTGGTGCGCCGCAACGCGTACGGTCGCCAGCTGGGTTCCTTCGCCGCCACCGCCGATTTCGGCGATATCAAGGACTTCCCACTGGTGTTCATCCGCGGGCCGTTCGTGGTGTCCGTCGGCGACGAGGCGACCGTCGAGACCGAGGTCGACGGCAACGTGGTCGGCCTGCGCCAAGGCAAGATCCTCGCCACCGCGTTCCATCCGGAACTTACCGAGGATACCCGCATCCACGAGCTGTTCCTGAGCTTGTAAGATGCTTGTGAATCCGACAGCGGATTTTTGCTCGTGACGCCCGTCTTCATTACAGTGAAGACGGGCGTTAGCATTTCCATGCCGAAACGGCCGCGGCTGCCGCTATGGCCGTCGATATGACAGAAATGGGTAGATATGTTCGATAAGCGGTTGTTCCGACTGGTCCCGGGGGTCACCAGGCTCATCGTCGGCAAGGTCGTCTGCCAGTGGCTTGGACTGCTGGCCGACATCGTGTTCATGGTCACGGCAGTGGCGTTGTTCGGCGATGTGCTCGCGCCGTGGCTGCAGGGTACCGACAATCCGCCGTTCGCCTGGATTCTGACATCCTGCGTCGTCGTGCGCTATATCGCCACGGTCACCGCGGCGCATCTGGGCACTGAGGCGGCGGAACGCGTCAAGCTCGCCTTGCGCAGCAAGCTGTATCGGAAGATGCTGGCACTCGGTCCCTCGTATTCCACGCGCGTGAACACGTCGGACATCGTGCAGTCCGCCGGCGAGGGCGTGGAACAGATACAGAGCTTCTTTGAATTGTTCGTGCCGCAGGTGTTCTATGCGGTGTTGGCACCGATTACGCTGTTCACGGTGGTGGCGCCGCTGAATATGCCCACCGCGTTGACGCTGCTGGTGTGTGCGCCGCTGATCGTGCTGATCGTCGGACTGGTGGCGATGAGCGCTTCCCGTGCGTTCAAGCAGTATTGGGGCCGATACACCGATATGGGCGCGGCGTTCCTTGACGATCTTCAAGGACTTGAGACGTTGAAGGCCTTCGATGCCGATGGCCGTGCGGCCCGTGATCTGGACGAAAAGGCCGAGCGGTTCCGCGTGATGACCATGAAGGTGCTGCAGATCCAGCTGCGGTCGCTGTCCGCCATGGATCTGGTGGCGTACGGCGGCACCGCCGCAGGCATTGGCGTGGCGCTCTGGCAGTTCACGACGACCAAGACGCTGAGCGTGGCTTCGGTGGTGCTCATCGTGCTGTTGTCCGCCGACTTCTTCATCCCGCTGCGGCAGTTGGGATCGTACTTCCATGTGGCCATGAACGGCATGACGTCGAGCAAGCGCATCTTCGCATTGCTCGATGCTCCGGAGCCTAAGCATGGTGAGGGGACGCTGGCCGGTGTGGGCAAGTCCATCGTCGCCATCGCCTTCGACTCCGTAAGCTACGCCTACGAGTCCGGCAAGCGCCAAAAGCCGGCACTCGATGATGCGTCCTTCTATGCGGCCCCGGGCCAGCTCACCGCCATCGTCGGCGTATCGGGCTCCGGCAAGTCCACGGCCGCGGCGCTGCTGGCCGGCATGCGTTCCGGGTATGCGGGGTCGATCATCGTCAACGGCACCGAGCTTTCCGGCCTTTCGCCGGAAACATTGTCGCGAACGGTCACGCTGGTGGGTGCCCACAGCCATTTGTTCGCGGGCACCTTGCGTGAGAACATGCTGCTGGCCAATCCGAAGGCCAGCGAGAAGGAGATGTGGAATGCGTTGATCGAGGCGCGCGTCGCCGGGTTCGTCCACAGTCAGCCGGGTGAGCTCGACATGGTGATCGAACCGGATGCGGCGAATCTTTCGGGCGGCCAGCGTCAGCGCGTCGCGATCGCACGCGCATTGCTGCACGACAGCCCGGTGTACGTGTTTGATGAGGCGACCAGCAGCGTGGATGTGGAAAGCGAGAACCTGATTCTTCAGACCATCCACGATCTGGCGCATCGCAAGCATCGCACGGTGATCATGATCACGCATCGTATGGCGAATGCGGAGCGCGCCGATCATGTGGTGGTGCTCGACCACGGCCATGTGGTGGAGACCGGCTCGCATGTCGGGCTGATGGCCACCGGCGGTGCCTATGCGAAGCTGTACAACGCGCAGCGCGAGGTGGAACGGTTCGCGGACGTGAGTTCGGGGACAGACGATTCCGCGTTCGCGTTCTCCGATTTCACCGACGCCGGTTCCAAGGCGCGCCTTTCGGACGATTCGCAGGCGAAGGGACAGGGCGGCGATTCGCCGCATTATTCCACGTTCCAGGTGTCCCGGCTGTTGGGCGAGGCGAAGCCGCTTGCCGGACTGATGACAGCCGCATCCGTGGCCGGAACGGTCGGCCATCTCGCCGCGATGTTCCTGCCGGTGTTCGGCGTGGCCGCGTTGTTCGCCTTGGCGGGCAAGCCGGTGTGGGGCATGCCGGTGGCGCTGGCCGTGACACTGATGGCGGTATGCGCGGTGACGCGCGGCGTGCTCAGGTATGTCGAGCAGTATCTTAACCACAACGTCGCCTTCCGACTGTTGGCGCTGTTCCGTTCCAAGGCGTTCGCCGCCCTGCGCCGTCTGGCTCCGGCGAAGCTCGCCGGGCACGGCAAGGGCGATCTCATCGCCATGCTCACCACTGATGTGGAACTGCTGGAGATTTTCTTCGCGCACACCATCTCACCGGTGGTGATCGCGGTGGTCACCACGGTGGTCGCAGTGGTGGTCGCCCTGACGCTGAGCCCCTGGATGGCGTTGCTGCTGCTTGCGGCCCATCTGGTCATCGGTGTCATCGTGCCGAAGGTCTTCTCCGTGAGCGTGCGCGGGCTTGGACCGGGCATCCGCGGGCAGGCGAGCGAGCTTGACAACGCGATGATGGACGATATGCGCGGGCTTGGCGAGATCATCCGCTTCGGCCGTGGCGAGGACCGCGCCGAACGCATCGAGAAGCGCACCAGAAGCCTGTGGCGCGAACATGCGAAGCTCAGCAGGCGCAACGCGCTGTTCTCCGGCATCGGCGGCATGCTGGTCATGCTGTTCACCTTGGGAGGGGCCGGTGTGGCGCTGGGCATGATCGCCCAAGGCGGTTCCGTCTCGCACCTGATGACCGCATTCGTGCTCATCGCCAGCTCCTTCGGTCCGACGTTGGCGCTTGCCGCGCTGCCGGCGAACCTCAGCCAGACGTTCGCCTCCGCACGCCGCCTGTTCTCGCTGATGGACGAGGCACCGGCCGTGCAGGAGGAGGGGCATGCCAGGCCGCGGTACAAGGGCATGGCGATGGAGCATGTCACGTTCTCGTACTCGCCCGATGCCGCGCCGGTGCTCAGCGACTTCTCGCTTACCGTGCCCAAGCATGGCATTCTCGGCGTGCAGGGGCCATCCGGCAAGGGCAAGTCGACGACGATCAAGCTGCTCATGCGGTATTGGGATCCGCAGTCCGGCGAGGTGCGTCTGTCCAGCCAGCCGCTGCCGAAGATCGACCCGCATCATCGCCGCCGGGTGCAGGCGCTGATGGGGCAGGAGACGCATCTGTTCGACGGTACGATCAGGAACAACCTCATGCTGGCGATCGCCGATGCCGGAACGCTGGCCGATGCGGCCGACGGCGCGGAGGAGCGGGCGAAACGTTCGAAACGGGACGGTGCTCTCGAGGAGCGTCTGCGTGAGGCATGCCGCAAGGCCTCCGTGCTCGAACTCATCGAATCGCTGCCCGAAGGCTTCGATACGCCGGTGGGGGAGCTGGGCGACAGACTTTCCGAAGGCGAACGCCAGCGTATCGGCCTGGCGCGGGTGTTCCTGCGCGATGCGGATCTGGTGCTGTTCGACGAACCCACCAGCCGTCTCGACGCCTTGAACGAGGCGATCATTCTTCGCTCCATCGACGCGTTGGCTCATGGAGATGAGCATGACCGCAAGCATTCCGGTCGCAATTTCGGCCATGGATCCGGGCATGATTCCGGCCATGGCGGCAGGGCCGTGGTGCTGGTGTCCCATCGTGCCTCCGCCATGCGGATCGCCGATCAGGTGGTCAGTCTGTAACCGAACGGGGTTTACGGACGATGCGCGCGCATCGCCGGTGACCACACCGAACGCCGACCCGATTGATGCGGGTCGGCGTTTCTCGTTGGGGATTCGCATAAGGCAGGCACCGTTTGACAGCAGATGGTACAACTGTGTATCATTGCGCTTGATACACAGTTGTACCACTTGGACGCAATGAGATTGCAAAGGAACGGACTCATGGCACATCGCAGAACATTCCGCTGGCCGTCGCTGCTGACCGAATCAGGACGTGGCATCGCCTTCGGCGGCGACTACAACCCCGACCAGTGGTCGGAAGACGTGTGGGACGATGACATCCGGCTCATGAAGCAGGCCGGCGTCAACACCGTCGCCCTCGCCATCTTCAGCTGGGATCGCATCCAGCCGGAGGAGCATCGCTGGGAATTCGGCTGGCTCGACCGCATCATCGACAAGCTCGGCAAGGCCGGCATCGCCGTCGACCTGGCCTCCGCCACCGCCACCGCGCCGCTGTGGCTGTACGAGCAGCACCCCGAGGTCCTGCCGCACGACAAATTCGGTCACCCCGTCAACGCCGGCTCACGCCAGTCGTGGAGCCCCACCAGCCCGGTGTTCAAGGAATACGCGCTCACGCTGTGCCGCAAGCTCGCCGAACGCTACGGCAGCAACCCCTACGTCACCGCATGGCATATGGGCAACGAATACGGTTGGAACAACCGCTACGACTACTGCGACAACGCGCTGCACGCCTTCCATGCCTGGTGCGAGCGCAAGTACGGCACCATCGACGCCCTCAACGCCGCATGGGGCACCACGTTCTGGGGCCAGGAGATGAACGGTTTCGACGAAGTGCTCATCCCGCGTTTCATGGGTGCCGACTCCATGGTGAACCCCGGCCAGAAACTCGATTTCGAACGCTTCGGCAACGATATGCTGCTCGACTTCTACAAGGCCGAACGCGACGCCATCGCCGAGATCTGCCCCGACAAGCCGTTCACCACGAACTTCATGGTCTCCACCGACCAGTGCTGCATGGATTACGCCGACTGGGCAGGCGAAGTCGATTTCGTCTCCAACGACCACTACTTCCACGAGGGCGAATCGCATATCGACGAACTGTTCTGCTCCGATGCGCTGATGGACTCCCTGGCATTGGGCAAGCCGTGGTATGTGATGGAGCATTCCACGTCGGCCGTGCAGTGGAAGGACCTCAATGTGCGCAAGCGCAAGGGCGAGACCGTGCGTGATTCCGTGGCGCATGTGGCCATGGGCGCGGACGCCATCAACTTCTTCCAGTGGCGTGCCTCCGCATTCGGGGCCGAATCCTTCCATTCCGCGATGGTGCCGCACGCCGGCGAGAACACGAAGCTGTACCGCAACGTGTGCGAACTGGGTGCCGCGCTCAGGACGCTCGGCGATGCGGGCGTGCAGGGCACCGAACTGGTGGCCGCCGACACGGCGATCCTGTTCAGCGCCGAATCCGAATGGGCCACGCGCAGCGAGACTCTGCCGAGCAAGAAACTCAACCACTGGCACGACGTGCGCGACTGGTACCGTGCGTTCCTTGACGCCGGAACACGTGCCGACATCGTGCCGCTGAAATACGACTGGAGCGGCTACACCACGGTGGTGCTGCCCACCGTGCTCATGCTGAGCGCCGACGACACCGCGCGTCTGGAACGCTTCGTGCGCGCCGGCGGCACCGTGGTGGTCGGCTATGCGACCGGTCTGATCGACGAGAACTTCCATACGTGGCTCGGCGGCTACCCGGGTGCCGGTGACGGCATGCTGCGCGGCATGCTGGGCATCCGCGGCGAGGAATTCAACATTCTCGGCGCCGAGGCTGCGGGCGAGCCCAGCGAGATCAGCCTGTCCAACGGCATGGTCACGCGCCTGTGGCAGAACGACATCGACGTGGACGGCGCCGATGTGGAGGTACTGGCCACCTACGCCGGCGAGCAGGCCGACGAATGGGAGCTGGACGACACCGCCGCAATCACGCGTAACCCCTACGGCAAGGGCACGGCCTATTTCGTCGGCTGCGATCTGAACGTCGCCGACATCGCCGCGTTCATCGGCGAGCATCTGATCGACGGCTCCGCGGTGGCAGACGACGGCCCGAGCTACGATCCGGTCACTACTCTGCACACCGAGCGCGCGGATGCCGAGGCGACCTTCGACTTCTACCTGCCGCGCGGCAAGCACGAGACCACCGTGATCGGCGTCGACGGCGAGGTCGTATACCGCTTCCAGTGCGACGAGGGCGCGGAGCCGGAAAGCTACGTCATCCACCGCAACGGCGTGCTCGTGGTGAAACGATACAATCGGCAGTAGCGATCCGGGCGGCACAGACCCGGCATACCCGGTGGCCCGAACGGGGCCGATGACATGGAGGCGGTATTGAGCGAGATGGAATCCGGCAGGAAGCGCGTCACGTTGCGTGATGTGGCGCAGGAGGCCGGCGTCTCGCTCAAAACCGCCTCCAACGTCATCAACGACGCCGGGCGCATGTCCAACGAGACCAGGGCACGCGTGCAGGAGGTCATCCGCCGGCTCGGGTACCGCGTCAACGTGTCGGCGCGGAATCTGAACCGCAACAGCACCGGCGTCATCACCCTCGCGGTGCCGATGCTCACGCCGCCGTATCTTGCGGAACTCGCCAACCGGGTCATCGAACAGGCCAGAACGGACGGCTATCTGGTGTACGTTGTCACCTACGGAGGGGGGAACGCCCGGGGCGCGCGCGAGCTACTGCGTGATTTCAACACCACGGTGTCCGACGGGCTGATCCTGTCGATGTCGGAGGACGAGAACCTGACTGCCCGTGACCTGAGCGTGGATTATCCGCTGGTCACGGTCGGTGCACGTGACGTGCGGGGCGTATGCGACCACGTGTCCTGCGACGACGTGCAGGCTTCGCGTACGGCCGCCTCCTACCTCTTCGAACGTGGCGCACGGCGACTGGCCGTGGTCGGCAGCCGCGGCACATACGACGAGCAGGCCGCGCTGCGTGCCACCGACGGCAATGCCGGCCTGCGACTGCGCGGCGTGATCGAAGCCTGCCATGAACACGGTGCGCAACTCGACCCGGAACTGGTGGTCGACGGCGGCGATTGGGCCATCGGCTGCGGATACAAGGCCGTGCAGCAGCTGCTCGACGCCGGCAGGGAATTCGACGGCGTGGTGGCGTTCAACGATCAGCTGGCCATCGGCGTGCTGTCGGCATTGGCCGCGAACGGCATCAGCGTGCCCGGCCAGGTGCAGGTGATCGGATTCGACGACATCGAGGAGGCGGCGTACCTGCAACCGCCGTTGACCACCATGGACCCCCGGTTCGACGTGATCGTGCCGACGGTCGGCGAGCGCATGCTGATGCGCATCGCCGGACGCGGCGTCGCCCCGGAACGCATCAGCATCCCCTCGCGGGTGATCGCCCGCGCCACCACGCGCTGAACGCGATCCGGTCCGCGCATCCTCCCGGCTGTGGCATAGACTGCACAACAGAGCCGCATGGCAGCAGAACCGCAGACAGGAACGAGACGGTCGCGCATAAGCGGAACGCGGAGTCCGGTGCCAGCCGGGCCGTTCCATGCCGAAACGAAGGAGCAACGATGACGAACCAGCATCCCAATCCCAATGAAGTCCCCGACATCACGCTGAGCGACGGCAACGCCATCCCGCAGATCGGCCTTGGCGTGCTGCGCATCGACGATGATGGCGTGACCCCGGTGGTCGAAAGCGCGTTGGAGGCGGGCTATCGTCATATCGACGGCGCCGCTGGCTACAACAACGAGGGCGGCGTGGGCCGTGCGCTCGCCGCCGCGGGCTATACCACCGGCGAGAAGCGCCGGAGCCTGTGGGTCACCACCAAGCTGCGTGATTCCGAACAGGGGTATGATGCCGCGCGCAAGGCGTTCGACCGTCAGCTCGGTCTGCTGCAGTTGGACTATGTGGACATGTACATGCTGCACTGGCCGACCCCGTTCGACTGGCGCAGCGGCGAGACCTGGAAGGCGTTCGACGAGTTCCGCGCCGAAGGACGTGTGAAAACGCTCGGCGTATGCAACTTCCTGCCCGAACACCTGGAACGCCTGCACCAGGAGACCGGCGAATACCCGGCAGTGAACCAGATCGAGCTGCACCCCACCTGGCAGCAGCGCGACGTGGTCGCCTACTGCAAGGAGCACGGCATCGCCGTCGAGGCGTATTCGCCCATGGCCCGCGGCGCCGATCTCAACGCCGGCAACGGCGCCATCGAGCGTATCGCCGCCGCGCACGGCGTCTCCCCGGCCCAGGTGATCCTGCGCTGGCATATCGAGAACGGCACGATCATCATCCCCAAGTCCGTGCACGCCGAACGCCAGAAGGAGAACCTCGATCTGTTCGGCTTCGCCCTCACCGCCGACGAGCATGCCGCGATCGACGCCCTGGACGGTCCGACCCGTGCCGGCCACGATCCGATGACCTTCACCTACGCCTGATATCCCGATGCCTCCGATACTCCCGAATGCGCCCGATATGACCGACATGCCGGACGTACCGGGCGCATCGGATGGACACCCGGATTTGCAAAGGATGCCATGAGCCGACGTTCGCGTTTTCCACGCCGCCTGATCGACACCTCCGCCAACTGGTTCCGCACGCTGGTGATGCTGCTCGCCGCCGTTATCATCGGCAGTTGCGCCGCGATCCTGCTGACCAAGCTCAGCCCTCAGGTAGCCGAGATCACCGGCGAGCATACGGCCAGCGGCCCGGCGGCGGATGCGTTGGATGCGTTGAAGGTCGACGACGGCGCGAAAGCCGGCGGCTACGACCGCGACCTGTTCGGCTTCCGCAAGACCGATGCGAACAACGACGGCTGCGATGTGCGCGAGGACATCCTCGCCCGTGACCTGACGGATGTGACCTACAAGTACCGCGGGTCGTGCATCGTGGCCGCCGGCGTGCTGCACGACCCCTACACCGGCAAGACCATCCGGTTCACCCGCGGAGTGAAGACCAGTTCGGCCGTGCAGATCGACCACGTGGTGGCGTTGGAGAACGCATGGCGTTCCGGCGCCTCCGCCTGGGATGCCGGCAAACGGTACGCATTCGCGAACGACCCGTACAACCTGCTCGCAGTGGACGGACCCGCCAACCAGGCGAAAGGCTCCGCCTCGGCCGCCTATTGGTTGCCCACCAACAGCGCCTACCGCTGCGACTACGTGGCGCGGCAGATCGGCGTGAAGGCGAAATACTCGCTCAGCGTCACCTCCAACGAGAAAACCGCCATGCAGGCCGTGCTGCACACCTGCCCGGCACAGGAGATCCCGCAATCCTAAGCGGCCGGGCGAACACCCGAATCCGCTCTTCGCGCAGGTAACATGACCGCTAACATGGCCGCGCTATACCGTAACCGGTTATGAAGAGAGGGCGGTATGGAACGAGAGGACGAACATCCGCAAGACGGCGTCGGAACGGGTGACGGCACGGCGGTCGGCGAAGCGAAGACGACGGGAACGGTGACGGACCGCATGAACGGCGCGCCCGAAGGCGGTCGGAACGGCGGAAAGCACCACGGGCACGCGCTCGCCGGCATTCTCGGCCCGGCGTTCGTGGCCGCGGTGGCCTACGTCGACCCGGGCAATGTGGCGGCGAACATCACCTCCGGCGCACGCTACGGCTATCTGCTGGTATGGGTGCTGGTGGTGGCCAATATCATGAGCGTGTTCATCCAATACCAGTCCGCCAAGCTCGGCGTGGTCACCGGCAAATCCCTGCCGGAACTGTTGGGCGAGCGCATGAGCGACGCCGGACGGTTCATGTTCTTCATGCAGGCCGAGGTGATCGCCATCGCCACCGACCTGGCCGAGCTCATCGGCGGCGCCATCGCGCTGAACCTGCTGTTTGGCCTGCCGTTGTTCGTCGGCGGTCTCATCATCGGCGCGGTGTCGACGGTGCTGCTGATGTTCGAGGGCGGCAGCACGCAGCGCCTGTTCGAGAAGATCGTGATCGCGCTGCTGCTGGTGATCACGTTCGGATTCATCGCCGGCCTGTTCATCGACCCGCCGAACCCGATCGATGTTGCGAAAGGACTGGTGCCGCGATTCACCAACCGCGATTCGGTGATGATGGCCACCTCCATGCTGGGCGCGACGGTCATGCCGCACGCGATCTACCTGCATTCCACGCTGGTGAACGACCATTATGCGGGCGGCCAGGAGAAACCGTCCGTCCCGCGCCTGCTGCACGGTGCGAAAATCGATGTGGCATGGGCGCTGCTGCTGGCCGGCACGGTGAACCTGTGCCTGCTGATCCTTGCGGCGAACTCCCTGTACGGCATGAAGGGCACCGATTCGATCGACGGGGCGCAGCACGCCATCGTCAGCGTGCTCGGGCCTGGCATCGGCACCATCTTCTCCATCGGCCTGCTGGCCTCCTCGCTGAGCTCCACGTCCGTGGGCACGTATGCCGGCTCCGAGATCATGCATGGCCTGCTGCGCATCAAAGCGCCGATGTGGGCGTGCCGCGTGGTCACGCTGGTGCCGGGCCTGGTGGTGCTATGGTTCGCGCCGAACCCCACCGAGGCGCTGGTGATCGGGCAGGTGATCCTGTCCATCGGCATTCCGTTCGCCATCATCCCGTTGATGCGCTACACGCACAGCGCCACGTTGATGGGACGGTGGGTCGACGGCCCGATCCGCCACGCGTTCTTCCTGTTGATCGTCATACTGGTCATCGCGTTGAATGCCTTGCTGGTCGTGCTGGAGCTGTGCGGCCAAGTGTGACGGGCGGATATGGCCGACCATGTCGCCCTGCCGTGCGGGGTGGATGCCGTGGCGGCCGTGCCCGGGAAGCATTCGCCATCGGCGGATGGGCGTCAGCTCGGGATTCGGCTATTCTTTGTGTGAGCGAAGATTTCGAGGAGGCATGTGATGCAGCAGCAGGATGGGGCGTCGCTGGCGTTGAACGCCGGTGGTGCGGCCAAGCCATTGAATCGGCCGGAGGAGATGCGCGCGATCCGGCAGGCCATGGACGAGGGCAAGAATCCGTTGACGGCCACGGACGTGCCGCGCTGGGAGGACCAGGTCGGCGTCAGCAGGATCGTGAACCGACGCGTGCTGGAATTCGAGGTGCTGCCCACGCCGGCCCAGGTGCTGTCCGACCAGCCGCTGAGCGAGCGGGCGCAGGAGCTCGTCGCCCGCTCTCGCGACGAGATCAGGGCATGCCTGTACGGCCAGGACGACCGCCTGCTGGTCATCGTCGGCCCATGCTCGGTGCACGATCCGAAAGCCGCTTTGGATTATGCGCGCCGTCTTGCCGCGCTGAAGAACGAACTGGATGACCACCTGCTGATCGTGATGCGCGTGTATTTCGAGAAGCCGCGCACCACCGTCGGATGGAAAGGCCTGATCAACGATCCGGACATCGACGGCAGCTGCAACATCCGCAAGGGACTGCTGCTCGCGCGCCGCACGCTGCTGGACGTGCTGGGCGAAGGCCTCGCCTGCGCCACCGAGTTCCTGGAACCGACCAGTCCCCAGTACATCTCCGACGCGGTCAGCTGGGGCGCCATCGGCGCACGCAACACCGAAAGCCAGGTGCATCGGCAGCTCGCCTCCGGCCTGTCCATGCCGATCGGCTTCAAGAACGCCACCGACGGCTCCGTCAAGGCCCCGACCGATTCCTGCTTCGCCTCCGCCCAGCAGCACACGTTCTTCGGCATCGACCATCTTGGCCGCGCGGCCGTGGTCAAGACGCTCGGCAACCCCGACTGCCACGTGGTGCTGCGTGGTTCGAGCAGCGGACCGAACTACGATGCGGCGTCGATCGCAAGGACCATGAGCACCATTCGCGCCGAAATGCCCGCCGATTCCGCGGCGGCGCACGGCGTGATCGTGGACTGCTCGCACGGCAACTCCGGCAAGGACGAGCACAGGCAGGCCGAGGTCGTGCGCGACATCGCCTCGCGCATCGCGGCGGGGGAGCCGGGCATCACCGGCATCATGATGGAAAGCTTCATCGAAGGCGGCAATCAGCCGGCCGCCCCGCTCGACCAGCTGGTATATGGCAAGTCGATCACCGACCGCTGCCTGAGCTGGAAGGACACCGAACAGCTGCTGCGCGAACTCGCGCAGGCAGTGGCCACACGCCGTTGGAACTGACGACGGCACGCGAAACGATACGAAAGGAACACGCATGACCAGAACCATCGCCATCATCGGCGCGCTGAACGAGGAAGTCGCCCACATCGCCGAAACGCTCGGCAATCCCACACACACCAAGGCGGCGAGCCTTGATGTGACCTACGGCACGCTCGCCACCAACGCCGGCGAAGAGCTCGGCGTCGCGGCCACCGTGGGCGGCATGGGACTCGTCGCGGCGGCGGCCACCGCCCAGCATCTCATCGGCGTCTACCACCCCGAGGCCATCATCTTCTCCGGCATCGCGGGCAACCTCAACAAGAAGCTGCACATCAACGATGTGGTGCTCGGCGGCACCCTGCGCTACCTCGACACCGACATGCGCCTTGTGGGTCAGTGGAAGCCCGGCACCGAGGAGCAGCCCGTCGAGGAGTTCCACAGTGACGCCCACCTGCTGGACATCGCGGACAAGGCACTGAACGATGCCGGCATCACGCACATCACCGGCATCATCGCCTCCGGCAACTACTTCGTGGACGACCCGGCCAAGGTCGAGGAGGTCATCCGCGCCACCGGTGCCGACGCGGTGGAAATGGAAGGCGCCGCGGTGGCGCAGGTCGCCGCCCGCAACGACGTCCCCTCGCTGGTGATCCGCGCGCTGTCCGACAATGCCGACACCGACTACGAGGAGTTCAAGGGCTTCGACATCAGCGAATACGCGAACACCGCCGCCGGGCTCACCGTGGACATCCTCAGGCGTCTGTAAGTGAACAATGGCTGAACTTCAGGCGTATTGCGCATGATCGCAGCCGTCGCTTCGCTACTGTGGTAAAGCGAAGATGTCCATTGGGCAAACCCCGATAGTCGAAAAGGCAACAAGCAGCGAATGCAATGGTGGCAGATTCTCCTGATGATCGCGGTGGTGGCGGCAGTCGCCCTCGCCGCGTATCGGGTGGGCAGGAAGCACGGCGAGCGCATCGCCGTCGAAGAACATGACGGTGGCAGGACGACCGTGGGCGACGAATCGTTGCTCGGTTCCGGCGAGTCGAAACGGAACGCCGAAGAGGCGTTCATGCGCGCGCTGCCGCAGGCCGTGGCGCTCACGGACGGCAACGGTGCCATCCGGTACGCGCGCGACGACATCGAACAGTACGGCTGCGTGGCGTCCGGGCGTATCCGCAACGACGATATGCTCGACATGCTCGCCCAGGTGGAACGCGACGGGGTGAGCCGCGAACGTGAGCTTGAAGTGACGCGCCCTGCCGCCGATGCGGCACGCGAGTCCTCGGGCAGGGGAGTGCTGGCAGGCCAGTCCGCGCCATCGCGTGAGAGGTACCTGAGCGTGCGGGTGAGCGGCATAGGCGAGGGCCTGTTCGTGCTGCTCATCACGGATGTGAGCGAACGCAGACATTTCGAGGAGATGCGCCGCGAGTTCATGACGAATGTGGCGCATGAGCTGAAAACGCCTGCGGGCGCGATTTCGCTGTTGGCCGAGACCATTTCCGACGCGTCCGACGATCCCGATGCGGTGCGATACTTCTCCGGCCGTGTGAGCAAGGAATCCGCGCGATTGACCGAATTGGTGCGGAAGCTCATCGACTTGCAGAAGATGCAGGATGCCGGGCACGGTCTCCGGCCGAAACGGCTGTCCGCGTTGGCCGTGGCGCGCGCCGCGATCGACGCGAATCGTGTGCAGGCCGACCGGCGTCACATCGATCTCGTGCTGGCGTACGGCGGCACGCAGCTCGGATTGGAACCGGCAGACGATGATCCCGACGTATGGGTCGAATGCGACGAGAACGCGATCGTCACCGCGGTGAAGAACCTGGTGGAGAACGCCATCCACTATTCGCCCGAACACACCACGGTCCGTGTGGTGGTGAGCGAGGACGGCGGCAACGTGCACATCCGCGTGATCGACCAGGGCATCGGCATTCCCGAAGCATCCATCGGCCATATCTTCGAACGCTTCTACCGCGTCGACCCGGCACGTTCCCGCCAGACGGGCGGCACCGGCCTGGGCCTTGCCATCACCAAGCATTGCGTGGAGGACTGCGGTGGCACGATCTCCGTATGGTCGCACGAATCCGAAGGATCCACGTTCACCATCGAATTGCCGTGCGCCGACGATCCAGGCGATATGGACGCCACCGGCAGCGCCGGAGATACAGATGTCGTCGGTGCCGCGGATGGCCAAGCGGCATAGCGGAACATATGACCGGCACAGAAGCCTGAGAACAGAGAAATGAGGAAAACAGCATGACACGCATTCTTATCGTGGAGGATGAGGAATCCTACAGGGAGCCGCTGGTATACCAGCTCACCCGCGAAGGCTACGAGGTCTCCGCCGCGGCCACCGGCGAGGAAGGACTCGAACTGTTCACCCACGGCGGCATCGACCTGGTGCTGCTCGACCTGATGCTCCCCGGCATCGACGGCACCGCGCTATGCCGCCGCATCCGCGAGCAGAGCCGCGTGCCGATCATCATGCTGACCGCGAAAAGCACGGAGATCGACAAGGTGGTCGGCCTGGAGATCGGTGCCGACGACTACGTGACCAAGCCATACTCCTTCCGCGAGCTGCTGGCACGCATCCGCGCCGTCATGCGCCGTAACCAGAACGCCCAGCAGCAGGGCGCGGCGGGCGACGACGATGTGCCGCTGGTCTGCGGAGACATCGTGATGCACGTGGGCCAGCACCAGGTCACGGTGCGCGGCGAATCGGTGTTCTTCCCGCTGAAGGAGTTCGAACTGCTCGAATACCTGATGCAGAACAAGGGGCGTGTGCTCACCCGCCATCAGCTCATCGACCGCATCTGGGGCGCGGACTACGTGGGCGACACCAAGACGCTGGACGTGCACGTCAAGCGCGTGCGCGCCAAAATCGAGGAAGTCCCTAGCCACCCGAAATACCTGAGCACCGTGCGCGGACTGGGCTACAAGATCGACGAGCCCGCCGACTGATTGCCGGGCAGCCCGCCGGGCGGTCCGCCGACCGCCCGATAGACCGGCCGCAAATGACGGGAACTGTTCATCTTCCGTTCACCTATTTCGGCTCGGGGCACCCGCCGCATTCCCTAGGCTTGTAAGTGTCCTAAGCAGCGGATGCCCCACGGCCTCCGCCGAGACAGATGACATGAGGAATAAGAAGATAATGAACAAGAATCTCATCGTTCGTTCGCTGGCCGCCGTCTCCGGTCTGGCCATGCTGGCCTCCCTCGCCGCCTGCGGCGACAACACCGCGGCCACCACTGATTCGACTTCCACCAAGAACTCCAGCACGCAGATCTCCGGCGACTACGCCGGTGCCGGCGCCTCCTCCCAGCAGGCAGCCGTCGAAGCCTGGATCGCCGGATTCAAGAACACCAATCCGGACGCCAAGATCGCCTACAACCCCTCCGGCTCCGGCGCCGGCGTGACCACCTTCCTGCAGGGCGCCACCGCATGGGCAGGCTCCGACAAGGCGCTCGCCGACGACGAGGTCGAGCAGTCCAAGAACGTGTGCGCCAAGGGCACCGCCTTCGACGTGCCGGTGTACGTCTCCCCGATCGCGGTCGTGTTCAACCTCAAGGGCGTGTCCGACCAGGGCAAGCACGTCAACATGGACGCCTCCACCATCGCCAAGATCTTCGACGGCAAGATCACCAAGTGGAACGACGACGCCATCAAGTCCCAGAACCCGAAGCTCGACCTTCCCGATACCGACATCACCGTCGTGCATCGTTCCGACAAGTCCGGCACCACTCAGAACTTCGTAAGCTACTTCAAGGACGTGGCCCCGAACGACTGGACCTACGACCTGTCCGAGAACTGGCCGAACGAGGTCGGCCAGGGTGCCAAGGGCACTTCCGGCGTGATCTCCACCGTCAAGCAGGCCGACGGCACCATCGGCTACGCCGACTTCTCCCAGGTTGGTGAGCTGGGCACCGTGGCCGTCAAGGTCGGCTCCAAGTACACCGAGATCTCCGCCGACGCCGGCTCCAAGGTCATCGAGGATTCCGAGATCGCCGACGTCAAGGGCGACCACCGCGTCGTGGTGAACATCAACCACAAGACCGAGGCCGACGGCGCCTACCCGATCGTGCTGGTCTCCTACGACATCGTCTGCCCGGCATACAAGGACACCAAGACCGCCGAGTTCGCCAAGTCCTGGCTGAGCTACGTCACCAGCGACGAAGGCCAGAAGACCGCCCAGCAGGCCGCCGGCACCGCCCCGCTGCCGAGCACGCTGACCTCCAAGATCGCCGAATCCATCAAGGCGATCTCCACCAAGTGACAGGTCGCTGACTTGCCGTTCCGAGCGAAGTCGGAGCCCCCGATTCCCATGTAGGATGAGAGGAATCCGACTTCGCTCAAACTGCTGAGTACACCAAATACGTTCCGAAATACGTTCCAAGGAGAACTTGTGAGTTCGCAAGACAACACGGCCGAACGCCATGGCAGCGGCAAAACCGCCGACAAGGTATTCAAGGGCGTCGCCTATGGCTGTGGCATCCTCATCCTGGTGGTGCTTGCCGCCGTCGCACTGTTCCTGCTGTTCCGCGCATGGCCGCTGATCGGCGGCGACCAGAAGGCCAACAGCGCCACGATTTCCAACTTCACCGGCGGCAAGGCCACCAACTTCTGGCAGTACGTCGGTCCGCTGCTGTTCGGCACCGTGCTGGTTTCGGCCCTCGCCCTGCTGATTTCCTTCTTCGTCTCGGTGGGCATCGCGCTGTTCATCTCGCACTACGCGCCGAAGAAACTCGCCACCGTGCTGAGCTACGTGGTCGACCTGCTGGCCGCCATCCCGTCCGTCATCTACGGCCTGTGGGGCGGCCTGGTGCTCGTCCCGGCCATCTACCCGTTCTGGAACTGGCTGTCCAAGACGTTCGGCTGGATCCCGATCTTCGCCGGCCCTGCCGCCAACCCCTCCCGCACCGTCGCCACCGTGTCCGTGGTGCTTGCGGTCATGATCCTGCCGATCATCACCTCCATGTCGCGCGACATCTTCCTGCAGACCCCGCGTCTGCAGGAAGAGGCGGCGCTGGCGCTCGGTGCGACCAGGTGGGAGATGGTCAAGCTCGCAGTGCTGCCGTTCGGCAAGTCCGGCGTCGTGTCCGCCTCCATGCTCGGCCTGGGCCGTGCGCTCGGCGAGACCATGGCCGTGCTGATGATCCTGTCCCCGGGCCTCAACTACTCGTTCAAACTGCTGCAGGCCTCTCAGAACCAGACCATCGCGGCCAACATCGCGGCGCAGTACCCGGAAGCGAATTCGCTGGGCGTCTCCGCGCTGATTGGCACCGGCCTGGTCCTGTTCCTCATTACCTTCGTGGTGAACTTCATCGCACGTAAGATCACCGAGAAAGCGAGCGCATGATGTCCGCAACCGAAGAATCCCCCATGAACGGCGCTCCCGTCATCGATTTCGACAAGTTCAAGCCCACCCGTTCCTTCGTCGCAGCCCGCAAGCGTAAGGATGCGGCCATGCGCATGCTGATCTCGCTGGCGTTCATCGTCGCGCTCGTGCCGTTGATCTCCGTGCTGTGGACCACCATCGCCAACGGCGTCAAGAGGCTGAACCTCAACTTCCTGAGCTATAACATGACCGGCGTGGTCGGTGGTAACCCGACGCCATCCGGCGGCTACGGCGGCGTGCAGCACGCCATCATCGGCACGCTGGAGATCACGCTCGGCGCCATGGTCATCTCCATCCCGATCGGCCTGATGTGCGCCGTGTACCTGGTCGAGTACTCCAACCGCGGCAAGCTGTCGCGTGCCATCACCCTGCTGGTGGACGTGATGAGTGGTATCCCGTCCATCGTGGCCGGCCTGTTCGCCTTCTCGATGTTCACCATCCTGCTCGGCCCCGGCACCATCAACGGTTTCGAAGGCTCCGTGGCGCTTTCGCTGCTCATGCTGCCCACCGTGGTCAAGTCCAGCGAGGAGATGCTCAAGATCGTGCCGAACGATCTGCGCGAGGCCTCGTACGCGCTGGGCGTGACCAAGCAGCGCACCATCACCAAGATCGTGCTGCGCACCGCGCTGCCGGGCATCGTGTCCGGCTGCATTCTGGCCATCGCGCGAGTGATCGGCGAGACCGCACCGCTGCTCATGACCGCCGGCTACATCGCCTCCACCAACGTGAACCTGTTCTCCGGCCAGATGACCACCCTGCCGGTGTACGTCTACCAGGAATACTCCAAGCTGAACGCCAACTGCCCGGTCGGCGCGGACGCCTCCTGCGTGACCACCATCCCGATGGAACGCGCCTGGGCCGCGGCTCTCGTGCTCATCGTGCTCGTGCTCATCCTCAACCTCATCGGCCGTCTGGTGGCGAAGCTGTTCGCCGTCAAGACCGAACGCTGATCCGTGCAGTCGTAATCAACCAATTCATAAGGAAAATCACATGGGACAACGTATTGATGTCAACCATCTGAACATCTACTACGGCAACTTCCTGGCCGTGGAGGATGTGAACCTCAACATCGAGGCGAACAAGGTCACCGCATTCATCGGACCTTCCGGTTGCGGCAAGTCCACGGTGCTGCGCACGCTCGACCGCATGCACGAGATCATCCCCGGCGCGCACTGCGAGGGCGAGGTGCTGCTGGAAGGCAAGAACCTGTATGCCAAGGACGTCGACCCGGTCGCCGTGCGACGTGACGTGGGCATGGTATTCCAGCGCCCGAACCCGTTCCCGACCATGTCCATCCGCGAGAACGTGCTCGCCGGCGTGAAGC
>ERZ808246.212-NODE-212-length-51329-cov-3.963666_pt1 | contig 51329 bp, 49 predicted proteins | sample MGYA00521083_ERZ808246 | MGnify/ENA primary metagenome ERZ808246 (study PRJEB31516, sample SAMN03275577) | gut metagenome | biome: mammalia-associated habitat; material: feces | host: Papio cynocephalus | place: Kenya | collected 2012-07-07 ... | reverse complement strand
TCGCTGAAAAGAAGGGGCTGCCGCATAAAGCGGCAGCCCCTTCTGGGGAAAAAGTTCGGGCGCTGGTCAGGCAAAGAGTGAATCGGCATAGCGGACAGATGCCATGGCATCCTTTCCGTAATAATCTGCGCCGATGGCATCCGCATATTCCTGTGTCATAACGGCGCCGCCGACCATGACACGGCAGTCAGGCTTCTTAGCCCGGAGCTGGCGGATGGTTTCTTCCATGCTGACCACAGTAGTAGTCATGAGAGCAGAGAGTCCGACCAGCGTGACGTTCTCCCGGATGGCGGTTTCTACAATGGTTTCGGGGGGAACATCCTTTCCCAGATCAATCACATCGTATCCGTAGTTCTCCAGCATGACCTTCACAATATTTTTGCCGATGTCGTGAATGTCGCCCTTGACGGTGGCAAGAATGACCTTTGCTTTGATTTTCTGCGGCTGCCCGGCCATGGAATCCTTGATGACGGCAAAAGCAGCCTTTGCGGCTTCGGCGCTCATGAGAAGCTGGGGAAGGAAAATTGTGCCCTTTTCAAATCCCTGTCCGACCTGATCCAGTGCGGGAATCAGCTCCTCATTGATGAGGTCCAGACCGGAACGTTCCTTCAGCCCGTCGGAGGTTGCGGAAGCGGCTTTCTCCTTCATGCCCCGTTCAATGGCCTGGTAGAGTGAACTGTGCGCGGGAACGGCTCTGCTATCGGCTCCGGGAGCAGGAGATGATGCGTCGGAGCTGGCTGCAGGAGTCTCATGGGAACGCTTCGCTGCTGGGACATAGTCGTGATAGGCGTTGATAAAGCCCATGCACTGATCATCCTGATTCAGGAGAGCAAGACTTGTCCGGTAGGCCTGCATCATCGGCTCGTTGCCGGGGTTGATGATGGCGCACGAGAGGCCGCTTTGCATTGCCATGGTAAGAAAATGTGCGTTGACCAGTTCTCTTGCAGGAAGCCCGAAGGAGATATTGGATACACCGAGGATTGTGTGGCCATGCAGCTCATCCCGAACCCGCCGCAGTGTTTCCAGGGTGGTGAGCGCTCCGGAACTGTCCGAGGAGATGGTCATGCATAGTCCGTCAATGACGAGGTCGTCATGGGAGATGCCGTAACGGTCTGCAGCGGCATAAATTTTACGGGCAACCGCCATGCGGCCGTCTGCGGATGCGGGAATCCCGTCTTCATCAAGAGCAAGGCAGACGAGAACGCCGCCATAGCGGGCAACAAGCGGCATGACCGCCTCAATGTTCTCTTCCTTGCCGTTGACGGAATTGATCATGGGCTTTCCATTGTAGCAGCGCAGAGCACGTTCCAGGGCCTGAACATCCGTTGTGTCAATCTGAAGCGGAAGTCCGGTGACCCCCTGAAGGCGTTTGACAACGGTCTCCATCATGGCGGGCTCGTCAATTTCGGGAAGACCGACATTGACATCCAGAATGTCGGCCCCTGCATCCTCCTGATTGAGACCCTCCTGCAGAATGTAAGGGAGATCCTGGTCGCGCAGAGCCTGCTTGAAGCGTTTTTTGCCGGTCGGGTTGATCCGTTCGCCGATGATGACGCAGCGGGAACCGATTTCGACTGCGCGGGAGAAGCTGGTGACAACAGTGCGGTGCTTGGAAACCTGGGGCCGGAAGGGCTTTTTCTTCAGAAGGGAGATCTCCTGGCGGATGTGCTCGAACGTGGTTCCGCAGCAGCCGCCTGCCACCTGGATGTTCAGGTCGGCGAGGTCGGACATCGTGGAAGCAAAGTCCTCCGGAGTGACGTCGAAGACGGTTCTCCCGTTCTCTTCGCGGGGAAGCCCTGCGTTGGGATTGACGATGACTGGAATGGAGGCGGCATTGACGAGGCGCTGCACAATCGGTTTCATTTCGTGGGGACCGAGGGAGCAGTTGACACCAAGGGCATCGACATGCAGACTCTCAAGGAGCGGCACGACGGCTTCGACACCGGCGCCGGTCAGAAGCTGCCCGTGGCGGTCGAAGGTTGTGGTGGCAAGAACCGGAAGATCACAGTTCTCCTTGGCGGCGAGGACGGCGGCCTTGATCTCGTAGGTGTCGTTCATCGTTTCGATGAGAACGAGGTCGGCCCCGGCTGCAGCTCCGATCCGGACGACCTCGGCGAAAATTTCAATGGCCCTTTCAAAGGAAAGATCACCCAGAGGCTCCAGGAGCTTTCCGGTGGGACCGATATCCAGCGCGATGTAGGCATCCTCTTCACGTCCGCAATTCTTTCTTGCCTCTTTTGCAAGGCGGATGGCGGAGCCGATGATTTCTTCCAGCTGATCGGGATATTTCAGAATATTGGCACCGAAGGTGTTGGCATTGATGATGTTGGAGCCGGCCTTCAGAAAGCCGGTGTACAGGTCGGTGATGACATCCGGGTGCGCAAGATTCCAGAGCTCCGGAAGCTCCCCACCTTTTAAGCCGCGGGACTGGAGATAGGTTCCGGTCGCGCCGTCGCAGAAGATCCATTCCTTGCCGAGTTTTTCTCTTAAATCAGGTCGCATAAACGTGATACCTCATAAATGTTGTATATTCGCTTTGGTCGGCAAACGGGTGAGATTCCCGTCCTGCGGGAAATACTGCCGATAAAACCAGAGATGATTTCATGCCCGAAGGACGAACAGGTGCTTGCCGGCAGAAGAGCCTTTTACCGACGGAAGGCGCAGTCTGCGGCATGGCTGCAGGTCTCGCATCCTGCCAGAATGCAGGGCTCCTTATGCTCAGAGAAGCCGATGAACGCCGTGACAGATTTGCTTGGGACCATGAGCAGAGTGTCCGTAAGAGAGATGCCGCAGGTTTGCGGCATCTGCAGGAGCGCGGAGAAATCCTTCTGCAGATCCAGAGGAACGTCTCCGTAGCCAGGTGAGAAGCGGGGACGGGGAAAAAGCCCTTGCTCTTTCATTGCAGCGATGATTCTTTGGTTGACTTCATCGCACCAGGATTCTGCCATGGCGGCTCCTGCCGCCTGGAAAATGGCGGCGTCCAGCATGCTGACAGCCTCCGAGCGGCGGATCAGAAAATCAGCGCCGGGGCCGATGGTTGCAGCCATAAGGACCACGCGGCTGCAGCCGCGGAGATTTCTGGAAAGCTGCCGGCTGGAGAAGCGAAGACTTCCGATCTGAATGTCATCTGGCGAAGAGGCGGAAAGCTCAAGTGGAAATACATTCCATGCGCTGCGGGGATGGCTTTCCTTCTGAAGCTTCTGAACAGCCTCTTCAACGCGGCCAAGGATCGTCTCGTCCGGGGTAATTCCCCGATAGCCGAGATAGCGGAAAACCTCCCGCTTTGGGATGCCGACGGATGCTTTGGCAGTTTCATAAACGGTCATGGGAGCTCTGCCTTAATTGTCCAGGATAGCGGACAGGGAATTCATGATGCCGGCGGCAATGTCCGGCTTGTTCATGGAGTAAACGTGAATGTGTGTCACGCCGTTGGAAATCAGATCAATGATCTGTTCTGTTGCATAAATGACGCCGGCCTGCTTCATTTTGGCAGGATCATCCCCGAAGCGGTCCACCATCATGCGGAAACGCTGCGGAATGGTGGAGCCGGAAAGAGCAACGCTTCGCGCCACCTGCTTTTTGTTGGTGATTGGCATGATGCCGGGAAGAACCGGAACCTCGATGCCCGCCTCGCGGATGCGGTAGAGGAAATTGTAGAGCACATTGTTGTCGAAGAACATCTGCGTGGTGAGGAAATCAACACCGGCCTCAACCTTTTCCTTAAGATAACGGATATCTGCGGAAGGACTCTCACATTCTACATGTCCTTCCGGGTAGCAGGCGCCCCCGATGCAGAATTGATCATCGATGGACTTAATATCATAAATCAGTTCGCTGGCGTGACTGTACTCGAAGATGCTGCGGCCTTCCTTCGGGAGATCGCCGCGCAGAGCCATGATGTTCTCAATTCCCTTTTCCCGATAGACCTGCACCATGCTGCGGACATGCTCTCTGGTGGAAGAGACACAGGTAAGATGAGCAAGGACCGGTGTGTGGTATTTATCCTGGATGTCGGCCGCAATGGCAGCAGTGTTGCTGGAAGTTCCGCCGCCTGCGCCATAGGTGACACTCATGAAGGCGGGGTGGAGAGCTGCGATTTCGCGCGCGGCCTTTTCCACCGCAGCGTAGCGGTCGTCGGTCTTCGGCGGAAATACCTCAAAGGAGATGGTGACTTCGTGTTCGGCAAAAATCTGAGTAATTTTCATAAGAGAAGCCTGAATACCTTTCCTGCTTTTGGAGAAGTTTGAAAGTGATGCATCAATATGATAATTGAAAAGAAAATACTTTGTTCGTATTATATACGAAGGTTTGCAAAAAAGACACACTGGAGAGGCTGCCTTTGCAGTTCCTGCCATGTTCTTTTCATGGATTGCCGCAGATGACCGCGGAGGAAGGGATAATGTGAATGAAAAAGAAGACGAAAATTCTTACAGCTGTTGTCATTGTGATCGCCATCATTGCCGTGTTCCTGGGCGTATATCAGGCATTTGGCCCGAAGACGCAGGAAGGAACCAAGGCATATACCGTTGAGGTGGTTGCCTCGGACGGAAGCAGCAAGACCTATCAGGGGAAGACGGATGCGGAGTATCTGAGCGGTCTTATGGATGAGCTGCAGGCAGCGGGAGACTTCTCCTATGAGGGAACCACCAGCGACTACGGCCTGTTCATTACGGCAATCAACGGAGAGACTGCGGATTATGATAAGGACGGTTCCTATTGGGCCATCTATGTCAATGGAGAGTATGGCCAGTACGGAGCGGATCAGCAGCCGGTTGCGGACGGAGATTCGTTCCGGTTCGTTTATGAGGCTTCCCCGCAGCAATGACACAAGAAGGCGCGGACAGGGAAAAGACAAAGGTGCCCGAAGGCTTTCGGAGAAAAGCACCGTGGAACGCGGCACAGGGAGTCCGGAATCTGACAGAAATGGCCATGATGCTGGCTTTGATTGAAGCCGTCAAGCGGGCGCTTGATTTTTTGCCGAATGTGGAACTTGTGACATTCCTTTTTCTGGTATTCACGATTCTCTACGGCAGGAAGACAATCCTGGTGTCCTTCGCGTTTACCGGGATTGAGACATTGGTCTTCGGAAGCGGCCTCTGGGTGGTCATGTATCTATATGTCTGGCCACTGGAGATTGTGTGTGTATCTTTGCTTCACCGTTATTTTCCAAAGGATCGGGACGGTTATTGGTGGTACTGCATTTTCGCCGCGCTGTTCGGCCTGTTCTTCGGCGCAGCCTGTGCGATTCCGTATTGGATCATGGGCGGGCCGAAGGCGGCCATAGCCTGGTGGATTGCAGGCATTCCCTATGATGTTGTACATGGCGTCAGTAATTTTATCCTGTGTTTTGTTCTGTTTCGGCCGGTCATGAAGGCAGCAAGGAAAATCGGACTGGGACGAAACGCAAACCGGTCATGAAAGGACGGCAAGAGAAAATTGGCCGATTGTTAACTCGAATGTTAAAATTGGTTGACAATGAAAAGGCGGAATGCTACCCTAGCTCATGGATCTGAGAAAAGGAAAAAATATTTTCTTCACACAATACAGATATGATGAGAGGGCATTGACAATGAAGAGGAATAAAACCAGAAACCTTGTGCTGTGCGCGATGTGCGCAGCCATTACCTGCATTCTTGCACCGATCTCTGTTCCAATCGGTCCGGTTCCGATTTCTCTGTGCACCTTTGCAGTTATGCTGGCAGGTGTGCTTCTGGGTGCAAAATTCGGGTTTATTTCACAGCTGATCTATGTACTGCTCGGGGCAGTCGGCGTGCCGGTTTTTGCGGGGTACAGTGCAGGCGTCTCCTGCATTGCCGGAATGACGGGCGGCTATATCGTCGCATATCCGGTTCTGGCTCTTCTGACGGGTCTGCTGTATTGGAAATTCGGTAAAAACAAATCCGGAAAGCTGCGCGTGCTCTGGATGCTGCTTGCCATGGCGATCGGAACGGTTGTGCTGTATGCTTTTGGAACAGCATGGTTCTGCGCAGTCAGCGGCACAGGGGTTGCAGCAGCGATGGGAATGTGTGTGATTCCGTTCCTGCCGGGGGATATTCTGAAGATGATTGTGGTTGTGCTGATCAGCCTTCCGCTGGAAAAAGCAATTGCCAAAATGGCATCATCGGAGAACTGATCCGCCTGTTCATGTTCCTGGCAATGGTGGAGAGAACGATTCTCTGTCCGGCGTCATGAAAAGAAAATCAGCAGAATTACTTTACGAGATTGATCAAGAACTGCTGCCTGTTGCCGCACGTGGGCAAGGGCAGCAGTTTTTTGGTATCCGGAGGAAGAACGCCTTCGTGAATTTTGTCTTAGTGAGGTATCAGCATGCAAGACATGAAAGATCTGAGGGAAAAGAACACAGAAACGCAGCATATGGAAAAACAGCAAATGGAGAGCAGCCATGCGCAGGAAGAGGCCGGGATGGTGCATCTTCGCCCGCACCACGGGCTGTGCCTTTTGAATTTCAGGGGGAAGGGCTATTCGGATGATTTCAGCCGGAATATGGCAGAAATGCAGGAGAAGCTGATGAGCAATCCCAAAACCAGAGTCTGCATCACGAAGGGGGCGGATGATTTGTGCGCACGGTGTCCCAACCGTCGGGGGAGTGCCTGCTCGTCCGAACATCCGCCGCTGTTTGATGCGAATGTCCTTCGAGAGACCTGCTTTGGCTATGGACAGATTCTGACCTGGGAAGAACTTTCCGGGGCAACCAGGCCGCTTAGCCGGAATCGGTTGGAAGAAACCTGCCCAGACTGCGAGTGGCTGTCCCTTTGCAAAGAGATCGTAAAGAACAGCCCGGACATGGTCTGATGCCGCGCGATTTTACCGTTTTTTTAGAAAGGTTCCTGTATAATGAGATCAGAAAGCAGAGAAAAAATATTTTCCATCTGCAACATCAGGAGCGCCTGATCTGTATCTGCAGATAGAAGACGTGATTACCGTAAAATCTTCCTGCAGATTTTCAAGGAACCGAAACGCTCGGTGTAAGACGCGGCAGGGGCAACAGGCACAGGTCCGGCACAGCCTGCCGGAAGAAAGGAAGTTGAAGAATGAAGAAAAAACTTGCGGTTACTATATTGATTGGCTGCATGGCAGCGGGAATGATGACAGGATGTGCGGAGCTGAAGAACGCAGGAGTTCTGGAGGCAGATGCAGCGGCTACTCTGAAGATGGCAAAGAACAATAAGACGGGAGAAGGCGAGGATGCTTCTACGCTGACAACAGAAAATACAGAGGAAGAGAAGGCTGCAGCAGATCAGAAGAATTCCGATGACGAACCCATGACGCTGGAGTCCACTGAGAAGGATCAGGGCTCGCAGGTGACCGTGGCGGCAGATGCTGCAACGCTCACGGTAACCGGAAGCGGGACGGCGACGGTGACGCCGGACAAGGCATCCATTTCCATTGGCGTCCAGACGGTGGATACTTCTTCCAAGACGGCACAGGACAAGAATTCCAAGGATGTCAATAATGTCATTGATGTCCTGATCAATGCCGGCGTGGACAAGAAGAACATTGCGACCAGCAGCTTTGATCTTTATGCCAACTATGATTACAGTAAGGACGTCAGTGAGCTGACCGGCTATACGGTAACCACGATGCTGACGGTGAAGAATCTGAAGGTGGAGGACATCGGGGAGCTTCTGGACGAGACTGGCGATGCCGGAGTGAATGTGATCAACGGAATCACCTTTGATTACAGTGAAGCTGAGGCAGCTTACGACAAGGCTCTGGATGCGGCCATGGACCGTGCTCAGGAAAAGGCACAGAAGCTCGCAGCCAAGGAAGGATGCCGTCTGGAGAAGATTCTTTCTGTCTCAGAGGGGCAGGACTCCGGCTACAGCACAATGAACGACGCGAAGCAGTATACGGAGGCGGCATCGGCAGATGGCGGAATGACGGTGATGCCTGGAGAGAATGATGTTACGGCAACCGTGACGGTAACATACCAGCTGGTCGAGAACTGACAGAAATTTTTTTGAGAGATGGCGGGATGTTCCTTCGCTGAGAACAGGCGGGGAACATCTACGCCTTTTTTTTCATAAACTCCAGCAGCGCGATTCGCTGCGCCGCATAGTCCTGAAGCCCCAGATCATAGAGCTTTTTGTTCTCGGCGGCATCCATGGCAAAAGTACTCATGGGAAGATTCCGGCTGGGAGCGAAGATGAACGCCTTGCCTTCTTTTTCGAGATCGAAGACATGACGAAATGCCTCGGCGTAGAGAATGTGCCGGTTGTTCAGAAGTTCCACAATCTTTGGATAACGGCGGCAGGCAAGAGAGTAGAATGCTCGGAACTTCTCTGGCTGCTTGACGAAATCGCGCGGCTTGGACAGGATCAAAACAAGCTTGTCGCACCCCTGGGCCAGAGCGCGGTCCGCTGGAATGGAGTCGGAAACGCCACCGTCGTAATAGGGAATGCCGTCAATCACCCGGGGCCGGCAGGCGGCCGGCAGGGCGCAGCTGGCCTTGACGATGGTGTAATCGTTCGGATGGATCTCGCTTTTGTCAAAATAATGCGGTTTCCCGGTCAATGCGTTGGTGGCAACGACCTCATAGCGCGCAGGATTGGCTTCAACGCCTGCCCAGTTCAGCGGATCTGCACCTCCCTGATTAGAAATTGTGGAATAAATATAGTCGAGACCAAACAAATCTCTGCTTTTCAGGTAGCTGTCAAAGCCAAAATATTCCCTCTCGTGAATGTGTTCGGTATAAAAACGAAGATTCCTGCCGCGCTGTCCGCCAAGATACGAGGCAGCATTGGCGCTTCCCGCAGAAACACCGCACACATAGTAAAATGAAATGTGATCATCCAGAAATTTATCCAGTACGGCGGCGCTGTAGGCGCATTTCATGCCGCCGCCTTCCACAACAAGACCGATCCGAGCCATGATACTCTCCTTTTTATACCTCACAGTAATCCGTTTATGGCAGCCATGCTGCATTTTATCCTTTGAACCCCTGAAAAGGGATGGTCAGATTACAATATCTGTTTCGCACAGTATGAATTGCGACACGGATGACCGCTTGCGGTCAAATACGTGTCGCGATTCTTGCTGCGGTTAGATGCGCATTCCGGACCGGACAGCGTTCATGTGATGCGCCTCCTGGTATTCTTTGGGCGACATACCGTATTCCTTCCGGAAGACCCGGTAGAAGCTGGAATAATCCCGGAACCCGTATTCATCGAAGGTGCGGGTGATATCTGCCCCGGAGGCAATGGCCTCGCTGCAGCCCTGCAGGCGTTTTTTGGTGATGTACTGATGGATGGAAATGCCGAGATTGTCCTTGAAATAATGGGCAATGTAATACTTGGAGAGGCAGACCCTGTCCGCGAGAACGTCCAGGGAGAGGTCCTCTGTCAGATGTCCGTCGATGAACAGCGTCAGCTCCTGCATCAGATCTCCGGATCCGGAGACGATGGGGTGTTCCCGTTCATATATAATGCGGTTCATGTAGAGAATGAGATCGTTGAGCGCGAGCCGGACCGCGGCACTGCGGCCGTAGCGATTGGAGTGCAGCTCCTCCAGAAGCCGCATCATGCGGGCCTGGATGGAGGAAAATTCGGCTTCGTGAAAATGATAATAGCACCGGCCGGAGGTGGCGGCCCGCTGCATCAGGAAGACATAATCGGGAGAGTCCGCAAGAAGACTTGCGGCGTATTCCTGACTGATCCATAGGACAAAACGCCGGTACGGACGGTCGGAGTCGTGCATCAGAGCATGGTGAGAAACTCCGGGAGGAACGAGAGCCATGTCGCCCGGATGGAGCGGTCTTGCGTGACCGGAAATTTCCAGATCCAGATCGCCCTCGAGAAACAGGTAGAATTCATAGTAATTATGCGTGTGCGCAGGGAGCGTGTGAAAATGCAGGTCACTGTAATAGAAAACTTCGAAGTCCCTGGACTGCATGTACTGTCTGGTATTGAACGCGGAGCGGAGGTTTCCTTTCATCATACTGCCTTTCTTTATGATCTCAGAGAAGCTGTTTTTTCCTGTGCAGGGCCTGAAAGGAACGCTTTCAGGAATTCTGATTCAGATCTTAACGCCTGATCGCAATATTTACAATATTAACAACAAACCAGTCAATGGATTTCTGCCGCGGATTCGCAATAATAGAGACAGTTGAACAAGAAAGCCTTTTAATTATGAAATCATTTACACGAAGGAAAGGGGATTACGATTATGGAGATGACAATGCGCTGGTACGGTTCCAAGTTTGATACCGTTACCCTCAAGCAGATCAGACAGACCGCATATGCAACCGGTGTTATCACGATGCTTTATGACAAGCAGCCTGGTGAACTCTGGACCCAGGAAGAGATCCACGCACTGAAGGAAGAGGTGGAAGCTTCCGGACTTCACATCAGCGGTATTGAGTCCGTCAACGTTTCGGATGCCATCAAGACCGGCAGCGCAGACCGCGACAAGGATATCGACGCATACATCAAGTCTCTGGAGAACCTCGGTAAGAGGATATCCACATGGTATGCTACAACTTCATGCCGGTATTCGACTGGACAAGAACCGAGCTGGCAAGAAGAAGACCGGACGGCTCCACTGTTCTGGCATACACACAGGAAGCGGTAGATGCCATCAATCCGGAAGACATGTTTGATTCCATCCGCGGCAGCATGAACGGAACCGTTATGCCGGGCTGGGAGCCGGAGAGAATGGCTCACATCAAGGAGCTGTTCGAGATGTACAAGGATATCGACGAGGAGAAGCTGTTCGAAAACCTTGTTTATTTTCTGAAGGCAATTATGCCGGTCTGCAACAAGTATGACATTAAGATGGCGATCCATCCGGATGACCCCGCATGGAGCGTGTTCGGACTTCCCCGCATCATCACCGGCAAGGAGAAGATCCAGAGAATGCTGAATGCAGTCGATGATGTTCACAACGGAATCACTCTCTGCACCGGCTCCCTTGGAACCAATCTGGAGAATGATCTTCCGGATATCATCCGCTCGATCCCGGGCAGAATTCACTTTGCACATGTCCGCAACCTGAAGTTCAATTCCCCGACCAACTTTGAGGAGTCCGCTCACCTTTCCACTGACGGAACCTTCGATATGTATGAGATCGTCAAGGCACTGCATGACATTCACTTTGACGGACCGATCCGTCCGGATCATGGCCGCATGATCTGGGATGAGGTTGCAATGCCCGGATACGGCCTGTATGACCGTGCACTTGGAGCAGCCTACATCTGCGGACTGTGGGAAGCAATTGACAAGGCAGAGAGCCGCAACTGAGAAAATTCAGATTGAAATCATGCATATTTCTGCGGGCCGCAGGATGGATTTTCCTGTTCCGGGAAAATCTGACGGGCTGCCGCAAAGGAGGCAATCATGAAATTATCCACAGAGGGTTTAAAGAATCAGCAGGAATGGACAGAGAAGGGCTATCACCTTCCGCAGTATGACCGCGCAGCGATGATCGCGGAAACCAAGGAGAATCCGGTCTGGGTTCACTTTGGCGCAGGCAATATTTTCCGCGCATTTCAGGCAAATCTGGCGCAGAGACTTCTGGAGGAAGGTGCTGCAAAGGCAGGCATCACTGTATGCGAGGGTTTTGACTATGAAATCGTGGAGAAGCAGTATCGCCCGCACGATGATCTTTCCGTTCTCGTTACCCTGAAGGCAGACGGAACCATTGAGAAGTCTGTCATTGGATCCATCGGAGAGTCCACGATCCTGGATTCTGAGAATGAGAAGGAATACTCCAGACTGAAGGAGATTTTCTCCAAGGATTCTCTGCAGCTGTGCACTTTCACAGTAACCGAGAAGGGCTACAGCCTGGTCAACGGAAAGGGCGAGCAGCTTCCGGCTGTCACTGCGGATTTCGCGGCAGGCCCCGAGAAGCCGCAGAGCTACATCGGAAAGGTTGTTTCTCTTCTGTACACTCGTTATCTTTCCGGCAGAAAGCCGATCGCTATGGTTTCCACCGACAACTGCTCCCACAACGGTGAGAAGCTGTATTCTTCCGTGATGGCTTTTGCAAAGGCATGGATTGCGAATGGACTGGCAGAGAAGGAATTCGAGGATTACCTGAACGATGAGTCCAAGGTTTCCTTCCCCTGGTCCATGATTGACAAGATCACTCCCCGCCCGGACGCTTCTGTTGAGGAAATGCTTCGGAAGGATGGCTTGGAGGATCTGGATCCGGTTGTTACCTCCAAGAAGACCTGGGTTGCTCCCTTCGTCAATGCAGAGGAGACGGAGTACCTTGTTATTGAGGACAAGTTCCCGAACGGAAGACCCGCACTGGAGAAGGTCGGCGTGATCTTTACGGACCGCGACACGGTCAATAAGGTGGAGAGAATGAAGGTTACCACCTGCCTGAATCCTCTTCACACCGCACTGGCGGTTTACGGCTGCATCCTCGGCTACACGAAGATCTCTGAGGAGATGAAGGATACCGAGCTTGTGAACCTTGTCAATACGCTTGGCTATAAGGAAGGCCTTCCGGTTGTCGTAAATCCGGGCGTTCTGGATCCCAAGAACTTTATTGACACCGTTCTCAAGGTCCGCGTTCCCAACCCCTTCATGCCGGATACGCCGCAGAGAATCGCAACGGATACCTCGCAGAAGCTGGCAATCCGCTATGGCGAGACCATCAAATCCTATGTGGCTGACCCGAAGCTGGATGTCACCAGCCTTACAATGATCCCGCTGGTACAGGCTGGATGGCTGCGTTATCTGATGGCGGTTGACGATAACGGCAATGCGTTCGAGCCGTCTCCGGATCCGCTTCTTGAAGAGGCGAAGAAGTATGTGGCTGATTTTTGTCTTGGTGAAGTGCCTTCGAAGGAGGAAATTGCCAAGAAGGTTCTTCCGCTCCTTAAGAATGCGCAGATTTTCGGCGTAGACCTGGAAGAGGTCGGGCTGGCTGACAAGGTGGTTTCCTACTTTGCAGAGCTGATTGCAGGGAAGGGAGCCGTGCGTGCGACTCTGAAGAAATATTGTGACTGATAAGCAGGAAATCTGTGGCGGTGCATCCGGCTGTTCCGGACGGCGACAGTCGAAGCTTTTTCTTGCATAAACGATAAGAGCACGAAATAATAGATCCTGTGGCAGTTTACTGCCGCAGGATTTTGTGTATCAGCTTCGGAATCACTGCTGCAGCAGTCTGCAGGATCCCTGCAGCGGCCGCAGAAATTGGAGAAATTATGCCTTCTATTTATGCACACCAGAAATTCGGAAATGATGTGCTCCCGCTTCTTCCGGAGACAGTTCGGAAACGGATTGCGGAGCATTCGGACCTGTATCACATCGGCCTTCAGGGACCGGATATTTTTTTCTACTATCATCCGCTCTCGTGGGGAGATGTCCCGAAGTACGGAAACCGCATGCATGAGCTTTCAGGACATCAGTTTTTCGGGAATGCGCTGGAGCGATGGTACGGACTTCCTGAAAATACTGCGGAGGAGCAGGAGAGGAAGAAGGCCGCGCGTGTCTATCTGTACGGTGTTCTGTGTCACTATACCCTGGACAGTTCCTGTCATAAGTTCATTGATGAAACGGCAGAAGCAGGAATTACGTCGCATGCGGAGCTGGAGGGCGACTATGACCGGCATCTCATCGCCGCAGAGGGGCGGAACCCCGTCTGTGAAGTGGTGACGCGGCAGTTTCATCCATCCCGTTCCGCGGCGGAAGCCATTGCGGTCTTCTATCCGGAAATGAACGCGGAGATTGTAGAAGAGGCACTGCGCTCCTGCGTAAGCTTTCAGCGGCTTCTTCTGTGCAGGCATGATGCGAAGCGCAATTTCATTTACGCTGTGCTGAAGCTTCTCGGCAAATACGATTCGCTTCACCCGCACATTATGAACAAGGAGCCGGATCCAGACTGTCAGGAGGCGGAGAGAACGCTCGACGGGCTTCGCGAAAGGGCCTGCACCTGTGCGGTTTCCCTGATTATCGCGCTGGACGGACGGATTGAGGAGACGCCGGAGGAAGAAGCAAGGAAGCAGTGCAGAAATTTTGCGGATTCCCCGGAGTATGATCGGGATTTCGGCGGAACCGTACCGCAGAGCGGAGTATAAAAATGCTTCCCTTTTGCAGGGGAAACGAGTATTATGCGGACAAAGAAAAATACCTCGTGTGCCGCAGACAAGCTGCGGCAGGAAAGGCGCCTGAATGAAATGCCTGATGGCATTTCATTCAAGCTTCATGCGCGCCATCTGGCGTGCATGTGTAATCACATCGGAGAAACCGCTTCCGCGGATTTCTCCTCGTGTGCCGCAGACAAGCTGCGGCAGGAAAGGAAACGATGAAGGTAATTACAACAGAAAAAGCACCGGCAGCCATCGGCCCCTATTCTCAGGGATATATTTCGGGGAACCTTGTGTTTACTTCAGGACAGATTCCAATTGATCCTGCAACGGGAGAATTAAAGAGCGGAATCGAGGAACAGGCGCATCAGAGCTGCCGGAATGTCATTGAGATTCTGAAGGCGGCGGGAACGGATGCAACCAAGGTCATCAAGACGGTCTGCTATATTTCGGATATGGATCAGTTCAGCGCCTTTAATAAGGTATATGAACAGTACTTTCCGTCAAAGCCGGCACGCTCCTGCGTACAGGTAGCACGTCTTCCAAAGGACGTGTTCTGCGAAATTGAGGCAGTGGCAGAGGTCTGAGAACAATAGTATGCAGCTGCAGACAGGCTGCGGCAAAAGAGGTAGAAAATGGCAGAACTGACAATCGAAGCTTTTGAGAGGGCCTGCGACATCGTAAAGCAGGTGACGCTGAATACGGATCTGATTCAGTCGGATTACTACAGTGAGCAGACCGGTGCAAAGGTATATCTGAAGCCGGAGAACATGCAGCGCACCGGTGCCTACAAGGTGCGCGGCGCATATTATAAAATCAGCACTCTTTCGGAAGAAGAGAGAAAGAAAGGCCTGATCACAGCGTCGGCCGGAAACCATGCACAGGGTGTTGCCTATGCGGCAAAGCGTTATGGCTGCAAGGCGGTCATTGTCATGCCGACAACCACGCCCCTGATCAAGGTGAACCGCACCAAGGCACTCGGCGCGGAGGTCGTTCTCTGCGGAGACGTGTATGACGAGGCCTGCGAGCACGCGCTGAAGCTCGCGAAGGAAAATGGCTATACCTTTATTCATCCGTTCGATGACCCGGCGGTGGCAACCGGCCAGGGAACGATTGCAATGGAAATTTATAAAGAGCTTCCGCTGGTGGATATGATTCTTGTCCCTGTGGGCGGTGGCGGCCTGGCAACCGGTGTTTCTACGCTGGCCAAGCTCCTGAATCCACGGATCCGTGTCATTGGCGTGGAACCGGAGGGAGCGGCCTGTCTGACAGCGTCTTTGAAGGAAGGCAAGGTTGTGACCCTTCCGACGGTCAGTACCATTGCGGACGGCACGGCGGTCAAGACTCCGGGAACCAAGGTATTCCCGTACCTTCAGAAGAATCTGGACGGTGTAGTCACGGTTTCGGATGAGGAGCTGGTGGAAGCGTTCCTGGATATGGTGGAAAACCACAAGATGGTGGTGGAGAATTCCGGGCTGCTCACGGTGGCGGCGCTTCGCCATGTGGATTGCAAGGGCAAAAAAGTGGTCTGCGTTCTGTCCGGCGGCAACATGGATGTCATCACGATGAGCTCTGTGGTGCAGCAGGGACTCCTTCTGCGCAACCGGATTTTCACGGTGTCTGTGCAGCTTCCAGACAAGCCAGGCGAGCTGACGAAGGTTGCCGGAGTTATCGCAAAGGCAAACGGCAATGTTATCAAGCTGGAGCACAATCAGTTCGTTTCCATCAACCGGAGCGCGGCTGTGGAGCTGAAGATTACCCTGGAGGCGTTCGGCACGGAGCACAAGGAGCAGATTCTGGACGCCTTGAAGAAGGCGGGATACGAACCGCGTGTTCGCAGAGTGAACATGTAAGAAGACGAAACCGAAAAAGTCCCGGAGACGAGAGGCAGGAAAACTCCCGCGGATGATCCGCTTAGGAAGATACCTGGGAATGCGTCACCGGGACTTTTTTGCTTTTTTTGCAGGCGTTTCCGATCAGAAAAGCCCGGAAAACAGCATACAATTGCAAAATGTGATAGGATGATAGAAGCAAAAAGAGGAATGCAGACATGGCACTGGCGGAAAAGGATTTGTTTTCACTGACCCATTATGAATATGGAGAGGCTTATTTCGGAAGCTACCGCGGAATGCGGTTCCGCGTGGCGAGGCAGCCGCTGGAAAACGTTCATTTCACACCGCCCGATAAGCGGGGGGAGGCAACACTGCATGTGACCATCTGGCCAGAGCCGGATTCCTACCGGTCTGCACCCAAAGAGGCGAGAACGGAACGGGATTTCCCCGTGACAGAAGAAGGCCTGCAGGAAATTGTGGCGTATCTGAATGAATATCATGATGCGCATCGGAATCTGTGGCCGAAGCAGGGTAATAATCAGGAGGATGATAATGGAAGACAGACTGTATGAACTTTCCAATGAAGAGATCGCGATTTCGGTGTCGAATCATGGGGCGGAGCTTCATTCTGTGCAGAAGGACGGGAAGGAATATCTCTGGCAGGCGGGCGTTCCCGGGCTGTGGAAGCGGCATGCGCCGGTTCTGTTTCCGTTTGTCGGCCGCTTTACGGATGGAAAATACAAGCTTCATGGCAGAGAATATCCCATGACGATTCATGGATTCTGCCAGGATGCGATGTTTGATCTTGTGGAGTGTGAGGAAAATCAAATCGTTTTCGAACTGACGGATACGGACGAAACGTATGAAATTTATCCGTTCCACTTTGAGTTTCGGGTTGCTTATGAGCTTATTGGGAATAAAATCGAAATCACCTACCGTGTGCAGAATTTCTCGGATGAGATGATGTATTTCGGACTTGGGGCACATCCCGGATTCAATGTCCCGCTGGAAGAGGGCCTGGCCTTTGAGGACTATTATCTGGAATTCCAGGATGTCTGTGAGCCGGACCGCGTGTCCTTCTCGGATAAGGTCCTCGTTGAGACACAGCACAATCATTATCCGCTTACGGGTGGGAAAAGAATTCCACTTTGCCATGATCTGTTCGACGATGACGCAGTGGTTCTGGAGCATATGGGAGATACGGTGCGCCTTGCTTCGGACCGCGGAACGAGAAGCGTTACCTTCACCTTTCCGCAGATGCCATATCTGGGACTGTGGCACACCGTTAAGACCACTGCTCCGTTCTTATGTGTGGAGCCATGGGTGACCCTTCCCTCCCGGGAGGGAATCGTGGAGGATTTTGCCTGCCGCAGCGATCTGATCCGTCTGCCTGCGGATGAGGCGTACTGCAATACATGGAGCATCTCTCTTTCATAATATAATGGTTCTGCTTATGTAAATTTCAGAAAAACGACGGAATGAAATACTGGATGTCATTCTATTCAAATGGCAGCATCGGTGTTGGCGCACCGGCTGTCTCAGTGAGGGATAAATTATGTTTCAGAAAGGCGGAAAAACAACCGGCATCGTGATGCTGGTGATTGGCGTGATTCTTTTGCTGTGGCCGGGTGCGACAGTTTTGTCTGTCTGTAGCATTCTGGGCTGGTGCCTTTTGGTCGGAGGCGCCGTTGAGATCATTCTGGGAATGACAGGGGGCCGTTCTCCTGCAGGCACAGCTGGCGGTGCTGTCAGTGCAATTGTTGGTCTTATTTTCATCACCCGTCCGGAGATTGTGATCTCGATTCTCCCGGTCGTCATCGGCCTTGCCCTCTCGGCGGCAGGAATCGGACTTCTGGTCAGCATCATCGCGAGACGTTCCTTCGGAACACTTGCGACGATGAAAATCATCGGGGGGACCATCACTCTGGTTGTAGGACTGATTCTGATGTTCCATCCCCTCACGTCCGTAAAGCTTCTGACCGTGATTCTCGGAATTGTTTTGATCTATTACGGGATTTTGTTTTTAGGAAAATAAGCATTCGGCAAAACCGCCTTCGGGTAATTCTTTCCGGTCCTGCGGATTCTGCCTCGGCGGGGGAACATTATGAATGACAAAGAGAAAACAGCAAAATTAAATGAACTGATTCAGAATTCGGACAATGTTGTGTTCTTCGGCGGCGCCGGGGTATCTACGGAGAGTGGTATTCCGGATTTCCGAAGCGTGGACGGTCTGTATCATCAGAAATATGACTATCCGCCGGAGACGATTTTAAGTCATACCTTTTACAACGAACATCCTAGAGAATTCTTCCGGTTTTATTATGAGAAGATTCTTCTTCCAGGGAGAAAGGCGCAGCCGAACAAGGCGCACCGGAAGCTTGCGGAATGGGAACAGCAGGGAAAATTGAAGGCGGTGATCACACAGAACATCGACGGACTTCATCAGGCGGCCGGCAGCAGGAATGTGCTCGAGCTTCACGGAAGCGTTCTGCGGAACTACTGTGAGGAGTGCGGAGAATTCTACGGCGTAGATTTTATGCTGGAGAACTGCGGGAATGGAGAGATCCCGGTATGTCCGAAGTGCGGTGGGAGAGTGAAGCCGGATGTTGTCCTGTACGAGGAGGGACTGAATGCGGAAATTCTGAACCGTTCGGTGGAAGCCATTGCACACGCGGATGTTCTGATCATCGGCGGAACCAGTCTGGTAGTGTATCCGGCGGCAGGCCTGATTGATTATTACCGCGGGAACAAGCTTGTTCTGGTGAATAAGAGTGCAACCTCGCGGGATGCACAGGCGGATCTTGTGATCAGTGCTCCGATCGGCGAGGTGTTCGGCAGCCTTGACTGAGAAAAAACTCTTGCTATTTGGGACGAGCACATGGTATTATAGAGTTCCGTGGGAATTCATCCCAGTCCGCATTTTGTCTCTGGACAGAAGGTGGGCAGCAGCTATTATCAATCCTTGTTCTTACTCATAAAGAGGTAAGAGCCGGAGACCAGAAGGAGGTACAGCACATGAGCAAATACGAGTTAGCCGTTGTTGTGAATGCGCAGATTGATGATGAGGCGAGAACTGCAGTTATCGATAACTGCAAGGCACTTGTCGAGAAGGTTGGAGGCACCATCACTGGTGTTGATGACTGGGGCAAGAAGAGACTGGCTTATGAGATCCAGAAGATGAACGAAGGATACTACACCTTCATTCATTTCGATGCCGAGGGTTCCGCTATCGCAGAGATCGAGCAGCGTATGCGCATTATGGACAATGTCATCAGATATCTGTGCGTTAAACAGAACGAAGCTTAACAGAAAGCAGAGGCAGTATGAACAGAGTTGTTCTTATGGGACGTTTAACGAGAGATCCTGATGTGAGGTATTCACAGGGGGATCAGTCCATGGCAATCGCGAGATACACGCTTGCGGTGGACAGAAGACGCGGACGCAGCAATCAGGGCGATCAGCAGACCGCAGATTTCATTTCCTGCGTTGCCTTTGGCAAGGCGGGGGAATTCGCGGAGAAGTACCTGCATAAGGGAACCAAGATCTGTGTTTCCGGCCGCATTCAGACCGGAAGCTACACCAGACAGGACGGAACCAAGGTCTACACGACGGATGTGGTTGTGGAGGATCAGGAATTTGCGGAGAGCAGAAATGCCCAGACCGCAGGGCCTGACTACAGCAGCTATCAGAGTGCGGACAATGGAAGCGCTCCTGCTCCGGCAGCACACGCCAATGATGCAGCATCCTCTTCCAGTGCGATTGACGGATTTATGAATATTCCGGATGGCATTGATGAAGAACTTCCGTTTAACTGACGCCATCCATTCGAACGAGTCGTCATGGCTATGGTGATCCGGTGTAAGACTCCGGATGAGATTGGAGGAGATTATGGCTTTTACTAAGACTGCAGGCAGCAAGCCTTTCAAGCGCAGAGGGACATTCCATAGAAAGAAAAAGGTCTGCGTATTCTGCGGAAAAGACAATACCATTGATTACAAGGATGCAGCAAAGCTGCGCAAGTACATCTCTGAGGGTGGAAAGATTCTTCCCAGAAGAATTACTGGTACCTGCGCAACTCATCAGCGCGAACTGACGGTTGCCATCAAGAGAGCACGTCACCTTGCAATCCTTCCTTACGTCGAGAAGTAATTCTGAACGGACCTGAAGGATATGGGCTCCTGTCCGAAAGGACAGGAGCCTTTTTGCTACCCCGGCCCGCGTTTTTTCCGGGCAGGCAGTTACCGAAGACACACAGAAGTGGATACGCGAGGTATGAAATGAGCAAAAATCGTTTTGATTTGGAGAGCTATGCCGCAGCTGCGAGACAGGCGGCAGCGGAGGGCTGTGTTCTTCTTCGCAATGAGAACGAAGCACTGCCGCTGCGGACGGGGGAGAAGATCGCCGTTTTCGGACGGAATCAGTTCAATTATTACAAGAGCGGAACCGGCTCCGGAGGAATGGTGAATACTGCCTATGTCATGGGGATTCTGGACGCGCTGCAAAACGAAGAGACGCTGCAGCTGGATAAGGAGGTTCTGGATACATATGGCGAATGGCTGAAGGACCATCCCTTTGATGCTGGTGCAGGCTGGGCACAGGAGCCCTGGTTTCAGGAAGAGATGGAGGTGTCGGATGAATTGGTTGCCGCTGCGGCAGAACGCAATGACGCTGCGCTGATTTTGATCGGACGAACGGCCGGAGAAGATAAGGACAACAGTGCCGCAGAGGGAAGCTGGTTTCTGACAGGAAAAGAGCGCGAGCTTCTCCGAAAGGTATGCTGTGCCTTCTCGCGCACGATTGTACTTCTGAATGTCGGCAATATCATGGACATGGACTGGGTGGATGAATTTTCTCCTGCTGCGGTCATGTATGTATGGCAGGGCGGACAGGAGGGAGGAAACGGCGTTCTGGATGTCCTGACAGGGAGAGTGTCTCCATGTGGCAAGCTTCCGGACACGATTGCCCTTGATCTTGCGGACTATCCGGCGGGAGAGAATTATGGCGGGACGAAGCGGAATTTCTATGCGGAGGATATTTATGTCGGCTACCGCTACTTTGAAACTTTTGCGAAAGACCGCGTGCGCTATCCGTTCGGTTTCGGACTTTCCTATACGGATTTTGCCATGAGCGTTGCAATGAAGGCGACAGAACGGGAGATTCTTGCTGCTGCAAGAGTGATCAATACCGGAAATGCCTGTGGCAAGGAAGTCGTGCAGGTTTATCTGGAGAAGCCTCAGGGAAAACTCGGACAGCCTGCAAGACAGCTTGTTTCCTTTGCAAAGACGAGAAATCTCCGGCCCGATGAAAGCGAGAGGCTTGTGCTTCATGTTCCGTTGGAGAGCCTTGCTTCCTTTGATGACAGCGGGGTAACGGGGCATCCGAATGCCTGGGTGATGGAGGAAGGAGAGTATACCTTCTATGCCGGTACAGATGTGCGGAGCGCAAGAAGGGCGGGAGCACTCCGGATTGCAGAGACCTTCGTGGTGAAACAGTGTGAAGAGGCACTGGCTCCAGAAACTGCATTCCGCAGACTTCGTCCGGTGATGGAAGTGAGAATGACGGAGCCGGATTCGGACTCCTTTGAGCTGGAGCCGATCCGGGAAGAAATTTTCACAAAAGAGACGGAGGAGGTTCCGGTTCGCACGGTGACGCCTCAAAAGCGCAGGGCGGAGAGAATCCCGGAGGAAATTCCGGTTACGGGAGACTGCGGAATTCTTCTTACGGATGTTGCGGAAGGAAAGGCAAAGCTTCGGGACTTTGTGGCGCAGCTTTCGGATGAGGATCTGTGTGCCATCGTTCGCGGGGAGGGAATGTGCTCTCCGAAGGTGACTCCAGGCACGGCAGGAGCCTTTGGCGGTGTGACAAAGCGCCTGGAAGAGCTTGGCATCCCGACGGGGTGCTGTTCGGACGGCCCCAGCGGAATCCGGATGGACAGCGGAACCATTGCGTTTGCAATGCCGTGCGGGACGGCACTGGCGTCCACATTCAACCTGTCTCTTCTGGAGAAACTGTATGCCTGGGAGGGGATGGAGCTTCGGAGAGACCGGATTGAAACGCTTCTGGGACCTGGGATGAACCTTCACCGCCACCCTTTGAACGGACGAAATTTTGAATATTTTTCCGAGGATCCGCTTCTTACCGGCAGGATGGCAAGTGCCCAGCTAAAGGGCATGGCACGCTACGGGACGACGGGAACCATCAAGCATTTTGCCTGCAACAATCAGGAGGCAAAACGCAATGAAATCGAGGCCGTGGTATCGGCAAGAGCACTTCGTGAAATTTACCTCAGAGGCTTTGAAATCGCAGTGCGGGAGGGCCATGCCCGCTCGGTGATGACGACCTACAATCCGTTGAACGGAGAGCGCAATGCGAGCAGCTATGACCTTCTGACCACAATTCTGCGAAAGGATTGGGGATTTGATGGGATTGTGATGACGGACTGGTGGGCGAGAGTCGGCTCTATGGAGGAGGCATCCCAGACGGATACGGCAGCCATGATCCGTGCGCAGAATGATTTGTACATGGTGACGGCGGATGCGGAAGGAAATGCGATGGGAGACAATTCGCTGGCTGCACTCTCAGACGGAAGACTTGCAAGAGGAGAACTGCAGCGAAGTGCTACGAATATCTGTCGTTTTCTTCTGAATACTCCGGCGATGCTGCGCAAACGCGGTATCCGAACCGTGCTTGATGCTGAACTGGAGAAAAGTCTTGATGCTGCAGAGCTGGCAGGCATGGCGGGTAATGCCGTTCCGGTCCCGGAAGGAGGAGAACTGGATCCTTCCCTTGTAGATACTCAAAGGGGCAGTACCTGTGTTTTGGAAGTGAACATCAATGAAATGGCGGACGGAACCTATCATGACGCGGTCAAGGAGAAGCATTATCACCTTCAGATGAAGGTCAGGGCTTTGGCGGGGACGCCGGAGCTTGCCCAGATTCCGGTGACAGTCTACAAGGATCGCTTCCTTGCAGGAACGGTTTCTTTGTCAGGAAAGGATACGGAATGGAAGGAAATCGACATTCAGCTTCCGGATTCCGTGGTTGTCAATGCCTTTCAGGTGAAGCTCTTCTTCGGCGAAAGCGGGATGGAGATCGGAAGCATTGCCATCCGACAGTTATGATATAATCTACATGATTGTTTGTCTTTGGAAGAACCGGTGCGAGGTATAAGAATGGGCAATCAGATGAAATTCAAGAAGCGGGTATCCGGATATTTTGATGCCCCGATGAGGCTGGGATTTTTCCTGCTTCTCATCAATATTCTGATTTTGTTTATGCACTGGCCGTCCGGTCTGGTGCTGCTGATTTTTACGATCAGTTATTTTGTGGTAGTCATTGCACTCCGCCTGCACAGTCGGACGCTGATCATCAATGAAATGGTCAGCTTCGCGACGGAATACGGGCAGGTTCAGAAAAGGCTTTTGAAGAATCTGGAGATTCCGTACTGCGTGTTGGATGACACAGGCCGCATCATCTGGACGAACTACGAGTTTGACCGCGTGGTGCAGCAGGACCGCACAGTACGGAAGCAGATCAGCTCGTTTTTCCCGCCGCTTACGAAGGACACGCTTCCCACAGGAGAGGATGGCATCAGCCTCAAGATCGACTATGAGGGAAGCAGCTTCCGCGTGGAGATGAAGCGGATCCCGATGGATTCGATGGTACAGGATTCAGACATCATCGCGGACAATGGCTACGGCGGAGCACTGATTGCCCTGTACCTGTTTGATGAGACCGCGGAGCGCCTTGCCATACAGGAGGTGGACAACCAGAGCGTTGTCGTTGGCTTTATTTATATTGACAATTACGATGAGGCACTGGATGGGCTGGAGGATGTCCGCAAGTCCATTCTGATTGCGCTGATCGATCGACAGGTAAATAAGTACATCGCTTCGGTCGATGGAATCTGCAGCAAGGTGGAGAAGGATCGGTACTTGATTGTTTTGCGCAAGCAGGCTCTGACGCAGCTTCAGGAAGCACATTTTGCACTGCTTTCTGAGGCGAAAACTGTCAATATCGGCAACGAGATGGCCATTACGCTGAGCATCGGCTTCGGCGTGGACGGTCTGTCGTATGCACAGAACTATGAATTCGCCCGGAATGCGATTGATCTTGCTCTTGGGCGCGGCGGTGACCAGGCAGTGGTGAAGATGCCGGGCAACATCATCTACTACGGCGGCAAGACGCAGCAGGTTGAGAAGACGACCCGCGTGAAGGCAAGGGTCAAGGCGGAGGCGCTGAAGGAAATCATTACGTCCCGGGACAAAGTATTTATCATGGGACATCGGCTGGGCGATATTGACTGTGTCGGTGCGGGAATCGGTGTGTATCGGATCTGCCAGACACTCGGCAGGGAGGCACACATCGTTTTGAATCAGGTGTCCGCATCTCTGCGGCCGATTGTGGATCTTTTTGCGGGCAACAGCGAATATCCGGAGGATCTGTTCTTGTCGAGTGAACAGGCCATGCAGCGTGTGACCGATGATTCTGCATTGGTTGTGGTGGACGTGAACAAGCCGAGCATTACGGAGTGTCCGGAGCTTCTCCGAATGTGCAAATCAATTGTGGTACTGGATCACCACCGTAAGGGCAGTGAGTCCATTGAAAATGCAACCCTTTCTTACATTGAGGCCTATGCTTCCAGCGCCTGCGAGATGGTTTCGGAGATCCTTCAGTATGTGGACGATAATCTGAAGCTGAGTCAGGAGGAGGCGGATGCCCTGTATGCGGGCATGGTGGTAGACACCAATAATTTCCAGAGCAAAACCGGCGTCCGGACCTTCGAGGCGGCTGCGTTCCTGCGCAGAAATGGCACGGATGTGACCAGGGTGCGCAAGCTTTTCCGCGAGGATGCGGCGGAATACAAGGCCAAGGCGGATGCGGTTTCCCAGGCGGAGATTTACCGCGAGGAATACGCCATTTCCGTCTGCCCGGCAGAGGGCCTGGAGAGCCCGACGATTGTGGGGGCTCAGGCGGCCAATGAGCTTCTGAACATCAAGGGCATCAAGGCGAGCTTCGTTCTTACACAGTATCAGGGCAAGATTTTCGTCAGCGCGAGATCCATTGATGAGCTGAATGTACAGATCATCATGGAACACATGGGCGGCGGCGGACATATGAATATCGCCGGTGCTCAGATGGAAGGCAAGACGGTGGAAGAGGTGGAGGAGATGCTCAGGCACACCATCGATTCCATGATCGAGGATGGAGAGCTGTAACAGTATCAGGGCAACTGTGCTGAACAGATAAACAGAAGGAGGAAATCATCATGAAAATTATTCTGCTGGAAGATGTCAAATCTCTTGGAAAAAAGGGCCAGATCGTCAATGTCAGTGACGGTTATGCAAGAAATTACGTTCTGCCGAAGCATGTTGGCGTGGAAGCGACGGAGAAGAATAAAAATGAACTCAAACTCCAGAAACAGCATGAAGACAAGCTTGCCGCGGAACGGCTTTCAGAGGCAAAGTCTCTTGCTGCGAAGCTAGAGACGCTGAAGATTGAAGTGACCATGAAGGCGGGAGAAAACGGAAAGGTATTCGGCTCGGTTGCCTCCAAGGAGATTGCGGAGCAGGCGAAGAAGCAGCATGGCCTTGAACTTGATAAGAAGAAGATTGTGCTTGAGGAGCCCATCAAATCCTTCGGAATGCATGAAGTATCGATTCGTCTTCATCCTGAGGTGACGGGGAAGCTGTATGTTCTGGTCAAGGAAGCATAAACAGACAGAGCCTGCATTTTTGCAGACAGAGGAATGAAATGCCGGAAGAAGATGCGGTAAAACGGGTAATGCCCCATAATCTGGAGGCGGAGATGTCCGTCATTGGCGCGATGCTGATGGACCAGCAGGCAATTGGAAGCGTCATGGAGATTCTGACGAAGGACGATTTCTATTCCAGACAGTACGGAATTATGTATGAGGCGATTCTGGAACTGGAGCAGAGCGGAATGGCTGTTGACCCGGTCACGCTCCAGGAGAAGCTCAAGGAGAAGAATCTTCCACCAGAGATGTACGATGCGAGAACGCTGGGGGCTCTGATTGCGCAGGTTCCAACCTCAGCCAATGTTGTCAGTTATGCGCGGATCGTGGCAGAGAAGGCCATGATGCGGCGAACGATCCATGTTTGTGAGGATGTGGCGAATGAGGCCTATGCGGGTACCTCGGATGCCCAGACAGTTATGACAAAGGCTGAGGAGGAGATTTTCCATCTGTCGCAGGGGAACAAGGGATCGGATTTTCAGACGATTCGACAGATCGTCTCCAATGCCATGCGCAAGATTGTCATGGCTTCCAGGATCAACGGTAATATCACCGGAATTCCCACCGGTTTCACGGATCTTGACAATAAGACGGCGGGACTTCAGCCTGCGGACCTCATTCTGATTGCAGCGAGACCTTCCATGGGAAAAACGGCTTTTGTGCTGAACATTGCGGAGAACTGTGGCGTTCGGCAGGGCAGGCACGTTGCAATCTTTTCTCTCGAAATGTCGAAGGAGCAGCTGATCAATCGTATGTTTTCTTTGGAAAGCCACGTGGATGCTCAGAAAATTCGAACCGGTGATCTGTCGGAAGGTGAATGGGCTGATCTGATTGAGGGAGCGGAGACGATTGGAGAATCGCATCTGATGGTCGATGACACACCGGCAATCACGGTAGGAGCACTTCGATCTAAATGTATGAAATTCAAGATGGAACAGGGGCTCGACATGATCATCATCGACTACCTGCAGCTGATGAGTGGAAGCGGATCGAAGAATTCCGATTCACGGCAGCAGGAAATCTCGGAGATTTCAAGATCCCTGAAGGCAGTTGCCCGTGAGCTGAATGTTCCTGTGATTGCGCTGTCCCAGCTTTCCCGTGCGGTGGAATCCCGAACGGACAAGAGGCCGATGTTGTCTGATCTTCGTGAATCCGGAGCCATCGAGCAGGATGCGGATATTGTTATGTTCATTTACCGCGATGAGTATTATCATGAGGATTCTCCGGACAAGGGAATTGCGGAAATTATCATTGCAAAACAGAGAAACGGCCCCATTGGCACGGTGCAGCTCAAATGGCTGCCGGAACTGACAAAGTTTGCCAACCTGGCCGGTGCGGTCAGCAGTCCGGAGTAAAAAGAGGTAGCTATGGCAGAAAAATTCCAAGCGGGGAAGAATCGGGAAGGAAACGGACGGGATCGGGAAAAACAGTTGTTTTTCCTGATCCTCCTTCTTTCTTTTCTGGCGGTTTTCATATTCAATTTTTTTACTCCGATGCTCTCGGATGATTATGCTTACGCGATGGAGGTACAGAAGGCTGGTTCTATACTGGAGCTCTTTCGACAGGAGTACCATCAGTATATGACGTGGAACGGAAGAAGTGTGGTGCACCTTATCCTGCGCATGTTCCTGTACCTTCCGGCTCCGGCCTTCAAGGTGGCGAACAGCATCGCTTTTATTGTTGTTTCATTTTTGATGTACAAATTGACGTTGATCAGGAAACGGTATGACTGCTGGACGCTCCTGATGGTTCAGATGGGACTGTGGCTGTATGCCGTGGACTTCTCGGAGACGGTTCTGTGGGAAGACGGAGCCTGCAATTATCTTTGGGGGGCAATGCTGATCCTCCTGTTCATGACTCTGGAACGTGGCATTCTGGAGCGGGAAAGCAGTACTTCCCGTAAGAAAGAAAAGCGCTTTTCAGGACCGTTGGAAGCTGTTTTGATGTTGCTTTTCGGCGTGATTGCTGGCTGGTGCAATGAGAACACCTCAGGCGGGTGCCTCCTGTATCTTCTGATTCTTGGCGCGTGGAAGCTACGGGACAGAAGAAGGCAGAGCCTTTCGGAAGGAGGGAACAGGGAGAATTCCTCTTTGTTGGACAGGAAAGGACTTCCTGTGTCCTACGTTGCCGGAATCTGTGGAAATGTTCTGGGCCTTGCTGTGATGGTCCTGTCTCCGGGCGGACGGCTTCGTGCCTCCTACGCTGAGGAAGAAAACTATCAGGGATTTCTGGGACTTCTTGCCAGAATTCAGAAGATCACGCTGGTGATTCATGAATATTTCGGCGTCCTGCTTGCAGCAGCACTGGTGTGTCTGATCCTGCTTGCCCTGCAGAAGAACCGGCGTGCATGCCAGCAGCTCCTTCTATATCTGTTTCTGTTCGCAGCGACCTCCTATGCTCTGATGCTGACGAGACAGACACAGCCGAGGGCTTTTTTTGGCGCGGGGCTGTTCCTTCTGATCGGAGTGATTGGTGCGATCCGGAGGATTATGACCGATGAGAGCCTGGAGGGATCATGGCTTCTTCGGGCAGCAGGACTTGGCATTCTGGCGATACTCCTTCTTCAGTTCTTCTTCATGTATGTGGAAGAAGGTACGAATCTTGCCAGAATCTGGAGAGATGAAACGAACCGGATTGCCTATATCGAAGAGCAGAAAGAAAAAGGCGCGAAAGAGATTACTGTTCCGATGGTGCATACAGATTTCTATAATAAGTATTCCGCGATCGAGAAAATGGAGATGACAGACGATCCCGGTTACTGGATCAATATCTTCTATGAAGAATATTATGGAGTGCCGTCGATCCGGGCAATTCCCTACGACGACTGGGCGGCACAGAAAAACGGCTGAAACGCTGAGGAAAAGCCGGAGATAAGCCGGCAAAGGGAAAGATACTGGCGACAGAGCCAGCGGAAAAAAAATAGAGAAGTACAAACAAAAAGACAACAGGCAAAAAGAAAATACAAATAAAAAAGACGTCAGGTTTTCACTTGAAAGCCTGACGTCTTTTGCCTATAATCTGCACTCTGCTTCGGGCAGAGAAGATCCTGAAAAGGATCAGCCCTCGGAGATAGCGCCTACAGGACACTGAGCTTCGCAAGCACCGCAATCGATGCAGGTATCTGCATTGATTTCGTAGTGTGCATCGCCCTGAGAAATAGCCTGAACAGGACACTGAGCAGCGCAAGAGCCGCAGCTGATGCAAGCATCACCAATAACACGTGCCATAGTATTAACCTCCTTATAAGTGTTCGCGTATAGAATATACATTCATTTTCTGAAGAAAGGACAGACACCCAAGGATGTCTGTCCTTTGATCTTGTTCAATCTTACAACCAGCCATATCGGTTAGACAATGCTAAGTTTCTATAGCCTGTCTTATCCGAAATTCAAGCGGCATCAGTTGTTGTAAAGGGCACCAAGCTTCTCAAGGTAAGCGTAGTGAGCTTTTGCATGAGCCTCAGCCTCTGCAAAGAGCTTTGCTGCTCTCTCAGGGTTTTTACGCTGCAGGGAGGTGTAACGAACCTCTCCGCCAAGGAACTCGCTGTACTCTTTGGTTGCGGGCTTGGAGTCCAGAGTGAACTTCTTGTCGCCGCCAGCCGGATTGAAGCGGAACAGATTGTAGTAACCGGTCTCAACGGCCAGCTTCTCTTCATCCTGTGCCTTGTTCATGCCCTTGCGGATACCATGGTTGATGCAGGGAGCGTAAGCGATGATCAGGGACGGTCCCGGATAAGCCTCAGCCTCTGCGATTGCCTTGATGCACTGATTGCGGTCTGCACCCATGGAGATCTGAGCAACGTATACATAGCCGTAGCTCATTGCCATTGCAGCAAGATCCTTCTGTACGGTCTCCTTGCCGGCTGCTGCGAACTGAGCAACTGCGCCTTCCGGAGTAGCCTTGGAGGACTGTCCGCCGGTGTTGGAATAAACCTCGGTGTTTACAACGAAGATGTTGACATCCTTGCCAGAAGCAAGCACGTGGTCAACTCCGCCGTAGCCGATATCGAATGCCCATCCGTCGCCGCCGAAGATCCACTGGGACTTCTTTGCGAGGTAGTCCTTCTCTTTCAGGATATCCTTAGCTGCATCGGAGCCGTCTGCCTCAAGAGCTGCGATCAGCTTATCGGTAGCAGCACCATTCTCTGCACCCTTGGTGAAGGTGTCAAGGTATTCCTTGCTGCCTTCGCCGCCCCAGGCTTCTACCTTTGCCTTGAGCTGAGCACGAATTGCATCGTTGGCAAGGAACATACCATAACCAAACTCTGCAGCATCCTCGAACAGGGAGTTGGACCATGCAGGGCCGTGTCCCTTTGCGTTTACGGTGTAAGGAGTAGAAGGTGAGGAGTTGCCCCAGATCGAAGAGCATCCGGTTGCGTTGGCAACATACATTCTGTCACCGAACAGCTGAGTGATCAGCTTGATGTAAGGAGTCTCACCGCAGCCTGCGCAGGCCCCGGAGAACTCAAGCAGAGGCTGCTTGAACTGAGATCCCTTTACTGTGGTCTCCTTGAACTTCTCGACAACGTCATCCTTGATCGGAAGCTTGACTGCGTAGTCAAATGCAGCCTGCTCGTTCGGAAGCGGCTCTGCCTCTTCCAGTCTGGTCATGGTCAGCGTTGCAGCCTTCATATTGCCAGGGCATACATTCGCGCAGGATCCGCAGCCTGTGCAGTCAAGGCTGGAAACAACAATTGCGAACTTATAGCCGGGCATTCCGGTCAGATCCTTGGTAACAGTGCCTGCAGGAGCCTTTGCTGCCTCCTCTTCGGTCATTGCGATCGGACGGATTGCAGCGTGAGGGCATACATAGGAGCAGAATGTGCACTCAATGCAGCTTTCAGCATTCCATACAGGAACATTGACAGCGATACCGCGCTTCTCGAATGCAGCAGCACCGGAAGGAGTGGAGCCGTCAACGTAAGGAAGAACGTCGGAAACCTTCAGGCTATTGCCCTCCTGTGCGGAAACAGCAAGCTGAATGTTGTTGACGAATGCCTCAACATCCTTGCGGTCAGAGGTAACCTTCTTGAAATCAAGACCTTCATCCGCTGCATTTGCCCAGCTTTCCGGGATCTCTACCTTGTGCCAGTTCTTAGCGCCGGCGTCGATAGCAGCCCAGTTCTTCTCAACGACATCCTGACCCTTGCGGCCGTATGTCTTCTGAGCAGCGTCCTTCATCAGCTGTACAGCATGCTCTTCCGGAATGATCTTGGTGATCGTGAAGAATGCGGACTGAAGGATGGTGTTGATACGGGTCGGTCCCATGCCGGTCTCAATACCAAGCTTTACACCGTCAATGGTGTAGAAGTTGATGTGGTGATCGTACATGAATTTCTTGACCTGTCCGGGAATGTGCTCTTCCAGCTCCGCATCACTCCAGGAGCAGTTCAGCAGGAAGGATCCGCCGTCAACCAGCTCCTGAACCATGTTGAATTTGCGCATATATGCCGGGTTATGACATGCAACGAAGTTTGCCTGGTGAATCAGGTAGGTCGACTTAATCGGCTTTTTACCAAAACGAAGGTGGGACATGGTAACGCCGCCGGACTTCTTGGAATCATAGTCGAAGTAAGCCTGGGCATACATGTCGGTGTTGTCGCCGATGATCTTGATGGAGTTCTTATTCGCACCAACGGTACCATCTGCGCCGAGGCCCCAGAACTTGCAGCATACGGTTCCCTCGGGAGTGGTGACGATTTCCTTGCCGGTAGGCAGAGAAAGGTGTGTAACATCATCATCAATGCCAATGGTGAATCTCTTCTTATCGGTGTTGTTGTAAACAGCAATGATCTGTGCGGGAGTAGTATCCTTGGAGCCAAGGCCGTATCTTCCGGTGTATACCGGAACCTGATCGAACTTGGAACCCTTCAGAGCTGCAACAACATCAAGATACAGAGGCTCGCCGATTGATCCGGGCTCCTTCGTACGGTCGAGAACGGAAATCTTCTTGACAGTATCCGGAATTGCCTCGATCAATGCTTCTGCACTGAAAGGTCTGTACAGGCGAACCTTTACAAGACCAACCTTCTGGCCCTGAGCGTTGAGGTAATCAACGGTCTCTTCGATGGTCTCGTTCACAGAGCCCATTGCGATGATGATCTGCTCAGCGTCTGCTGCGCCGTAGTAGTTGAAGAGCTTGTAGTCAGTGCCAAGCTTAGCGTTGACCTTGTCCATGTACTTCTGAACGATGGCGGGCATCGCATCATAAGTGGTGTTGCATGCCTCACGGGTCGTGAAGAAGATATCCGGGTTCTGTGCAGAGCCCATCTGACGGGGATGATTCGGGTTCAGAGCCTTGTCGCGGAACTCCTGTACCTTGTCAAGATCAATCAGATCCTTAAGATCATCGTAATCCCATACCTGAATCTTCTGAATCTCATGGGAGGTACGGAAGCCATCGAAGAAGTTGATGAAAGGAAGCTTTCCGTCAACTGCTGCACAGTAAGCAACAGGAGTCAGATCCATAACTTCCTGAACGGAGCTCTCGCAGAGCATAGCTGCACCGGTCTGACGACATGCATAGACGTCGGAGTGATCGCCGAAGATGTTCAGAGCGTGAGTTGCAACGCAGCGTGCGGAGACGTTGAAGACAGCCGGAAGGCCTTCACCTGCAACCTTGTAGATGTTCGGGATCATCAGAAGAAGTCCCTGGGAAGCGGTAAAGGTAGAGGTCATAGCACCGGCTACAATGGAGCCGTGGGTTGCGCCTGCAGCACCTGCCTCAGACTGCATCTCGGTTACGTGCACAACGTCTCCGAAGATATTCTTACGTCCGGCAGTTGCCCATTCGTCAACGTGCTCAGGCATAACCGATGACGGTGTGATGGGGTAGATGGTAGCAACTTCCGTATACGCATAGGCTGCGTGTGCGGCGGCTTCGTTACCATCCATGGTTAAATACTTTCTTGCCATTTTGGTTTCCTCCTATATGATTTGATGCATGACCGGGCAATAGGCAAACTACGCCCATTCATGCGGATCTATCGTCTAGAAGTCTATCATTCGGACTGTGAGATTGCAACGATTCGGGGCAGCGGATGGGGTAAAAGTTTAATAAAAATGCCTAATTTATATTAGATTAGGCTAATATAAATTAGGCATAACTAGCAATAAAAATGCTCGAAATTCAGCAGCCGGAGATGTGGGCCAGCTGTTCCACCGCGTTGGACGCAATGAGAACATTGCCGTGCTCTTCAAGGTACTGCTGACGAGCATAGGTGATCGGCAGCATGGACGCATACTCTGACACCGTGGCAAGGACATGCTGCATCGCGCCGACTTCTGCGACATCCTTCATTTTCAGAAGAAGAAGGTATTCGCCGGTCTTGCCGAAGAGGATACTCTCTCCGGTGTAGGAACCGCTGACACGGGATGCAGCCGCCATAACACGGTCCATGTTCTCAAAGGAATAGAGCCGGTTGCAGAGCGCGTAATCACGGAATTTCTGCATGGCTTCTTTCATTTCATCAGAAGCGTGCTGCGCAGGTGCTGCCTGGCGGGAAGAAGCAGATCCCTCCGGTGTGCCGCAAGAGCCGGTAATCGAATGGAGGAGCTGCTCAAAGGAGCCGGGAAGCGAATCAGCAGAGCTTTCTGACGAGCTGACCGAAGGAGCAAAGCTGGAAAAACGCGTGTCCAGTTCCTCCGGGTTGTCCACCTTCGTGACAATGAGAACAATGCTGCCGCCATTCATTGGAACGGCTTCGATCATGAGCGGAATGTTGTCAGCTTCAAAACCGACCTGGGAAGCCGCCTGCTGCATCATTTCGCGGAAGAGATTCCGGGCCTTTTCTGTTCCGTAGGCCAGTTCGCTTAATTTGATCTGACGCTCGGCCAGATCTTCGCCGGTTAGTGTGAAACGGATCTGTTTATCGTTTATTTTTTCTATTTTCAACAGGGGGACCTCCTTCCCTTGTTCATATTTATACGGGATATGGACCGGATAGTCGTATACAGAAAGGCGGCCGCATTCCGTGACCAGCCGGAAGCTGCGTGATGCTGCAATTCCGATTGGTCTTAATAGTTTAGCGGCAGAACTATTTGTCAGTCAATAATCAGGACTTAAAGTTTAGAAAAGTTTCACGGCTCATTTCCTTTGAGTGTGCCAATCTGTTTGGAAGGGCTGCGGACAGAGAATGCGGGCAGTTGTTGTGAAAATTCACGAAAACAAGAGAATACGCGGTTTCTTAAATGTGGAGCCTTGCAAATGAAAAGAAGGTTCGATACGATGAATCTGCCGAAGGGAACGGGCAATTCAGGCATCGAAAAGGAGGCGATGATCTTTTCCCGTCCGAACAAAGTCTTATCTTTTTATTCTAATTTCATGCTTCACGATAGTTAGTGGGCTTCCATTGTCCACGAGTCTAACAGGACAGAATATGTCCGTCAGAGATAATTTTCCAGGATGCAGAGAAAAGCAGAGAAATAATAAAACAGCAAAGTCGCAATTTATCAATGTATTGTTCGATGGGGGGAACAGGAATGGCCCTTTCATGGAGACAGGGTTCACAGAAAACCTGAGACACAGTATGCCAGCGTCACCATGAAAAGACGGCTGAAACCGTTCGAAAAACGAATGTAATGTATTGTTGAGAATTTATTATTGAGGTGCGATCCGCTTCCTTTTCGGAAGGAGTACGGAAACCAGATGGGATGAGTTTTCACGGGAAAAACCTTCTGGCCGCCGGATTCCGCAGTCTGTGTAGGAGCTTCACGCCAGTAGGGTGATTTCAAGTGTAGATTGCCGGAATACAGTGCAGCTCTTATGTCTTAATCATATCCTTCTCCATATCTGGGCCCTACGGGGCAGTTCTTTGGGTATGGCAGCAAGTCCGCCTTCCTGCAGCCGCAGGAATCCTCCGGATCCCCGCCGTGCGGGATGCGGTGAAGAGAGGAGCGGAATGCTGCCATGCCGTCTTGCGCTCTAAAGTTAGAAAGTGACACTGCGCTGTCCCCGGCCGCCTCTGCAGTGCTTGCGGGGAGACGTTCCTATCACAGAAGACCGGCGGTGGAGCAAGGTGTTTCCACGGGATCTGCAGGGAGACAGTACAGAAAATGTCTGCTATAATAAATTAGTTTTGGATACAGCCGAAATATAAAGATATTGGGGTGAATCATGGGTTCCAGATATGACGATTTTCAGGATTACGGGGAAGCAGATTACGGCTACGACGATTATGATGACCGTCGGGATGACCGTTATGATGCGGATTTCGGCAGTTATGATGGATATGACAGCGATGGAAACGAATTCTATGCGGGCGAGTACGGCTACGAGGACGACCGCTTCGAAGAGGGCGGGGAGAGAAGATCCGCAAGCCGGGGAGCTTCCGGAGTGAAAAAGACCGGAAGAAAAAAGAAATCCGGCAGATCGTCTTCCGGAAGCAGAAAGAGCAGCAAAAGGCGTTCCGATTCTTCCCGGCGGGGAGCGGAGAGGAACCGGCAGGGCGGCAGGAGACGGAAGAAGAAATCGGCATCACCGGTTTTTGCCATTGTTCTGATGATCCTGGTTCTGGGAGTGGCATTTGGCGCGAAGCTTTTTCTGGACAGGTATTCCTATTCTACGGAGAAGGCGGATCTTGCCGCGCAGTTTGGCGTACAGGGAGAGGACGACGTACCGATTGTCTGGGGAAATGAACTCTCGGAGATTCATGCAAAGAAGATCGACGGTACCTATTATATGACACTGGATGACGTCAAAAGCCAGCTGAACAGCCGCTTTTATTATGGAAAACAGAACACGCAGGATGCAACCGGAATGATTCTGTACTGCTTTCCGACGGATAAACTGAAAACGGTGGTTGGAAGCAGCGAGGTTTCCACAGAACAGGGCGGGACCGAGACGCTGGATTATGTACCGGCGGTGAACGTGGACGGAACCATCTATCTTGCACTGGATTTCGTAAAGCAGTATACCAATTTCGAAATGACGGCCTTTGAGAACCCGACCCGTCTGCAGATTGATACCAGCTGGGAGGAAGAAACGACGGCAACCATTAATCGGAAGACCCAGATCCGTACTTCGGGCGGGATCAAAAGTCCGGTGATGGAGCAGCTGGAAAAAGGAGATCAGGTGACAGTTCTGGAGCAGATGGATACCTGGTCAAAGGTAAAATCTGCAGACTCGGTTATTGGTTATGTGGAGAACCGGCGGCTCTCCGACATCAAATCACAGACGCCGTCTCCGGTTACCGATTATACGGAGCCAGAATTCACACACCTTACGTTTGACGGCAAGGTTAACATGGCGTTTCACAATGTCTGGGGCTCGCAGGGAAATGTGACGCTTACGTCTTATATGGCACAGACGAAGACCGTGAACATTGTGGCCCCCACCTGGTACTGGGTCAGCGACAATGACGGCAATATGGAGAAGGCTGCCACACAGGAATATGTCAGTCAGGCACACAGCATGGGCTGTCAGGTCTGGGCGGTTGTGGACAACATCAATTCTGCATCTCTTCAGCAGCTGGACAACCATACTTTTCTGACGACACTGGATTCCAGAACGAACCTGATTCAGCAGCTGATTCAGGAGGCGCAGACATACGGATTTGAGGGAATCAATGTTGATTTCGAGCTGATTCCGGAAGAAAACGGAGAAGATTACATCGAGTTCATCCGGGAGCTTTCCATTGCCTGCCGGAACGCCGGAATTATACTGTCGGTGGACAGCTATCCGAACTTCTCCTTCAATTCGCACTACCACCTGGATGAGCAGGGGATATTTGCGGACTACATTGTGATCATGGGCTACGATGAGCACTATGCGGGAAGTCAGGAGGCAGGAAGCGTTGCTTCCATTTCCTATGTGACCGAGGGAATTCAGATGGCCCTGAATGACGGGATTGCCAAGGACCGCCTGATCAATGCAATTCCGTTCTACAGCAGAATCTGGGAGACGGAAGGCGGTCAGGTCAGCTCCAAGGCGCTTGGCATGCAGGATATTCAGGATTTCATTCAGGCGCACGGAATGACACAGAGCTGGAACGCGGAAACCGGGCAGAACTATGCGGAGACCACGGAGGACGGCAAGAAAATTCAGATCTGGGTGGAGGACGCGCAGTCCATTCAACAGAAACTGGACGTCATGCAGAGCTTTGGCATCAAGGGTGTCGCGGAGTGGCGCCTCCAGTTCGAAACCGCAGATGTGTGGGATACCATCAGCAACTACATGAACCAATAATCCAGAACGGCAGGATATTGCAGGAAACAGACCGGCAAGCTTGCTTGCCGCGGCTGGAGCCTGCAATATCCTATCGGATGGACATCCGATCATCTCGATTTCCGAAAAGGAAATCGAGATGCCGTTCTGGAAGAATGAGAGGAAACAGACCGGACATATCCGATCAATGCAGGAAACAAAATAGGAAGGTGACAAAAATTGATAACGCAGTATGTTTCCATGACAGAAGATGCCATTGACGAAAAGGCAATGGAAAAAGCGGGGCAGATTCTGAAGGAAGGCGGGCTGGTGGCATTCCCGACGGAAACCGTGTACGGCCTTGGCGGAGATGCCCTGAATCCGGAGTCCTCCCGCAAGATTTATGCGGCGAAGGGAAGACCGTCTGACAATCCTCTGATTGTCCATGTTTGCAGGCTGGAAGACATTCCTCCGATTGTACAGGAAATGCCGGAGGCTGCGATGAAGCTTGCGAAGGCATTCTGGCCGGGGCCGCTGACCATGATTTTCCGGAAGAACGACCGCGTGCCTTATGCGACGACCGGGGGACTGGACACGGTTGCAATCCGTTTTCCCAGCAACCGGATTGCGCAGGCACTGATTGCAGCAGAGGGCGGGTATATTGCGGCACCATCCGCCAACAAGTCTGGAAGACCTTCTCCGACAATTGCGCTATACTGTAAAGAAGATCTTGACGGCAAAGTGGATATGATCATTGACGGAGGAGAGGTTGGCATCGGTCTGGAATCCACGATCATTGACCTGACGGAGAAGGAGCCGATGATTCTCCGTCCCGGATATATCACACAGAAAATGCTGTCCGATGTTCTGGGAGAGGTTGCGGTGGACCACACGATTCTGTCTGCAGATTCCAAGGAAAGGCCGAAGGCCCCCGGCATGAAATACCGACATTATGCACCGGCTGGTGATCTGACGATTGTGGAGGGAGCGCCCGGAAGGGTCGCGGAGTACATCAACAGAGAACTTGCAAAGGCAAGAGAAGCCGGAGAGAAAACGGGTGTCATCTGCACGGATGAGACGAAGAGTCTGTACCATGCGGACTGCGTCAAGAGCGCGGGAAGCCGCAGAGATGAGGACGAGATCGCAAGGGAGCTTTTCCGGATCCTGCGCGAGTTCGACGATGAAAAGTGTACGGTCATGTATTCCGAGTCATTCCGCGATCAGGAAATCGGGGATGGTTCCGGAAATACGGAAGGTCAGGGGGGCTTTGGCATGGCGATTATGAATCGTCTGATGAAGGCCGCCGGACAGAAAATTGTGCAGGTATAGCAGAATAATATCAATCATAGAGCTGTGCTGGAAACGGCATTGGGACGAAGTTGCACCGGAGATTTCGCATTTGGCGGAATTCTCCTCATGTTGCCGCAGACAAGCTGCGGCGGGAAGGGGGAACATGATAGCAATTGCAAGTGACCACGGCGGGTTGGATCTGAAAACGGAAGTGATCCGTCATCTGGAGGAGAAGGGATATGAAGTCCGGGACTTCGGGACGAACGATAAGAAATCCTGCGACTACCCGGATTTTGCCGGTCCGGCTGCGGAGTCAGTGGCTGCAGGAGAGGCGGAGAAGGGGATCGTGATCTGCACGACGGGAATCGGCGTCTGCATTACGGCCAACAAAATTCCGGGAATTCGCTGCGCACTCTGTCATGACGTTACGACGGCGAGATTGACGCGCCTTCACAACGATGCGAATGTTCTTGCCATCGGCGCGGGGGTGATTGGCACAAATGTAGCAATGGATGTGGTGGACACGTTCCTTGACACAGAGTTTTCCGGAGAGGAGCGTCATGCAAGACGCATCGCAAAGATTGCGGAATACGAGAAAAAGCAGTAAAAACAAGTAAGAAGAAATCAGAAATACCGGAACCGGAAGCAGTTATGCCGCAGGCCGGCAGCAATTTCACATCGCGCACAGAGGCGCAGAATCGAGGAAAACATGGCTAAAGTAGTTGTAATGGATCATCCGCTGATTCAGCATAAGATTGGATTTATCCGCAGAAGAACCACGGGAACCAAGGCATTCCGTGAGACCGTCGGCGAGATTGCAATGCTTCTTTGCTACGAGGCAACGCGCGATCTGGAGCTGGAGGATGTGGAGATTGACACTCCGGTTGCACACTGCACGGCGAAGCAGCTCAAGGGCAAGAAGCTGGCAGTGGTTCCGATTCTTCGCGCAGGCCTTGGCATGGTGGACGGCATGCTGAAGATGATTCCTGCCGCAAAGGTTGGACATATCGGAATGTACCGGGATCCGGAAACGTTAAAGCCTGTAGAATATTACTGCAAGCTTCCTGCAGACTGTGCAGACCGTGAGGTTTTTGTTGTGGATCCGATGCTGGCAACCGGCGGGTCTTCCATTGATGCGGTAACCCAGCTGAAAAAGCACGGCTGCACCAAGATTCATTTCCTGTGTATCATCGCGGCACCGGAGGGCGTGAAGGCGTTTACCGAGGCGCATCCGGACGTGGATCTGTACATTGGAGCGATGGACGATCATTTGAATGAACATTGCTATATCGTTCCCGGCCTCGGAGATGCGGGAGACCGTATTTTCGGCACCAAATAAAACAGCACAAAGCGAGAGGTTCCGTATGTCATCGAAAAGAGCGGACTATATTTCCTGGGATGAATATTTTATGGGCGTAGCGCAGCTTGCGGGTATGAGGTCGAAGGACCCCAATACGCAGGTCGGCTCCTGCATTGTCAGCAGGGAACATAAAATTCTGTCCATCGGATACAACGGCATGCCGGCCGGCTGTGATGATGATCAGTTCCCGTGGGACCGTGATGGGGCTCCTCTGATGACGAAGTATCCGTATGTGACGCACAGTGAGCTGAATGCTATTCTGAATTACCGCGGAGGTTCGCTGGAGGGTTCGACACTGTACGTTTCTTTATTCCCTTGCAATGAATGTGCCAAGGCAATCATTCAGGCGGGAATCCGCAAGGTTATCTACAAGAGCGACAAGTATGCCGGTTCCGATTCCAATGTCGCCAGTAAGCGTATGTTTGATGCTGCCGGAGTAGCGTATGAGCAGTATCAGGCAACCGGCCGCCACATCGAACTGTCGGTGTGAGGGCAGTTACGACTTTTTATGCACGAACAGCACAGGACAGATTTTAGACAGAGAAACTCCATACTGTTATGTAAGAAAATGCTCCGGGGAGGAAAATTCCTCTCCGGAGTTCTGGCGCTGTCCATGACTCTGGGAGGTGTGACGGCGTATGCAACCCAGGAGACACAGGAGGCCTTGGACAAGGCAAGACGGGAAGCCAGTCAGACGCAGCAGGCCATTGATGAGAATCAGGATACGCTGGATGATCTTCAGGGGGTGCAGTCTGGCCTGTCCGGCCAGCTGAGCAGCCTGAATTCACAGCTGAGCGATATTACGAGCAATCTTGCGGAAATTTCTGCGAAAATCAGTGACAAGAAGGATGAGATTTCGGCAAAGCAGGAAGAGATTCAGAAAACCCAGAAGCAGTTGGACGATGCTGTCGCGGCGCAGGAAGAGCAGTACCGTTCCATGAAGGAGAGAATCCGCTTTCTGTATGAGAGAGGGAACAAGTACTATCTCGAGATTCTGCTGCAGGCCGGATCGTATGGAGAACTTCTGAATCGCAGCAGCTATATCCAAGAGCTCAACGATTATGACGCGAAGGCTCTGGAGAAATACAAGAAAACCGCGAAGGAAATCCAAAAGCGCAAGGATGAGCTGCAGGAAGAACAAGACGTGCTGAACCAACAGCAGAATGAATTGGAAGAGCTGCACACACAGGCGAGCAGCAGGGCAGAGCAGGTATCCGGACTGGTATCACAGACGGCGGGATCCCTGAATGTGGCCAATGCACAGATCTCATCTGCTCAGGATGCGGCGGATGCTCTTCAGAATCAGCTGGATTCACAGAATGCGACCGTCTCGGCACTGGAGAAACAGCTGGCAGAAGAGAAACGGCTGCAGGAACTTTCCAATGCCTCAACGTGGCGGAATATTTCAGATATTGCTTTCGAGGAAGGTGATCGGTATCTTCTGGCGAACCTGATCTACTGCGAAGCGGGCGGAGAACCTTATGACGGGCAGGTCGCGGTCGGCGCAGTTGTGATGAACCGCGTAATGTCCGGAGCCTTTCCGGGGACTGTGTCCGGCGTCATTTATCAGAAATGGCAGTTTGAACCGGCAATGACAGGAAGACTTGCCCTGGCACTTTCGGAGAACCGGGCAACGGATTCCTGCTACCGCGCAGCGGATGCGGCGATGGCGGGGCAGACGACCGTGGGGGACTGCCTGTTTTTCCGGACCCCGATTCCTCAGATTTCACCAAAATACACCATCGGCGGTCATATTTTCTATTGATGATCAGAAAGACGGCGAAACAGAAGATTTTCGCTGTCTTTTGTTATGAAAAAATCAAATCTGTGCAAAAATACTATTTTTTTATTTTGTCAATCCATATTATTGTCTATTCTGTAATTAATTGCATTGCATCACAAAAAGAAAACGTGTATCATCTACTTTGATACGGAGAAACATCCGACTGGTTTTAGAGACTCTGACGAAAACGTTTCAAAAATTGCTTGCGGACAGACAGGGGGGAAGTGCGGGAAGATGAGAGATCTTTCAAGGTTCATGCGAAACCTCTCACTGATCGGACAGCTCGGCCTGTCACTGGTCACTCCGGTGCTGATGTGCCTTGCGGTGTGCTACCTCCTTACCTCGCGGCTTGGCCTTGGATGCTGGGTATATCTGCCGGGATTTGTTCTGGGGCTGGGAGCTTCTTTTATGACGGCATACAAGGTATATCTGTCTGCCGTGAGGAAGAATCCGAAGAAAACAGAAAGAACGGCATTCAACAGGCACTATTAGAGCCGTTTTGCAAACAGGAAGAAGGAAAAGACAGAAAATGAAGTTATCCGGTGCAGTGCAGGAATCCACATCATTCGTTGCGAAGGGGACATCGGCGGCAACCGTTGTTCTGGTACTCATATTCCTGATCCTGCATCTTGTGACACCAAAGGTTCCATTTGGCATCGGCGTGATCCTGAGCGCTGCCTTGGGATGCCTTGTCGCCACAGGAAATTTTTTGCTGATGGCAGTCGTTGCAGAAAAGGCAGCAGGAGATGACAACTACGACAATGCAAAAAGAAAGATGACGCTCAGTTATCGGTACCGTACGCTGGGGCAGCTTATATTTGTCATTTTGGTGATCGTTGTACCGGGACTTAATTTTGTCACGGGAATCCTTCCCCTTCTGGTTCCGGGGGCGTTGATCCGGGGAAAGGGCGTAGCCGACTACAAGAAGATGCGCGCGAAGGAGAAGGCAGAAGGGAAAACGGCGAAGATACAGGAGACAGAGAAATCTGCAGACGGCAGAGCGGATGAGACAAACCGCGAAACGGCAGCAGAGGAACAGGAGAAGACGCCGGAGGCGGCGGAATGAAAGAGGTGATACGAATCCATGGAATTTTCGATTGAAGGTGCGAAAATTTTTGCGAGGATCCACACAGGAATCCCGATTCTGGGCGATTTCCTGATCACGGAGACGCTGGTTGTGTCATGGGTGGTCATGGGAATTATTCTGGTGCTGTGCCTGTTTCTTACCCATGACCTGAAGGTGGAGCATATTACGAAGCGCCAGGCGGTTGCGGAGTGGTTGGTGGAGCTGGCAACCAATTTCGTGCGGAACAATACGGGCGGAACGAAATTCGATGCGCTGATTCCGTTCATCGCGGCGTTGTTTTCCACCAGTATTATTTCCAATCTTATTTGTCTGGTTGGGGTCTGGAGCCCGACCGCGGATCTTTCGACGGAAGCGGCCTGGGCGGTTGTGGTATTCATTATGATTACCGCGACGAAGATCAAAACCAACGGACTGGGCGGCTATCTGAAGGGTTACACGCAGCCGATTGCAGTGATGACGCCGTTCAATGTCCTTTCGGAACTTGCAACGCCCGTGTCCATGGCGTGCCGTCATTTCGGAAATATCCTGTCTGGCATCGTGATTGATGGACTGATTTACTGGGCGCTGGCCCTGGCGTCCTCCGCACTTCTCGGACTGATTCCGGGAGCGGTAGGAAGGGTCCTTTCCCAGATTCCGATTCTGGATGTGGGTATTCCGGCAATTTCGTCTCTGTATTTTGACTGGTTTACCGGATTCATGCAGGCGTTTATCTTCTGTATGCTGACAACGATGTATATCGCAAACGCGGCAGAGGAATAAGGCAGTTATAAAATCTCTATCACCCAATCATGCAAACAGGAGGTACATCATGGGAGATTTTCAGTTACTGGCAAGAGGTATTGCACTGGCAGGATGCGGCATCGGAGCAGGATGTGCACTGATCGCAGGTATCGGACCTGGTATCGGTGAAGGCAACGCCGTTGCAAAGGCACTGGAAGCCATCGGCAGACAGCCGGAGTGCAAAAGCGATGTTACCAGCACGATGCTGCTTGGCTGCGCTATTGCAGAGACCACCGGTATCTACGGCTTCGTAACCGGCCTTCTTCTGATCTTCGTAGCACCCGGAATGTTCATGAACTACCTGAAGTAAGCAGGCAGCGAAAGGAGCGGTTATGGAAACACAAAGTCTCGTTACGATTGTCCCATGGACATTCATCGCGACGATCCTGAACCTGTTTCTGACCATGCTGCTTGTGAAGAAGTTTCTGTTCAAGCCGATCAACAACATTCTCGAGAAAAGGCGGGCACTGTCGGAAAAGGAACTGACACAGGCGCGGGCGGCCCGGGAAGAGGCAGACGGCTTGAAGGCAGAGTATGAGAGCAGTCTTGCTGACGCAAGAAGCGAGGCGGCGGCTATTCTGCAGAACGCACAGAGGGAAGCACAGGTTAAGGCTGATCAGACGATCCGTGAGGCGGAGCAGCAGGCGGCCGGAATCCGAACCCGCGCAGAGGCGGATATTGCGCAGGAGAAGAAAAAAGCCATTAACGAAGCCAAGGATGAGATCGGCGGACTTGCCATGGATATTGCCGGAAAGGTCGTTGAGAAGGAGATCCGCGAGGAAGATCACAAGAAGCTCATTGATGAGTTCCTCGATAAAGTAGGAGAGACAACATGACGAATACCGGAAGTCTGTACGGAAAGAGCCTGTATGACCTTGCGGTTTCCGAAGATCTGTCGGATCAGGTTATGAAGGAAATGGAAGCAGTGCAGAATTTGTTTGCTGAGTATCCGGATTATGTCCGTCTGCTTCTGGAACCCTCCATTCCGAAGAAAGAGCGGCTGGGACTTCTGGATCAGGCATTTGGAGATGCTCTTCATCCGTATCTTCTGAACTTCCTGAAAATCCTGACGGAGCGCGGAATCCTGAGAGAGTTCCGCTCTTGTGAGAAGTGCTACCGGGGGCTTTATAATGAAGCGCACGGAATCACGGAGGCAAATGTGGTGAGCGCCGTGGAGCTGGATCCGGAGCGGCAGGAGAAGCTGAAAAAGCGTCTGGAGGAGATGAGCGGCAAGCAGGTGATTCTTCATGTCCGGACAGATCCGCAGGTCCTTGGTGGCATCCGAGTGGAAATGGAAGGAAAGCTCTACGACGGAACGGTCCGGGGAAGACTTTCTGATCTGAGAAGAAAGCTGGATGAGACTGTTCTGTAATTAAGGTGCAGGGCAGGAGCAGAAAATGCACATAAGTCATCCCGGAATACCGGAAACAGCAGAAAATGTACCATGCCAGGAAGAGCTTTCCGGTGGAAGGGATGCGGCAGAGTGGGAAACAGTACAAGAAGGATGTGGTTTGAATGGAACTGAAACCTGAGAAAATATCCGAAGTGATCCGCAGTCAGATCAAATATTATCAGAATGCGATCATTCAGAATGAAACCGGTACGGTTCTGACCGTCGGCGACGGTATTTCCCGTGTCAGCGGTCTGGTGAACTGTGTATCCGGTGAGCTGCTGGAATTCGAGAATGGGACCTACGGAATGGCCCAGAACCTTGAAGAAACCAGCGTGTCCACGGTTTTGTTCGGTGACGATGTCGGAATCAGCGAAGGACAGACTGTCAAGAGGACTGGCCGCGTTGTCTCGGTTCCGGTGGGAGATGCCATGATCGGGCGTGTTGTGAACGCCATCGGTCAGCCGATTGATGGAGCGGGCCCGATTGAGAGCAGTGAATTCCGCCCGGTGGAATCTCCGGCACCTGGAATTCTGGACCGCCAGCCGGTTAAGGAACCGCTGCAGACCGGAATCAAGGCAATTGATTCGATGATTCCGATCGGACGCGGACAGCGCGAGCTGATTATCGGAGACAGACAGACCGGTAAGACAACCATTGCAATGGATACAATCATCAACCAGAAGGGCAAGGATGTCATCTGCATCTATGTTGCCATCGGTCAGAAGAGATCAACGGTCACCAATCTGGTTGAGCAGCTGAAAAAGAATGGCGCGATGGAATATTCCATCGTGGTTGCGGCAACGGCATCGGAGCCGTCTCCGCTTCAGTACATTGCACCCTATGCAGGCTGTGCAATGGGCGAATACTTTATGAACAAGGGGAAGCACGTCCTGATTGTATACGACGATCTGTCCAAGCATGCAGTGGCATACCGTGCACTTTCTCTTCTGATCCGGCGCCCGCCGGGACGTGAGGCATACCCGGGAGATGTCTTCTATCTTCATTCAAGACTGCTCGAACGTGCGGCGAAGCTTTCTGCAGAAAAGGGCGGCGGCTCCCTGACGGCACTGCCGATTATTGAGACGCAGGCAGGCGATGTATCTGCGTACATTCCGACCAACGTTATTTCGATCACGGACGGTCAGATTTTCCTGGAGACGGAGCTGTTTCATTCCGGCATCATGCCGGCAGTCAATCCCGGCATTTCGGTATCCCGCGTCGGCGGAAACGCACAGATCAAGGCGATGAAGAAGGTTGCCGGCACGTTGAAGCTGGTTTATTCCCAGTACCGCGAGCTGCAGAGCTTCGCACAGTTCGGTTCGGATCTGGATAAGGATACCAAGGCCAGACTCGATCAGGGTGCCCGCATCGTGGAGGTTCTGAAACAGAAGAATTCTTCGCCGGTTCCGGTGGAGAAGCAGGTAGCAATTCTCTATGCGGTTACCCAAAATGTCCTCAGTGAGATTCCGGTAGCGGATGTGGCGGAATATGAGAAGGGTCTGTATCTGCGTCTGGATCAGGATGCAGACGCAGTTGCGGCCATGGATGCCATTCGCAGCACGGGTAAGCTCGAGGCAGACACGGAAGAGCATCTTAAAAAGGCACTGGAGACCTATACCAAGGATTTCCTTTCCTCCAGAGCTTCCGCCTGATTTGTCTGCAGGCAGGACGACAGGATACATATGAAAGCAATGCCGCGGGAAAAGAGCCCGCGGACTGACGAAAGGTGAACACATGGCTGCTGCGAATATGAAGGCCGTGAAGCTGCGGATCAAAAGCGTTCAGAACACCATGCAGATTACCAAGGCAATGCAGCTGGTGGCCGCGTCCAAGCTTCGCAAGGCAAAGCAGAAAGCGGATCAGAGCAAGCCATATTTTGAAACTCTGCATGATACGCTGACAGAGATTGCACGGAGCAATACCGAGTTCCAGTCCAGATATACGAAGGAGGGCAGGAACGATAAGTGGCTGTATATCGTCATTGCCGGTGACCGCGGTCTGGCCGGCGGCTACAACGCCAACCTCTTCAAGTTTATGGAGGAGGAGACGAAGGGAAGGGATTACACTGTTCTGCCGATTGGTAAGAAATCCGTGGATTATTTCCATCATAAGAAGACGCCAATTCTGACAGAAAGCTTTGCGGAGGCCGCGTCCATCGGTGCATCGGACTGTTTTGAAATTTCCCGGCTGATCTGTGAAGAATATGCCAAGGGCACATTTGGACACATCAGTATGTGCTTTACGGATTTTGTGTCGATGATGACGCAGACGCCAGGAGTTACCTCCATGCTGCCATTGTCTGATTTCAACGATGCGGACGGGAACCGTCTGGCGGAAGAAAACCACGGGAAAGAGCCAGAGAAGGAAACCGCAGCAGAGGAGAAGATGAATGGCGCAAGGAATCTGATTTTGTATGAGCCGGATTCCGAAACGGTGTTCGACGCGATTGTGCCGGATTATCTGGCGGGACTCCTGTATTCGAGCATCAATGTTTCCATAGCCAGCGAGCTCGCGGCGCGCAGAACGGCGATGGAAGCGGCAACGGACAATGCGGAAGAGATGATTGATACGCTGAGCCTGAATTATAATCGGGCACGGCAGGCAAGCATCACGCAGGAGATCACGGAGATTGTCGCCGGCGCGGAGGGCGCATAAAAACGGGCATCTGCTCTGCCGGCATCCCCCGGATACGAGAGCACCGTTTCCCGATCAAACGAAGCGGCAGGCAGAGCGAAGACAGTACTTTCTGACAGGGAAAGGATAACAGGAAATGAGTGAACAACATAAAGGAAAGGTGATACAGGTCACGGGCCCTGTTCTGGATATCCGGTTCGCGGAGGGCGAGCTGCCGGAACTGAATAACGCCATTGAGCTTTCTGTCGGGGACCGGAAACTGATCGCCGAGGTAGCGCAGCAGATCGGTGATGATGTCGTTCGCTGCATTGCCATGAGTTCAACGGATGGATTGGCCAGAGGCGTGGAGGCCCTGGATACCGGAGCCCCGATTTCGGTACCGGTCGGCGAGGCGTGCCTGGGACGCGTTTTTAATCTGCTGGGTGAGCCGGTTGACAATATGCCGGCACCGAAGACGGAGGAGAAGTGGTCCATTCACCGTCCGGCACCCTCTTTTGAGGAACAGGTTCCCGCGCAGGAGATTTTCGAGACCGGCATCAAGGTTGTTGATCTGATCTGCCCGTACGCGAAGGGTGGCAAGATCGGCCTGTTCGGCGGCGCGGGTGTCGGCAAGACGGTGCTGATCATGGAGCTGATTCATAATGTGGCAACAGCGCATGGCGGCATTTCGGTTTTCACGGGCGTCGGAGAGCGGACCCGTGAAGGAAATGATCTGTACGGAGAAATGAAGGAATCCGGCGTTTTGGATAAGACGGCTCTGGTTTATGGACAGATGAATGAGCCGCCGGGAGCCAGAATGCGTGTCGGACTTTCAGGACTGACTATGGCAGAGTATTTCCGTGATGTGAAGAATCAGGATGTGCTTCTGTTTATTGATAACATTTTCCGTTTCACACAGGCGGGTTCGGAGGTATCGGCTCTCCTTGGCCGTATGCCTTCGGCCGTTGGCTATCAGCCGACGCTGGCGACGGAAATGGGCGCCCTGCAGGAGCGGATTACCTCGACCAAGAAGGGCTCTATCACCTCCGTACAGGCAGTTTACGTTCCGGCTGATGACTTGACGGACCCTGCGCCGGCAACGACGTTTACGCATCTGGATGCCACGACGGTTCTTTCCCGTGAGATCGCAAGCCGCGGAATTTATCCCGCGGTGGATCCTCTGGACTCGACCAGCCGGATTCTTTCTCCGGAAATTGTCGGAGAAGAGCATTATGCGGTGGCAAGAGGTGTGCAGCAGGTGCTGCAGCGTTATCGTGAGCTACAGGATATCATTGCCATCATGGGTATGGACGAGCTTTCGGATGAGGATAAGAAGGCTGTTTACCGCGCCCGCAAGATTCAGAACTTCCTGTCCCAGAGCTTCTCGGTGGCAGAACAGTTTACCGGTATTCCGGGAACGTATGTACCGTTGAAAGAAACGATCCGCGGGTTTAAGATGATTCTTGACGGTGAATGCGATGATCTTCCGGAAAGTGCATTCCTGATGGCAGGAACCATTGATGATGTATTCCGGAAGGCGGAGCAGGCTGCCGCAACCTGAAGAAAGGATAGAATATGTCAACCTTCCCTATGCAGGTCGTCTCTCTGGACGGTCTGGAGTACGACGGAGAAGTGCAGAGGATTAAGCTGCGCACCATTGACGGAGATGTGGCGATCCTTGCCGGACATACCAATTACTGCACCGCAATCGGTATGGGTACGGCTGAGATTACGATGGGAGATGATTCCAAACGCTCAGCGGCCTGTATTGGCGGGATGATTTCCATGATGAACGGGACCTGCCGCGTGCTTCCGACGACTTGGGAGTGGGAGGAAGAGATCGACGTGGACAGGGCGGCCCGTGCGAAGAAACGCGCAGAGGAAAAGCTGAAGGACGCAGAGCTTTCCAAACAGGAAAGAGTCCGGATGGAAGCAAAGCTTTACCGCGCGCTGGTCCGCCTCGATGCAGCCAAAAAGTAATTTATGCGCAATACCATTTATCGAATCCTATATGCATTTGCTCTGTTCTGTGTTTCGTTTGTTCTGATGGAGGTATTCTCCGGAGGAAGCAGTACACAGACCACGACCAAGATGTCTGGTGCAGTACTGCCGGTAGTATCCATGGATACCGGCAGTACTGTTTTTAATACGCTGTACGGCATGACCGGAGAGCAGGATCCGGGTAAAATGCGGCCGGTGCTGACACCAGTTTCCTCTGACCGCAGAATCGGGGTGCAGGTCCGGCTTTACGATGCATCGCTGACGTCCATGAGCATGGAGGTCCGTGATATCACGGGACAGCGTCTGATTGAGAAGGAACAGGTAGAATATCAGGAGAATGAGGATGGAACCGCATCGGCCCAGCTTTCCTTTAAGAATCTGATCGAGCCGGAGACGGAGTATCTCCTGGTCCTTCTTCTGTCCACGGATGGAGTGCAGGATATCCGGTACTATACGAGATTTTCCTACTCGGATGACAAGACGGTGCTGACGGAGGCAGAGAATGCATTGAAGTTCGCGAAGACCTTCCATGAGAAGACCTTCGACAAGACCTCCGATGATTTTCTTTTGACCTATCTGGAGCCGGAAGAGGATAAGACGAGCAGCTCTCTTTCCAAAGTGACGCTTTACAGCAGCGCAGATCAGGTGACATGGGGAGATCTTGCCCCGACGGAGGTGACAGAACCCGTCTTTTCCCTGGAGGATGTGCAGACGGGAATCTACGGAATTCGCGGAACCTTTTATGTCTCGGCGGAACCGGAGGAATCGGAGAACGGAAAACAGAAGCTTTTCCGGTGCGAGGAGTATTTCGAACTCCGCAAGGGAACGGATCGGTTTTATCTGATGGATTACGAGAGGACGATGTCGGAGGATTTCGACCCGCAGAGGCCGGAAGGCTCTGATGGGCTTCTGACGCTTGGAATAGCGGATACGGACCTGCAGACGATGCAGAATGACAAACGGAGTGTCACGGCATTTGTTCATGACGGACGGCTCTATGAGGTGTCTCTGACGGAACAGCTTCTGGTTTATATTTTCGGCTTTGACAATGCGGGAGATACCGGTGAGCGGGAAACGAATGCGGAACATGATATCCGAATTCTGGACGTTGCCGAGGACGGGAGCGTGGATTTTCTGATCTACGGATATATGAACAGCGGACGACATGAGGGGAAAATGGGAGTTTCCTTTTACCGATACAGTGGAAATTATCACACGCTGGAGGAAAAGGTGTTCGTTCCGTACGACGGTTCCTGGGAACTTCTGAATTACCGGATAGGGCAGCTTTCTTACTATGATGCGGGGAAGGAAGCGCTTTACCTGTTCCTGAACAATTCGCTGTACGAAATTGATGTCAATGCCTGCAGTATCCGGAAGGTGGAATCCGACCTCTCGGACCGCCGGACGGTAATTTCGGCGAGCGGAGAAATGATCGCGATGGAAGAAACGGATGGATCCGGAAAGGGAGGGGATATTCTTCTCCTGAATCTGAACGGACAGGTAAAGACGACTGTAGAACCGGCATCTGGGAAGCGGGCGATTCCTCTGGGGTTTCTTGGCGAGGATCTGGTGTACGGAACCGTTCAGGAGAGCGATGTTGTTCAGGACGCATCTGGGATCACACTGGAACCGATGGATCACATTTACATCGTGGATCCGGAACAGAAGGTTCTGGAGGATTATCATCAGGATGGCTATTATGTGGTCTCCTGTGAGGTGAGGGAGAATCAGATTGTTCTGAACCGGGTGCAGAAGACGCAGGGAGAAGAGAACACCTATGCGGCCGCACCGGATGACGAGATTCTGAGTGGGGCGCAGGAAGATGTCACCTCTCTGGTGAAGACGAAGAGCAGCTCACGCTATGGCATTGTGGTCCAGATCCAGACGGGAGAAAGCGACTGGTCCTCCTGTCACTACATCCGTCCGCAGGAGATTCTGTATGAGGGATCCAGGGAACTGTCGCCGCTGGAGAACGCTGCGGGAGGAGATGGAGATTCTGCGGAAAGCAGCTCTTTGGCGACCGGAATGAATTGCTATTATGTGTACAGTAGCAAGGAGTTCCTCGGTTGTGAATATGAGCTCTCCTCCGCCATTGAAGCGGCAAGCGCCGAGCGCAGTGGTGTGGTTGTGGACGGAGAGGACCGGTATTTGTGGAGAAAGAGCAGACCGGACCGCAGTGAAATCGATGAGCTGACTTCCATGGAGGAAGGAACGGCGCTGCGAGGCAGCAGGGAGAGA